>Ga0196970_1000418_pt1 | contig 50547 bp, 71 predicted proteins | sample S1v_513CmetaG_FD_148672 | JGI IMG/M metagenome (GOLD analysis project Ga0196970, IMG submission 148672) | Soil microbial communities from Anza Borrego desert, Southern California, United States - S1+v_5-13C | ecosystem: Environmental > Terrestrial > Soil > Desert | place: USA: California... | reverse complement strand
TGAGGGCCGCTCGACGGACGGAGGAAGGATCAGGGGCAGCCGGGGTCGGGGTAGCCCATGAGAAGGCGCGCCAGCCCGAACAGGAGCAGGCCCACCAGGGGAAGCGCGGGCAACCAGGCCGGGAAGTACGGCAACACGGGACCAACCCGGCGCATTGGAGCGGGAGGAGGCGGGGCCGGAGGCGGCCTCCGCATCACCACACCCTCCACCAGGGCCGCGCCAGCCGCTCGGCCGCCGCCGCGTCGCGGGCCTCGCAGGCCTCGATCGTCTCGATCGCCGCGCGCTTGAACCGGTTGGCGGTGTCCAGCCGCCCGGTCTGGCCGTCGAAGGAGACCCAGAGCTCCCCGGCCGTCGCATCCTCTGCCGGCAGATCCACCGGCTCGACGTCAGCGCGGAGGCTGGCGCCCACCAGCGAGCTGCACGCAGTCGGGGCGATCACGGTAGGCCGCACGCTGGCACAGCCGCTCGCGAGCAGCGCGATTGAGGCCAGGATCGAGGCGCTGGCCAGCGCCTGGGGCTTGCAGCAGTTCATCGGCGTGTTTCCTCGAAAGGGCCTCGTCGGACGCCCGACCGCTCAGGGCCTCGTCCTGGATGCGGTTGGCGTCGGTCGCGGCCCCGGTGCGGGCCGAGGCGAAGGCGGAGTCGGCGCGGGCGGCCGCCTCGCGCTGGCGGGCGCGCTGGCCGCTGTTCCAGAGGAGCCAGACGACCAGGACGACGAGCGCGCCGGCGATCAGCTTCCACGCCAGGGGCGTGAGGGGGTTCTTGATCAAGATCATCGCCAGTCTCCAGCCTTCAGGGCGGCCTCGAACACGAGGGCGTAGCCGGCGATCAGGTCGGCCTTGTCCGTGCCGTTGATGATGCGGCGGGCGGCGACGTAGTGCTTCCGCTGGGCCGCCGCGGGGATGAAGTCGTTCAGCCTCTTGCCGGTGAACCAGCCGTCGACCATGCCGCGGACCATGATGGCGGCGGCGACATCGCGGCGCATGGCGAGATCCGGCTCGGCGACCAGGTCGACGTCGATCCCGATTTTGCGCAGCTCGACCGTCGCCTTCCGGTAGTTGGCCTTGCCGGTGAGCTGCGGATAGCCGCGCCCGGCGTAGCGGGCGCCGTCGCCGGGCTGGTCGTTGCCCAGCTCCCGCGCCTTGGCAGGGCGCTGGCCCTGGATGTCGTACATGCGCCGGAAGTAGGCCTCGCCGCCGTACTCCTTGATCGGCTGCATGGTGTGCGCCGTCTCGTGATAGGCCGTCGCCAGGGTGTAGGCGGCCCAGCTCAGCGGCATAACGCCGGCGCAGGCGCGCAGGATGGCGTTGCACCCCGTCCGCTCGTCGTCGGTCAGGTCCGGACCCAGCACGCTCGTGGCGCTGAGGTGGTCGAAGAAGGCGTCGGGCTTCTGCAATCCTCCGGCTGGCGGCCGAGTCGGAGGCGAGGCTGGCAGCGGCGGAAGACCGGCCTCCTCACGATGCAGCAGGCTGGTCAGTTCGTCGGCGATTTTCTGCGCCCGGTCGCGGGCGGCGCCGATGGCGGCGCGTTCTTGCGGGCTCATGGCAGCACCCGCTCGCCGGGCGGGAGTTCGCCGTCGCCGGCCACCGGCGCCGCCTCCCGCACCGTCACCTCCGCCGGCGGCTCGATGACGGTCTGCCCGGCCGTGGCGTTGACCGCGGCGCGCTCGATCGCGGCCTGGGTTTCCTTCTGACCGAACAGGAAGCCGATGATGTTGGCGAAGCCCACGGTCAGCAGGGCGCCGGTGATGACGTCCAGGATCCTCTGGTTGCCCTCCGGGATGATGACGAAGAAGGACAGCACCGCGATCGACAGGATCGACAGAATGCAGACCAGGCCGAGCGCGAACTGCATCACGCTGAGGTCGACTTTGCGCATGGGTGGGCCTTTCGGGAGTGCGAGCGCCGCTCGCTTTCAGGGGCGCGCGACGGGCGGCGCGGCGTGCAGCAGGACTTCGGGGCCGTCACCCGGGCCGGCGACGACGGCGCCGCTCATGGCCAGTTCGGCCAGGGCGCCGCTGACGACCGCAGGCGGCGCCGTCAGCGGCTCGACGCCCGGCCGGAGTCCCCGATTGGACTGGGCGCGGGCTTCGGCCAGCATGCGGGTGCGGCCGCAGCTGGCGATGTGCAGCCAATGGCGAACCCTCTCCTGCAGCCGGGACGGCAGCCACATCCGCAGGTGCTGCTCCAACAGGGCGGCATGCACGGCGGCCAGCATGATGCACGTGCTGACCTGCCCGGGCGTAACGGGCAGCACCGGCGCGCCCCAGGCCAGCCCGGCCCAGGCCGCGGTCGTCAGCTCGACGCCCCGGTACAGCAGGGTCCCCGACCAAAGGAACATCAGCATCCGCAGCCGCCGCTGGGCGGTCGGATAGTTCGGCCGGTCGGGGCTCATCAGGATCTCGTGCGTCCCGACGCAGGCCGAGGCGAACAGGCACAGCGCGCCGCAGAGCAGGGTCAGCCAGGCGTTCAGCATCACGAGTTCCCCTTGGGGTTTGCGTCGCCAGAGGCGTCGGCGCCCAGCTTCAGCAGCTGGCCGCCGAACCAGGTCAGCAGGCGGCCGACGACGGCGCGGTCGGTGACGACGGGCCAGGCGGCGTTGGAGAACAGGCCCAGCGCGACGGCCACGGCCTCGAGGCGAGCCATATGCAGCCAGGCCGCCACCCAGGGCGCCAGGGCGGCCGCGGTGACCGGACCTGTGAACATGGCGATGGCGAAGTGCGCGGCGGCCAGCTTGCGCTGGCGGGCGTCCACGTCCGAACTGCCCCACAGCGCCGTCGCCAGCCGCGTGCCGGCATAGGGCACGGCCCCGGCGAAACCCCAGCAGGCGGCGACAACGGCGTCCATGGCGACCTCCACGCGATCGCCCAAGGCTGAGCCATCCCGCCGGGCCGTTACAGACGCTTAGGTTCAGGGCGCCGTTGCGCGCAGCGCTCGCCCGGTGTCAGATGCGCCGTCGCGCCCACCACCTCGCAAGTGCGGGCAGATGGCTGCCGGTCCGCCGGCGGATGGCATCAGCCCACGGGCGCGACACCTCCAAGCGCAAGAGGCTAACCATCGATGTCTGACGATTCCGAAGATTCGCTCGCCGGCAGCGGCACCCCTGAGAACGTGGCTTACAAGCTGGCGACTTATCTCAAGCGGTACATTAGCGCCGTCCGCAGTAAGGACGAGTTCCTTGATCTCTACGCCGAGTGCCTGGAGGCCGCGAAGGGGAGACGGGAAGTGAAGCCCAAACCCTAGGATGCCGGTAGCGGCGTCGGTTCCGACCGGCACATGCTCGGCCAGCGGCGTTCCAGCTCGGTGGCCGTGGCGCCTTCGTCGACCCAGATCTCGCGCTGAGAGGCCCAGATGAAGCGGCGCTCGCCGGCGTAGCCGCCAAAGCCGTTGCGGGCGTTCATGGTCCCGCAGACGGCGGGGACGCCCGATACCCGCGACACCCAGACCTGACCGAAGCGCACCGACTCCGGATCCCGCGCCGAGAGCTTCAGATCGGCCTGGGCCTCGGCGAGAAGCTGGACGTCCGGGTCGGCCTGGCCGCAGGCGGCGAGGAGGACGACGGCGAGGGCGACGGGGACGAGTCTCAAGCGGGGGCTCCCTCGGCAAGGCAACGACGTGCAATAGTCGGCGGACCAGGCAAGCTGCGCAACCGATGAACCCCGAACTCTATCAGTTCACTCCCGGCAGCCCTGCCGACCCAGCCACCCTTTGGGTGTGCTTCTCGGCGCGTAACACCAAGCCCGGCACGTTCTCCCAGCATGCCGCCACCCTACCCCTGCCCGGCGACAAGCTGTACCTGAACGCCCCCGGCAACAGCTGGTATCTCGACGTCGAGACTGATGCAGCCGACCTGATCCGGCAGACCCTCGCCCGCCGCGCATACGACCGGGTGGTTTTCTTCGGCAATTCGATGGGGGCGGCCGGCGCGATGATGCTGGCGCCGAGGTTTGACCCGGACCGTCTCATCTGCCTGTCGCTCAACACCCGTGTCGGCGAGCCGCTTTCATACAGCGGCCTCTACATCAAAGGCGTTCGGCGCGACCTCCTGCCCGACATCAGCCGTGAACTCGGAGGCCGCACCGCCGTGGTCAACGGCGTGTACGAGCCCTTCGACGCGGGGGAGGCGCTGCTTTTGCGAGAGGCGCGCCCGGAGATGCGTGTCGAACTCCTGCGGACGCCGCACTACGTCGCGCCGCGGCTTGAGAAGGCGGGCGCCCTGACGGCGACCATCCTGGCCCTGGCCGAGGGCCAGCCGCTCCCGTGCCCTCCCGAGATGTTGGCGACCCCCGACGATCTCCCCACGGCGGCCCACGCTGCCCGCCTGCTCCAGGCCTTCGTCGGGGATGCACCGCCGGACTTCGCAGAGGTCTCCGCCCTTCCGGCGGCCTGGCGCGAGCGGCTTTGGCTCGCCCTCATCACCCACGCCCAGAAGGGCGCGCCGGCCGATGCCGGGCGCTACGCGGCCGCAGCCTTGAAGGATGACCCCGACTTCATCCCGGCCATCCGCGGTGTCGTGCAGGCGGCGTTCGCGACCCGCGATCCACACGCACGCCTCGCGGGCGAACTGCTTCCTCGCTACCTGGCGCTCAGCCGAACCGAGCGGGAGCTGCGCATTGCCGAAGCCGTCGCCCGCAACCTCAACATTCCGCTGCCAGCGGTGGCGGTTCAGGCGGCTGCGCCGACTTCGGCCATGTAGGCCTGGACGATGGAGGTGAAGGCCGCATGCTTCGCGGCAGCACGCTTTCCCGCCATGAACCACAGGGCGACATCCGAGCCACGGTAGTCGGCCGTCACCCCGTTATTGTTCCGCGCGCCGACGTAGATCTCCAGGTCGATCAGCGCGGACGTAAGGATCGTGAGGGTTTCCGGACCCTGGCTCACCCCGTTCTTGAAGAATTCGCCCCCGTCTCCGTCCCGCTGGAACACCGTGAGGCCCCGGCTGTCCGTCGAAGGGGCGTTCACGCCCGAGGCCGAGCTGTTGTACTGGCCGGCCATGAGGTCGGAGGCGTTCCGGGTGCGCAGGGACAAGCTGGCGCCGGTCTTCGTGGCGGCGTAGGCGAAGCCGGCGTCCTGCACATTCGTCCGCTCGTAAACCCCATGGCAGCCCTGCGTCCCCGTGGCGCTGGCGCAGTGGGTCGAGGGGACGAAGCCGGTCGCCAGGTAGTCGTTGCTCCCGTCGAAATCGAAACCCCGCCCCGGCGTGAATGCGGGATCGCCGTGCGGCGTCCCTTCCCGCTCCGGGAAGCGCAGGTCGATGCAGGCCGCCTGCGCATCGTGTACGGCCATCAACAGCAGGGCGTCGTTGTCGGCCCACACCTCGGCCCGCTTCAGCCGCCGCACCATCCGCTCGATCGGCAGCAGCTGCGCCCAGGTCGGCGTCACGTCGCAGGCGTCGGCCCAGGCCTGCACCTCGCGCGAGGGCGAGGGGCGCAGCAGGCCTGCCATGCGGACGGGGTGCATCGCCATCTGATTTTCCCTGAAATGACGAGGGGCGGACCCGAAGATCCGCCCCTACCCTTGCCTAGCCGAGCCATGCCACACGGCGCCAGGCCCTGACGAGCCCTGCCTAGCCCAACCGAGCCTGGCCGGGAGGTGAACTCTGCCTCAGTCCTGATAGACGTCAAGCGCCAGGCTAAAGTCGTACGCCACGTTGCCCGGCGTCCAGCTGGCGCCCGTGGGCAGGTACAGCAGGCCGTAGAGATCGCGGGCGGTCTCGCCGGCGCCGTAGAGGCTGAACGGCGTGATGGCGCGGTCGATCGGCTGGCCGGCGGCCTGGGCGACGGCGGCGCCGCCCTGCAGGAAGCTGGTGAACTGGAACCGCCCGACCAGGTTCTTCAGCGCCGCCTCGGTCAGGGCGCCGGACGCGCCGACCAGGGGCGCGTTGTCGGCCGGGTAGGCGCCGTCGGCGAAGGGCGCGGCGCGGAACAGCAGCAGCTCCAGCGCCGACGGCATGGCCACCGATCCGCTGGCCGCCTCGAGCACGACCGACGCGCCGGAGATCGTGCCGCTGGACTGCGCCCGCCGGGCCGCCTTTGCGAACACCAGCGGCGCGACGTCGGCCGCCGTGGTCGAGTTGGCGACCAGGTCGAGCGCGGCATAGGCCGTGGCGCTGGCCGCACGGGTGAAACCCGCGGTGACGCGGGGCGTGAACATGGTCATGACGGCCTCTCAGGGAACGGGGCGGGATGCGAGCGCCGCTCGCACGGGCGGCAGGCCTCTCCCCCACCCCCCTCTCCGCGAGCGAAGAGGGGGCGAAGGAGCCGCTTCGCGGCGCGGTTTTAATCGGGCACGTCCGACGTGCTGGGCGTGATGTGGACGTAGACCTGGGCGTCGAGGGCGAAGAGGTCGGAGACCGGCGACTCGACCGTCACCGTCACGTCCGGCGCGTCCTCGGCATGGTCGGCCGTCAGGCGGAAGAGGGTCGTCTCGACGGTGTCGCCGGGGGTGATCTCGCGCACACGGAAGCGGGCCAGGATGGTCAATGGAAGTCTCCTCGGCGCGCAGCGCCGTCTGTCGCCCTTCTCCTCTCGGGAGAAGGGGTGGGATGAGGGAGGCCGTCAGGCCTCTTCGTCGTCCTCGATCTCGGATTCGAACTTGCCGATGGCCAGGGTGCCGCGCGGATAGAGGGCGGCGACCGCCGAGGAGGCGGTGTCGTTGACCAGGTAGAACCACCACTGGCTGTCGGCGAAGCCGATCGACACCGTGACCTTGCCCGGGTTGACCCCGGTCGTGATCGGCCCCTGGGCCAGCACCAGGTTGGCGTGGAAGTTCTCGGCCGTGCCGGGCGCCAGGGTGTCGGACAGGTTCACGTACAGCTTGCCGGAGCGGCTGTCGGGGTCGGCGATGCCGATGATCTCGATCACGCCGTTGCCGCTGATCGGGGCGCGGTCGAAACCGCCGGCGGCGACCGGGCGGGTCATGATCCCCTCGTCGCGCGGGTTGGTCCCGAGATCCCGGAACCAGACCCCGCCCTCCAGCCAGACGCCGGCGGTCGGGGTCGAGCCGTTGTAGGCGCCCAGCACGATCGGGCCGTGCACGTCGGCGTTGGCCCGGTCGATCGGTGTCTCTGTCCGGTCGATGTTGGCCGCGGCGTTGCCGTTGATGACGGCTCCGTTGGTCGAATAGAGGCCCCGGTTGGCGTCGACGCTGCGCGTGCCCTTGAAGGTCAGCTCGGCCGTCCCGTCCACCTGGGCCGTCCGCGCGCCGCGGGCCATGAAGCTCTGGTCGATCACGCCCGTCGCGTGGTCGGTCATGGATACGAGGTGGTCGCGGGCGCCGGCGATGGCGCTGCGGACGAAGCCGAAGTCGCCGGCGGACTGGGCGACGATGGCTTCCTCCGCCCCGTCGGCGTCCAGGACGCCCCGGTTGACCGTCACCTGGGCCTTGTAGGTCGCGCGGTAGAAGCGTTCCGGACAGCGCCGGTCGATGTCGCGGTCGTCGCAGCGCACCGTGGCGCCCTGCCCGACCAGCATGAACATGGTCCCGACCGTGTCGGTGCCGTGATAGCTCATCGCCATGTAGCGGCGGCGGAAGGCGGCGGCGCCGTCCGTCGCGTCGAGGCGGAAGTAGCCCTCGGTCGTCAGTCCGTTCCAGCCGCCGAAGACCTGCAGGTCGCTGCAGGGCACCATCAGCTGGTTGCGGGCGATGCCGTTGACGATGGCGTGGCTGGGGGTGGTCATCAGCGCCGTCGACAGGGCGACCGGCGGCTCGTTCAGGTAGGTCCCCCGGCGGTACTCGAAGCTGGAGGTGAAGCTGGTGCGGTTCTCGCCGATGCTCTCGATCTTGTAGGCGCCGGTCAGGCAGCGGACGTCATCGTTGGCCGTGCCGGGCTCGCCCCACATGTTCGGCGCGGCGACGGTGTAGCCCAGCGGCACGTCGGCCGCGAGCGGCGAGGCCAGGTTGACGGTGATGCCGTAGCGGTTGGGCCTTTCCGGCGTCGGCGCCGTTAGCTGCACCGAGTTGATGTTGATGAAGACCGGCGCCTGGGGCCCGCGCAGGCGCCAGACCCCGTTCTTCAGATGCAGGGTGTTGCCGTAGGTCTCGGTCGCGCGAAGCGGCAGGGCGAGGTGGATCGGTCCGCCGACGCAGTTCTGCTGCCAGCGCAGGGCGGCGCGCAGGAAGGCGTGGTTGGCCTGGCGCGCGGTCAGATCCCCGCCGGACGACGGGAACTCGAGCTGCAGCTCGATGTCCTCCTCGTCGCCGGCGTTGTAGAACACCGGGCGGCCTTCCACGAAGGCGTCCTGGATGGCCTGGGCGGGGTCGGCGTGGAAGTACTCGGTCGAGACCAGGCTGCCAGCGCCCTCGGCCGTGGCGCCGAACCAGGCGATGAACTGCGCGTCGCTGGCGCCCTGGGGCAGGGCCCCGGCGGCGATGGCGATCTCCTTCAGGTCGCGGCCGCGCCGGCCCATGCGGCCGAGCATGCCCATGCGGGTGCGGGCGGGAAGAGCTTGCAGGGTCATCAGAAGCCCTCGCGGATCTCGCGCACGCCGACATAGACCGGCTCTTCGGTCCCGTCGTCGCGGGTGAAGACGACGCGCAGGTCCCAGGTGCCGGGCGTCGCCGCGGTCAGGGCCGCGTCGGACGCCGGCAGCTGGATCTCGAATGTCCCCTCGTCCGCGTCGGTGACGACGACGGTCTCGCCCGACAGGGTCGCCGCGATGACCTCGCCCTGCTCCACCCCCCGCTCGGTGCGGCGCTGCATGGCGGCGCGGATCTCGGTGACGCTGGCGAGGTCGAGGTAGGGCGTCAGCGCCCCGGACTCGTCCACCTCGACGATCTGCATTGGCTCCTGCCAGCCGATGTCCTTCCAGACGGTCTGGGGGACGGGGTCCAGAAGATCGGACATCTCAGGCCCCTCCCGTGGTGGTGAACTCGAAGGGCTCGGTCCAGTCGGAGTAGAAGCCGTCGATCACCGCGGCGATCGCGACCTCCAGCGTGGCGCCCTGGGTCACGGTCGATGTGTTGATGGTCCAGATCCCGCCGCCCAGATTCACCGGCTCGTTCGGCGATGCCGTCAGCCAGTTCTCCATGCCCAGTTCCCGCCAGCGCGTGGCCACGTTGGCCCCGGTTTCGAGGCCGGTAAGCGTGATCTCCAGCTGCACGCCGTCCTCGGCCACGCCGCCGATGGTGGGCGTGTCGATGCTGTCGGGATCGGTGTCGCCGAGGTCGTCGTCCGACAGGGGCGCTTCGCCCTCTTCCGTCTCCGGATCCCAGGCGTTGGCGGCGGCGATGTCGATGACGACGTAATCGAACTCGACCGCCAGGTTCTTGAAGTCGATCCGTGGCGAGCCGACGACCTCGACGGTGATGTCCTGGAGCGCGTCCCACTCCCCGTCTTCGACGGCGATCTTGATCAGCCGTTCGCCGAGGATGTTGAACCCGACCAGGTCGGTTCGGCACCGCCCCCAGCCGGGCGCGGTCATCCGGTGCATCCGGCGCTTGCACAGCCGCCGGCCCTGGCCGTGGCTGGGCACGGCGCCCAGAGGCAGCGACTGGGTCATCACCGCGCCCAGCTCGGCGATGTCGGCCTCGTCACGCCAGGGGTCGCCCGGCGCCATCGAATACGCGTGGTCGAGCGAGTTGTAGCTGAAGGCCAGTTCGTTGACGGCCTGTTCGCTGGGTCGCCCGGTATTGTGGACGATCTCGCGGATGTGCCCGCCCTCGGCCTTGCCCACCAGGGTGAAGGTGGGCTCGCGGAACACGCCCGCCTGGACGGTCCACGAGCCGTCCCCCGACTCGGCCATCCAGCCGTCGCAGGCCTCCAACAGCCGGGCAATGACTTCCACCGGATGGGTGGACGCATAGTAGAACACGCCGACCGCCCGGTAGCGCGGCTCGGAGCCGCCGGCCTTGAGCGGGATCTCGTCGTCGCAGTCGTCTGCCGCGGTCGTCCAGGACTGGATCTGCGGCAGGATCAGCCGGTCGAAGCGGTCTCCACGGGTCTCCGTCTCGGTCGGTGTGGTGAGATAGTTCGCCAACAGCACGATCGGGTTGAGCGACGGAAGGTGCGTCGCATCGTCGTCCGGATCCTGCTCATCGACGCCTTCGGGCCGCCAGTCGTAGTGCTTGGCCTTCGCCTCGACCTGCAGCACCGGATAGCCGTTCGGGAACACCCGGTGAAACCGGTCCTGCTCGACCGGCGCGCAGATCAGGCAGCCCGAAGCGATGCCGTCCAGCCGGTGATCCTCGGTCCAGACGTCGGCGCCCAGTTCGGAAAACGGCGTGGGGCCCACCGGCACCTCGCCGCTCCCGCCGAGCGTGGACTCGACCGTGTAGCTTGTCTCCGTCGGCAGGCCGAGGCGGGTGAAGATCCACACCCCGTGGCCGCCGTACGCCCCTGTCGGCAACCGGTTGACCTTGTTGTTGGCGTCGACGGTGACCTCGTCGTCGTGCAGCCAAAGCTTGCCGATGGAGTCGAGCTCCTGGTCGGCGAAGGCGATCACGTCGTAGAGGCGTTTCTTCGACTCCCACAGCATGTAGGGCCCGGAAACCCGCGCCTGGCCCAGCACGTACTGGCGGGCGGGCATGGGCTGCAGCAGGGCCGTCTTGCCGGCCTCGGACTTGGGCACTTCCGGCGCCATCAGGGCCGCCGCGCCGGCCTGAAGCCCGGTGTAGACCAGACCTTCGACGACGGCCCCCGCGACGTGGGCGATGGCGAAGGCCGTGTTGATCCCGACGCCGGCGTTGATCAGGACGGTCGCCGTCGCGTGGGCGACCCAGTTTCCGACCGCCGCGACGGCGGCCACCATCGCCTGTGGCATGTCGTTACCTCTCGGGCCAGGTCCAGGCGGCGGCAGGGGCGGCGCGGATCAGGCCCAGACCGGACTGAGCCTTGACGGCCCAAAGGCCGCCGGTGCGGACCGCGCCGGCGAGCGCCGCTCGCCCATCAACGGCCCGCACCTCGACCGCGCCGATGTCGCCGCTGACGGGATCGGCCGTGCTAACCCAGCCGTCCGCGCCGAGCCCTTCGTCGAGCAACGGGACCAGGCCGCCCAGGGCGTCCAGAATAAGGCCCGCGCCCGCCTCGCTGTCGTAGGACCCGCGCCAGCGCGCCGCCGGGTCCCGCCCGGTCCGCAAGAGGGCCCAGTCGGCGACGAAGATCATGCAGTCCTGACCCGCCAGGCCGCCCCAGACAAAGGGTGTGCGCGCCGCCTGATCTAGGAAACCGCCGAGTTTCAGTCGCCCCACAGCGGCCACTTCCGATTGGCGCGCTCATACCTCGGCGTGCGGTCGCAGCCCTTGTCGGTCGGTGAACGCCGGATCTGGTACTGCCGGGTGAAGAATGACAGCCAGGGCCGGCGGCGGTTCACCAGGCCCCAGCCGATAGATAGGGCCACGGACCGCGCTCCGAAGCGGCGCGCCGTCACCAACTGGTCTGCTACGCCCCGGCGCAGCCAGAGCATGTCGGCGACCGGCTGCAGGTCCTCGCCCAGGAACAGGACGCCGAAATTCGCCTCCGCACCCCGGATCGACGGCGCGTCGAGCTGGGCCAGGGCCAACACCCGGTCCGACACCCCCGACAGGACGAAGCTGGTCCGTTGCGCCGCGCCGTTCACCACGGCCTCGAACACCGGCACATCGGTCACTTCGCCGACCCCCAGATAGGTCGCCCCATCCGTGGTTTCTACGTTGTCTTCGGGCAGCTGGCGGTCGCCGGCGGAGGAACAGCAGCGGAGCACAGGGTCAGTGGCCACGCGCAGGAAGTAGAGCGCGCGCACCTGGTTCTTCGCGGCGGCGGCTGCGGCCTCGCTTGAGATGAAAGCCATGGTCAGACCCCGAAGGCCTCGACGAAACGCACCGAGGTCTCGGCGCCCCAGGTCCCGTCGAACCGCGGCCAGGCGTCGCCCTCGCGGTCGTCGATCCGCATCAGGATGTGGGGGTTGATGAAGTTCAGTGGCGTGTCGTCGGCGAAGGCTTCGCGCACCGTGGGGCGGACCTCGCAGGTGTCGACGCTGCCGACGTTCGAGATCTGGCGCTTCACCATGTAGGCGCGCTTTCCGACGGTCGGATGATCGACTTCGAAGACCATGCCGCGGCCGATGCTCCACCCGCCGCCGCCCGACAGCCGCTGGATCGCCACCGTCGTCGCGCCGAGCGCCACGGCGCCTTGCGACCGGGCGGTATGGATTTCAGGCGTCTCCTGCAGGTACGGCACTTCGAACAGGCCCACGCCCTGTTCCGCGTCCAGCATCAGCGCGTTCCACTCCTGACGCTGCGCCTGGGTGGTGATCTTCGAGCCGTCCAGCTCCATTTCCCACCAGCCGCCGCCGTCCACCCGGGCTAGTTGGCCCGGCCGGAAGATGGTCGGGCCACCGTCGAAGACGGTCCCCACGATCCGCGGGCGATAGAAGCCGATCGGAAAGGACGACAGGGGCCAAGCGTCAGCCATGCTTCACCCCTCAGCCCCTGAGCAGCCGATGCTCGATCGTCATGTCCGGGTTGCGCTCCCGCACCATCTCGACCGCCTTCTGGATGGCGGACTCGTGGGTTGCGGCGAACATCTGCTGCAGCTTGGCGTCGGGGACATACCCCTCGGGCACGGCCATCTTCGACGTCAGTTCGATCTTCGCCGTGCCGCCGCCCCCGCCGAAGCCCGGGCTCCCCGGCGAACCCCAGCCGCTGGAGCCGCCGCCCAGGCCGAACACGCTGCCGATGGCGCCCAGCCAGTCGAAGCCGCCGGAACCCGAGCCGGTCCCGCTCATGCCGAAGGCGCCGGAGCCGCCGCCGATGATGTTGAACAGCAGGTCGAACAGCTGGCCGGACACGTCGTCGAGGCCCTTCAACCAGGCCTGGCCGATCTGGTCGGCCAGCCATTCCTTGAAGTCGCCGGCCACGGCCGCCCGCGCCCCCTCGCGCCAGACCTGGCGCATGTCGTCGATGCGGGCCTGGCGGGTCTCCTCCAGAGCGTCGAAAGACGCGCGCAGCTCGTCGGCCCGGTTGGCCGTGAAGCCGCTCATGTCGGCGAAGCGGGCCTGGTCGCGCTGCCACTGGGTCAGTTCCGCGCTGGTCCGGGCGTCGTCCTCCGACAGGCCCATCTTCGTGTAGCGGTCGATCAGCTCGCGCAGCTCCAGCTCGCGCTCCAAGGCCGCAATCAGCTGCTCGTTCTTGGCGATGCGCGCCGTCTCCAGCTGGAGCGCCAGCTGCATGCGCGAGATTTCCTCGGCGCTGACGATCTCGATCCGGTCGTAGCGTTCGGCCTTGATGCCGGCCGGGCGGGCGGAGGATCCGCCACCGGCCCGCACTCCGCCGCCGCCGGAGCGGACGGGCGGGGCGACCGTGGTCAGCCGCGGCGTGTTTACCGACAGGCCCGAGAGGTCGTAGTTCGACGCGACGGAACTCTCGTCCGTCGTGCCGACCCGCGCCGCCATGGCCGCCTGGTCGCGGATCCGCCGCATGCCCCGGCGCAGGTCCGCACCGCCCGGGACCAGGTAGCTCATCAGGGTCTGGAACCCCGGATCGTTCGCGGTCTGGCGCGCCCAGCCGAGGAAGTCGGCCAGGGCCGAGGTCGTGCCCGCGATGGCCGGCGCCAGTTCCACGAAGGCCCGGCGCATCTCCATGCCGATCCGCTGGTTGGCGATCTCGACCTCGCGGTTGGCGGCGTCGAGGCCGGCGACCAGGTCGTCGCCCATGACCAGGCCGAGATTCCGCGCCTTTTCGGTCGCATCGGTCAGGGCGGTGCTGCCGCGCATCAGGGCCGGGATCAGTTCCCGGTCGATCCCGAGCGCGTCGGCGATCTTGGTCGCCTCGGCGATGTCGCCGGTCTCCGCGATCTTGTCGGCCACAGCCAGGAGCAGCTGGTCGGCGCTTTCCAGGCTGGCGATCTGCTCCGGCGTGAAGCCGATGGCCTGCAGGGCCTCGACCACCTTGCCGTCGCCGACCCCGGTGCGGATTGCGCCGATGGCCTTGTTCAGGCTGCCGAGGCTCGACTCCATCGCCCCGGCCGAGGCGCCAACGTCCTCGGCGGCGAAGCGATAGGCCTGCAGCGCCTCGGTCGTCACCCCCAGCTGCTCGGCCTGGTCGGTCAGGTCGGCCGCCCAGGTCATGGCCTCGCGGGCGCGGTTGATGGCGATGGCGAGGCCGCCCATGGCCGCCGCCGCCGCCACGCCCAGCGGGCCGACGGCGCTGAGCGCCCGGCCCAGGCCGCCGGCCTGGTCGGCCAGGCCGGCGATGGCCTGCTTGCCCTCGTCGGCGATGGCGTTGACGCCCTTCAGCGCGGGGTTCGCCTGTTTCGTGCCGGCGCCCAGCTCGGCCCACATCTTCTTGCCGCTGTCGCCGATCTGGTCGAACGTCTTGCGGACCAGCTCGCCGCCCTCGACGAACAGGCGGACGCCGACGCCCTTGCTCCCCGAACCCACCATCTCCGCCATGCCGGCCTCCGATCAGGGTTCGGACGGTCTGCCGTCGCCGCCGGCGTCCTGCCGCGCCTTCAGTTCACGCCGCTTCGACTCCGCCTCGCGCATGGCGGCGAGCGCCTGCGGCTCGTAGTGGTCGATCAGTTCATCCAGCACGGCGTCCGGCAGGGCGCCGGACATACGCCGCCGGATCTCGGCCCGGTCGATGCGCATCGGGCTCATCCCGCCGCCGCGCCAGGCCGAAGGGCGCTGCAGCAGGGCCCAGAGCCGCCCGCCCTCCTCCGTCGTCGGGCGGTGCTCTACTTCGGGGCAGAACTGTCCGTTGCGGCCGCGCCGGCCTTGGCTGCACGGCTGGTCCGTCGCCTTGCAGCTTTCGCGGCAGTATCTCGGGTTGGGGCCTGCGCCGTCCGCCCGGAAGAACCAGGCTGCGAGGCCCCCGAGGGCTTTCCCTCGGCGAGGATCCGGTCGGACAGGGCCGATATGTCGGCCATCAGCTTCCGCTCCAGCCCGTCGTGCAGCAGGGCCACGGCCAGGGTCTGGCGGTTGATGGGGGCGACGGTCTCGCCGTCCAGCGAGATCCCCTCCCAGGCGACGAGTCCTTCCAGCACCACCTCGACGCTGCCGATCAGCATGCCGATGCGCCCGGCCTGGTCCGGGTCGGCCGGATTGAAGCGAGCGCCGCTCGCATCCTCGCCGCCGAGGCCGTAGTCGGCGAGCGTCGTGTCCAGGTCGTCGGCGGCCGTGGCCATGCGGCGGATGACGCCCTGGGCCCGGCGCCGGGCGGCGTCGAGATCCATCGACGTGAGCCCGCGCACCTGGCAGCGGACGCCGGGCAGGATGTGGCCGTAGTCGCGCCAGACCGGCCGCGCCAGTTCCGCCAGCTGGTCGGCCGTGGGGAGCCGGATCATGCGTAGGTCGCCACGTTATTGTTGACGGTGATGCGGGCGCCCGGCGCATCGGCGTCCTGGAAGGCGAACCAGCTGATGGTGCGCTCGATCAGGCCCGGTCCGCTGACCGCCAGTGGCGGCGCGTTCAGCATCGCCTGGGGATGCTCGAAGGTGATCTTGTGGTTGGTCAGGACGCCCAGCAGTTCGACCTTGGCGCTGAACTCGGTGTCTCCCTCCTCGATGTCGTCGAAGGCCTCGGCGACCGAGCCGAAGCGCGCCGTGCCGCCCATGGACGCAGCGCCGGGACGCAGCTCCGAAATGGTCGGGGTGGTGGACAGGAAGGCCTCCTCGGCCAGGCCGCGGTCCCAGTTCCAGGTCGCCTCGCCGGTGCGGGTGGCGGCGACGTCGTCGATCTTCAGCAGGGCGCGGCTGATGGCGCCGGCGCTGACCATGGCCGGCGGCGCGTCGCCGGCGAAATCGGCCAGGCGCGAGCGGCGCAGGCCCCGCAGCGGCAGGGTCAGTTCGAAGTCCTGGGTCTGTTCGGCGTTGACCGACAGCGACAGGCTGGGCACCGCCAGGCCCTGGTACTCGCGCACCTGGTCCGCCGCCGTGCGGATGGCCAGGGCGAAGTAGTGCGGCGTCTTCGAGCCGGAGTTCCAGACGTGCGGATAGATGCCCGACACGGCCGCCCCGGTCGTCGGCGCGCCCAGCGCGTGACGCAGCAGCAGCGGGGTGCGGCGGCTGTCCAGCCGCACCGTCAGGTCGCCCGAGAACCGCTCGAAGCCGGGCGTCGGCTTCACCGGGTCCAGCGAGTTGTGGCGCGGCAGGCCCAGCTCCGGCGACGGCCGGCGCTCGCGGCTGACGTTGCCGCTGAAGCTGACGAAGGGGATGTTGATCCAGTCGTCCGCCGCCGGCGCGGTCGTCGCATCGGCCATCGGCGCGATGCGCATCTCGCAATCGGCGCCGTAGAACAGGTCGTCGGGCATGAGGGCCTCCGGTGCAAGAAGCGCGGCGCCGAAGGCGCTGCCGTCGCCCTTCTCCCTCAGGGAGAAGGGGTGGGATGAGGGTCAGGTGTCAGGGGAGCGCGGAGGCTCAGAGCCTGCCGGCGATCTTCAGGTCGATCTCGGTCGCGAGGCGCAGGACGCTCCCGGCGTCGATCGCAGCGCGCGCCTCGCCGATCGGCATCTCGTCGATCCCGCCCTCGAGGGTGACGACCGGGACCTTGCCGGTCGATCCGCCGGCCTCGCCGTCGAGATCCCGATCCAGCGGGGCGTCGGTCTTCTTGGTTCCAGCCTTCGCGGACATGGCGCGCTCCTAGCGGGGATAGGTCAGGCCCAGCATGTCGCCGGACCGGACGCGAAAGGTGACGCCCAACACGGCCAGGGAGCCGTTGGGCGGCAGGTCACCGTCCTCGCGGCCGACCAGCCAGCAGCGCTCGGCCGCGCCGCCCAGGGTGGCGTCGTCAGTGACGGCAGCGGCCATGGCGGCGAGGCCATGTTCGAAGGTCTGCAGCCGCGCCTGGCGCAGCCGTTGCGGACCGGCGCAGGCCAGCTCGACGCGGACGTCGCACTCGACGGCCCAGACGGCGCCGTTGGGCCCGCCCATCTCGGCCCGGTTCGGCCGGGTCTGGACCTTCAGCATGGCGGCGGAACTGATCAGTTCCCGCTCGTCGCCGTTCGGCTCGAACGGGGATTCCGGATCCAGCTGCAGCCGGTCGTCCGGGCCCAGGATGTCGCCAGCACGAAGGGCCGCCTCGATGCGGCCGTGCAGCGCCTGATAGGCCGTACCGACCGGACCGATGCCCGCCATGTCACATCTCCGGTCCGGTCAGTCGCGCCTGGACGCCGCCCTGGTCGCGCTCGAAGGCGGCGATGAAGCGCCGGGCGATCTCGTCGGGCGCATCGCGTTCGGTGCGGCGGCGGATCACGTCGCCCCGCAACAGGCGGGGCAGCCGCGGCTCATGGATGACCCAGAACACGACCTCGCGGTCGTACTCGCCCTTTCGCAGGGCCCGGACCCCGGCCTTGCGGCGCTTTCCGGTCCGGCTCAGCCCCTTGTCCAGCTTGGCCACGAACACCCCGACCAGGTCGTCGTTGCCCGGCGTCGGGATCCACTGCAATCCGCCGTAGCGGCGCAGGGCCACGTCGAAGGTCGAAACCGACTTGGACGCCCGGCCGCTCGGCCGGCGCACCCGCCCCTCGCCCCAAACCGCGGCATTCGGGACCAGGGCCCCCTTCTTGCCGTTGACGGTGACGGTCGCGCCCTTCTCGAAGGCCATCGTCACCTGCGGCATGGTCGAATAGACCAGGGCCGCCGGGTTCAGCGTCTCCTTCGCCCCGGCGGGATAGAACCGCACCCGCCATGTCTTCTGCAGTTCCGCCCCCCGCGCCAGGCGCGAGGAGGCAAAGTCCTGCCGCAGTTTCGATTGCAACCCCTGGGCCGTGCCGACGATGGCCGTCCGGGCCGCCCGGGCGACGTGGCTGCGGCCCTTGCGCATCTCGTCGTCGAGGTTGCCCAGCAGGGCCGCGCCGATCTGCATCAGGATCGCTCCCTAGGCGGGCTCGACGTCGCAGACCCACCAGCCGCCGTCGTCGGGCGCTTCGGGGACGGCGGCGAGCGCCCAGGTCTCGCGGGCGCCGCTCCAGGGCGCGGCGCCGAACTGGATCAGGTCGCCGCGACGGGGCGACGGCACGCCAGCGCGGCGGAAGCGGACGGTCGGCTTGGACCGCACCCAGGCGGTCTGCTGGATCTGCTCGGCCTCGCTCGGCCGCTCCAGCACGGCGCGGATCTCGACGTCCGTCGCCGGCGCGTCGAGCGAGCGATAGACGGCCGGATCGCAGAGATGCGTCTCGACCGCGTCGTCGATCCCGAGGACCAGGTCGGTGAATGACATGCTGGGCCTCCGCGTGAGGAAAGCGCGGGAGCGAGCGGCGCTCGCCCCCGCGTCAGGCGGGCGATCAGCCCGGGTCGGCGCCGTCGTCCAGGTCGACCACCAGGGCCGGCTGGCTCCAGACCGGCAGGGCGTTCATCTGGTACGCCCACTCCTCGCCGCGGCCGTGCTTCATCGGCTCGACCGTCATGTGGATCAGGTCCGCGGTGTCGCCGACGCTGCCCAGTTCGGCCATGTCGATGGGCGGCGCGACGTAGGTGCGCTCCACGTCGATCGTGCCGGTCGGGTAGGCGTGCCCCTCGCCCTCGTCGATCAGACGAACGGTCGAGTCCGCGCCCCAAGGAGTGTAGCGGGCGCGGTACTCGCGCAGCACGAGGCCGGCGCGGGTGTCGAACGTGCGGCTGAAGCCGTTGGCCGACTGGCTGCGGCCGACCGCCAGAAGGGCCTGGGCTTCCGGCGTCTGCAGGAAGTACTTCTGGAAGCTGGCGTGGTTGATCAGCGCCGTCATGAACTCCGGCGAGACCCGCGCCTCGATGCCGTTGGCCGTCTCGTTGATCAGGTGATCCTCGATCCAGGCGACCACCTCCTCGATCTTCTCGGCCACATTGGTCGAGGTGTTGGCGAGGTCGAAGTAGACCGTCTTGCGAGTGACGCCGAAGATGGAGTTGAGGTCGTAGAGGGTGTCGCCGGCGCCGTCTTTGATCAGCCCCTTCAGCGCACCCATCTTCATGACCTCGAGGGTCATGTCGAACTTCAGGCGGTTGCGGCGATGCCGCTTCTCGACGAAGCCGGCCAGCGTATCCTCGCCGTCGCGCGAGCGGCGGGCCATGGCCAGCCAGTCGCGAAGATCCACGGCCATGACGCTGTCTTCGTGGCTGACGTTCGGGATCTTCAGGATGATGCTGGACGACTTCTCGTGCCGGGCGATGCTCGACGGGCGGCCGTCCGGCGTGGCCGGCAGGGCGCGGATGACGCCGTTTTCGATGATGATCTCGACGAAGGCCGTGGGCAGGCCTTCGGCCGGGAACATGCCGTCGGCGTTCAGCTGGCCGAAGGTCGACGGGATGGTGTTGATGGACGCGACGTGGTCGGCGGCCAGGAACGGCAGGGCGGATGCGCCCTCAAGGACTTCGGGGTCCATCGGGACCTCCTTTTCTCGGGATGATGTGAGGGAGCGCCCTGCGGGTCGTCAGGGCCGCGGCGCGTCAGGGCGCACGCCGCGGCCGTTTGGGTTCGGGCTTAGCCCGAGACGCGCGGCTCGATGCCGAGCGCCTTGAGCGCCTGATAGGCGGCGGCCTTCTGGTCGGCCGTGGCGCCGTCCGGCCAGACGATGTTCTCGCGGCGCAGGATGGCCCGGCCGCGAGCAAGGACGTTGACCTTGCCGTCGACACCGACGTCGGCCACGGCGTTCTCCAGGAAGACGCCGGCGATGAACTGGCTGCCGTCCGTCCCGGCCGGGTCCCAGGCCACGGCCTTGCCGTCGTCGTCGGGGAAGTTGACCCCGATGGTCCATCGGTCCCCGGCGGCGAAGTCGGTCGCGCCGTCGGCCAGGGTGAAGTTGATGCCGCCGTTGTAGGCCACGGCGACCGTGCCGGTGCCGTCGACCGTGCCGTCCGGGCGGGTCACTTCGAACTCGCCGGCGTTGGAGGCGGGTTCGATGATGACGACGTTCCAGACGCCTTCCTGGGCGCCGGCGTCGGCCGTCACCGTGCCGATGGAGCCGTTGCCAGTGTTGCCGGCATCAGCGGTCGGCGTGACGGCGGCCGTCCCGCGATCGACGATGGCGGCGAGCTGGCCGAGCGAGACCTCGCGGGCGGTGCCGACGCCGCCCTTCAGGGTCAGGCGGCTGGTCGTGTAGGTCGAGTCGGACTCGGAGTGGATGAGATCGCTGAGGCCCATGGCCGCAGCGGCGATTGCATAGGCGCGCATGGTCATGGCGGCCTCCTCTTCGGTTCAGGTTGGGAATGCCCTGAAGGCGGGAGCCCCGGCCCGTCAGGGCGCGGGCCGGGGCTGGTGTCGGATCAGGCCGCCGCGGTGCGCCGCGCCTCGGCCCGGCGGGCCAGGGCGGAGGGCTGAGCATCGCCGCTGGAGCCGGCCGTCGCGTCCGGGCCCAGGCGCTTCGAGCCGGCCATGGCGGCGCCCAGCTGGCGGACGGCCTTGGGCGCGGAGGCATGGGCGGCGATCGTCGCCTTGAACTGGGCGAAGGTCTGGCCGGTCGCGATGGCGGCGTTGGCCAGGTGCGGATGGGCCTTGGCCTCGGCGCTGCCGGCGATGCGCTGGGCGTCGGCCTGGGCGCCGGACTGGGCCGTGGTGTCGTCCGCCGGCGGATCGGCCGGAGGCTCTTCCTCGGGCTTCTCTTCCTCGTCCGGCTCGTCGAGGATTTGCTGAATGCGATCCAGCTTGTCCTCGGCGGAGGCGTCGATGGCGGCGATGCGCTCGGCCTTGGACTGGCGGGGCGCGGTCGTGGTGCTGCGCATGGGGGTCTCCTTGGATGCAGCGGGCGCGGAGCCGGAGACCGGAGCCGCAGGGGGTTGGGAGTCCTCGGCCGTGCCTTCGGCGGGCGCGGCGATGTGGGCCAGCAGCTGCTCGAAGGCCTGCTCTTCCGTGGCGATGCCGTCGACGAAGCCCAGCGCCTCGCCGGAGCGGGCAGGGTCGTCGTGGCGGGCCATGTAGGCGTCGGCCTGGGTGGCGAGCAGCGCCTCCCCGGTCAGGTGAGGCCTGCCGGCGGAAACGTCGGCGATGAAGTCGCGCCCTACCTGGGCGACATCGGAGGTGAGCGCCGTCAAGGCGGTCTCGCTCAGTGACTTCCACCAAGCCCCGTCGGTCTTCAGGCCGTCTGCCGGGAACTCAATCGACGTGATCTCCACGCCTTCCTTGGCGAGCGCTGCGGACCAGTTCTCGTGCACGATGACCGCGCCGATGGATCCGACCAGGCCGACGCCCGGCGCCAGGATCCGGTCCGCCTGGGCGGCGATCCAGTAGGCGGCCGAACAGGCCATGTCGGCATAGACCCAGATCGGCTTGCCGCCGGCGGCCTCGCGGTTGTCGCGGATCAGGGCCGCCAAGGCGGGCAGCCCGCCGCCGACCACGCCGCCGGGGCTGTCCAGGCGCAGGAACACGCCCTTGACCCGTTCGTCGGCCAGAGCCTCCCGGAACGCGATCGTCAGGGTGTCGTAGCCGTGGAAGACGTCGCCGCACCAGATGTCGCCGCGCTCCACCAAGGGCGTGTCGCAGCAGATCAGGGCGACGCCGCGGTTCAGGCTCCAGCAGAAGCCAAGGTCGTCAGGCTCGCCGGCCCAGCGCGGGGAATAGGCGAGGCGCTCCTCCAGCGGGACTTCGGGGATAGGGTCGCCCGCGGCCTCGGCGTCCTCCATCGCGAGCGGCGCTCGCCGGCCCTGCCCCACGAAGCTCAGCTTGCGCAGGATCGCGTCCATGCGGCTGGGCCGCTCGAAGGCACGAGGGTCCAGCGCCCGCAGCCGCTCGGCGTACGACCGGGCGGCTGTGGACGTCATCAGGACGGGGCGGCCCGCATAGCGGGTCGCGAGGCTGGCGGGATCGCGCATGGGAACCTCGGTCAGGCCGCGCGCTCGGCCAGCGCGGCGTTGTGGGCGGGATCGCGGCTGGTCTCGGCGGCGCGGGCCAGGGCGCCGGACTGCGTGTCCAGCTCGAGTTCGGCCCGGCGGGCCTTCTCGCGGGCCTGCTGCTCCAGCACTTCTTCCCAGTCCTTGCCCTGCTCGGCGCATTCGTCCTCGAGGGTGGAGACCTTGGCCTCAATCCTCGCGGCGGCGGCGTCGATCTCCTTGGTCGGGTCGATGAAGCCGCGACCGGGACCGATCCAGCGCGACTGGGCGTAGGCGTCGACCGCGTCGTAGAAGTCCGGCGCGCCTGCGGGCATCTCGACGTAGCCGCTGTCGAAGGCCTCTTCGAGCCAGGCCACGAACAGGGGCTTGACGATCTGGGCCTCCAGCCGCGCCACCAGCTCCTGGGTCTCGTTCCAGGCCGGGATCATGGCCGCCCGCGCCGACGAATAGTTCGTCTGCGAGTAGTCCATGGTCAGCTCTTCGTAGGTCACGCCCAGCGAGGCCGCGATCAGGCGGATGACGGCGCGGATGAAGGCGTCGAACTGGCTGACGTCCTTGGCGCCGGTCTGCATCTGGATCTCGTCGCCGAAGGGCAGCACCGGCATGCGGGCGCCGCCGTCCAGCGAGACGGGATGCTTGTCGTAGAAGCCCTCGCGGCTGCTCTCGTAGCCGCGGATGTCCTCCATCGACAGGCTCTCGGACACGGCGTCCGGACCGGCGCTGGACTTGATGAAGGCCACCATCAGGGCGTTGATCGTGGCGGCCTGCAGGGTCGCGTCGGTGAAACGCGACAGGGCGCGGAAACTCTTCAGCGAGGCGGCGAAACGCGAGACGCCGCGCGTCTGGCCCGCCTCCTCGCAGTCGAAGGTATGCAGCACCTGGGGGCGGCCCCAGGGCGTGAAGCGGTCATAGCCGGTCCAGTTCGGCCGCGCCGTGGCCACGCCCAGCTCGGAGGGGTGACGCTCGCGGATCCAGTAGCGCACCGGCACGCCGGCGGCGTTCCGCTCGACCCCGCCCGCCAGCTGCGGGCTGTTCGGCTTGCCCGTCGGGTTGGACAGGCGGTCCGGGTGGACGATACGCAGCCGGGTCCGATAGCGGGTCGGCTCGTCGTCGGCATACTCGACCAGACCCAGCGCCTCGCCGTCGATCATGTCGTGGCTGACGATGAGGCCCAGCAGCTGGCCGAGGTTCTTCTGGCGTTCGGCGTCGATCTGGAAGTCGTGGCCGTAGGCGAAGGGCCGAAACTCGGTCTCGATGGCGGCGCCCAGCTCGCGGGCCTGCTCGATCGAGATCCCCAGCGCGCGATAGTCGGGCCGCGACGAGAGGCGCCAGCCCTTGCCCACGGCGGCCGTGCGCTTGCGCTTCACCGCCGACTTGGCGACCGGGTCGTTGCGGTGCAGGGCCCGGACCCGGGCGACCGAGGTGTTGCGGTGCGGCAGCCAGGCCCGGTCGGGCGAGCGCATGGTCGCCACGTCGGCCATCATCGGGTCAGTCTGGGAGCCGGCGTCATAGGCGGCCGGGACCAGGCTGTCGCCGATGGTCCCCACGCCGCTGGCCATGGCGCGCACGACCATGCCCACGCCCTGGGGCAGCGGGCGACCGGACGCGTCGAGCAGGCGGCGGGGCTGGGACATGGGCGGGAGCCTCCGGCAGAGGGTGGAGAGGGGCGGCGCGGCCCGGACGCGCATGGCCACGCACGCCCCTCTCCGATGCGCGGCATGCGCAACGATGCGAGCGGCGCTCGCTTAGACGAGAGGGCTCGCTACCTCGGCGCTCGGCTGAACATTTTCGGAGGCGGAGGCCGGAGCGGCGACCTCCGGCGCCGGCTTCTCGCGGCCCTTCCTGCCCGGCTTCTTCTCCTCCGGCGCGGCTTCGCCGTCGCCGGCGAGCGCCTGCAGCTCCTTGTTCGCAGCGTCGACCCGCGCGATCAGCGTCTGCGGCACGGGCCGGGACGGAAACTTCACCAGGGCGGTGACGGCAGCAGCGTGCTCTGCGCTGGCCACGGCGAGGCGCTTTATCAGATCAGTCATCGGTCCCTCCTTCGGGGGTTCAGGTCCGCCAGCGGAAGCCGATGGCTCCGCGTCGGCGTCCGGTGCGGCTGGCGCCCTCGGCCTCGAGGGCGCAGATCTCGGCGTCGAGCCGGTTCAGGTCGGCGGCGCCGTAGTCGACGCGGCGGCCGTGGGCGGTGACGCTCTCCACCTGGCTGCCGCTGATCAGGCGGTCGCGGGCGGCCTTCAGCGACGCCAGGCGTGCGGCGTCTTCGGTCGAAAGGGCCATCAGAGCTTGCTCCGGCTGTCGTGCCAGCCCCGGCTCTCGTTGCCCGGGTTCTCGGCCGTCTTCGCTTCCGGGACCTGCGGCGGCGCGGCGTCGGCGTGTTCGAACAGCGGCAGCACGGCCTCGGGCCGGGCGGCGCGCGCCTCGAACAGCATCTGCCACTCCTCCGGCGTGCGCCGGAACGCGCCTCGGAACCAGGCCAGGCCGCGGGCATAGACCGCGAGGTCGAGCCGCTCGTTGGCCTGGCCGGCGATGCGCTCCCACCAGCCCCGCGCGTTCGACCGCATGGTCTTCGGCTGGCGGAAGACCTCGGCCACGTACTGCTTGAAGTCCTCGTGGGTCGCGTCGGCCGGGTTGTAGAGCCCGCCCGGCAGCCGCCCCGTCTCCTCCGTCGCCGCGATGGTCGTGGCCAGCATGGCGTAGACGGCCGACTTCAGTCCGTAGCCGCCGACCAGGTGCGGCTCGACGGTCAGGCCGCCCGACTTCAGGTGGATCGTGCGCCGCTTCCCCTTCACCAGGGGCAGGGAGTCCGGATCCGACGCGCCCTTGATCGCCACCACGTTGTGACGGCCGCGCACGAAGCGATAGACCCGCTCGGTCACGCCCTTCTTGCCGCCCAGGTCGATGCCGAAGATGTCGAAACCCAGCGGTATGGTCGCCTCGCCGTCGAAGCGGCGGGCCACGACCTGGGCCAGGGCCGACCAGGCCTCCGGCTCCAGCGGGTCGATCTCGATCACGCCCCAGTCGAACCGGGCCATCGAGAGGTCCGGGCCGACGGCGTAGGCGTCCCACTCCACCCGGTCGCCCTGGACGTCGGCGGCGCCGATGATCTCGCAGGCCCAGGCGGGGACCAGGCCACGCTTCACGAACCGGCCGCGCGACTCGAACAGCTTCTGGTGCGGCGGCGCATCGACCGTGGGGTCGTAGGCCATGCCCAGCTTCTGCTGGGTGAAGACCTTCAGCGCCTCCGGATCCTTGCCCGTGGCCACGTCGCGCTTGGCCTGGTCGTACTCGTTCCAGAGCAGAGTCCAGGACTTGAACGGCGAATAGAGCTGCGACAGGTGGAAGCTCGGATCCCGCCCGGCCGAGCCGCGCGAAAGCCAGTGCGCCAGCCAGGAGGCCGGGAAGGCGTCCGGCGGGGCCGGGTTCAGGGCGTTCACCGCCGCGTACTTGTCGTCCGGGTCGCGGTCCTCGTAGGTCTTGATCCAGCGGCCGCCCGCCAGCATCGCCGGCTTGTGCACCTCGTCGATCTGCTGCTCGCAGCCGGCGCACTGATAGGCGACGCGGCCGGCATGGGCCATGGACGGGACGAGGCGGTCCAGCAGCAGATGCTGCCTGGCCTCACAGTGCGGGCAGGCGACGTAGTACAGCCGCTGGTCGCCCCGCTCGTACATCACCGTGATGCGGCAGTCCGGCAGGGTCTTCGGCGTCGACAGGTACAGGCCCTTGAAGTCCTCGTGCCCGTCGCCGCGCGTCTGCGCCTGCTTGATCGGGTCGCCCCGCCCGCCGGCGTCGGCCGGGAATTCGGACACCTCGTCGCAGATCAGGCGCTTCACCGAACGGCCCTGCAGGCCCTTCGACGAGATCGCCGTCGTCACGATCAGGAAGCCGCGCCGGAATCGCTTGGTGGTCGAGGTCGAGCCGGTCCGGCCGCGCTCGACCACTTCGAAGATGCGCTTCCTCAGCTCCGGCGTGGCGTCCACGGTCGGCTGCCACTTGGTGACGTTCCAGTTCCGCAGCTCGTCGAGGCTGGGCAGCACCATCATCATGGCCGTCGGGTCGTCGACGACGGTCTGGCCGATCCAGTTCAGCGCGATCTCGGACTTGATCAGCTGGGCGCCGGCCTTGATCGTCACCGATCGGGCCGGATGGTCCGCGTCCAGGCACTCCATCGGCTCGACGCCGTAGGGCGTGGTGGCGTTGCGCCACTTCCCCGGGCGCGATGACCCCGATTCCGCCCCGACGTACCGCTCTTCCTCGGCCCACTGCGCCACGGAGCGCATCGGCGCGGGCTCGGCGGCCTCCGCCAGGGCGCCGAACACGACCGTGCCCGCCCTGGCCAGGCCGGCGATGCCGGCGAAGGCGCTGGCCATGGCCGGTCAGTGCGCTCCGGCGGCGAGCAGGGGCAGGTCGGGGTCGATATCCGCCGGATTCGACGCCGCCGAGGCGTCCTGGTCGGCCAGCTGCTGCATGTCGCGCGCGAACTGGCCCATGACCGCCTCGAATTCCTTCGCCAGGTAGCGCGCCAGGGCCACGGCCTTGTCGGGCGCCACGCCGAACTGGGTGCAGATGCCCGCCGCGGTGTCGCGATGGCCCTGGCTGACCCGTTCCCGCAGTTTCGCCACCGCCTGGGCCGCCGCATCCTCGACGGCGGACACCTCAACCAGCTCGCCGGCCATCTTGCCCAGCTCGAGCCGCTTGATGGAGAGCTCGACGCCCTCCTTCTCCGCCTTGGCCGACCGCTGCGCCGGCGCCTGCGGCGCACGAGCGGCGCTCGCGCCCTGCCCGCCGACGATTTCCAGCGCCCGCAGCCGCTTAGCCTCGTCCATGTGGCCTTCGAGCAGGACCAGAGACGCCTCCGCGTCCACCCCGCCCTCGCCCTCGACGATTCGACCGGCCCCGGCGTGCTTCGAGATCATCTGTTTCGAAACGCCGCAGAGCGACGCGAAGGCGGACCGCTTCATGCGTCAACCCTCCCGTCCACCGACAACCGTTTTCGTAAACCGGTCCACTAAAAGACCCTGGGGCCCCGAAATGCCGTATACGTCAGGGGTTCGGGGAAGGACCCGCGGGGCCGTCGGGCCTCGAGGTCAAGTGCGATCGGCTCGCAGTTGTCGCTTTTCGGTCCACGAGAAAGCCCGCCGCGGCGGACCGGGCGGGCTCTGGACGCTCTGAGAGCGATGGACCCTGAATGCTCTTAGTGGCCCCGCCTGTCAAGCCGCGTGCCGAACAGCGGGTGCAGCACATCGAGGGAAGCCAGCAGGGCGCGGGTCGCCCGCTCCCTCGCCCGGCTCGCGGGCGCGAACTCACGCATGGACTTGCCTTCGCCGGCCACGGCCTTCAGCACTGCGACATGGTCCGCGCCGAGCTGCGCCGCGACCTCGGCGTCGAACTGCTGCAACTGTCGCATGCGCTGCGCAGTCCGCAGGCGAGACAGGTCCATGGCCGTGGCCGACCCTCGCCCCCCGCACCCGATGGCATCAAGCGGAGAAGACCAGCCGATGGTCGCGCTGCGGAAAATGTCGCGATAGGCAAAACCCGCCTGACGCTGCGCCAGGGACATGGCCACGGACATCAGGCCGTCGGCGTTCGACAGCCGCTTGACCCCCTCGCCGCCAGCGACCCGCGCGAGCTTCACATCCTCACCGGATCTCGCGGTCTCCAGCGCGCGCCGCTCGGCGAGCCCGGCCTCGACGGCCCGAACCTCCAGCCTCGCCTCATGCTGGGCCTGCACCTGGGCGCGCATGTCCTGCGCCATCTTGCGATTGATCCGCCCCTGCCGCCGCTCCGCCGCCGTGCGCTTGGCCCGCGCTTTCCGGTCCGCCGGGCACAGCCGGTCCGCATCGGCATCCAGGGCATCAGCCTGTCGCAGCACCTTCCGCTGCTCGTCCGTGAACGGGAGGTCTTCCTCAACCCGTGGCAGGGCCATGACGCGCTGACGCTCGGTCCGCCGAGCGCGACCGGCCAAGCGCGCGTTCTCGGCCTGCACCGCCTCGGCAGCCGCGCCGAGCACCGAGATGTATTCCGACCCGCTGACGCCTAGCTCGCGCTGCAGCCCCCACACGATCCGCTGCGCCTGGCGAACCCGCCCGGCATGGACCGCGTCGGCCGCCCGCGTCAGCGCCACCAACTGGGCCGGCGACAGGGCATCCCGCCCCAGCGGCGCCACGAATGGGATCCTGCCCACCATGATCACGGCCGGCGACTTCGGAGACACCCGGAAAGCCACGTTCATGACGCCCTCGCTGCACTGGCGACAGGCGTTCCAGCGGCGTTCCGGCCGGTGTTCCTGTCTATTTTATTGAAAGGTCTTAGGAAAAGAGAGGGTGGAACGGTTGGAACGCCTGGAACGGCAGTTCTCACGCGCGCACGGGCGCACCCTCGCAGGTGCGGGCCGACCGTTCCGCGCGTTCCACCCGTTCCGGGCGGCCATTTGTCACCGGAAATCAATGTCATCCTCCGGAACGGGAAGCGGAACGCCGCCGGAACGCGCCGTCGTGGAGGCGGCTCTTTCCAACCAGGGGGTGAGGGGGATGACGGTTGCGCGCTGCTTCCCGGCCAGGCCGAAGCGGATGCTGTCCCGGTGCCCGATGCGATAGGCGTCCCCCAGGGCGTCGAGGTAGGCGAACGTCCGCTTCCAGTCGGGCCACCGGCTGCGGGCGAACAGCTTCTCCAGGAACGGGTGCCGGTTGGCCACCAGGAGGAAGGGATCGCCCTGTTCCTCCAGCACACGCAGGCCCAGGTGCTTCAGCACATCCTCGGAGTCGGAGCGGGTCTCGTGGTCGATCCAGCGCTGGATCCACTCGCCGACCTTCAGCCGCCGCTCGTGTTTGCTCTTGCCGCTGTCGGCGTCGAACAGGAACAGCAGGGCGTCGGCGCCCGGATTGGACACGGTCTCGCTCGCCGCCCGCTGGTCCAGCAGCGGCTGCCAGAACCGCGCCTCTTCCAACGCCTCCTCCCGCGTCAGCGGGCTGTCGTGCAGCAGCAGCCGCCGCCCCGCCGCCAGGGTCGAGATCAGGTCCGCCGTCCGCGGCGCCTCCCCGGCCTCCGTCAGGGCCTGCATCATCGCCGCCACGTCGTCGCGGAACCGGTCCGCCTGGGTCAGCGCCCGCGTCAGCAGCGCGGGGGACTTGTCCGCCGCCTCCGAGATGGCCGCCTTGAGCACCGCCCGCGACGGAAGCGCCCTCTCCTCGCCGGGGGTCCGGGGGGTGGTGAGCGGCAGCAGCCGCACTTCCGCCACCCGCGTGGCCAGGGCCGGGTCCAGCCGCGGCGGACTGATCGCCGCCATCAGCACCGAGCCGACCGCCGTCTGGGTCATCGACCCGCCGTCGACCGCGCCCTGCTTCCGCGACGCCCCCGACCCGGTCGCCATCAGGCGCAGCATGTCGAGCACCCGCTCGACCGCGCCCGGCCCGTTGGCCCCGTCGCTGGCCTCCAGCTCGTCCAGCAGCACGGGCCTGGCCATGCCGGCGATGTCGCTGCGCAAGCCCGCCTCGGTGAAGCTGGTCACCACATCGCCGGACACCGCCGACAGCAGGGCGTGGACGAACTCCAGGAAGGTGGTCTTGCCCGACCCGGCCAGGGCGTAGAGCAGCAGGTGCACGCGGAACGCCGGGACCGCGCCCAGCATCGCCGCCATCACCCATCCCAGCACCAGGTCGCGGCCCGTCAGCCCCTCGTCGCCGATCGGCTCGAACCGCCACCAATCCAGCCGCTCCGAGATCCACGTCCCGTCCGCGCGACCGGCCGGCTTCGCCGACGGCGCTTCGGCCGCGGGCTGCAGCAGGTAGAGCGGCCCCTTGGCCACCTTCAGCGCCTCGCCGATGGTCTGTTTCACCGGCGCCGGCCCGTCCCCGTAGGTCCAGATCTCGTCGCCCTTGTGCAGCACCACCTCGCCCGCCGTGCCCGGCCAGACGCCCAGGCCCCGCACCGTGCGCCGGCGGTCGAACTTGCCCTTGTCGCGGCAGGCGCGGACGAACCACATCACCGCGGCCAGCTGCTCGAATTCGTCCCTCTTGTTCCGGAACAGGGTCAGGAAGTGCGCGCCCGCCCGGCAAACGAAGATGTCGGTGCGCAGCATCGGTCCGATCTTCGACGCCGGCTCGCTGCGGATCTCGCCCTCGGGCATGGCGAAGACCACGTTCTTGCCTTCGAACCCCAGCGGCGTGACGGGACAGACCGCCAGGTCCGGGTCCGGCATGGGGAACAGGGCCTTGGGGGGTGCCTCGGCCTTCTCCCCGGCCGAAGCCGGCGCGTCGTCGTCCGGCGCGTCGCGCACCGCGGCCTCATCCATGACGGCCCCGGCCAGGACTTCGATGGTGGGGTCCTCACTCACGCCGCACGCTCACTCTCTGCCCGCAGCACCCGCTGCAGTTCGGTGTTGAAATCCGCCCCCGGCGAAGGCGCTACGGCGCTGGCCCGCGCCCCCGTCGCCGTCCAGGCCGCGACGGCCAGGCGCGCGCACATCGACGCCCGCGCCTCGCTGTCCAGCAGGTAGTTCAGGGGCCTGCGCACCCCGGCGCGACCGGCGCGATGGGCCCGGCCCTTCACCCGCCACGGGCTCATGTCGCGATCGACCCCGATGACGACCCGCGCCCAGGGCGAGGCCTCTGGCGCGGGCCAGGTGAAGGGCGGCCGCGCCGGATCCGGCTGCGGATCGTCGACGTCGATGCAGCCGTCGGCGTCCCGCAGCACCCCGCCCTGCAGCCGCCCGAGGCTCAGCGCCGCCACGGCCCGCATGGGCCGCCCCGTCCGCATCCGCTCGATCGTCGCCAGCGACAGCGTCGTCTCGATCCCCTCGGCCACGGCCAGGTCCCCCTCGCCGTCCGGCCCGATCAGCCAGCCCCCGCCGTAGACGCCGTCCAGCATCTGCGGGCCCAGCATCTTCTTCCCCAGCGCCTTGTCGCGGCCCGACCCGTCCTTCAGCAGGAACGTCGCGTGCACCCCGCCGGTGAAGCCCGCCGGCGTCTGCACCCGCAGCAGCATGGCCGGCGCCCGCTTCCACGCCCCATCCACCCACTCCGCCTTCGCCGAGGGGTGGAAGTGCAGCTGCGGCGCGGCCATCGCCACGACCTCAGGCGCGATCCCCCGCGCCTTCACGAGGTAGCGTTCGGCCAGTGAGCCCTCGAAGGCCCGGGCCCCGTCCCACATCTCCGCCGCGCGCTTCGCCTTGCGGTCGTCGTCGGCCGTCGGCGCAGGCCTGCCCGTCGCCACGACCGGCTCGGCCGGCGGGCGGTAGTCGCCGCCCATCAGGGCCCTGACCGCCTCCACCACCCCGGCCGCCTTGTGCAGCTCGCGGTACAGGTCGACGACGTCCCCGCCCCGGTCGCAGTCCGCCCAACACCGCCAGCGCCCCGCGGCCGGATAGACCGCGAACGGCGCCGACTTCGACCCCTTGCCCGACTGGCAGATCGGGCACACGCCCCGCCGCTCGTTCTTCCCCGCCGACAGCTTCGTGTACTGGCCGGCGAAATCCTCCAGCGACACCCGCTCGTGCACGTCGTCGAACATGGACCGCTCAGCCATGGGCGGCCTCCGTGCGAGCGGCGCTCGCAGAGGCGCTTTCGATCGACCGGATCCACTTCACCAGGATCTCGATGTTCAGCGGCGCGCCGGCCTTCACCGCGCGCCGCTGATGTTCGGGGCAGTAGCGACGGCGCCGGGCCGGGGCGCAGCAGAACAGGGTCGCGGCGCCCTCCCCGCCGACCGGCCAGCAGCACTCGCCGGCGGCGCGCCCCATCAGGGTCGCGGGGCGCGATGCGGCGACCGCGCCGGTGAAGGCCACGACCTCACGCGGCGGGCGGGGGGCTGCGGCCATCACGCCGCCTCCCGCACGGCGAACGCCGCGTCGCTCGGCCGCGTCAGGCGGGCTTCCGCCCCCGGCGGGATGTCGATGATCCGGGCCTCGCCGCGGAACGGGCGGACCTGGGCAAAGATGAACACGGCGTAGTCCGTGGCCGTGGACCCGTCTTCCTCGTACCGGCCGCGATGGATCGGCAGCCGCTCGCTGAAGGGCGCCAACCAGGCCATCGGCCGCTCGCCGTGCAGCAGGGCGAAGCCCATGCCGCACCGGTCCCACGACCGGCGGATGAACTGCTCGATGCAGTCGTCGTGGAACGGCGGGTTGGTCGCGATCAGGTCCACCCGCCCGAAAGGCGGCGGCGCATCCGACGTGTAGTCGTACAGCACGTCGCCTAGGCCGTAGTCGAAGGCGTCGGAGGTGTGCACGGTCGGGAAGTAGTCGCGCAGGCCGTGCGCCATGTGGTGCGCCCCGGCGGCCGCCTCCCACAGCGACCGGGCGCGCGGGAACTTGCGCCGCAAGATCTCGCCCACCACTCGCCCGCCCCAGGGCGCGGTCGGATAGAAGCTGACGCCGTCCTTCTCCGGCGTGGACGCCACGCTGCCCTGGGGGCCGGAGCGGGCGCGCATCGGCTGGGTGTGTTCGGTCCGCGTCGACCAGCGCTTGGCCCGGGCCGCGACCAGCGGCGAACACCGCTCCCACGCATCCGCCGCCGCCGGCAGGGCCGCGCGGTAGCGCTGGCCGCCTAGGCGGTCCGACCCCATCCGCTCGGCCAGGCCCATCTGCACCAGCACCGCCAGCACGGCCCCGTCCATGACGCCGCGCACCGAACAGGTCCCGCCAGGCCCGACCTCGATCAGCTTTCCCAGCACGGCCAGCCGCGTCGGCGACATGGGGATGTGGTTGAAGACGGCGGCGGTCACAGGTGCCAGTCCCCATCGCGATAGACTTCGAAGCGGAGACGGCGCGGATCAAACCGGAGAAACTGGGCAGACCATCCGGCGTAGAGCGTGGCGTGGTCGAAGTAGAGGACCCCCAAGGCGTCGAGGCCGTTATCCCCGAGCCGTCGGCCCAAGAGGATGGCAAGGCTGCAACCGAGGCGCATCAGCCCGCGCCGCCACAGCGGCATCTCTGCTACGTCGCCGTCGATCGCGCAGTCCTGACCGGTGCCGTCGTAAAGGGGGGCGGTCCACAGATGGCCCAGGGCACGCCGGATGGCGGCTCGGTCGGCCGCGTCCTCCTCGACGTACATCTCGCGCATCAGGCAGTCCCAGCGCACGTTCGACATGCCGTTTTCGAACGTCAGCCCGTGACGCGCCTCCAGGCTGGCAAGCCTTGCGCGATTGGCCGCGACCCGGTCAGCGAGCGCGCTCATGCCGCCACCCGCTCGGGCTGGGCCGCGTCGAAGTTCGCGGCGATCAGGGCGGCCGCGGGGTCGGGGCAGACCATGTTGCCGACCATCTTGTTGATGTCGGTCTTGGTCACGCGGTTGCCGGCGACGTCGAAGCCCAGGACGTAGCCCTTGGGCACGCCCATGGCCGCCGCCAGCTCCGTCTCCGGGTCCAGCATCCGCATGCCGATGTCGACGATGCGCCAGGCCACGCCCGCCACCACCACCAGGCCAAAGCGGGCGCGGCTGGTCACGCTGTGCAGCGGATCGGCCAGATCCTGCGCCGTCGCCGTGCCGTAGTACTTCACCAGGAAGGCGCGCAGCTCGCGCTCGCGGCCGAAGGGCACGGCCATGTCCTGGTCGGCCTCGAGGATGGTTTCCAGCAGGCCGTGGTGCCCGCCCTGGGCGCACACCGCGCCCAGGGGCTCGCCGACGTCGCCGCCATTGCCTTCGTTGGACCCCCGGAACTGCGTCAGGGCCGCCGTCACCAGCCGCTGGTTGGCGGCCTTGCTGGCGATCGTTGACACCGGCGACCGGGCGTCGTGGCCGACCATCCCGGTGTTCGCCTGTTCCATGAAGGCGGCGACCAGGCTGTGGCGTGGCGCGCCGGCCATGACCGTGTGCAGCGGTTCGGTCGGCAGGTAGCCCCGGCCGTTCTCCGAAAACTTGGTCAGGAAGGCCGAGGCCGGGGGGAACCGCGGCGAGGCCGTCACCGTGTGCAGCGGGTCTTCGAGGGACGACGCCCGCACGTTGGCCGGGTCGCGCTCGCCGTAGAACGACGTCAGCACCGGCGCCACCATGGCGAACTCCCCACGCTTGGCGCAGGTCACCGTCTTCAGCGGGTCGCGGACGTCGTAGGTCCGGCTGTCGCCCTTGTGCGTCACCGGCACGATGAACGGGTCGGCGTTGCCGATGGTGTAGCGCAGCAGCCCCTTGGCGATGCGCGCCAGGGTCGCTTCCTCCAGCGGGCGCTTCACCCGCAGGACCCGGGCCTCCTCCGGCGACAGGAAGATCGACGGGCAGGGCCGCGACCAGTCGATGATGTCCGCCGCCGCCCGATACGGCTTCAGGCCCCGGGCCGCGGCGGTCTGGCGCGGCGCGTGGGTCGGCGCCGGCCACACGATGGGCCGGCCGTCGCGCCGGGCGATCAGGAACAGGCGCTTGCGGCTGGTCGGCGCGCCGTAGTCGGCGGCGTTCAGGATGCGCCATTCCACGGCGTAACCGCAGGCCTCCAGCCGCCGCACCCACTTGGCGAACGTCTGCCCCTTGCGCGCCGGGTCGGGGACCAGCCCGCCCTTGCCGTCCGGCTTCACCGGCCCCCAGGTCAGGAACTCCTCGACGTTCTCCAGCATGATCACGTCGGGCTTGCGCAGCTTGGCCCAGGGGATGGCCACCCAGGCCAGGCCGCGCACCCGCTCGCTCACCGGTGCCCCGCCCTTGGCCTTGGAGAAGTGGCGGCAGTCCGGCGACAGCCACAGCAGCTCGATCTCCTCACCCGGGCACACGTCGCGGCAGTCGGTGTCGAAGATGTCGGCGCAGTAGTGCGCGGCCTCCGGAAAGTTGCGCTCGTGCACCGCCAGCGCCGTGGGCCAGTGGTTAAGCGCCGCATCCACGGCCCCCAGCACATGGTGAATGGCGATGGACGATCCGCCCCCGCCGGCGAAGCCGACCACGCGCCGCTTGCGGCGGCCCTGCAGGGCGATGGAATCAGATGCGAGCGGCGCTCGTGCGAAGGAGCCATCAGCCACGGGCGGCCTCCACGGCGGCGAGCGCCTCTTCGCAGGCGAGCCGCACGTCCGGCTCGGAGCGGCCCAACATGCCGGCGATGTCGGCCCAGCCGGCGCGCAGACGGCGCTTCTGCAGGGCGAAGTCGATCTCCCAGGCGCTCATCGGCCCGCGGCGGACGCCCACCCCGTACCCCATGCCGAGGCAGGAGGCGTTGCGGTTGAAGCGCGGGCTCATCCGAACACGTCCCGGCGCGGCTCGCGCTCCGGCAGGATCTCGGCCGGCGCCGCCCGCTCCGAGGCGTCGGCCCCGGTGACGGAGACGCCCTCGACGGCATCGAGATGACGCTTCAGCCGCGCCAGCCCTTCGGCCCGCAGTTGGTCGGGCAGGTTCGGAACGGCCTGGGCGGTGCGCACCAGCAGGTACAGCGGGCTGCCCCGCCAGCGCTGTGCCCGGGGCAGGGTCGAGCGCGCGGCGGACGTCGCCGCGGCCTCCAGCTCGGCCATCCCGGCCTCGGGATCGGCCAGCACAGCGGCCGCCGCCCGGCCCAGCCGATCGAATCGGACCAGGTCGTCGGCCAGGGCCTCGCCGACCAGCAGCGACCGGCGGAACTTCGGGGCCCGCTTCACGAGGCGCCCCCGAACTTCGAGCGCAGGAACCCGCCCAGGCCTGCGGGCCTGGGCTCGGCCGGCAGCCCCAACCGCTCGCACAGCGAGGCATATGCCTCTTCCGGCGTGCGCCTCTGCAGGGCGTCCAGCACCAGGTTCATCTCCCCGCCGGTCACGGCGAACCGTTCCGCCAGCGCGTGAAGGTCGGGGAAGACGCCCAGGCTGTTGGGCGTGACGCGGACCTGGGCGAGGTAGCGCATGGCCTCGAGGGTCAGGGGAGCCGCCATCACTCCGCCCTCCCGCGCACGACGCCCGGCGCCAGCCAGGCCGGTGCGCCCTGCGGAAACCGCTGCGGCTGTCGCGAGGCGCCCGGCGTCAGCCGCCCCGGCCGCTCGGGCCAGCCGGTGACCTGACCGAGGATCGACCAGGCGTCGCGCAGGTCAGGAAGGTCGCGGGCGGTCATTGGCCGCGACCCAGGCGGATCGTGCGGGCGACCTCGTCCAGCTGCTCGCGCGCCTGTTCGATCTGGTGCAGGGCCGCGTCGCCCTCGGCCATCGAGAGCTGGCCGTCCTTCGTCGCCAGGCGCAGGCGTTGCTGCAGGTCGACGACCGCCTCGGTCGCCTCCAGCGCCCCGTTCAGGGCGCACTCCTCGGCCGTGCCTTCGTCGGGGCCGGACTGGAACAGGGCCCGGCTGTAGATCCGCTTGCCGCAGAACTGCTCCAGGTCCCAGATCACGTCCGCCGGCATGACCGCGTCGTGGTTGGGGTTCTGGTATTCGCCGAGCCGCTGGGCGCAGCCCTTGCGGTTGACCAGGGCCGCCGCCGCCGCGGCCAGCCCGCCGCATTCTCCGATCAGGCGCCGGGCGTGAAACTTGTGCTGGAGCCGGTTCATAGGAACGAACGCCTCGCTTTCCTACTGCGCCGGCGCCTGCGCGAGGGCAGGTTCGACGGCGTCATCACAGGGGGTTTCCGATGGTCCGTCCGGCAGTTCCGATTCGAGCCCGGCCAACACCTGCTCGACCCGTGCGAGGGTCAGGACGCCGATGTCTCCGCCTGCCCGCAGCAGGCCGATCTTCTTGCCGTCGTTGAACAGGAGGGTGCTCAGCCGCGCGTCACTGACGTTGCGGCGGGCCCGATAGGCGTCGCAGCGTGCGAGGAATTGCGAGATGGACATGGTCGGATTGTATGCGGGCAGTTGCCCGCATGGTCAAGGGCAAGAACCCGCGTTCATGTGCGGGCAGTTGCGCGGCAGTGTCGCGGCCATGTCCACGACCCTGCTGAACCGGATAGACGAGCGGCTCGAGGCCCTCGGTAAGTCGCCCGAGGGCGCGTCGCGCGAGGCTGGCCTGGGCCGGGACTTCATCCGGACCCTGCGCCGTCGCCCGGAGACCTCGCCCCGCGCCGAGAACCTGGCCAAGCTGGCGAGCGTGCTGGCCTGCAGCGTCGACTACCTGCTGGGCGTCACCGACGAGCCGGGCGAAGGCCCTCCCCTGCCCCTACAGCCCGAGACCATGTTGCCCATCCGCTATGAGGTGGCCGCCGGCGCCTGGCTGGCGACGGACGAGGCCGTGGACGAGCCGCTCGGCGTGCACCGGGCCCAGCTGGTCGAAGGCTACGAGCGCTGGCCGCAGTGGCTGGAGCGCGTGCGCGGCGACTCCTACAATCGCTTCATCCCCGACGGCGCCCTGATCCACGTCGTCGACGCCATAGCCATGGGTTACGAGCCCGCCCACGAAGACGTCGTTGTCGTCGTCCGCACCCGCGCCCAGGGAGCCTTCCGCGAGCGCACGGTGAAACAGGTCGTTCTGGCGCCCGAGGGCATTCAGCTCTGGCCGCGATCCTACAACGACAAGTGGTCCCAGCCGCTCGACGTCGGCGAGGACATGAACCTGGAGAACGGCGACACGGTCGAGATCGTGGCCAAGGTTCTCCGCGCCTACGTGTCCTTCTGATGCGAGCGCCGCTCGTCGCTGGCGTCTTCGTCCTGGGGCTGGCCGCCAGCCCTGCGCTCGCGGACCCCTGCGAAGCGCCCCTGCCCACCCGTGAGGGCCAGACCTTCTCCGGCCCGATCGGCTGGGTGATCGACGGCGACAGCATCTGTGTGCGCACGGCCGACGGCCTGGTCGAGGTGCGACTGGAGGACGCCGACGCGGCCGAACTCGGCACGCCCGAAGGCGAGGCGGCCAAGCGGCGGATGATGCGCAACAAGGCCCGGCACGCGGTCTGCACCGTCCGCCGCGGTCGCAACGGCCGCACGACCAGCTACGACCGGGTGATCGCCGTCTGCCGCGTCGGCGGGGTCAGCCTCGGCCGCTAGAGCTTGCCGGCGGCTTCGAGGCGTCGCGCGATCTCGTCGACGAACGCGATCTCCTCGACGTCGACCTCCCCGTCGGCGTCCACCACCCGACGCAGGGACCGCATCAGCAGCCGGGCGTCGCCGTCCCGTTCGCAGATCCGGTCCAGGGCCCGATAGAAGGCGCGCTCGTCCGGCACGAACGATGCGGCGCGGCGCCGGATTTCCCCCTCGTCCAGCGCGTCGTCGGCGCTGTCGAAGACGTGCTTCACGATCTCATCCATCTCGTCGGGATCGAGCATGCCGTCGGCGGCGCCGACGAAGGTCAGCAGAATGATCTCGTCGCGGCAGGCCTGCATGGCCAGGATCTCGTTCGACAGCCCGGACAGCACGTCGGCCGTCGCGGGGCGCAGGAACGGATGGCTGCGGAAATAGGCGAGGCCGTCGTCGTGCACCTCGCCCGTCGCCAGGTCCGTCAGCTCGACGATGCGCGATCCCAGGAAGCTGCGCAGAGCATTGCGAAAATGGCAGATCGCCCCGACCCGGACCTCGTCCAACTCCTCGCGCAGGGATCGGACGGTGATGCAGCGCCCGGTCAGGTCCTTCTTCGCGTCGGTGTAGACCATGTGGAAGGCGATGGGGTCCGCCGGAGGCGCGTCGACCATCACCATCATGGCGTCGTCGTCGAACGCTGCGCCGCCGACCGGCCGCCCGAAACGCTCCGCCCTGGCCTCCGCCGCGCGCCCCGTCAGAGCCGATCGCACGCGCACGAAATGTTCGAAGTTCAGCATGTTCCCCCGCCTCCCCACTCAACCTAGGCGCGGCCCGCGGGATCGTCATGCGGGTTCTTGCCCGCTTTTGTATTGACGCGGGCAGTTGCCCGCATCATGGTGCGACGTCTTCATCGGAGCGTTCGCCATGTCCGACCTGCCCACCCTCTACACCGCGCCAACCGTGGAAGATGTCCGCCACGCCCTCCACGCCATGCCCGGCGACGCCGACGCCTTCGCCGTCGCGGGCGACCGCGATGACCTCGCGCCCTGCGTCTTCCTGCGCATCGACCGTCAGGTCTGGCGCTTCGCGCCGGTCGACGCGATCGAACTGTCCGCCCGCCTCGGCGCCGGCGAGCGCGGCCCGCGCCTCAACCTCGCCCGCCAGGTCGCCCTGGCCGGCTGCATCGCCTTCACCCGTCAGGTCGCCGAGAGCCGCAAGTCCGGCGTGCTCGACGCGCTGGCGCACGAACAGGCGGCCGCCTGATGGCCCTTCAGCACAACATCACCGGCCACGAGGCCAGCGGGCCGCACGTCATCGTCCGCCAGTTTCCCGGCGCGCGACGCCTCCCCGCCTGGGCCATCCACGTCCTGGTCGCGCTGGCCAGCGGCACGCTCGCCTTCCTGCTCTGCAAGGCCGGGCTGTGAGCGCCCTCCTGACCTTCCTCGCCCGCCGCTCCCGCCGCATCCGGCTGGTGCGCCGCTGGGGCCGCTGGAGCGTGGCGCGATGAGCGCCCCCGCCTTCCAGACCCGGGCCGAGGCCGCCGCCCAGGCGACCGCGAGCGGCGCTCGCATGTCGCCCGCCGACTTCGCCAACCTGTTGGCGGCCCGGCGCGCGGTCGGCATTCATCTCACCCCCTTCGCGCCGCGGCTCGCCCACGCCGCCATCGACGACAAACGCCGCTGGATCAGCTCGCCCCAGGCCCGGCCCCTGAAGGCCGTGCAGACGGCGCTCGTGAAGATCGGCAAGCGCCCCGATCAGGTCAGCCTGGGCGACTACGGCGGGGAGCCCGCCCTGCTGGCGTCGCCCCCGACGCACCTGCACCCACACCTCAGCGGCGAGCCGGACGGCCTCGTCCCCTTCGCCGTCTTCCACACCGGCGTCACCGCCCCGGAGGCCCGCGCCTGCCTCGAGCAGCTGGCCGCCGAAGGCTGGACCCCGGCCGACGACCAACCCGCCCACTGAAAGGCCCGATCATGCCCACCCACGACGACACATCGACGATGAGCGCCCGGGACCGGCGCATCTATCGCAAGCTGCGCGAACTCGCCGGAAGCGACGGCTACGCCTTCGTCATCCTCCGCGGCGAGGGGGCCGAGCTCTACGCCCACGGACAGCCGGCCGAGATGATCCTCGCCGCGCGCCGCCTGCTGGAATCCGTCTGCGAACACATCCCGGCGGACAGCGAATGCAGCGGGTGCAGCACCCTGCGCGGCCTCGCCGAGGCGGGCCTGATCGGCACCACCCCGCCCAGCCCCTCCAGCACCGAGTGCCACTGATGAGCAGCATCACCCCGACCGTGCTGGCGGTCTCCAACGCGCCCCTGATCCGCTGGATCGCCGAGAACCCCGGCGCCGAACCCGGCTGGACCGCGCTCGGCCGAGCGGTCGGGCGCGACACGTCCAACGTGGCCCGCTCCGTCGCCGCCCTGCGCGCCGCCGGCTTCGTCGCCGCCGACAGCCTGACCCTGACCGCCGCCGGTCGCGCCCTGCTGCCCGGTCTCGACGCCCTCGAAGGCCGCTCTCCTGCCCCTCCTGGGGGAGGTGGACGCGAAGCGGACGGAGGGGGCAATGCCGCCCCGACCGCCTGGCCCCACGATCGCCTGCGCCCCAACCCGCTCAATCCCCGCAAGGCCATCGACCCCGTCGAGCTGGAGGGGCTGGCCGAGACCATCGTGTCCGGCCGCCAGATCCAGCCCGTGGTGACCTTCCCCGCCGACGAGCATGGCGTCCGCACCCTGCGCGCCGGCGAGCGCCGCTGGCGGGCCGTCGGCCTGCTGATCGAACAGGGCCGCCTGCCCGCCGGCCACCCCATGCCCTTCGTCGAGGCCCCCTCCGAGCCCGGCCAGGAAGAGGCCGAGACCCTGCTCGACGCCCTGGTCGAGAACGGCCAGCGGGCGAACCTGCCGGCCCTGGATGAAGCCCAGGCCTACGCCGCCCTGATCGAGCGCACCGGCTGGTCCGCCGCCGAGGCCGCTCGCCGCACCGGCAAGCACGTCCGCCTGGTGCAGGAAGCCGTCCAGATCATCCGCAAGGCCACGCCAGAGGCCATCGCGGCGCACAAGCGCGGGGAGATGACGTGGGAGGCCCTGCGCGAAAGCTGCCGCGACCTCGACCTGACCGACAAGCTGGCCCTGGTGCTGGTGGAACTGGCGGACAAGGTGGAGACGGACGGGGTCCACGTCCCCGCCTCCTGGGCTCCGAAAGCGGACGCCTACCGCTGGGCGGAACTGGTCTTCGTCCCCCGCGGGGGCGGCGCCGCCACCCTCTACGAACGCGGCCTGATCGAACTGATCGAACGCGGCCCGCACGGCCTCGCCCGGGTCCGCACCGAAGACCCGCGCGTCGAGCGCTGGCTGGCGGAACACGGCTTTCACGACCGCCGCGCCGAACTGCTTGCCGAGATCCGCACCGCCGTCGTCGGCGACACGGCGGCGAAGCTCGCGGCCGACGAAGGATTCTACGTCACCGACTTCCTCCGCACCGTGGATCCGGCGCAGACCGCCCTGGAGGATTTCACCACCCCCGGCGCCCTGCGCGCCGACCCGGCCGACGCCGCCGACGCCCTGCAGGCCCGCGTCGAACGCGAGAACCCGGTGCGCGACAGCGCCTCTCCTCCCCCGCCTGGGGGAGGTGGCCGCGAAGCGGACGGAGGGGGCTCAGCCGACGCCCCGACCCTCAAGCCCCGCACCGCGCTGGCCCTGATCGAACTGGCCCGCGCCTGCCAGACCCGCGACCTCGTCCACGCGGGCATCAACGGCTCGGCGACCCAGGTCCACCAGGAATGGACCTCGGCCGAGTTCTGCGAACTGCTGCACCACAAGCTGGCGAAGACCGTCGTTCTGCCCGGCAAGCCCCGCGCCGCCATGCTGACCGACGCCGGCCGCGCCGAGCTGGTCCGCCGCGGCTGGGCCTATCCGACCGCCGACGGCGCCGGCATCCACTACAACCCCAAGGGCCTCGACGCCGCCCGCCAGGCCGCGGGCCTACCGGCCCTGACCGACGACACCTGGCACGACAACGCCAGCGCCTTCCTCGACCTCAGCGCCGCCCTGCCGCCGCGCCAGGCGGGCGACCTGCCGCCGCTCACCCCGGCCCCCGACATCCTGCCGCCCGACCGCCCCGGCGAGCCCGGCGCCATGGACGCCGAAGTCTCCCGCGGCCAGGAACTGGCCGCCCGCGCCGCCCGCCTGGTCGCCCAGGGCGTCGGCAGCGACGAAGACATCGCCGAGTTCCGCGAGCTGCTGCTGGACTGCATCGGCGAAGGCCCGGTCCAGTACGGCGACAACGGCTACCTGCTGAACGCCCGCGAGGAAGTGCTGGCCGTCATCGACCCCGAAGGCGACCAGCCCTACGGCCTCGAGGCCGTGCTGGCCATGCTGACCGTCTACGCCGTCAACGGCCTGGCCGGCCTCCCCAACCCCTTCAAGCCCAAGCCGGTGGAGTCCACCCGCGACTTCGAAATGGCGGGTGCGTGATGATCCCGCTCGCCATCCTCGGCCTGGTCTACCTCGCGGGTACGCTGGTCGGTGCCTGGGCGATCCGCTGGGTCGGCCTGCGCTGGCTCTGGCTGGCCCTGCTCTGGCCGCTGGCCATCCCCTTCCTAACCGCCAGCGCCCTGGCCCGCCGGCGCACCTTCACCCCCTACCTGCAACTGGAGCCGTGAGCATGACCCGCCTCACCCGCACCTTCAGCCAGGACGACGCCAACGCGGGCCGCACCTGGTGGAGCGACAACATCGGCCGCTACGTCCGCCTCCAGGATATCCCCCTGACCGAACTGGCGCGCCTCGTCGCCAACGCGCGCGGCCACTGGCCCGGCGCATCCGTGGGCTCTGTGCACCAGGACCTGCTGGCGGCGACGACCGAGGAACTCGACCGGCGCCGGACCGGCTGGGGCCGGAAGGAGCCCGGCCATGCCTGAGACCCTCCGCTTCTCTGCCGCGCCGGAGGCGCCCGAGCTGGTCCCCGGCAAGGTCTGGCACGAGATCCTGACCGCCCTGGTGGGCGACGACCGCGCCCGCATGTCCTACCGCGACCTGCGCAACATGACCGGACAGGGCGAAGACCTGTCCAACCGCGCGCGGCACAAGCGGATGTGGGTCGCCATCAGCCCCATGCTCGACGCCGGCTGGATCGCCGCCAGCCGCGGCGAGGTCCGCATCCTCCCCGCCGGCCGGCGCGAGCTCGACGCCTGCAACCGGCGAGCGGCGCTCGCCCAGGCCGGCGAGGCCGCCTGACCCCATGCCCGCGCTCCGGCTCATGCTCGCCGCCGACCGGCCGGAGGCTCCCGCCTCCGAGCCCTCGCGGCCGCTTGAGCCGGAACTCGTCGACCTGATCCGCGCCATGGCCCGCGCCGACGCCGCCCGTGAGGCTCACTGCAGCGAGGCGGTTGTGCCTCTCGCAACAGCCAGCGTATGACTCCGACCGCTTCCGCCAACTCAGAGTGGAGCGATCTCGACGGGTTCCACGTGCCCAAGCACTCGAAACGAGAGATAAACGCCGTCGGCGAGAAGCTCCGCGGTTTCCTGCCATATCCCTACAGCGACGAAACCGTCCAAATCTTCCGGACCGTTCACGAGCTTCGTCTGGCTCACGTCGAGCCAATGCGGCGGGCGCGCCGGGAGCTCTCTACCGCTGCACGCAAACTGAGCGAGAGCGGACTGACCGCTGGGCGGTTGAAGAGGATCAGCTCCATACGGAACAAGCTGCGTCGGACGCCTTTGACCCTCTACGACATCCAGGACATCGGCGGGTGCAGGGCCATCATGCCGGACATGGACAGCGTGCGTGCCCTCGTGGGCTTCTATGACGGCGGATCGTCTCGATATCAGGCCGCGCGCCACTGGCGCTACATCGACGAGCCTAAGCCGAGCGGCTACCGCAGCCACCATATTACGCTGCATGTTCGCGACGAGGATGGCGTCAGCATTACCACCCGACGGCGGATCGAAGTCCAACTCCGAACGCGCCTGCAGCACGCATGGGCGACGGCCGTGGAAGCCGTCGGCTTGGTCAACGATCAAGACTTGAAGGCCGGCCGTGGCTGCCCGCGCTGGCTTCGGCTTTTCACTCTCATGTCATCGGTCATCGCCGCCGAGGAGGGCTGCCCCACAGTCCCCGGAACTCCGGCCGATCGTGCAGAGCTGCTCAACGAACTGGCGGAGGTTGAGGCTCACTTGGGGGCGATCGCCAACCTGCACAGCTACAACGAGGCGATCCGACTTACGAACGAGTACGCCCGGATGCCCGGTCAGTCGTTCGTCGTTGAATACGACAACATCAACAGGTCGGTGCGGGTGCGCAGCAACACTCAGTTTCGACTAACGGCCGAGGCATCGTTCGTCGCCGAGACCAGCCAAGAATACCCCCAGGCTGTTCTCATCGAAGTGGACCGGGTCGGCGACTTGCGGGCCGCATATCCGAACTACTTCCTCGACGTTCAGTTGTTCACCGACCGGATGGCCGCGGCTGTGACCGAAGCCAGGCGGAGCCGCCCTGGCCGCCACTCAGTTGCGAGTGAGCCTGGCCGGAAGTGGGGCAGCCTTTCTTGGCTGCGCGACAACTACGGCAAGTCGAAGGACTAGCCCATGACCGCCCGCGTCGCCCTCTACGCCCGCTACAGCTCCGACCGCCAGAACGCCCGCTCGATCGAGGACCAGGTCGCGGTCCTGACACGCCACGCCGCCGCGCGGGGCTGGGCCGTGGTCGACGTCTTCTCCGATGCGGCGATCTCCGGCGCCCACATGTTCAACCGACCGGGCCTGAACGCGGCCCTGGACCTGGGCGAGCGCGGCGGCTTCGACATCCTGCTGGCCGAGGACGAGGACCGCATCGCGCGCAACCTCGAGCACCAGGCCCACGTCTTCAACCGGCTGCGCGCGGCCGGCATCGCCATCGCCACCCTCTCGACCGACGCCATCGGCATCCTCGAGGTCGGGCTCAAGGGGGTGATGAACGAACTCTACCTCGACGCCCTGTCGGCCAAGACGAAACGCGGCATGGCCAGCAACGCCGAGAAAGGCCTGGCCACCGGCTCGCGTCTCTACGGATACCGCTCCAGCCCGGGCGGCGAGGTCGTGATCGTCGAGGAGGAGGCAGCCGTCGTGCGCCGGATCTGCGAGGCCTACGCCGACGGCGCGACGCCCCGGGCCATCGCCGCCCAGCTGAACCGCGAGGGCGTTCCGGGTCCGCGCGGCGGCATGTGGAACAGCTCCAGCATCAACGGCTCGGTCCAGCGCGGCAACGGCATCCTGAACAGCGAGGCCTATGCCGGGGTGAAGGTGTACGGCCGGATCCGCGAGACCAAGGACCGCGCCACCGGCGCCCGACGCTCCATCGCCCTGCCGCCGGAACAGTGGAAGCGCACCCCGGCCCCGCACCTGCGCATCGTGCCCGACGAGATCTGGCGCCGCGTCCGCGCCCGCAAGGCCCGCGAGGCGGGCGTCCGGCCCGAGCGCCTGGTGCGCCGTCCGGGGCTGCTGTCGGGCCTGCTCAAATGCCGCTGCGGGGCCTCCTACACCGCGACCAGCGGAGGCCGGCTGCAGTGCGCCGCCGCGCGCGAGAAGGGTCCGGCGGCCTGCACGAACCGCCGCATCGTCCTCGGCCGAGACGTCGAGCGGCGCGTGCTGGAGGGCCTGTCGCAGCGCCTGCTGCATCCCGAGGCCGTCCGGATCTACGTCGAGGAATACCGCCGGGCCGCCGCCGCCCAGCGCGCCGTCGCCGTGAACCGTCGCCAGCCCCTGGAAAAGCGCATCGCAGTGCTGGAGCGCAAGGCCGAGCGCCTGCTCGACGAACTGCTGGACCTCGACAAGGCCGACCCCATGGCCGCCCAGGTGCGCGCCCGCATCGCCGCGGCCAACGCCGAGGCCGCCGAGGCCCGCGCCGAACTCGCCGCCATCCCCGACGAGGCCGCCGCCAACGCCCCCATCCAGCTCCACCCCGAAGCCGCCGCCGCATGGCGGCGCCAGGTCGAGCAGCTGCACGCCTACCTGTCCGACGCCGCGCGGTCGTCTACCGACGCCGACCGCCGCCTCGTCGACGTCGCCCGCGGCCTGATCGACCGCATCGAGATCCAGCCCACGTCCGACGCCCGCGGCGCCCCCGTCGACCTCATCCTGCATGGAAGACTGGCCGGCCTCATGGACGCCGGCGAACACCTGGACCGCTCGCTTTGTACAGGAGCGTTGGTGGTTGGGGGCCACTGCAGCCGCTGGCATACTTCGCCGACCGTCGCGCTGCGGCTTGATTTTTAAGGGGGCAGGCGATGAGCGACCAAGCGCCTATGACCGACACATGGGGCTATCGCCCGCCGCCCGTCACCCCCGCCGTCTCGCGTGAGGAGGCCGTGGCCCAAGTGCGGGCTATGGCGACGGGAGATGTCACCTTCACGCTGGAGCGGTCGTGGGCAGACGTCTTCTGCGGCAACGTCGTAGCGCGGCTCGCCAACGGCTGGACCGTCGAAATATTCAACGACTGCGACGATCTGGATTACGTCGACGTGGTCGTGGCGCCCGATGGACGCCGGTCAACGTTTGAGGATTGGCTGGGGCCCGACGATGGGGGGCGGGACCGTTTCTGGGAGGCCAGCACTTGCCTCTCAGAAGGCGAGTACCGCCAGCTGCTGCAGGCCCTGCGAGGCTAGGGAAAGCCTAGGAACGGCCGGAACATCCCGTGAACACCCTCTGGACTCGCGAGCGGCGCTCGCTCTAGATGGCGGCCAGCCCGGTCGGTCGGCGCCTGCCTGGTCTGAACATGGACAATCCGCTTCCTGCCCCTGCCCCGGTCGCCCTGCGCTGCGGGGTCTGCGACTTCGTGCAGCTGGCCGTGCCGACGCCGGCGCCGACGGGCCCGGCCAGCCGGGTCTGGCTGGTGCATGCGCCCAGCTGCCCGGAGTGCGGCGATCCCGACTTCGGGCGCTGACATGGCTGAGCCGCGCGACATCACCGGCCTTCCCGGCATGGCCGTGCAGTTCCGTTGTCTGCGCTGCGGCGCGGTGTCGGACCGGCCGACCGGCCACCTGGTGCGGACCTACGGCGTCACCACCCTGGCCGAGGCCGAGCGGCGGGCCCGCTGCCTGCGCTACATCGGCGGCGAGCGGTGCGCCGGCCGGGCGATCGCCACCCTGATCGAACGCCTGGTCGCGCCGGAGCCCGGCTTCGCCAACGCCCGGCCGGTCGACCCGAACATCGACGACGTCTTCCCGCTCGATCGCCAGCCGGACTGATGGGCCATCGCAACAAGGATCGCTGGACCCTGGCCGACTGGCGGCCGGGCCACGAGAGCGTCGGCGCCATGCTGCGCTCGAACTGGGAGGTGCTGGCCGAGTGCGACCACTGCCGCCGCAAGCGCATCGTCCGCCTGGGCATGATCGTCCGCTTCATGGGGCCGGAGGTGAGCCTCTGGAACCGCCGCTCGCGCTGCTACGCCTACCCGCCCTGCCCCGGCTTCGAACACTTCTCGGCCCGGCCGCCGGGCGCGGTTCAGTACTTCAGGCTCGAGGGGCGGGATCCGCCGGTCTAGAGCCTCACGCCGGCCCCGGAGAGGCGGCTGCAGGGTCCAGCCGCTCGACGGGGTCGACGTCGCGATTGCAGAAGCGGCAGATCCTCGCCGCCGCCTTGATCGTCTCGGCGCACCAGGGACAGTCGCGGGTGTCGCCCGACGGCGCGGCGGCGGCCGCGGTCGCGGCGCCCTGGGCCGCCGTCGTGTTCGCCACCAGCTGCGCCAGCGCGGCGTCCCGGGCCACACGGCGGGCGTCTTCCTCGGCCTTGCGCTCCGGGCTCTTCAGGAAAAGGGAGCACGGCAGGGCGACGATGAAGAGCGCCGCGCCGAACAGCCACCAGAGCAGGAAATTGTGCCCCCTGGACGCCGCGATGACGCCCGGAATGAGGCCGATCAGCATGCAGGCGATCAGTAGTTCCATGAGACTCCCCTCGGCGCACCGTGCAGCCTGGCGTTGTGAAGCGCAAGGCCGGGGTGTCGCCGCGCGCTTGACCCCGCACACCCGCCTCGCCCAGTGTTCGGCCGGGATGGAGGACGGGTGATGAAGGCGTTGATGGCGGCAGCCCTGGCCGCGGGGATGCTGGCGGGACCAGCCCTGGACCAGACGGCCCGGTCCCCGGCGAGCGGCGCTCGCGCCGGCGACCCCGCCCTGGTGCGGGTGCAGATGGTCTGCAGCCACAGGGGCGAGCGGATCAGCGGCATGAACAAGATCTGCTACTACGACTGCGGCGGCTCGGAAGCCTCCCAGACCGTGGGCTCGGCCGACCTTTGCCCCATCAGCATGCGCACCAGCGGCGGGGCGACCACGGCCAACCGATCACGCCAGCAACCGGCCGAGACCCGACCGCGCGGGCCGATGTGCCTCAAGACCGGCGAGCGGACCAGCGGCATGAACAAGACCTGCAGCTACGACTGCGCCGGCTCGGCCCGCGAGGTGACGATCCCCAGCGTCCAGCTCTGCCCGCTGAGCCTCCGCTGACATGTGCAACCGCTACCGCAACCGCCTGGGCTGGACCGACTACAGCGAGGATTTCAGCCAGCTGAAGATTCCACTGAAGTTCGACACCGCGCGCATCCCCAACCTGGAACCGCGCGACGACATTCGCCCCACCAACAAGGCGGTCGTGTTCCGGCCGGTCGATCCGGCCAACCCCGCCGCCGGCGTCGAGCTGGCCCAGATGCGCTGGGGCCTGGTGCCGTTCTTCTCGAAGGAGATCAGCCGCAAGTTCCTGTGCACCAACGCCCGGTCGGAAACGGTCGCCACGACGGCCTCCTACCGCGAGCCGTTCAAGCGGCGGCGCTGCCTGGTCCCGGCCGACGGCTATTACGAATGGACCGGGGAGAAGGGCGCCAAGACCAAATGGCTGTTCACCCGCGCCGACGGCCAATGGATGGCCTTTCCCGGCCTGTGGGACACCTGGAACAGCCCGGACGGGCCGCTGGAGAGCTTCACCATGCTGACCTGCGCGCCGGGTCCGGACGCGGCCAACTACCACGACCGCCAGCCCGTCGTGCTGGAGCGCGAACACTGGGCGACCTGGCTGGACCTTGAGGCCGACGTCGCGCCCCTGCTGACGGGCTCGGCCGAGGGCAGCATCCGCGTCGAGCTGGCGCCGCCGGAAACGAAACGGGCGGCGGCGGATGTCTGACGCCGGCGACGACGACGCCCTGCCCTTCCTCTTGGTCGACCAGTGGCGCACCGGCTTCTCGGCCGACGGCATGGTGGCGCTGATCATCCGCGACCGGGACGGGGCCGAGCATCGCTTCGCGCTGGATCCGGCGACGGCCGGACAGATGAGCGAGTGCCTGGCGATCGCGGCGGGGAAGGCGGGCTGACGGGCCTTGCCCCGGACATACCCACCATATCCACAGCACGACGCGACTTTTCCCCGGCCTCTCTCACTGGTGGAGCATCGAATCAGTCGTAGGCTGCCGACGCGGTCCAATCCCGGGCCGTCAAGGAAACTAACCATGGCTAACGAAAAAACTGGCAAGGCCGCCGCAAGCGCGGCGTCGAAGGTCCTTCGCGACCCGAAGTCATCGGCAGCGGCGAAGTCCGCAGCGGCCTCGGCCCTCACCCAGGCGCCGAACCGCAAGAAGTAGGACCGAGGGAAGAGGTCGGCTCCGGGCTCGACACCTAAGGAAACCGTCCCCCTCCCCTCATCACCTTACGGCCCGCCGACGCTAGCAACGTCGGCGGGCCGTTTCCATTCATGATGGCCGCCTAGCGGTGAACAAAGTCACACGCGCTGGGGACAGTTCTGGCCGTTGCCCCGCAAGGCTCTCGCCCCGCGAGCGACAGGCCATGTCACACGGCAGATATGGAGCCCAGACACACGAAAACGCCCCCGGCCGAAGCCGGGGGCGTCCCAAGGCATCGTCTTATCCGGCCGACCGAAACGATCAGGGGTCGAGCCATTCGGCCACGGCGCGCAGGATGATCGCGACGACCTTCTTCCACGGCCACTTCATCCCGCGGTTTTCACCGCCAGCGCCGCCGTTCTCGGCAGCGAACTTCTGAATCACCGCCTCCGTGTTCCCGCGCTGCATGCCTTGGCCGACCCTGACCAGGAAATCGCCCTGCATCTGCGGGTTGCCCTTGGCCTTGCGCAGCCAGCCCTGCAGCCACGGTGGTCCCTCGCCGCCGGGGCCGAACGGATCGTAGGGGCCCGTCCCCGTCGGCGGTTTGAAAGGCCGCCTGGCCTCCTGGGCTGCAGCAGCGGTGCCGAGCAGGCCGAGGGTGGCGACTCCCAGGCTGGCCTGGAAGACACTCTTAAGCGCGCCACGTCTGTCAGATGTTTTCGTCATGACTCCTCCCTCTGCGACACCTTCAAGGCGTCGCAAGTCGACGGCGAGATTTGACGTCCCGCCGACTGTTCGTGGATCAAGTGAAAAGCGCACAGTTAGGCAACTGGCATCAGGGTAGTGGCGCGGCCCCAGAGTCCATTTCCCGGCACTACCGTGACAACTAGGCGCACTTTTTGTGACTGCCGTCAAACACGCAGACGAAATGCACCGCACGTCTAATGGACAGCAAACGAAAACGCCCCCGGCCGAAGCCGGGGGCGTTGCTGGCCCATCGAGGGGCGGAGTTTGATCAGGCGCGGGCGCTTCGCCAGCGGTCGCGCGCAGCGCGGGCCAGGGCCGGGCCAGGCGGCCCAGCGGTTCGGGCCGGGTAAAAGTACGTCACGCCTCCGTCGTCGGCGTTCATCGCCCGCTGCGCCGGACTCTGCCGCGTGAGCGCGTGGCGCCCAGCAAGGTCAGCAGCCAGAAAGCAGCAGCACGCGAGCGCCGCCCAGACGAGGATCCATGACGTCAGCTTCCGCATCGGCGGACTCCATGAGCGAAGGGTGAAATGGGAAGCGCCCGGCCGGAAAAGGAGGCGAACCGGCCGGGCGCCCTCGCCGCCGGCGTTGAGGGCCGCTCGACGGACGGAGGAAGGATCAGGGGCAGCCGGGGTCGGGGTAGCCCATGAGAAGGCGCGCCAGCCCGAACAGGAGCAGGCCCACCAGGGGAAGCGCGGGCAACCAGGCCGGGAAGT
>Ga0196970_1000417_pt1 | contig 50595 bp, 38 predicted proteins | sample S1v_513CmetaG_FD_148672 | JGI IMG/M metagenome (GOLD analysis project Ga0196970, IMG submission 148672) | Soil microbial communities from Anza Borrego desert, Southern California, United States - S1+v_5-13C | ecosystem: Environmental > Terrestrial > Soil > Desert | place: USA: California... | reverse complement strand
GGCGCTCGTGCTCATGACGGCGCCGCTCGCCATGGCGAGCCCGGCCGTCCCCGCGGGGCCGGCGCCGGCGGGGTCGACGGCGCCGGCGACACCTCCGGCGGCCACGGCACCCGTCCCCACGAGCGCCGCGCCGGCGTCGCCGCTGCTCGCGGCCGCGCCCTTCGGCGACGTGCCCGACAGCCACCCGTTCGCGGTGGAGATCGGCTGGCTGGTGTCGCACGGGATCGCGACCGGCTTTCCCGACGGGAGCTTCCGCCCGTCGGCGGCCATCACCCGTGAGGCGATGGCGGCGTTCATGTACCGCGCGGCCGGCTCCCCGGCGTTCACCGACCCCGCCGTGTCCCCCTTCGACGACGTCCAGACCAACCACCCGTTCTTCACGGAGATCGCGTGGCTCCGGGAGACCGGGATCACCACGGGCTACCCGGACGGGACGTTCCGGCCCGGGCAGCCGATCGCGCGGGACGCGATGGCGGCGTTCATGTACCGCGCGGCGGGGTCCCCGGGCTACGTGCCCCCGCAGTACCCGACCTTCGTCGACGTGCCCACCAGCCACGCGTTCTACGACGAGGTCGAGTGGCTGAACGAGGAGTCGGTGACCCAGGGCTACGACGACCGCTCCTACCGCCCCACGTCACCGGTGAACCGCGACGCGATGGCCGCCTTCGTGTACCGGAACGAGCGCGGCGACGCACGCGTCATCGGCAACGGCACGCCGGCGTCGTGCACCTCGGCGGCCGTCCAGAACGCCGTCGGCCGGGGCGGCTACATCACGTTCAGCTGCGGCCCGGACCCGATCACGATCCCTGTCGCGGCCACCCTGCACACGTGCAACACGCACAACTGCGCCCACCCCTGGGAGGGTGGCGTCCCCGTGAGCCGCATGGTCCTCGACGGCGGCGGGAAGGTGACGCTCGACGGGCAGCACGCCCGGGGCATCTACTACGCCAACGCGTGCCAGGAGAGCTTCGGCTGGCTCTCCGGTCGCTGTGACCTCGAGGTCCGGCCCGCGGTGACCTTCAAGAACATCACGTTCATCCGCGGCAACGCCACGAGCGGCCCGGCAGCGGGCTTCGAGAACCTGTACGGCGGCGGGGGCATCGCCATGCGCGGTGGGCGGTTGACCCTGTCCAACGTGGTCATCCGGGACAGCTACTGCATGCCGGCGCACTCCGACGGCGGCGGTGGCGCCGTCCGCGTCACCGGTCAGCAGATCCCGGCACGCATCTACGCCTCGAGCTTCACCAACAACTCCTGCGCCAACGGCGGCTCCATCTCGAGCCTGCACGCACCCATGCACATCGTGCAGACGGCGATCACCAACAGCGTCGCCACCGGCACGGGCGCCTCGTCCGGCCAGGGCGGCAACGGCGGCGCCGTCTACTTCGACGGCACGTGGCAGGACGTCCTGCTGCAGGGCGTCTGGATCCAGGGGAACGTCGCGCCGGAGGGTGGGCCGGGCGTCTTCTACGTGAGCAACAGCCGCACGGGAACGCTCACCATCGAGGGCTCGACGATCGCGAACAACTCAGGTCAGAGGTTCTCGACGCCGCCGTACGACGACATCTTCTACCTGGGGCACCGGCCCCTGCCGGTCGTGCGCACCTCGACGATTGACTGACGCGCACGCGGGGCCCGGGCGATCCGCCCGTGCCCCGCGTGCGTTCGTGCGTCGCGTCGTGCGTCGCGTCGTGCGTGGCGGTCAGACCTCCACGCGCCGGGTCGTGACCACCGGATCGGCCACGTCACCGGCCTGCACCGTGAGCTCGACGGCCAGCGTCTCGCCCGCGACGAGCTCGCGGTGGGCCTCGACGGCCGCCACCTTGTCGGCCGGCACGGTGACGTGCAGGGCGATCCGGTCGGAGACCCGCAGGCCCGTGGCCTTGCGCTCGTCCTGCACGGCACGCACGAGGTCGCGCGCGTACCCCTCCGCCAGCAGGGCGTCGTCGAGCGCGGTGTCCAGGAGCACGACGCCGTCGCCCGGCAGCACGGCGGCCACCTGACCCTCCGGCGCGTCGTCGGCCACGACCGTCGTCAGCTCGTACTCGCCGGCCTCCAGCGGCACGTCCCCGGCCTCGGTGCGCACGACGACGGCGTCGCCGTCGGCCGTCCACGCGCCCGCCTTGGCCGCACGGATGACGTCCTGCACCTGACGGCCGAGGCGCGGGCCGGCGGCCCGGGCGTTGACCGACAGACGGGTCGCGACGCCGAGGTCCGCCCGGCTCATCTGGCTGACGTCCACGAGCGTGACGTGCTTGATGTTGAGCTCAGCGGCCATGAGCGGCACGTAGGGCTCGAGCGCCGCCGGCCGGGCCACGGCCACGGCGAGCTCCCGCAGCGGCTGGCGCACCCGCCGGCCGTGCGCCTTGCGCAGCCCGAGGGTCACCGACACGACGGCGCGGACCTCGTCCATGGCGGCGACGAGGTCGTCGTCGGCGCGGAGGACCTCGCCGTCGCCGCCCTGCAGGTCGGGCCAGTCCGCGAGGTGCACCGACCGCTCGCCGGTGAGCCCGCGCCACACCTCTTCCGCCACGAGTGGAGCCAGGGGGGCCATGACGCGAAGGAGCGTCTCGAGCGCCGTCCAGAGCGTGTCGAAGGCGTCGCGGTCCTCCTGCCAGAACCGGTCGCGCTGCGTGCGCACGTACCAGTTCGTGAGGACGTCGAGGTGGTCGCGGACCGCCTCGCAGGCGCCGGCGATGTCGTAGGCGTCCATCTGCGTCGTCACGCGCTCGACCAACCGGCGGGTCCGGGCCAGCAGGTAGCGGTCCATCGCGGGCAGCTCCGCCACCCGCTCGGGCGCGACGGCCTGCGCACGGTAGCCCGCACCGCCGTCGGCGGCGTCCGCGTACAGCGTGAAGAAGTAGTACGTGCTCCAGAGCGGCAGGAGCACCTGGCGCACCGCGTCGCGGATCCCGTCCTCGCCGACGACGAGGTTGCCGCCCCGCAGGATCGGCGACGCCATGAGGAACCACCGGACCGCGTCGGAGCCGTACTTGTCGTACATCTCCGTCGGGTCCGGGTAGTTGCGCAGGCTCTTGCTGGCCTTGCGGCCGTCGTCGCCCAGCACGATGCCGTGGCACATGACGTTCCGGAACGCGGGCCGGTCGAAGATCGCCGTCGCGAGCACGTGGAGGGTGTAGAACCAGCCACGGGTCTGCGCGATGTACTCGACGATGAAGTCGCCCGGGTAGTGGTGCTCGAACCACTCCCGGTTCTCGAACGGGTAGTGCACCTGGGCGAACGGCATCGAGCCGGAGTCGAACCACACGTCCAGGACGTCCGGGATGCGCCGCATCGTGGAGGCGCCCGTCGGGTCGTCCGGGTTGGGGCGCGTGAGCTGGTCGATGTACGGCCGGTGCAGGTCGGTGACCGGCACCCCGAAGTCGGCCTCCAGCTCGGCGACGGAGCCGTACACGTCCATGCGCGGGTGCGCAGGGTCGTCACTCACCCACACCGGGATCGGTGTGCCCCAGTAGCGCTTGCGGGAGATCGACCAGTCTCGCGCGCCTTCGAGCCACTTGCCGAACTGGCCGTCCTTGATGTGCTCGGGCACCCACTCGATCTGCTGGTTGAGCCCGACCATCCGGTCCCGGAACGCGGTGACGCGGACGAACCAGCTGCTCACCGCCCGGTAGATCAGCGGGTTGCGGCAGCGCCAGCAGTGCGGGTAGGCGTGCTCGTACGTCTCGTGCCGGACCAGGCGCACGCGCTGCGGCTCGCGGACGTGCTGCAGGGGGCCGCTGCCGTTCTTGAGGTCCGCGACGATGCGCGGGTTGGCCTCGAAGACCTGGAGGCCCGCGTAGTCGGGCACCTCGTGCGTGAACCGGCCCTTGCTGTCCACGGGCACGACCGGTGCGATGCCGGCCGCCTCGCAGGCGAGCATGTCGTCCTCGCCGAAGGCGGGAGCGAGGTGCACCGCACCCGTGCCGTCCTCCGTCGTGACGAAGTCGCCGGGCAGGATCCGGTGGTTGCCCTCCTGGCCGGAGAAGTAGCCGAACGGCGGGGTGTACCGCAGGCCCACGAGCTCGGCGCCGGTGACGACGTCCCGTCCCTTGCGGTCGGTGAGCACACGGGCGGCGTCGTCGCCCTCGCCGTCCACAGCCCCCAGCTCACGCGCGTACACACCCAGCCGCGCCTTGGCGAGGATGACGACCTCGCCGTGCAGGGCGGAGCCCTTGCCCGGGCACACGCGCACGTACTCGACGTCCGGCCCGACGGCGACGGCCTGGTTCGAGGGCAGCGTCCACGGGGTGGTGGTCCAGATGAGCAGCAGCTCACCCGTCTCCAGGCGGAGGCCGATGGTCACCGCCGGGTCCTGCCGGCTCAGGTAGACGTCGTCGTCCATCCGGAGCTCGTGGTTGGACAGGGGCGTCTCGTCGCGCCAGCAGTACGGCAGGACGCGGTAGCCCTCGTAGGCCAGACCCTTGTCGTAGAGCTGCTTGAACGCCCAGATGACCGACTCCATGAAGGTCAGGTCGAGGGTCTTGTAGTCGTTGTCGAAGTCCACCCACCGGGCCTGCCGGGTGACGTAGTCGCGCCACTCGTCGGTGTAGCGGAGGACGGACTCCTTGCACGCGGCGTTGAACGCCTCGATGCCCATCTCCTCGATCTGGGACTTGTCCGTGATCCCGAGGATGCGCTCCGCCTCGAGCTCCGCGGGCAGGCCGTGCGTGTCCCAGCCGAACCGCCGCTCGACGCGGCGCCCGCGCATGGTCTCGTAGCGCGGCACCACGTCCTTGGCGTACCCGGTCAGCAGGTGACCGTAGTGCGGCAGGCCGTTGGCGAAGGGCGGACCGTCGTAGAACACGAACTCGTTGCTGCCCTGCTCGCCGGCCGGGCGGGCGTCGATCGAGGCCTGGAAGGTGCCGTCGTCGGCCCAGTACGCGAGGACCTCGTTCTCGAGCGCGGGCAGGTCCGGGGAGGACGGGACCGCGGCGGACCGGTGCAACGGATAGACCATCGAGGGGACTCCAGCTTCGTCACGGGTGCATCCTGCGAGGACGACGTCCCGTCGCGAGGGCGACGGTCACCGCGGTACCACCTCGCTTGCCGACGCCCCGGGGGCACCCGGACGACGACCACTCGCGGGGGCTGTGACGGGCCCGCCCGTCCGGGTCTACTGGGCTCCCCGCCGACGTGACGCGTGCGCGTCCCGCCGTGGCTCGCCGTTCTTCCGGAGGCTCACCGGTGATGGCCGGGTCAACGCCTGTGGGTCCGATGGTAGCGGTCCCGGGCCGGTGCTCACGCGAGGGGGACGGGCTCGCCGTGGGTCCGGCTCGCGGCACCCGCACGCCAGGCCGCCAGGGCGGCGTCGACGGCCTCGGCCGCGCCCCCCAGCCCGAACGTCCGGGAGCTCGCCCACCGGGCGGCGGGGTCGCCGTGGTCGTGCTCGGGACCCCCTGGCCGCCCGTCGCTGCATGCCACGCAGAGGATCCGGAATCCTGCGGTCCAGTCCTCCGCCCCGAGCCCCCGGTCGGCGGCGACGCGCACCAGGGACTGCGCATCCTCCGGCGTCGGGCACGCCGCGCGGACCTCCCAGGTGGCGGCGCCCGACGCCGTCAGCCGGGCCAGCTCGTTGAAGACGGGCAGCCACTGGGCGCCGTCCCAGCGTTCTCCGACGGGCTCGCCGTCGATGAGGACGGTGTCGCCCCACGCGTGCCCGGAGTCCGGCAGGGGCACGTTGTCGACGACGGCGTGCGCGGGCGACAGCCGCCGCGCCCAGACGACCTCGACGGCGTGCTCCGCCCCGTCGAGGAGCAGCGGCTCCTGACCGGGGTACCGCGGGCGCGGGTTCAGCCGTACGGGCACCATGCCCAGGTCCATCACCAGCGGCCCGCGCCGGTCCGGCACCTCGACGCCGTAGTCGCGCCACGCGCGGCGCGCGGCTCCCCAGTCCCCGAGGGCGGTGGCCGCGATGCCGAGGTTCCAGGCGGCCGGGTTCTCCCGCAGCCGGACGTCGCCCTCGAGGGCCTTGGCGTTGGCTCGCAGGCAGGTCGTCCAGTCGCGCCGCCACTTGGCGAGCAGGCCCAGGTCGAACCAGAACTCCGGGCGCGGGTCGGCGGCGAGCAGGGCGACCAGCAGCTGTTCGGCGTCGGCGGTGTCACCCGCGTCCCACGCGGTCAGGTAGCCGCGCCGCAGCGCCTCCGCGTCGACGTCCTTGCGCCCCATACCGGCAGCATCCCAGAGGCCCGGTCGCAACGGCAGCACCGGTCAGGCGACGCGCACGGCCCTGAGAACAGTGCCCTCGGCGTCCACAGATCCGGAGGTGCCTGCTGACTGGTATGTCCGGTTCGCGCTAGGTTGCGGCCCATGCGACGCAGGGGGACGACGACGGTGCGCGGGCTGAGCGCGCGCGTGACGGCCAGATGGGTGGCTGGGCTTGCGGCCGGTGGGATGGTGGCCGGCGGGCTTGCTGGCTGCACGGGCGGTCCGGACGAGCCCAGCTGGACACCCACGGTGTGGACGCCCGAAGAATCCGTCGAGCCGAGCCCGACGCCGACGCCCACACCGACCGACCCGGCCGCCATCCCGCCGGAGCGCCCGGCGGCGATGGACACCGTGGACACGGCGGGTGCCGAAGCGGTGGCGGCGTACTACACCGAGCTCTTCTCCTACGTGTTCGCCACAGGAGACCTGGACACCTACCGCGCGTTGAGCCATCCCGACTGCATCTTCTGCGCAGACGTCATCCGTCAGGTCGAGGAGCAGCAAGCAGCTGGCGGACACACCATCGGGGGCCTCACCGACGTCCAGAGCGTTCGAGCACTCGAGGTCGATCCCGGCGCCTGGTGGACCGTGGACATCGAGATGGTTCAACGAGCATCACTCGACGTCGATGCTGAAGGTGCCGTGGTCAAGGAGGTCCCGGAGAAGACATTCCACCTGGACATCGCGGTCGTCTTCACAAGCGGGCAGTGGGCAGTGCGCGCCGTCGACCACCAGCGGACCGACCAATGAGAGGCCGGACCGCAGTAGCCGTCTTCGTAGCGGTCATCCTCACCGGAACCGTCGTCGGCACGGCCGCCGGAGGGGACACCGACGCGAGTGCACGGGACGACGAGATCGTCGTGACGGCGGTGACGGCGGCGGGTGTCATCGCGAGGTCTCAGGCCGCGGACCCCGCGGTCGTGCTGGACATCTTCACCCGGGATGACCTGTGCGGGTTGCAGGCCGGGACGTGGAACGACCTGTGCACCGGTTACGACCCCGACACCCCGGTGCCCAGCTGCGAGGGCCTGCCGGCTGTGCCGCCCGTCTGGCGCCTGCACCGCAACAGCCCCACCGAACCGTGGCAGCAACCGACCCTTGCGCTGGGCTGGAGCTGCCCGCAGGACGCCTTGCCGGTGTTCACCATCACCGACTTCCGCCGCCTGCCCATCACCCCGTCGGTCCTGACCATCCAGCCACCGCGGGACGAGGTCTTCGTCAACATGCCGACCATCGTCTACACCGACCCCGCGGTCCAGACCTTCACCACCACCCTGCTCGGGTTCCCCGTCGAGGTCGAAGCCACCCCCACCGGGTTCACCTGGGACTTCGGCGACGGCTCCACACCCATCGTCACCACCAGCCCCGGCCACCCCTACCCCGACCACGACATCGCCTACCCCTACCCCTACGAGGGCACCTACACCATCACCCTCACCACCGAATTCACCGGCCGCTACCGCCTCGCCGGCGCCACCACCTGGCTCCCCGTCGTCGGCACCGCCACCACCACGACCACCAGCCCACCCATCACGGCCGTCGAACACCGCACCCACCTCGTCGACCAGAACTGCATCGAGAACCCCGACGGCCCCTGGTGCGACGACTGAGGGCGTGCCAGCCCTCACACCCACACGACAGCGGGCCGGGACCACGTGGTCCCGGCCCGCTGCGTTGTCACGAGCCCCCAGCTCGCGACCCGTGCGTCAGACGATCGGCTGCACGCCGCTCACCGGCAGCGTGAGGCTGCGGTGGAGGAAGGCGGCCATCGCGTCCCGCGCGACCGATGCGGTCGAGCGGTACGTGCCGTCGCTGTACCCCGTGGTCACCTGAACGGCGGCCAGCCAGCTGATCTCCTTGTAGAACGGGTGGTTGGTCCGCACGTCGGAGAACGGAGACGTGGCGGGCGGGGTGAAGTCGGGCTCCCCGGCCATCCGGTACAGGAAGGCAGCCATCGCCTGCCGCTCGATCGGCGCCGTCGGGCGGAAGGTCCCGTCGCTGAAGCCCGTGGTGATGCCGGTGTCGGCGAGCCACGTGATCTCCTTGTAGAATGGGTCGCCCGTGCGGACGTCACGGAACGGCGAGGTGGCAGGCGCGTCGAAGTCCGGCGAGCCGGCCGCCCGGTAGAGGAATGCCGCCATGGCCTGGCGCTCCACCGACGCCGACGGACGGAACGTCCCGTCGGGGAAGCCGGTCGTGATCCCGCTGTCCGCGAGCCACCGGATCTCCTGCACGAAGGGGAACTCCACCGGGACGTCGGTGAAGGGCTTCTCCACCTCCGCGTCGTCCACGTCAGCCAGGAACGAGGCCACGTAGGACAGCGCCGAGTTCCAGTTGATCGTCAGCTCGTTGACGCCCCACGCCTCGATGTTGTCCACGTAGCAGAACTGCGGGGCGCAGCCGGCCAGGAGCGGACCAGAGATCGGGTCGGGGATGTCCGAGTTCGGACCACCGGAGACGGTGCCCACCGGCGGGTGCGGGTACGCCGCGTTGATGGCAGCCGCGTACCAGCGGCTGTGCATGTTCTGCGCGTACACGTCGCCGTAGCCGGTGACGTACGAGATGTTCAGGGCGTTGCGGCCGAGGATGTAGTCCATCCCCATGAGCGCGGCCTTGAGGTAGTACGGGTTGCCGGACAGGTCGAACGCGGCCCCCAGCAGGGCGATGTTGTTCAGGACCTTGCCGTTCGACCCCCACTCGTACCGCCCGTCCACCCCCGCGTAGGGGATGCCGAACGGGTGGTTCCACGCGAGGAGCTTGACGTCCCACGCGGCGTCGAGCACGGACTGCTTGATCGCCTGACGGTTCGGCACCAGGCTCGGCACGGTGGCCAGCTCGATCCGGGCGAACCCGGCGACGTCCATCCAGTCGAAGCCGTGCAGCTGGAAGGCGTCCTTCGTCCCACCGAGGTGGAACGGGTTCGCCAGGACGTCGTCGAGGTACGTGTCCTCACCGGTGGTGATGTACAGCTCGGCAGCAGCCCAGTAGAACTCGTCGTCCAGCTCGGCGTCGTTGTACGGGCCACCGCCGGGGTTGGTGGCGAGGTTCGTGTTCGGCGCGTACAGGTCCGGCGTCGCCAGGGCGGCGTCGTACGCGACGGTCGCGGCGTCGAGCAGCTCGGCCGCGAACGCTGCGTCGTACTCGGCGAAGAGGCGGGCGCCCTGAGCGGCGACGGCAGCCAGGTTCAGCGTGGCCGCGGTCGACGGACGGTGCAGGTAGCGCGCCTTCTCGTCCAGGTGCGGGTACTTGGGCAGACCGGTCCACTCGGCGTCGTGCACCTTGTGGTGGACCATGCCCTCGTACTGCTCGCCCTCGGGGACGATCATCTTCAGCATCCACTCGAGCTCCCAGCGCGCCTCGTCGAGGACGTCCGGGACGCCGTTGTCCGACTCCGGCACGCGCAGCGTGCCGTCGGCGAGTGCACCCTCGTCCGCCGTGAGGGCGTACAGGGAACGCTCGTACGTGGCCATGAGCTGCGCCACCGAGATGCCGCCGTTCACGACGTACTTGCCGTGGTCACCGGCGTCGTACCAGCCGCCACTCACGTCGAGCGTGTAGTCGCAGGTGTAGCCGTCGTACGCGTCCGCGCCGTCGATCTGGAGGGCACCTGCCGGCAGGCACGTCACCGCGGTGTCGCCCTGGTTCGGAGCGACGCCGACGTGGCCGGCGGGCCGGGCGTAGGCCTCGCCCGCGACGGAACCGAGGATCTCGATGCCGCTGCGCTGCGGGTAGAAGAAGGACAGCGAGTCGACCCGGAGGTCCTCGTAGAGGTCACCACCGATGGCGAAGGGGTGGCTGACCTCGCCGTCGGCCTCGAGGGTGTAGTCCGCACCCTCGGTGGTGACACCGGAGAAGTCGATCACGTGGACGTTCAGACCCGACGACGCATCGACGCCCTTGGGCGACGACGTACCCGTGGCGACCTCGGTCGCGCCGCTCTTGAGGGTCCACGGCACCGCGGCGGTCGCCTCGGTCACCAGCGTCGCGGCCTTGGGGCCGAACGTGGCGTACCCGTGCTGGTTCACCCGCACGCGCGGGCCGGTGTCCGGCTCGTACGGCGCCTCGGGCGCCCCGCTGAACAACGAGACGTTGTCGAGGCACAGGGTCCAGGCGGAGGGCGCGCCGCCGACCTGGAAGACGAGCTGGCCGTTGGCCGCACCTTCACCGTTCACGTACGTCTCGAGCGCCTCGAACGTGAAGTCGATCGGCACGGTCGTCCCGGCGGGCAGCACCACGTTCTCCGTGATGGAGGGGTTCCAGGCACCGTTGACGTCGTTCTGCACCATGATGCGCGCCGAGCCGTTGCCTCCGGTCGCCGTCAGCTCGGCCTGCAGCCGGTAGCGGACGCCCTCGGTGATGGGCAGGCCGCCGACGCCGACGATCGCGTCCCACGGGTTGGTGGTGCCTGCGGGGACGTCGACGCAGAAGGCGCCCGTGGAGACGTCGGGCGTCATGTTGCCCGTCGACCAGAAGCCGGCCTGACCCTCGGCGAAGTCGCCGCCGGGGATGAGCTCCTCGCCGTTGCTCATGAAGAAGTTGTCGATGCAGAGCGTGTAGGGCTCACCCTTGCCGCCGAGCTGCAGGTCGAGCCCGCCGTTCTCCGCGCTCCACGCGATGTTGTCACCGGAGACCGCGAACGGCTGCTTCGTGGTGGTGACGTTGACCGGGTTGCCGAAGACGTCGGGCCAGGAGCCCCCCGCCTGCACCGGGATCGTGACGTCGCGGGTGGCGTGGGCCTCGAAGGTGATGTCCCAGTTGTCGCCGGCGGCGAAGGTGATGGGCTTCAGCTGGGCCGCGGTGCTCCACGGGTCGCCCGAGTTCGCCGGCACCGCGAAGCAGAGCTCCCCGCCGACGACCTCCATGGTGGTCCCGCCATAGACGGCCCAGGTGCCGGCGGCGCCGTCTTCGAAGTCGAACTCGAAGGTGTCGCCGTAGGCGGCCTGGCCCACGGTCACCGCAAGCACGGAGCCTGCGGCTAGTACGGCGAGCGCCCTGCGGCGCCCCGCCTGACGTGCTCTTGAGACCACGTTGTCTCCTTCGTGTGATGGTGGCTGTGGGAGCGATTGCACGGGCCCACGAATCCCTACCTTGACCGGTATTGCTAGCCCGGTCAAGAGGTCTCCGCCAGTCGCCTGAAGATCGTTTCGATCGGCGGCTCGAATCGGTGCGATTCGTCCGGATCGCGGACCCGTCCATCCCGCATGGCACCTTCCTCCGGGCACGGCGCCCAGTGGGACTTGCAGTTGACGTAACGTCAACGCATAGCGTCGTCGACGTCCGAGAGGTGGTGAGCGGTGGAGCACTCGATCCGCGAGGTGGCCAGGGCGAGCGGCACGACCAGCCGCACGCTCCGGCACTACGAGGCGGTGGGGGTCCTGCCGCCCACGTGGGTGGGAGCCGGCGGTGTCCGGTACTACGACGACGCCGCGCTCGTCCGCCTGCAGGAGGCTCTGGTGCTCCGCCGGCTCGGCCTGCCGCTGGGGGAGATCCGCGAGGTTCTCGACGGCGAGCAGGACCGACTGGCCGCACTCGCCCACCACCTGAACGCGCTGCGTCAGGAGCAGCAGCGACTGACCCGCATGGCCGGGTCCGTCGAACGGACGCTGGCAGCTCTACAGGAAGGGAGGCCCCTCGTGGCCGAGGAGATGTTCGACGGGTTCGACCACACCCAGTACAAGGACGAGGTCGAGGAGCGGTGGGGCAAGGACGCCTACGCGTCGGGGGACGCCTGGTGGCGCGGCATGTCCGACGACGAGCGGAAGGCCTGGGGCGAGCGCGCTGCGCGCCTCGGGGCCGACTGGACCGCAGCCGCGCAGGCCGGCGTCGCGCCGGACTCGCCAGAGGCGCAGGACCTCGCGCGCCGGCACGCCGAGTGGCTCGCGTCGATCCCGGGCACCCCGGGGCACGGCACGGGCGAGCCGGACCCCGAGTACCTGCGGAACCTGGGCGACATGTACGTCGCCGACCCACGATTCGCCGCCAACTACGGCGGGGAGCAGGGCGCGCGCTTCGTCAGGGACGCGCTCCGCGCGTACCTCGCCCGGTAGGCCGACCGGGCCGCCCGAGCAGGCACGTCGCCCTGCCGGCTCGCACGACGACGCCGGTGCCACCGCCCCCTGCGCAGTGGCACCGGCGTCGTGCCCTGTCCCGCCGGACCGGCGTCAGCCGACGGGCACCGCGCCCCGTGCGGCGAACCGGGCTGCCGGGTGGTCCGGCAGTGCCCGGGCGTTGCCCTCGCCGAGCAGCCGCTCGCGCAGGGTCTCCCCCGGCGTGTAGGCCGTGCGGTACCGCCCACGGCGCTGGAGCTCCGGCACCACGTGCTCGACGAAGTCCGCGAACGTCCCGGGCGAGAGGTGCTGGATGAGGTTGATCCCGTCGGCGTCCGTGGTGTCGATGAACTCCTCGATGCGGTCCGCGACCTCGGTGGGCGTCCCGGCGATGAACCGGTTGTCGTTCTCCGGCCTCGAGAGGTGCTGCACGAGCTCCCCGACCTTCTTGCGGTCCGAGCCCTCCGACCACATGCGCTCGAAGGTCTGCATCGCGTCCCCCGCCTTGTACTCGAGGTAGGAGTCCGTGTCGTCGCCGGAGAGGTCGATGCCAGCCCACCCGCTGAAGAGGACCAGGTGCCCCTCGACGTCGCGGTACTCGCGGAGCACGGCGAGCTTGTCCTCGACCTCGGCGCGGGTCGGGGCGACCACCACCTCGGCCCCGACGAACGCCTTGACGTGGTCGGGTGCCCGGCCCGCCTCGACGGCCAGGCGCCGCAGGTCGGCGATCTCCTCACGTGCCTGCGCGTCGTCCCTCGGGAGGAGGAACACGGCCTCCGCGTGGCGGGCCGCGAAGGCCTTGCCCCGGCTCGACGTGCCGGCCTGGTAGAGCACCGGGGTGCGCTGCGGCGACGGCTCGGACAGGTGCGGCCCGGCGACGCGGTAGTACTCGCCCTCGAAGCCGATCTCGTGGACCTTGTCGGGGTCGGTGTAGACGAGGTTCGCGGCGTCCAGCACCACGGCGTCGTCCTCCCAGGAGCCCTCGAGCAGCCGGTAGACGACCTCGAGGTACTCCTCCGCGATGGCGTAGCGGTCGTCGTGCTTGATCTGCTCCGAGAGGCCGTAGTTGAGGGCGGCGTCCGGGAGGTAGCCGGTGACGATGTTCCAGGCCAGGCGCCCGCGCGTCAGGTGGTCGAGCGTCGAGAGGCGGCGCGCGTGCCCGAACGGAGGCTCGTACGTCGTCGTCGACGTGACGGCGAAGCCGAGGTGCTCCGTGACGGCCGCCATCGCCGGGACGACGAACGACGGGTCGATGTTCGGCACCTGCATGCCGGCCCGCAGTGCCGCGCGGCGGTCGCCCTTGTACGTGGTGTAGGTGCCGACGACGTCGGCCAGGAAGACGGCGTCGAACAGGCCCCGCTCGAGGAGCCTGGCGAGGTCGGTCCAGTAGTCGAGGTCCTTGTACTGCGTGCGCCGGTTCCCGGGCACGCGCCACAGCCCGTGGTTGATGTGGCCGGGCGTGGCCATCTCGAAGCCGTTGACGTGGATCTGCTTGGGCATGGCTGGGTCCCCCTGGGTGAGTGTGGATCGGCGTGTGATCGATGTGTCGGACGGTCGTCGGGTGGTTGGGCCGCTCAGGCTCGGGCCAGCGCGTCGGTGGCGGGCTCGAGATCGGCGGCGGCGCGGAGCGCGTCACGGAACGCCGCGGTGGTCCGGGCGACGCAGCCCCGGGCGGTGTCGTCGAGCAGCACGGGGCCGCCCGACGTGTGGTCGATGTGCGTGTCCAGCACGAACCTGCCGGCCGTGATGTGCTGCGCACCCAGCGAGACGAGGACCGGCCGTAGCGAGTAGTCGATCGCCAGCAGGTGCGCGATGGTGCCCCCGGTGGCCAGCGGCAGCACGACCTTCCGGTCCAGCGCGGACTGCGGGAGGAGGTCCAGGAAGACCTTGAGCAGCCCCGAGTAGGACGCCTTGTAGATGGGTGTGGCGATGACGAGCGCGTCCGCCGCGATGACGGCACGAACCGCCGCGGCGACGTCCGGGTCTGCGGTGTCGGCCGTGAGGAGGGCGCGCGGCGGGAGGTCGCGCAGGGAGATCTCGGCGACGGCGTGGCCCTCGCGGACCAGCTCGTCCGAGACGTGCCGTGCCAGGGCTGCGGTGCGCGAGATGCGGGACGGACTCGAGGAGATGACGACGACGGATGCCATTCGAACTGCCCTTTCGAACGGTGGACGGGTGGGGTGAGGACGGGTGAGGACGGCTGAGGACGGCGCGCGGTGTCACGACGGACGGAGGCGCGGGCACGCCGCGGGTGCGCAGGGACCAGCCCGGGGACCCGCAGCGCGTCGATGCCACGCGATTGCGCGCGACCGAAGGCGGAAGCTCTCAGGCGGGAGGTCTCAGCGGGCCGCGCGGCGCGCCGGGCGCGGCAGCGGTCGGGCGACGACGCCCGACGGCGGGAGTGCCGGTGTCAGCGACAACAGCAGGCCGAGGCTCCCCCTGGCATGCACATGCGGGCGACAGTGGTGTCGCGCAGCACGGTGAGCAGCCGGGTGGAGGTCATGCGTCGAGGCTTGCAGACGTCCCATGACACGAGAACCCCCGTATCACGATCTGGGACGAAGGTCCCGTCTCCGCGTGGTGCCGGCAGGGCCGCCGGGCCGCAGACGGTCGCGGGTGACATCCGCGCCGCCGGGGGCGCATCCCCTCACCTCGGGCCGGCCCGGGCCGATGGGTGGACCGGGACCAGGGGGGGTGGGCTCGCACACGCCGGGATGGAGGGATCAGGTGTCCGGTGCCGACGCCGCGTCCCTCGTCGACGACCTCGACTTCCTCGTCGACGCGGACCCGGCCGAGTGCGCGCGCCAGGCCGAAGCGGCGGCCGCAGCCGCGCGCCAGGCGGGCGACGACGACGCCGAGATGCGCCTGGCCTACTACGCGGGCTACGCGCACCACCTCCTGGGCGACGACGCCGCGGCGCTGGACGCGGCCCGCCGCTCCGAGGAGCTGGCCACCGCGCGCGGCGACCTGGTGTGGCGGTCGCGCGCCCTCGCCTGCCGGGGGCTCGTGCACCACGAGCTCGGCGACGTCGAGGACGCGGTCGACCTCCTGCGCCGGGCGGTCGAGCTCCGCCGGGAGGCCCACGACGAGGCGGGCACGGCCGAGATCCTCAACAGCCTCGGCACCGTCTACACCGGCATCGTGCAGCTCGCGCCGGAGGCCGCCCGCGTGCTCACGGACGCCAGGCGCCTGTGGCTGCACGCCGGCGACTCCGACCGCGCCGCCGTCGCGCTCACCAACATGGCGAAGACGTACGTGGCCACGAGCACCCGCATCGCGCAGACGAACCGCCGCGGCGCACAGGCAGCCGCCCGGTACGCGCTCCAGACGGCGCAGCAGGCCGTCGGGGAGGCCGATGCCGCCGGTCTGAGCCGCACGGCGATCGACGCGCGCCTCGCCGTCGTCGGCGCACACCTGATCCTCGGCGACCTGACGGCGGCGGGCGCCGTCCTCGATGCGGCCGAGCACATGCTCAGCCGGTTCCCCGCGGTCCGCCAGGAGCTGGCGCTGCGCCGCGCCCGCGCCCAGTGGCTGGTGCTCAGCCGCCGGTACACGGAGGCGGTGGCGGTCGCCGAGACCGGGCTGGCCGTGTGCCAGGCGCGCCCCGCGGAGCGCATCGAGCTGCTGCGCACCGTGGTCGAGGCCCACGAGGGTGCCGGAGACGTCGTCAGTGCGCTGCGCAGGCTGCACGAGCTGCACGACCTCACCACCGAGCTGAGCGCCGGGCTGGCGGAACGGCGTGCGGTCCTGCTCGGCTCGCGCCTGGAGGTCGAACGTGCGGAGCGCGCGGCGGAGGCCGAACGCCGTCGCGCGCAGCTGCTCGAGGCGCGCAACGAGCGCCTGGCGCACGAGGCGCTGCACGACGCACTCACGGGGCTCGCCAACCGCCGGGCGCTCGACAGCACGCTCGAGGCCTGGGCGGCGGGCGGCGTCCGGCCGTTCGCGGTCGCCCTCGTCGACATCGACCACTTCAAGGACGTCAACGACACCTGGTCGCACCAGGTGGGCGACCAGGTGCTGACCCGCCTCGGGGCGGAGCTGCGAGGGATGCTCCGTGATGTCGACCTTGCGGCCCGGTACGGCGGCGAGGAGTTCGCGCTGCTGCTCGGGGGCATCGACGCCGACGCGGCGCAGCGCGTCTGCGAGCGCGTCCGCGCCGCCGTGGCGGCCCTCGACTGGACCGAGCTCATGCCTGGGCACCGGGTCACGGTGAGCATCGGGCTGGCGGACTGCACAGGACCCGCCGGCGTCGAGTCGTTGCTGTCCAGCGCCGACGCCGCGCTCTACCGCGCCAAGTCCGAGGGCCGCGACCGGGTGTGCGTCGCAGCGCGGTCTGACCCCCGGGCGGGCTAGAGGTCCCGCGCGACCACCGTGTTGCTGACCTGGGCGCGCGGCCGGATGACCATCGAGTCCACGTTCACGTGGTGCGGCCGGGTCAGCGCCCACACGACGGCGTCCGCGACGTCCTCCGCGAGGAGGGGCTCCGCGACGCCGGCGTAGACGGCGTCCGCCCGCCCCCGGTCCCCGCCCATCCGGTTCAGCGAGAACTCCTCGGTGCGCACCATGCCCGGCGCGATCTCGATGACGCGGACGGGCTCGCCCACGAGCTCCAGGCGCAGCGTGTTCGCGATGGTCCGCTCGGCGTGCTTGGCGGCCACGTACCCGCCACCGCCCGGGTACGTGTCGTGCCCCGCGGTGGACGTCAGCACGACGACGTCGCCGCGCCCCGACGCGCGCAGGTCCGGAAGGAGGGCTTGGGTCATCCGCAAGGTGCCCAGCACGTTGAGCTCGAACATCTCGCGCCACTGGTCGACCGACCCGTGCTCGACGGGGTCGACGCCCAGCGCGCCCCCGGCGTTGTTCACGAGGGCGTGCACAGGCCCACGCGCGCGGGCCTGCGCGGCGACGCGCGCCACGTCGTCGTCGTTCGTGACGTCGGCCACGACGGCGTGCGCCCCGGTGCGGTCGGCCACCTCCGCGAGGCGGTCCGCGCGGCGCGCGACGGCGACGACGTCCCAGCCCTGCTCGCGGAGCGCGGCGGCGGTCGCCGCCCCGATGCCCGATGATGCCCCGGTCACGACGGCACGCAGCTGCACAGGTCCTCCTCGGTCGGTGTGACCCGACGAGCCTAGGGCGGCGGCGCCCGGGCGTCCCAGGTCGATTCGGCACAGCCGTGCGACGACGCACACCGACCGCGCCGGCCTGGCACGATCGACACATGATCGTGGTGACGACGAACGAGATCCCCGGCTACCGCATCGTCGCGGTGATCGGCGAGGTCATGGGCATGACCGTGCGCTCGGCGAACATGGGCGCGAACTTCACGGCCGGCTTCCGGGCCCTCGGCGGCGGCGAGGTGCCGGAGTACACGCAGCTCGTGTTCGAGAGCCGCCAGCAGGTGATGGCCCGCATGGTCGACGACGCGGTCCGGCGCGGCGGCAACGCGATCGTCGGCATGCGGTTCGACAGCGACTCCATCGCGCAGTCGTTCTCCGAGATCTGCGCCTACGGCACGGCGGTCGTGGTTGAGCCGATCCCGCAGGGGCAGCCGGGCGCGACCCCGCAGAGCGCCATGATGGCGGCGGCCGGGCAGGCACCCTCGACGACGCCACCCGCACCGACGGCGCCGGTCGCCCCGGGAGTGCCCGCTCCCGCGGCGGCCGCTCCCCCGCCGCCGCCTGCGCCCCCGGCGGGGTGAGAGTCCGCCGGGTGACCGTCGTCGGCGGGGCGAACTAGGCTCTCCTCGGGTCCCGGGCGCTGCATGCCCGGTCGTCCGGCCTCGAGATGGGCCGTGACCCGAGATGGTCGGCAGCTGGTCCGGCCGGTGTGCGGCGTGCAGACGCGCGCCTGCACCCTTCCGTCCCGCTCGCCCACGCCCTGGAGTCGCGATGCCCGCCGTCCCCCGTTCGTCCCGTGCCGCGCGTCCCGCCGGCGTTCCCCAGGTCCGCCGGCTCGTGCCCGCGCTGCTCGCGGGGGCGCTGCTCGCCACGACCGCGGGTTGCGCGGACAGCGGGGACCCCGCCGCGGCCGAGGTGCCTGCGGAGGGCGCGCCGAGCACCGCCGCGCCGACCACCACGCCCTCCGCCTACCCCCTCACACTCGACAACTGCGGCGTCGAGGTGACGTTCGACGCGCCACCCGAGCGCGTGGTGACCATCAAGTCGAGCGCCACGGAGCTGCTCCTCGCCCTCGGTGTGGGCGACCGCATCGTCGGCACCGGGTTCCCCGACGGTCCCGCCCCCGCCGAGTACGCCGACGCCGCCGCCGCGCTGCCCGTGCTCTCGGACCGGGTCCCTGCGGCGGAGGTCGTCCTCGAGGCCGAGCCCGACCTGGTGTACGCCGGGTGGGAGTCCAACCTCACCGCCGACGCGGCCGGTGATCGCGCGATGCTCGCCGAGCTGGGCGTCGCGACCTACGTGGCGCCGTCGGCCTGCAAGGACCCGGCCTACCAGCCGGACCGGCTGACGTTCGACCTGGTCTTCGCCGAGATCGCCGAGGTCGCGGCGATCATGGGGGTGCCCGAGGCCGCGGAGGCCCTGGTGGCCGAGCAGGAGGCCGCGCTCGCCGAGGTGACACCGGACGACCGCGGCCTCACCGCGCTGTGGTACTCCTCGGGCACGGACGTGCCCTACGTCGGCGCGGGCATCGGTGCGCCGCAGATGATCATGGATGCCGTGGGGCTGACGAACATCGCCGCCGGGGTCGAGGACACGTGGACGTCGTTCAGCTGGGAGCAGGTCGCCGCGGACGACCCGGACGTCATCGTCCTGGTCGACGCCGCCTGGAACACGGCCGAGGCGAAGAAGGAGCTGCTGGCCGGCAACCCCGCCACGGCCAACCTGACCGCAGTCGTGAACGAGCGCTACGTCGTCATCCCGTTCGCCGCAGCCGAGGCCGGGGTGCGGAACGTGCCCGCCACGGTCGACCTCGCCGAGCAGCTCGCCGCCCTCGACCTCGGATGACCGCTCCGCCGCCCACCGGTGTCCGGCCGGCCGACGCGCTGGGCGCCCGGCCGAGCGACGCCGTGGGCCGGCGCCGGACCGGTCCCTGGCTGGCCGTCGCGACGGCCGCGCTCCTGGTCTCGGTCACGCTCGCGGTCACGGTGGGTCCGGCGGACCTCGCTCCCCTCGACGTCTGGCGTTCCGTCGCCGACCACGTCGCCGCCCTCGGGGGCACGTCGTCGGGCGAGCCCGCCCTCGGCGTCCTGCGCGACGGCATCGTGTGGGACCTGCGCCTGCCCCGGGTCCTCACGGCGGCCGCCGTCGGCGCGGGGCTGGCGATCGCCGGGGCGGTCATGCAGGGCCTGACGCGCAACCCGCTGGCGGACCCGTACCTCCTGGGCCTGTCCTCCGGGGCGTCGCTCGGGGCGGTCGCCGTCCTGGTGCTCGGGGTCGGCGTGCTGCTCCCGGTGGCCGCGTTCGTCGGCGCGGTGCTCGCGATGGGCGCCGCGCTCGGCCTCGCGGGCTCACTCGGCCGCATCACCCCCGCGCGCACGGTGCTCGCCGGCCTGGCGGTCGCCCAGCTGTGCTCGGCCGGGACGTCGTTCGTCATCTTCTGGTCCGCGACCGGCGACTCGTACCGGGAGATCCTGTCGTGGCTCATGGGGTCGCTGGCGGGCGCGCGGTGGCCGGCCGTGGCGATCTCGCTCGGCGCCGTCCTCGTGCTCGGCACGGGCCTGGCGCTGCAGGGCCGGACGCTCGACGCCTTCGCGTTCGGGGACACCGCCGCGGCGGCGCTCGGCGTCGACGTGCAGCGGACCCGCTGGGTGATGCTCACCGTGGTCGCCCTGCTCACGGGCGCGCTCGTCGCGGTGAGCGGATCCATCGGGTTCGTCGGACTGATCCTGCCCCACGGCGTCCGGCTGCTCGTGGGCTCCTCGCACCGTCGGCTCCTGCCCTTGTCGGCGCTGACGGGCGCCACCTTCCTCGTCTGGGCCGACACGGCGGCGCGCACCGTCTTCGAGCCACGTGAGCTGCCGGTCGGCATCGTCACCGCGTTCCTGGGGGCACCCGTCTTCGCGCTTCTCCTCTGGCAGCGCCGCAGCGCGGCGGGTGACCTCGCATGAGCCTGCGCGTGGACGGCGTCCGGTGGACGGTGGCCCAGCGGGCCGTCCTCGACGGTGTGACGGCCACCGCTCCCGGCGGGCGTCTCACGGGGCTCCTCGGCCCGAACGGCGCAGGCAAGTCCAGCCTCCTCCGGGCCGTCGCAGGCGTCCTCGCTCCCGAGGCTGGCACGTTCACGCTCGACGCCGTCGACCTCGCGGGGCTGCCCCGCCGGGAGCGCGCCCGGCGGATCGCCCTCGTCGAGCAGGAGGCCGCGGCGTCGGTGCCGCTCACGGTCGCAGAGGCGGTCCTCATCGGGCGCACGCCGCATGCGTCCCGGTGGGGTGGGCATACGACCGCCGACGACGCCGCGGTCGCGTCCGCGATCGCCGAGGCGGGCGTCGGCGACCTCGCCCAGCGCTCCCTGGGGACGTTGTCCGGCGGCGAGCGCCAGCGCGCCCACCTGGCGCGTGCGCTGGCGCAGGACCCGCAGCTCCTGCTGCTCGACGAGCCGACCAACCACCTCGACGTGCACGCCCGGATCGAGCTGCTGGACCTCCTCGGGCGCCTGACGGACCGGGGCGTGACCGTGGTCGCCGCGCTGCACGACCTGAACCTGGCGGCGTCGGCGTGCGACCACCTGATCCTGCTCGACCGCGGGCGGGTGGCTGCCGAGGGCACGGTCGACGAGGTGCTGCGCCCGGAGGTCCTCGAGCCGGTGTACCGGGTGCGGTGCCACCTGTTGAGCCATCCGGTGACGGGCCGCCCGGTCCTGACGTTCTCCTGACGCCGGGCGGCGCGACGTCGGCCGCCTCATGGCCTGCCCTGGCGCACGCGGCATCGGCGGGGTGACCATGACGCCATGTGGATCACCGGTGACGCCGACGCCGACCGCCTGCTCGACGACGACCCCTTCGCCCTGCTGCTGGGGATGCTGCTCGACCAGCAGGTGCCGATGGAGGTGGCCTTCGCCGGCCCGCACAAGCTCGTGCAGCGCATGGGGTCGCTCGACCCGGCGCTGATCGCGGACACCGCGCCGGAGGACTTCGCGGCGATCTGCGCCACTCCCCCCGCCGTGCACCGTTTCCCGGGCTCCATGGCGGGCCGCATCCAGGCGGTGGCGCGCGCCGTCGTCGACGACTACGACGGGGACGTCACCCGGCTGTGGACCGACGGCGACCCGGACGGCCGCGAGGTGCTGCGGCGTCTGGAGGCGTTGCCCGGCTTCGGTGCGCAGAAGGCCCGCATCTTCCTCGCTCTGCTGGGCAAGCGGCGCGGCGTGCAGCCTCCGGGCTGGCGGGAGGCCGCGGGCGACTACGCCGACGACGGCGCGCGGCGGTCCGTCGCGGACGCCACGGACGCCGAGTCCCTCGCGCAGGTGCGGGCGTACAAGAAGGCGGCGAAGGCCGCGGCGAAGCGAGGCACCCCGACGCCCACGGGCTGACATCCTGGCGGGCGTGGCCCGATCGCCCGTGCAACCTGCCGAGAAGGTGTACCTCGACGTCAACGGAACCCGCCAGGGCATGTTCCTCGAGAGCCGGGACCCCACGCGGCCGGTCCTCCTCGTGCTGCACGGCGGCATGCCGGAGTACGTGCTCACGGAGCGGTACCCCACCGGTCTGGCGGACCTCTTCACCGTCGCCTGGTGGGAGCAGCGGGGCGCCGGCCTCTCCTACCGCCGCGACATCCCGGCGGGGTCGATGACGTCGGAGCAGTTCATCGCCGACACCGTCACGGTGACCGACCACCTGCGTGAGCGCTTCGGCACGGATCGGATCTACCTGATGGCCCACTCCGGTGGGACGTTCTTCGGCCTGCGGGCCGCGGCGCGCTGGCCGGAGCGGTACCACGCGTACCTCGGGGTGGCTCAGATGGTCGACCAGCGCAGGTCGGAGGCGATGGCGTACGCATACATGCTGCGGAGGTTCAGCGAGCTCGGGGACGCGCGGATGGTGCGCCGGCTCCGGCGGGCGCCCGTGACGGAGACGTCGGTGCCGCGCGCCTACCTGCGGGTGCGCGACACGGCGATGCACCGCCTCGGCGTCGGCACCACCCGGGACATGCGCTCCGTCGTGAGCGGCATCGTCTGGCCGTCGCTGCGCAGCCCGCAGTACACGACGGCCGAGAAGGTCCGGACGTGGCGCGGCAAGCTCGCCTCCGGCGTCAGCGCCCTCTGGGAGGAGGCCCTCGCGACCGACCTCGCCGCGACGGTGACGGACGTCCCCCACCCCCTGTACCTCTTCCACGGCGTGCACGACCAGACCTGCAGCTACGACCTCGCGCGCCGGTTCTTCGACACGGTGCGGGCACCCGTGAAGGGCTTCTACACGTTCGAGGAGTCCGCCCACAGCCCGTTCTTCGAGGAGCCCGAACGGATGCGCACGATCCTGCGCGAGGACGTCCTGCACGGGACCACGGGCCACGCCGACGCGTCGTGAGCCGGCCGCGGCCGGACGGACGGACGGGTCACGCGCCCTCCACGGCCGTGGCGCGCGAGCGCTCATGGCCGGTCGCCGTGGCGCGCGACGGGCGCGGCACCGCGACGAGGGCGACCAGCGCTCCCCACAGCGTCACGCCGACGCCCCAGAGCAGGCTGTCCATGGCACCCGCCCGGTCCGGGTACGCGATCTCCGCCATGCCGATGTAGACCGCGGTCAGGGTGACCGCCACGCGGAGCAGCCTGCGGCCGTCGTCCCAGAGTGCCAGGACGAGCGATCCGAGGACCGCGGCGACGCCGACGGCTCCTTGCACGGGCCAGTGCTCGATGCCCTGGGTGATGCTGCCCAGCACGCCGGCCCGGGACTGCGCGAAGGCGACGCTCGCGTACGGCAGCCAGAGCGGGATCCCGAGCGCGGCGAGGGCGAGGAGCGGCCGGTGGACGGCGGGTCGCCGCGCGAGCGTGATGGCCGGCCTGCGGAGCAGCTGCCACAGGACTGCCCCGGACGCCGCCACTCCGAGCGCGAGGAGGAGCGGCCGCCAGTCGGCTCCGGCCGCCGCGCTCACCGCGAGCGCCAGCGCGACGACGGCGACCTGCACGAGCGCCGGCCACGGGTCACGAGGGACGCACGCCACCCACGCGTAGGCCCCGGCGAGAAAGAAGGTGAAGAGCGATCCCCAGCTGGCCTCGAGCGGGACCTCCCACTCGAAGTCCTGGTTGACCCAGCCCGGCAGGGTGAAGAGGTCGATGATCCCCATGAAGATCAGCGCCGCGACGAGCGCGAGGAGGACGGCCACCACGCGGGCCGGGGTCGTGCTGGTCCGCTCCCGCGTGCCGACGTCCACCGCATACCTCCGTGCGACCGGCAAACCCGGGTCATTTTCTTCCGTCCCGGTCGGAACAATATCAACAGCCGGCTCGGTCCGGCGTTTGCGCGGGCCATGCGACGACGTCGGTCACGCGGCCCCTCGCGGGACGTTCAGGCGGCCGAGACGCCACCCCCGCGCGCGGGCGCCCGCTCCGCTCCGGCCGCCACCAGCACCGCGCTGATCTGGTCGCCGATGAGCTCGTGCCGCTCGAGCAGGGCGTCGCGGAGCGCCTCGACGAGGTGCCGGTTCTTGCGGATGACGATCCTCGCGCGCGCCCGGGCGTCGTCGAGCAGCTGCTCGACCTGCTCGCGCGCGGCCTTGTCCGCGAGGACCGCCTGCACGAGGTCCTGGCCCGTGGCGAGGAACGAGACGAGGGAGCCGGTCATCCCCGCCGCGCCGACCATCTGGGCTGCGGTCCGGGTGGCCGTGGCGAGGTCGCCGGCGGGGCCGGTCGTGGTGTCGCCGAAGAAGATCTCCTCCGCCGCGAGCCCGCCCATGGAGATGTCGAGCAGCGCCCGGAGGTCCGACGCCGAGCTCGTGTAGACCTCCTCGGTCTCGTTGTGCGCGAGGAGGCCGAGGGCGTCGCCGCGCTTGACGATCGTGAGCACCTCGAGGGTCCGGTTCGGTGCGACCAGCCAGGCGACGACGGCGTGCCCGGCCTCATGGGTCGCGATGAGCTGCTGCTCCGCCTCGGTGTACCCGACCGGCTGCCCGATGCCGACCAGCTCGGTGATCCTGGCGTGCTCGACGTCCTCGAAGGTCATGGCGTCGCCGCCGCGCCGGAGCGCGTTGATCAGCGCCTCGTCGAAGAGGTGTTCGATCATCACGGGCGTCCAGCCGATGGTGGCCGCGGCGACCCGGTCGCGGATCTCGGGACGGTCCAGGTCCGGGGCGTGCAGCCGCCGGCCGAGGAAGTGGTCGACGAGCGCGCGGCGCCCGCGACCGTCCGGCGTCGGGAAGGTGAGGCGACGGTCGAACCGCCCGGGCCGCAGCAGCGCCGGGTCCAGGGAGTCGGCTCGGTTGGTCGCGGCGATGAGCAGGATCGGCGCCCGCACGGGCTTGATCTGCTGGAGCTGCCGGTCGGCGGGGAGGAAGAGGTTGATGGCCGCGACCAGCCGGTTCGCGAGCTGCGCCGGACGGCTCGGCATGTCGAACGACTGCATCTGCACGAGCAGCTCGTTCACGACGCCGCCGGTCCCCTCGCTGATGATGGCGTTGCGGACGAAGCCCGGGGCGCCCGGCGTCAGCGGCGAGGGTGAGTGCCCGCTGGGTGTGGGTCCCGGCGCCGAGCCCAGGTCGGCGAGCATGCCGCCGCGGCGCAGGGCGATCGCGTCGATCTCCTCGATGAACCCGATGGCGCCGCCCTCCGCCCGCGCCGCCTTGCGCAGCGCAGCGAAGTACGCGCGGATCTTGCGCGCGGTCGCCCCGTAGTACATGGACTGGAACGACGTCGCCGAGACGAACAGGAACGGCACGCCGGCCTCGGCGGCCATCGCCTTCGCGGTCATCGTCTTGCCCGTGCCGGGGAGGCCCTCGAACAGCAGACCGCGCCGTGCCGCGCCCCCGGTGCGGTCCGCGAACCGACGGTGCATCTGGAACAGCTCGATGGACCGCCGCACGTCCTCCTTGATGGGATCGATGCCGATGACGTCGTCCAGCGTGACGTCGACCTGCTCGGGGCGGTACGTGAGGTGGGGCGACCGCCCTGCGACCACCTGGCCGCCGACCAGGACGGCGAGCAGCGCCGCGAAGAAGAGCACCGGCACGAGGATCAGCGGGTCGATCCCGGGCAGCTCCGGGATTGCGGACCGGCCGGTCAGAGCCATCCCGATGGCGTACGCCTCGATCGCGAGAACGACGGCGGCCAGGCGGTAGAACCGCCGTCGACGCATCCGGTCACGCTCGAGGGCGATGTCGTGGGCCGTGTCGTCGAGGCCGAGCGCGGTCGTGGTCACGAGCTCTCCTTCCGCGGGCGTGCGCCGAACGGGGAGCCCCCAGTCTCGGACGAACCTCGCAAGCCCGCCATCGGGGACGGGCGCGCCCGCGGTCGCTCAGCCCTCGCCGGGAGCCTCGAACCCGATCAGCCAGTGCAGCCCGAACCGGTCCACGACCTGCCCGTCCGAGGCACCCCAGGGCCGCACCTGGAGGTCGTCGACCACGCGGCCGCCCTCGGCCAGCGCGTCGAACCAGCGGCGGAGCGTGGCCGGGTCGGCCGCCCCGAGCAACGACAGCATGAGCCCCTCCGTGCGCACCGTGTGCTCCTCACCCACGGCGTCGGAGGCGAAGAGCACCACCGGACCCTCGAGGTACCCGTGGGCGATCGCATCCGCAGGCCCGTCCTCCCGGCCGAAGTCGGCGAACGTGTGGAGGGTGACGGTGCCGCCGAAGATGCTTCCGTAGGTGGTCAGCGCCTCACGCGCTGTGCCGGGGAACGAGATGTACGGCGTCGGGTAGGTCATGCAGCGAACCTACGTGGCTAGAGGCGCGGCTGCCCGACGCCACCGCCCGCAGGGCCAGGCCCGAGTCGGTACGGTGAGCCGGGTCACGCCGGTGGCGGCGCCACTCCCCCGGTCCGCGCACCGTCGGCGACACCTCGCGCGTACGCCTCCGCGGAGCCCTCGCGGAAGAGGTCCGTCTCCGACGCCCGGACCAGCGAGCGCGCGCCCGGGCCGTCGTCGGCGACCACGTAACGCCCGAGACCGCGGACGACGGCGACCGGCCGACCCGCCGCCTTGCCGCGGACCAGCTCGGCCGCGGACGCCACCTCGTCCGCGATCGCCGTCACCGTCACGCTCAGCTCCCGGCCGTGCGCGTCCCGCCCGCCGCGCAGGTCGTCGAGCACGGCCAACCCGGCCGCCCCGATCGCGATGTCCACGAGCCCCTCGCGCCAGGGCCGCCCCACGGTGTCGGTGAGGACCACCGCCAGGCGCACCCCGAACCGCTCCCCCAGCGCCCGCCGCAGCGCCCCCGCCGACGCGTCGGGATCCTCCGGCAGCAGCAGCACGGTCCCCTCGGGCGTGTTCGACGCATCCACGCCGGCCGCCGCCATCACCAGCCCCAGCCGGTTCTCCACGATCCGCAGCGGAGGGCCGCCGTCGGGCCGCTCCCTCGTGGCCACCACGCGCACGGTCTCGTCCGTGATCGCCTGCTCGCGGTCCACCGCCGCGACCACACGCCCCTCGGCCTTGGACACGATCTTCGACGTCACGACGACGACGTCGCCGTCCGCCACCCCGCCCTCGGCAGCGAGCGCGTCCCCCACCAGGGCGGCAAGGTCGTCCCCGGGCGTGACCTCGCCGATGCCGGCCGGCGCCCACACCTCCAACCGGTCGGCCGGCGGCCGGTCGGGCGACCGGTGGACCGTCACCGGTGCAGCTTCGGCAGCACCTGCGCGCCGAAGACCTCGATCCACTCCCGCTGGTTGCGGCCCACGTTGTGCAGGTAGACGCGGTCGAAGCCGAGGTCCACGTACTTCTGCAGCTCGGCGCGGTGCACGTCCGGGTCGGCCGAGATGACCATCCGACCCTCGAAGTCCTCCGGACGAACCAGGCGCGCCATCTGCTCGAAGTCGTGCGGCGAGCGGATGTCGCCCTTGGGGAACTTCATGCCGCCGTTCGGCCACTGGTCCATCGCGTTGGCCATGGCCTCCTCGTCCGTCGCCGCCCAGGAGAGGTGCACCTGCAGCGCCCGCGGCATCGTCGACGGGTCCTTGCCCGCCTCGCGGGCGCCCTCGTCGAACTTGGCGAACAGCCCCGAGATCTTCTCCAGCGGCGCCCCCACCGTGATGAGGCCGTCGGCGTGACGGCCCGCGCGCTTCGCCGTCACCGGCCCGGCCGTGGCGACGAGGATCTCCGGCGGCGTCTCCGGCATGGTCCACAACCGCGTGGACTCGAGCTTGTAGTACGTGCCGGAGTGCTTGACGTCCTTGCCGGCCAGCGACGCCGCGAAGAGCTTGGTGATGATGTCGATGGCCTCGAACATCCGGTTGATGCGCTCGGGCGCCTCCGGCCAGTAGGTGCCGAGGATGTGCTCGTTGAGCGCCTCACCGGACCCGAGCCCGAGCCAGTGCCGTCCCGGGTACATGGCGGCCAGCGTCGCCGACGCCTGGGCCACCATCGCCGGGTGCCAGCGGAACGTGGGCGCCGTCACGCCCGGGCCGATGTCGCCGCGCGTCCGCTCCCCCAGCGCCGAGAGCACGTTCCACACGAACGAGCTCTCGCCCTGCGCGGGCACCCACGGCTGGAAGTGGTCGGCCGCCATCACGCCCGAGAACCCGTGCGCCTCGGCGTGCACCGCCAGGTCGAGGATCTCGCTCGGGTGGAACTGCTCCAGCGCTGCCGCGTACCCGACCGTCAACCCCGCCATCCGGACCTCCACCTCGCCTCGTCCCCCACGCTCCGACCCTACGCGCCGCACCGGCCGAGGTGGCGCCCCGAAGTGGAGCACCGTGGCGGGGATTCGGCCCAAGTGGAGCAAGACGGCGCCCCCTTGCTCCACCCGATGGGAAGGAGGGGCACAGCCAAGGGGCGCCCACCGGTCCCTCCAACCGGTAGGCGCCCCTCGCGTCGAACGTCACTCGTAGGCGATGGCCTCCAGGACGTCCATGCGGGCGGCCCGCACCGCGGGCCAGACCGCAGCCACGGCCCCGACCACCACAGCGAGGCCGAGCAGGGCGCCGAGCGGACCCCACGGGATGACCAGGGAGCTCAGGCCCTGGTCGGCGAAGACCGTCGGCATGACGGCGGCCAGACCGGCGCCGACGCCGATGCCCAGCACCGTCCCGAACACCGCGGTCAGGACGGACTCGATGGTGACGACCGTCGCCAGCTGGAGCCGGCCGAGGCCGACCGCCCGCAGCAGCCCGATCTCGCGGGTCCGCTCCGAGATGGACAGGGCGAGGGTGTTCACGATGCCGAGCACCGCGATCACGATCGACAGGCCGAGCAGCGCGTACAGGATCACCAGCATCTGGTTCACCTGGTCCGCCATCGCGTCCCCGAACTCCTCACCGTCCATCACCGAGACGACGACGTACGGCTTCGCGAGCTCGGTGATGCCGGCCCGCACCTCCGCCAGGTCGCTGCCCGCGACGACGTCGATGAAGACGGTGTCGGTCACGGTCGCCTGCGGCGGCATCACGGTGTCGAAGTCGGTCATCTCGACGACCACGGGGAGCCCCATGACGCCGGAGTCGATGATCGCGCCGACCGCGACCTCGGTCTCGCCCAGCTCGCCGGTGACGGTCAGGGTGTCCCCGACCTCCCACCCGCGGGCCTCGGCCTCCTCGAGGTCGACGACGGCCGTGCCGGCCGCGAGCGCCGACGCCTCACCGGAGTCGACCGGCACCTCGAGCGTCTCCACGAAGAAGCCCTCCGGGACGCCGATGATCGGCGTGGACTCACCGTCGACGGTCGACGTGTGCGCCACGCGCAGCGCGTCCACCCGGGAGACGCCCTCGACCGACGCCACGTCCGCCACGAGCTCGCTCGGCACGTCCCAGGTCGCGGACTGCAGCAGCAGGTCCGTCTTCGACTGGTTGTCGACGACGTCGCGCACCGAGGCCTGGGCGGACGCCGCGAGCACCGAGGCGGCACCGACGAGCGCCATGCCGATCATGAGCGCACCCGCCGTGCTGGCGGTCCGCTTGGGGTGCCGGGCGACGTTGCCGCGCGCCAGGCCGCCGAGCGGCCGGGCCAGGCGGACGAACGGCGCCGCGAGCACCGAGAGCACCGACGGCACGAGCACCGGGGCCACCATGAGGACGCCCAGGATGATCCCGACCGCACCCAGCCCGAGCAGGCTGCCGGCGTTGTCCGGCACGTCGACGGCGGCCGTCGCGACGGCGGCGATGCCACCGGCGAGCAGCACGGCGCCGACACCGGTGCGCCACCGCGACGCACGGTCGTGCGAGCTGACCTCGTCCCGCATGGCCTCGACGGGAGCCGTCAGGGCCGCCCGACGCGCCGGCACGAGAGCGGCGACCAGGCTGACCACCGTGCCCGTGACCATCGAGACACCGATGGTGAACCCGTCGATCGGGATCGCCCCGGACATCTCCATGCCCATCCCCGCGAACACCTGCCGGAGGACCGTGACCAGCCCGAGGCCTGCGCCGACACCGAAGATGGAGCCGATGACGCCGACCGCGGCCGCCTGGCCGAGCACGGAGGCGAACACCTGGCTCGGCGAGGCGCCGACCGCGCGGAGCATCGCGAACTCGCGCTGCCGCTGCCGCACGACCATCTGGAACGTGTTGCTGATGATGAAGGTGCCGACGAACAGCGCGATGCCGGCGAAGATCAGGAGGAAGGTCGAGATGAACCCCAGCATCGGCTCCCACAGCTCGTGGGTCTCGGTGCGCATCTGGTCGCCGGTGAGGACGTCCAGCTGGGCCGACGGCGACGCGAGGGCCGCCTCGATGGAGCGCATGACCTCGGTCTCGCTGACGCCGTCCTCCGCGTAGACCGTGAAGAGCGACGTGGTGCGGTCGGGCGCGAACGCCTGGATCGCCGTCTCCATGTCGAGCGCGACCATGATGGCGCCGGCCATGCTGGCCTCGAAGACGATCTCGCCGACGACCTCGACCTCGCGGACCTCCCCGGCGATGACCACCGTCGTGGTGTCCCCGACCGCGAGGCCGGAGCGCTCCAGCGCGGAGGTCTCGAGCGCGATCTCGCCCGGACCCTCGGGGAGGCGCCCGGCACCGACGGAGCCGGCCTCCTCGTCCTCGGTCCAGCCGAGCGCGAAGCTCGGCGGCCCGGAGCTCATGACGGCCGTGCCGTCCTTGCCGACCAGGACGATCGGACCCTGGACGTCGGGGATGGCGCTCTTGACGCCGTCGACGGCCGTGATCTCGTCCTGAAGATCCAGGGGCATCGACTCGTACGTCGCGCCGCCCATCTCGTTGGTGACACCCTCGACCTCGGCGCCGCGCACGTACGCGTCGCCGTTGGTGCCGGACTCGACGATGTCGTCGAAGGTGGCGTCCATCATCGCCCGCAGCGAGTAGGTGCCGGCCACGAAGGCGACACCGAGCAGGACGGCCAGGATGGACAGGAGGAAGCGACCCAGGTGGCTGCGGATCCCGCGCAGCGCCACCCGGGTCATCGGAGGCCGCCGACGGTGAAGTCCCCGACGGCGGCGCCGACGAGCTCGGCACGGTCGCGACGACCGGCACCCAGCTCCCGGAGCGCGTCGAGCACGGACTCGGCGGTGGGCTCGACGATCTCGCCGACCAGGCGTCCGTCCTTGAGGAACAGGACGCGGTGCGCGTACGACGCCGCGGACGGGTCGTGCGTGACCATCACGACGGCCTGCCCGAGCTGGTCGACCGAGTCGCGGAGGAAGCCGAGCACCTCGCCCGACGAGCGGGAGTCGAGGTTGCCGGTCGGCTCGTCGGCGAAGACGACGGCGGGGCGGGACACGAGGGCGCGGGCGCAGGCCACGCGCTGCTGCTGGCCGCCGGACAGCTCGCCCGGGCGGTGGTCGAGGCGGTCGGCCAGCCCGACGGCCTCCACGACCAGGTCGAACCAGGCGCGGTCCACGGGGCGGCGCGCGATGTCGAGCGGCAGGGTGATGTTCTCCGCCGCGGTGAGCGTCGGGATGAGGTTGAAGGCCTGGAAGACGAAGCCCAGGCGGTCGCGGCGGAGCTTGGTGAGCCCGCGCTGGTTCATGCGGCTGAGGTCCTCGCCGGCGACGACGACGGTGCCGTCGGTCAGGGTGTCGAGGCCGGCCATGCAGTGCATCAGCGTCGACTTGCCGGAGCCGGACGGGCCCATGATGGCGGTCAGCTCACCGCCGGCGAAGTCGACGTCGACACCGTCCAGGGCGCGCACGGCGGTCTCACCGGAGCCGTAGACCTTGACCAGTCCACGGGCAGAAGCGATGGCCCCTTCGCCTCGGGGGTACACGGTCACAGGGCGCACGGGATGTCCTTTCGTCAGGTGGTGGTGTTCGGCTACGTCCTCGTCGCCGTGAGCATCCTCTCGATCCGGACAACCGGAACGGATCGGGGACGCCCCCCAAAGCCACCCTGAGAGGTGGTCGTCCTCCCGGATGAAGGCCTCAGGGATCAAGGTCAGCCAGACTGGGTACGGCTCAGGGTGGAACCCTGAGAACCTACCGCTGACCTGCATGGATGCGCCTCGGAATTCCACGCGGCGCACCCGTCGGGCGCTCTCAGGGGATGAGGAGCACGGAGCCGCGCTTGCGCCCCGAGTCGACGAGCCGGTGGGCCTCGGCCGCCTCGGCCAGCGGGTAGCGCCGCTCGACCACGGGGCGGATGACACCGTGCTCGGCCAGGCCGAGCAGGAGGGCCATGTCCGCCGCCTTCTCCGCCTGCGGGCGCAGGCCCGTGAACGCGAGCCGGACGTGCTTGCGGGCCGTGGACCGCGTCAGGAGCGACTGGACGGCCGCGACCGGGCTGGGCGCCGTCGTGAGGTACACCCCGCCGGGCTTGAGCGCACCCCGGCAGCGACGGAACGAGCTGGTCGCGACGGTGTCGAAGACGACGTCGTAGGCCGCACGCGCCGCGGTGAAGTCGGCCGCCCTGTAGTCGACGACGTCGGTCGCGCCCAGGGAACGCACCAGGTCGGCGTTGCGTGCGCTGCAGACGCCGACCACCTCGGCGCCGAGGTGCGCCGCGAGCTGGACGGCGGCCGTCCCCACACAGCCGGAGGCACCGTTGACGAGCACGCGCTGCCCGGCGACCACGCGGGCCTGGTCGCGCAGGAACGGCAGGGCGGTGAGGCCGCCCTCCGTGACGCCGACGGCGTCGGCCAGCTCCACGCCGTCGGGCACCCGGGCGACGCCCGCCGCGGGGAGGCAGACGTACTCCGCGTAGCCGCCCATGCGGGCGCCGGTCGCGCCGACGACGCGCGCACCGACCTCGGGCGTGGAGACGCCCGGACCGAGCGCGACGACGACGCCCGCGACCTCGCTGCCGAGCACCGGGTTCCGCGGCCGCAGGAGACCGGCGGCGAGACGCGCGGCGAACGGGCGGGCGGAGCGCAGCGCGGCGTCGGCGGCGCTCGCGGCGACCGCGGCCACGTGGACGAGCACCTCCCCGGGGCGCGGCCGGGGCACGGGGCGCTGCTCGGGCCGGAGGGCGTCAGGCGCGCCGTAGCGGTGGTGGGCCGCGGCGGTCATCGTGCTCGGAATGGTCTGGGTCATGAGTGGTCCCCGGGTCGCGTGGTCAAGAATCTTTGACATCACGACGGTACGGCGGCGCTCCCTCCGATGTCAAGAATGTTTGACTTCCCGGGCGCGGCCGATTCCTGTGCCAGGTCCCGCTGCACATCTGGGAGAATCGGCGCCCATGAGCCACGAGACCCCCGCCCCGTACCCCGCCGCACCGACGCCTGCCGCCGGCGCGGTCGTGGTACCGGAGAAGGTCAGCCTCGACGGCCTCGAGGACCGGTGGGGCGGCGTCTGGCGCGAGCAGGACACCTACGCGTTCGACCGCACGGCGACCCGCGAGCAGGTCTTCTCGATCGACACCCCGCCGCCGACGGTGTCCGGCTCGCTGCACGTCGGCCACGTCTTCAGCTACACGCACACCGACGTCCTCGCCCGCTACCAGCGCATGTGCGGCCGCAAGGTCTTCTACCCGATGGGCTGGGACGACAACGGCCTGCCCACCGAGCGGCGCGTGCAGAACTACTACGGGGTCCGGTGCGACCCGTCGCTCCCCTACGACCCGGACTTCACGCCGCCGCACGAGGGTGGGGAGGGGAAGAGCATCAAGGCGGCGGACCAGGTGCCGATCTCGCGCCGCAACTTCGTCGAGCTGTGCGGGCGACTGACCGTCGAGGACGAGCAGCAGTTCGAGGCGCTCTGGCGCCGGCTCGGTCTGTCGGTCGACTGGTCGCACACGTACCAGACCATCGACGAGCGCGCCCGCGCCGTCGCGCAGCGGGCCTTCCTGCGCAACCTCGCCCGCGGCGAGGCGTACCAGGCGGAGGCGCCGGGCCTGTGGGACGTCACCTTCCAGACGGCCGTCGCCCAGGCGGAGCTCGAGGCCCGCGAGTACCCGGGCTTCTTCCACCGTGTCGCCTTCCACGCGGTGGGAGGGGCCGACGACGGCGCCCCGATCCACATCGAGACCACGCGCCCGGAGCTCATCCCGGCCGTCGTCGCGCTCATCGCGCACCCCGACGACGAGCGGTACCAGCACCTGTTCGGCACGACCGTGCGCGCGCCGCTCTTCGACATCGAGATCCCCGTCCTCGCCCACCCGGCCGCCGAGCCGGACAAGGGTGCGGGCATCGCGATGTGCTGCACCTTCGGCGACCTCACGGACGTCCAGTGGTGGCGTGAGCTGCAGCTGCCCACCCGGTCCGTCATCGCCAAGGACGGCCGGATCCAGCGGGAGACGCCGGACTGGATCACGACCGACGGCGGCCGCGCCGCCTACGCCGAGATCGCCGGCCGCACGACGTACTCCGCGCGCACCGCCGTCGTCGACGGACTGCACGCCACGGGCGACCTCGACGGGGAGCCGACGCCGACGTCGCGCATGACGAACTTCTTCGAGAAGGGCGACAAGCCCCTCGAGATCGTCACCTCGCGCCAGTGGTACATCCGCAACGGCGGCCGGGACTGGGCGGAGCGCGACCTGCGCGCCGAGCTGCTGGGCCGCGGCACCGAGCTCGCGTTCCACCCCGACTTCATGCGGGTGCGGTACGAGAACTGGGTGAACGGCCTGAACGGCGACTGGCTCATCTCGCGCCAGCGGTTCTTCGGCGTCTCCATCCCGCTCTGGTACCCGGTCACCGCGGACGGCGAGGTGGACCACGACCACCCGATCGTCCCCGACGAGTCGGTCCTGCCGGTCGACCCCAGCAGCGACGTCCCCACGGGGTACACCGCGGACCAGCGCGGCGTCCCGGGCGGGTTCGTCGGCGAGGCGGACGTCATGGACACGTGGGCGACGTCCTCGCTCACACCGCAGATCGCCGGCGGCTGGGAGCGGGACCCCGACCTCTTCGCCCGCGTCTTCCCCATGGACGTGCGCCCGCAGGGCCAGGACATCATCCGCACCTGGCTGTTCTCGACCGTGGTCCGCTCGCACCTGGAGCACGGCTCGCTGCCGTGGGCGCACGCGGCGATCAGCGGGTGGATCCTCGACCCGGACCGCAAGAAGATGAGCAAGTCCAAGGGCAACGTCGTGACGCCCATGGGCCTGCTCGAGGAGCACGGGTCCGACGCGGTCCGGTACTGGGCGGCGTCGGCACGGCTCGGCACGGACGCGGCGTTCGAGGTCGGGCAGATGAAGATCGGCCGGCGGCTGGCCATCAAGGTCCTCAACGCGAGCAAGTTCGTCCTCGGCATCACGGGCGACGACCTGCCGGGTGCCGAGGCGGTCTCCGAGCCCCTCGACCGAGGGATGCTCGCGGCGCTGGCGGACGTCGTCGACGCGGCCACCGCGGCATTCGAGGCCTACGACCACACCCGCGCGCTCGAGGTGACGGAGACGTTCTTCTGGACGTTCTGCGACGACTACGTCGAGCTGGTCAAGGACCGCGCCTACGGCGGGGAGGGCTGGACGGCCGAGGCCACGGAGTCCGCCCGTGCGGCGCTCGTGGCAGCGCTGGACACGCTGCTGCGCCTGCTGGCACCGGTCCTCCCGTTCGCGACCGAGGAGGTCTGGTCGTGGTGGCGGTCCGGGTCGGTCCACCTGGCGCCCTGGCCGCAGGCCGCTCCACTGCGGGACGCCGCGGACGGCGGCGACCCCGGCATCCTGGGGGCGGCCGGCCGCGCGCTCGCGGCGCTGCGCAAGGTCAAGTCCGAGGCCAAGGTCTCGATGCGTACCGGCATCGTGCGGGCGGAGATCGCCGTCCCGGCCGCCGAGCTGGCGCTCACGCAGGACGCCGCGCCGGACGTCCGCGCCGCGGGCCGCGTGGTCGACCTCGCACTCGTCGGCGATAGGGAACGGGATGTGGCGGCCGTCGTGACGGCAGAACTCGAGACAGCCTGATCCCCACTCCGGGAGAGGGGCGGCGCCACCTGGCGCCGCCCCTTTGCCGTTGCCGCAGGATGAGGTGTGATGGGTCCCACGGGTTCGCACCTGCGATGTCATGCGTTGTTCACACAAGATCTGCAAGGATCGGCGCAGCCCATCGTTCTGCCCGTCGAATCGTTGTGCATAGATATGGGATCAGCTGTATCGTCATGCGCACCAACGACCTGAGAGGACCCTCCCCATGCGCTCACTGACCCGGCTCGCGGTCCCGGTGGCCGCGGCCGCGCTGCTGCTCGCCGGCTGCTCGTCCACGGCGAACGACGACGCCGACGACACCGCCCCACCCGCCGGCGAGGAGACCCCCGAGGAGACGACCGCCGCGGAGCCCGAGCTGCTCGAGGAGGGCGTCCTCAGCGTCTGCACCAATCCGCCGTACGAGCCGTTCGAGTACGAGGAGGGCGGCGAGGTCGTCGGCCTCGACATGGACATCGTCGCGGAGGTCGCGAAGGACCTGGGCGCCGACCTCGAGATCAAGGTCACGCCGTTCGAGGGCATCCAGTCCGGCCAGGACCTCGACTCCGGCAACTGTGACGTCGTCGCGTCGGGCATCACGATCACGCCCGAGCGTGAGGACAAGATGGACTTCTCCGACCCGTACTTCGACGCGGACCAGGGACTTCTCGTCCCCGCCGGCTCGGACCTCGCAGCGCTCGAGGACCTCACCGACGCGACGGTCGGTGTCCAGACGGCCACCACCGGTCTCAGCTTCGCGGAGGACAACGGCCTCAACTACGTCGAGTTCGAGGATCTCGGGCTGCAGATCGAGGCACTGCGGAGCGGGAGCGTCGACGCGGTCATCAACGACATCGCGGTGCTCGGCCCCTTCGCCAGCGACGACTTCGAGGTCGCCACGACCTTCCCGACCGGTGAGCAGTACGGGCTCGGCGTGAAGACCGGCAACGAGGGCCTGCTCGCCGCCGTCAACGCGACGCTCGAGCGGATCATGTCCGACGGCACGTACGACACGCTGTACGAGAAGTACATCGGCACCGCCCCGGCCGAGGGCTGATGTCGTCCGAACGTCTCAGCGCCCGGCCTGCCCTCGAGGTGGGCCGGGCGCGCATGAGTCCTCGGCGTCGAGCCATCCTGTCGCGCCGCATCCAGTACGTCGTCATCTTCGCCGTGCTGCTCGTGCTCGCCCTCACCGCGGACTGGGGCCGCCTGGGCGAGGTGTTCTTCAACCGCGAGGCGATCGAGTACGTCGCCCCGAAGCTCCCGCATGCGGCACTGAACACGATCATCTACACGGCGGCCGCATTCGCCGTCGGAATCGCGCTCGGGCTCGTCCTCGCCCTGATGAAGCTCTCGCAGGTGCGCTTCTACCGGGTGGTCGCAACCGGTTACGTGGAGTTCTTCAGAGGCATCCCGGCCCTCCTCGTCGTGATCGCCTTCGGCTACGCGATCCCGACCGCGTTCCAGATCCGGTTCGACTCGATCATCCTGCAGATCGCGCTCGCACTCGGAGCCGTGTCGGCCGCGTACATGGCCGAGACGATCCGTGCGGGTATCCAGGCCGTCCCCAAGGGTCAGGTCGAGGCGGCCCGATCGCTCGGGATGTCGTCGGGGGCGACCCTGCGGCGCGTCGTGATCCCCCAGGCCTTCCGCATCATCCTCCCGCCGATGACGAACGAGGCCGTGCTGCTGCTCAAGGACACGTCGCTCACCTTCGCGCTCGGCCTGCAGGTTCTCGACTTCGAGCTGACGAAGGTGGGGCGCAACGCTCTCAGCGAGGCGGGTGGCGGGCTCACGTCCATCGTGCTCGTCGGCATCATGTACCTCCTCATCACCATCCCGCTCAGCTCGCTGACCCGCTGGCTGGAGCGCAAGACCGGCTACAAGGGACACGTATGACCGTCACCGGCGCACCCGTCGTCGAGATCACCGGCCTGCACAAGTCGTTCGGCGCGCGCGAGGTGCTGAAGGGCATCGAGCTGACCGTCAGCCAGGGCGAGGTCGTCTGCATCATCGGCGCATCGGGCTCCGGCAAGTCCACGTTGCTGCGCTGCGTGAACCTGCTGGAGCAGCCCACGTCCGGCGTCGTGACGGTGCTCGGCGTCGAGGTGACGGACCCCGACGTCGACATCGACAAGGTCCGCACGCACGTCGGCATGGTCTTCCAGCAGTTCAACCTCTTCCCGCACCGCAGCGTGCTCGAGAACTGCACACTCGCCCAGCGTCAGGTGCTCAAGCGGTCGAAGGAGGAGGCCGAGGCGATCGCGCGGAAGAACCTCGCGCACGTCGGCCTCGCCGACCGCGAGGCGTCCATGCCCGCCCAGCTCTCCGGCGGCCAGCAGCAGCGCGTCGCCATCGCGCGCGCCCTGTCGATGGACCCGGCGCTCATGCTCTTCGACGAGCCCACGTCGGCCCTCGACCCCGAGCTCGTCGGCGAGGTGCTCACCGTCATGCGGGAGCTCGCGGACGAGGGCATGACCATGCTCGTCGTCACCCACGAGATGGCGTTCGCCCGCGAGGTCGCTGACCGTGTGATCTTCCTCGACGAGGGCGTCATCCTCGAGCAGGGCACCCCGGAGCAGATCATCGGCGCACCCACGCAGGAGCGGACGCGAGCGTTCCTGCGCCGTGTGCTCGACCCCACACACGTGCCCGAGGTCGAGGCGCCGCCCGCCTCCTCCTGAGAGCGATATCGTCGACGGGCAGGGCCACTCCGGCCCGACCCGTCGATGGAGACGCCATGCGTGAAGCCGCCAGCCCGAGCCTGATCACCTTCGACCCGGCGATGTCGATCCCCCGGCTGCTGGCGGACCGCGTCGCCTCCGAACCGGGCAGCACGTACGTCGAGCGCAAGGCCGGCCTGGGCGCCACGTGGACGCCGATGAGCGTGCAGGCCTTCTCCAACGAGGTCACCGCCGTGGCCAAGGGCATGGTCGCGCTCGGCATCGAACCGGGCGATCGCGTCTCGATCATGAGCCGCACCCGCTACGAGTGGACGCTGCTCGACTTCGCCGTGTGGGCCGCGGGCGCCGTCCCTGTGCCGGTGTACGAGACGTCGTCGGCGGACCAGGTCCAGTGGATCCTCTCCGACTCCGGCGTGCGCCTCGCCCTCGTGGAGACCACCGCCCACGCGACCCTCACCGAGTCCGTGCGCGCCCAGCTGCCGGACCTCGGCAAGGTGCTCGTCATCGACGACGGCGGCATCCAGGCCCTCATCGAGGCGGGCAGTCGGGTCGACGACGCCGAGATCGAGCGCCGCAGCCAGCTCGCCACGGCCGACGACCTGGCCACGGTCATCTACACCTCCGGCACGACCGGCCGGCCCAAGGGCGCCGAGCTGACCCACGGCAACTTCGTCACCCTCGCCCTGGAGGGCGCCGTCGGCCTCTACGACGTCGTCTCGGCCCCGGGCTGCCGGGCGCTCCTGTTCATGCCCCTCGCGCACGTGTTCGCCCGCTACATCGAGGTGCTCTGCCTGGCCTCCGGCGCGGCGCTGGGCCACACGCCCGACACCAAGAACCTGCTCGCGGACCTCGGCACCTTCAAGCCGACGTTCATCCTCTCCGTGCCCCGCGTGTTCGAGAAGGTCTACAACTCCTCCGAGCAGAAGGCCGGTGGCGGCACCAAGCTCAAGCTGTTCCGTTGGGCCGCCAAGACGGCGATCGTCTACTCGCGGGCGCTCGACACCCCCGAGGGCCCGAACGCGGCGCTCAAGGCGCAGCACGCCCTCGCCGACCGTCTGGTGCTGCACAAGCTGCGCAACGCCCTCGGCGGGCACGCCAAGTACGCCGTGTCGGGCGGTGCGCCGCTCGGTGAGCGCCTCGGCCACTTCTACCGCGGCGTCGGCCTGCGGGTGCTCGAGGGGTACGGGCTCACCGAGACCACCGCGCCCTGCTCGGTGAACATGCCGGAGAAGATCAAGATCGGTACGGTCGGCCCGCCGTTCCCGGGCTCGGCGATCCGGATCGCCGACGACGGCGAGATCCAGGTCAGCAGCGCCGCCGTCTTCCGCGGGTACCGGAACAACCCCGAGGCGACGGCCGAGGCCTTCGACGACGGCTGGTTCCGCACCGGTGACCTCGGCACGCTCGACGACGACGGCTACCTGACGATCACCGGGCGCAAGAAGGAGATCATCGTCACCGCCGGCGGCAAGAACGTCGCACCCGCGATGCTCGAGGACCGCCTGCGCGGGCACCCGCTGGTCAGCCAGGTCGTCGTCGTCGGGGACGACAAGCCCTTCATCGGGGCACTGGTCACCCTCGACGCCGAGATGCTGCCCGGGTGGCTCGCGGGCCACGGCCTGCCGCCCATGGACGTCAACGGTGCGTCCCGGAGCCACGCGGTGCTGGCCGCCCTCGACCGTGCGGTCGAGCGCGCCAACGAGGCCGTGTCCCGCGCCGAGTCGATCCGCAAGATCCGGGTGCTCACCACGGACTTCACGGTCGAGAACGACTACCTGACCCCGTCGCTGAAGGTGAAGCGGGCGAAGGTCCTCGCCGACTTCGCCGACGAGGTGGAGGCGCTCTACACGTCCTGAGCAGTGGGGCGGGCCGCCCGTCGGGTCGGCCCGCCCGCGACTCAGCGCGCGCCCTTGCCCAGCCGCTGACGGTCGTGGGTGTAGCTCGGCGAGGCCTCGTGCGGCGTGGCGGGGTCGGTCCAGCGCAGCAGGGCGCCGATGCCGTCGACGAGGTCCAGGCTGCCCTCCACGGCGAACGTCACGCCTGCGTCCTGCGCCGTGGCTGCGCGCAGGATCGCGATGTCCGCGCGCATCTTCCGGGCGGACGCGTCCGGCACGCCCAGAGCCTCGAGCTCGCTGCGCCGCAGCCCGATCTCCAGGGGGCCGTCCCCGGTCCAGAGCTCGCGCGTGTCCAGCGCGGTCGGGCGCCCCGCGGCGTCCTCCACGAGGAAGAGCTCGGCGACCTGCCCGCGCCGCAGCACCTCGACGACGTCGGCGAGCGCCGTGACGGCGCCCGCACCACGCCCCAGCGCCTCCCGGAGCCGGTCCGCCTCCTTCTCCCGGCGCCGCGCCCGGTAGGCCTCCAGCACCCGGTGGACGTTCTCCGCGAACGCATCCTCCTTGACGCCGTCAGCCCTCGAGCCGCCCGGCACCTCGACGAGAAGCTCGGCCGTCGGGCGCCCGACGGCGTCCCGGATCAACGCGACGGCGCGCACGTCTCCGGTGATCATGACGAGCTCCGGGCGGTGATCGGTCACCGCGCGGTCGAGCTCCGCCGCGACCGCCTCCGCGTTCCGCTCCCACGAGTCCTCGACGCGTGACTGCATCCGCCGGTGCGACCAGCCGCCGGTGCCCCGGTTCTTGTGGAGCACGTCGTGCCCGCCCTCGACGTGCTCCTCGGCCTCCGGCACCGGCACGTCGATGCCCGACCAGCTCAGGTCCGCCCCCGACCGGTCCACCTCGACGAGCAGGTACCGGACCGCCTCCTCCTCGGCCTGCGCCGCCGGCATCAGGGCCGGGACACCGTCGTGCAACGCCTCCTCACGGACGGGCGGGCCGGCGAGCACCCGGTCGTAGACGACCTGATCCCCGGCCGCGACGACGAAGCGGCCGTGCGGACCTGGCACGTGCGTCGGCCGCAGCACCACCTCGGCGATGGCCTCGACGGTTGCCGACGGCGCTCCGGCCTGCTCCAGACGACGCCGGACCCCGTTCCATCTGCTGCGCAGCTCGCGGTCGCCGGCCTCCTCGGCCCTGGTGACGTCCAGGCACACGGTCGTCAGCGGTCCTGCGTGGTCGAGCAGTGGCTTCAGCGAGTCGAGCTTCATCGTGTCCCCTCGGGATGGTCCACGGCCGGCGAGGCGGCGCGCTGTCCCTGTCCACCCTGCGGCAGACGAGCCCGAAATGCCACCCCTCCCGGGGGGTCGCTCAGGCGGACTTCTCGCGCGGCGTCCGCTTGGCCGGCGCGGGGGCCTCACGCGGCACGAGAGTCGGGTTCACGTTCTCGAGGACGGCCTCGCGGGTGATCACCACGCGGGCCACGTCGTCCCGGCTCGGGACGTCGAACATGACCTGCTGGAGCACCTCTTCGAGGATCGCGCGAAGCCCACGCGCGCCGGTCCCGCGCAGCAGCGCCTGGTCCGCGACCGCGGCGACGGCCTCGTCGGTGAACTCGAGCTCGACCCCGTCGATCTCGAACATCCGCTGGTACTGCTTGAGCAGCGCGTTGCGGGGCTCGGTGAGGATCCGGACCAGGGCGTCACGGTCCAGCGGCGAGACGGTCGTGATCACGGGCACGCGGCCGATGAACTCCGGGATGAGCCCGAACTTCAGCAGGTCCTCCGGCATGACGTCACCGAAGACGTCCGTGTCGTCCGGCGAGTGCAGCGGGGCGCCGAAGCCGATCCCGTGCCGGCCCGAGCGGGAGGTGATGATGTCCTCCAGGCCCGCGAAGGCGCCGGCGACGATGAACAGGACGTTCGTCGTGTCGATCTGGATGAACTCCTGGTGCGGGTGCTTGCGGCCGCCCTGCGGCGGGACCGACGCCGTCGTGCCCTCGAGGATCTTCAGCAGCGCCTGCTGGACGCCCTCGCCGGACACGTCCCGGGTGATCGACGGGTTCTCGGCCTTCCGGGCGATCTTGTCGATCTCGTCGATGTAGATGATGCCCGTCTCGGCCTTCTTGACGTCGTAGTCGGCGGCCTGGATGAGCTTGAGCAGGATGTTCTCGACGTCCTCGCCGACGTAGCCGGCCTCCGTGAGGGCCGTCGCGTCGGCGATGGCGAAGGGGACGTTCAACATCTTGGCGAGCGTCTGGGCGAGGTACGTCTTGCCGCAGCCCGTGGGGCCGATCAGCAGGATGTTCGACTTGGCCAGCTCGACGTCGTCGGCCTCGGGGCGCGCACCGCCACCGGCCTGCACCCGCTTGTAGTGGTTGTAGACGGCCACCGCTAGCGACCGCTTGGCGGACTCCTGGCCGATCACGTACTGCTCGAGGAAGGTGAAGATCTCCCGCGGCTTCGGCAGCTGGACCATGCCGGCCTCGGCGGCCTCGGCGAGCTCCTCCTCGAGGATCTCGTTGCACAGGTCGATGCACTCGTCGCAGATGTAGACGCCCGGGCCCGCGATCAGCTTCTTGACCTGCTTCTGGCTCTTCCCGCAGAAGGAGCACTTCAGCAGGTCCGCGCCGTCGCCGATGCGTGCCACTGCGTCACTCCTCCCTGGGCGCGGTCGTCCGAACCCCTGTTCCACCATTGCACACCACGGCAGGCCCGATGTCAGCAGCATGAGGACCTACCGGCGTGTCCTTTCACCCGCCCTGGGCGGATCCGTCACCCCGTGACGGATCCGCCGTCGGGACAGGATCGATCACGTCGGGACGACGACACCCTTGCGGCTCGCGAGCACCTGGTCCACGAGGCCGTAGTCCTTGGCGCCCTCGGCGGTCAGGATCTTGTCGCGCTCGATGTCGGCGCGCACACGCTCGACGCTCTGCCCGCTGTGGTGGGCGATCGTCTCCTCGAGCCACTCGCGCATGCGGATGAGCTCGGCCGCGTGGATCTCGATGTCGGACGCCTGCGCGTAGCCGCCGCCCTCCATGGCAGGCTGGTGGATCAGCACGCGCGCGTTGGGCAGGGCGAGGCGCTTGCCGGGCGCTCCGGCGGCCAGCAGCACCGCGGCCGCCGACGCCGCCTGCCCGAGGCAGACGGTCTGGATCTGCGGCTTGATGTACTGCATCGTGTCGTAGATCGCCGTCAGCGCCGTGAACGAGCCACCGGGGCTGTTGATGTAGAGGGTGATGTCGCGGTCGGGGTCCTGGCTCTCCAGCACGAGGAGCTGGGCCATGATGTCGTCCGCCGACGCGTCGTCCACCTGCACGCCGAGGAAGATGATGCGGTCTTCGAAGAGCTTGGTGTACGGGTCCTGGCGCTTGAAGCCGTAGGCCGTGCGCTCCTCGAACTGGGGCAGGACGTAGCGGGCCGTCGGCGCCCCGTAGGGCAGCGCCGTGCCGCCGCCGAGGCTCGCCGCCCGGCTGATGAACTGGTGCTCGGTGCTCACGTGTGCTCCTTGGTGAGGTCTGGGCGGCTCAGGACGCGGCCGTGCCGCCGCCACCGGCGACGGAGCCGGCGTGGGTCACGACGTGGTCGACGAACCCGTACTCCAGCGCCTCCTCGGCGGTGAACCACCGGTCGCGGTCGGAGTCGGCCGTGATCTGCTCGACGGGCTTGCCCGTCTGCTCGGCCGTCAGCGCGGCCAGGACGGACTTCATGTGCAGGATCAGCTGCGCGTTGATCCGGACGTCGGTGGCCGTGCCACCGATCCCGCCAGACGGCTGGTGCATCATCACGCGGGCGTGGGGCGTGGCGTACCGCTTGCCCTTGGCGCCCGAGGACAGCAGGAACTGCCCCATCGAGGCGGCCATGCCCACGGCCACCGTGGCGACGTCGGGCTGGATGTACTGCATGGTGTCGTAGATCGCCATGCCCGCGGTGATCGAGCCGCCGGGCGAGTTGATGTAGAGGTAGATGTCCTTGTCGGGGTCCTCCGCCGCGAGGAGCATCATCTGCGCGCAGATGGCGTTCGCGTTCTCGTCGCGGACCTCGGTGCCCAGCCAGATGATCCGCTCGCGGAGCAGCCGGTTGTAGATGTGGTCGTTGAGACCGAGGTTCGGCCCGTCGCCACGCGCGTCCCGCGGCGTCAGATCACTGGTGTTCACGGCTCTCCCTACGTCTGTGTGTGGTGCATCCGCCCGCTGGGGCCGACATCGGGACCATAACGCCGAAGGACGACGCGGAACGTCCTGCCGAGACCGCTTTTCGCTGACGGCGCACGGATGCGCCGTCAGCGATCCGCGCTCGATCAGGACTTGTCGGCGGGCACCTCGTCCGCGGCGGCGGCGTCGTCGGCCGCCTCGTCAGCGGCGTCCTCAGCGGCCGCGTCGTCCCCGGCCTCGTCGTCGAAGACGATGCCGTCGTCGACGGGCTCCGCCCCGATGAACGGGGTGAGGTCGACCGGGGCGCCCGCGGTGTCCACCACGGTCACCCGGCGCAGCGCGACGGCGGTCGCCTTGGTGCGGCCGACCTCGGCCACCATGGCGGGCAGCTGGCCCTGCTGGTCGACGGTCTGGATGAAGGTGTTCGGGTCCATCCCGTACTGCGCGGATGCGTTGACGAGGTACTCGAGGAGCTCCTCCTGGCCCACCTGGACCTTGAGCTGCTCGGCGAGCGTGTCCAGCAGGATCCGCTCGGCGAGCGCGGTGCGGGTCTCCTCCTCGACCTCGGCGCGGTGCTCGGCGTCCTCGAGACGGTTCTCCGACTCCAGGTGGTGGTGCACCTCCTGCTCGACGACGCGGACGGGGACCGGGATCTCCACGGCCGCGCGCAGCTGCTCCATGAGCCGGTCGCGGGCCTGGATCGCGCGGTTGCCGGACTTGATCCGGCCGACCTGCTCGCGCAGGTCCTCACGCAGCTCGGCGATCGTGTCGAACTCGCTGGCGAGCTCCGCGAACTCGTCGTCGGCCACCGGGAGGTCGCGCTCCTTGACGGAGGTCGCGGTGACGGTCACCTGGGCGGTCTCGCCAGCGTGCTCGCCGCCGGCCAGCGGCGCCTCGAAGGTCGTCGTCTCCCCCGCCGACAGCCCGATCAGTGCCTCGTCGAGGCCCTCGAGCAGGTTGCCGGAGCCGATCTGGTAGGAGATGCCGCTCACCGAGTCGATCTCCTCGTCGCCGATGACGGCGCGAAGGTCGAGCACGACGTAGTCACCGTCGGCCGCGGGGCGGTCCACGCCCACGAGCGAGCCGAACCGCTCGCGCAGCGCGTCGAGGCGCTCGTCGACGTCGGCGTCCGTCACCTCGACGTCGTCCACCGTGACGGTGAGCGTCGAGAGGTCGGGCAGGGTGAGCTCGGGGCGCACCTCGACCTGCGCGGTGAAGGTCATGCCGCCCTCGGCCTCCGTCAGCGCGGGCAGTGCCGTGACCTCGATCTCGGGCTGGCCGAGCGGCCGCAGGTTCGCCTCGGTCACGGCCTCGCGGTAGAAGCCGGGCAGGCCGTCGTTGACCGCGTGCTCGATGATCGTCGCGCGGCCGACCCGCTGGTCGAGGATGCGCGGCGGCACCTTGCCCTTGCGGAAGCCGGGGATCTGCACCTCCGAGCCGACGTGCTCGTAGGCGTGGTCGATGCTCGGCTTCAGCTCGTCGTGGGACACCTCGACGGTCAGCTTGACCGTGGTGGCGTCCAGGGTCTCGACGGCGCTCTTCACAGCAGGTCTCCTGGCGGGTGGGGCGGATGGGGCGACGGCGGCGATCGTGCCCGCGGTCGGACGCGCCCGGAAGGGGCGCGCGGCCCCATGATCCTACGGCACCGCGCCCAGGACGCCCGGGGCCGGTCAGGCGCCCGCTGGCGCCAGCTCGACGATCACCCTGCAGCCGTCGTCCGCGTAGGCGTTGTCCACGCCGAGCACGGTCAGGAGGTGCCACCGCGGGACGTCCCAGGCGTCGCCGGGCCGCGCCTGCTCGCGCCCCGCGAACAGGCCGTCGTCGGTCTCCACGCGCAGGTCGACAGCCCGCTCGCCGACGCAACGGCCCACGGTGATCAGGGCGCCGTCGTACGTGGTCGTCCCTGGCTCGAACCCCGCCACCACCGTGCCGTCCGGGTTGTCGGCGTCGACGGGATCCGGTTCGACCGACAGCTTCACCGGCCCCATCGGCGAGGGGGCGCGCTCCACCGTGACGACCGCCCACGCCTGGACGTGGATCCTCGCCCCGACGGGGACGACCTCGGAGACGGTCGCGTGCACCAGCGTCCCGTCGGGCAGGGCGCCCTTCGAGGGCGCGACCTGGACCCACACCCCACCGCCGTCTCCGTCGACCACGCGCGCCGAGACCCACGCGCCCAGGACCGGCGCGACCTCGAGGTAGCTCAGGTCGAGCTCGGCGGCGAGGTCCGCCGCCGCGTCGCCGGACGTGGCGTGCCCCGGTGCGTCACCCGTGCCCTCCGGGGTTGGACGGGCGACCGCTGGTCCGACCTCGCCGGCCCCGAAGGGACCGTTCGGCCCGCTCACGGCACCCAGCACGCTCAGCAGGCCCAGGGCGACCAGCACGGCGCCGACAACAGCGGCGACCTGCCGGACGGGACCGCGCGCCACCCGCGCGAGCGACCCGACGCCGGGGACGTCACCTCGGGTGCCGCGGTCGTGCATCTCGCTCACGCCTCCCCTCCACCTGTGCCCTGAGGCGAGAGTGGCAGCGTTCGCGCGGCCGCGGCGGCAGTTCGAGCGCGAGAGACCGGATCGTGACCGACCGCGGCCCGAGCGACATCCGGCGCGGACGCGACAGAGTCGGGATGGCGGGATTCGAACCCACGACCTTCCGCTCCCAAAGCGGACGCGCTACCAAGCTGCGCCACATCCCGTGGCCTGCAGCCTAGCGGCGGCCGGCGGCTCGCCACTGATGGCCGCCGGCGTGCGGCGCCCTGTTGACCTTGCCCATTTCCCCTTCCGCATCCGATGGGGGACCATTGGCCCGGTACGAACCGTGCAAAGCCGTCAGCCGCCACACCACCGGGCACACCCCGGGGAGGAGATTCCACGTGACCGAGCCCTTCAGCGACGCCAAGCCCCGGATCAGCGTCATCGGCACCGGCTACCTGGGTGCCACCCACGCCGCGGCCATGGCCGCCCTCGGCTTCGACGTCGTGGGCTACGACACCGACGGCGACAAGGTCCGCGCGCTCGGCCTCGGCAAGGTGCCGTTCTACGAGCCCGGGCTCGACGAGCTCCTCCAGCAGCAGGTGGAGGCGGGCCGGCTCCGGTTCACCACCGACATCGCCGACGCCGTCGCCGACGCCGACGTGCACTTCATCTGCGTCGGCACCCCGCAGCTCCCCGGCAGCAACGCCGCGAACCTCGCCTACGTGGAGGCCGCGACGACCGCCGTCGCCCAGCACCTCACGCACGACGCGGTGATCGTCGGCAAGTCGACCGTGCCCGTGGGGACCGGTGCGCGGCTCCGCGAGATCGTCGCCCGGACGGCGCCGGAGGGGCTCGCCGTCGAGGTCGTCTGGAACCCCGAGTTCCTGCGCGAGGGCAAGGCCGTCGAGGACACCCTGCACCCCGACCGGATCGTCATCGGCGGGGTGACCGAGCGCTCCGAGGCCGTTCTGCGCCAGGTGTACGCCGGGCCGATCTCCGACGGCGCACCCGTCATCGTGTGCGACCTGCCCACCGCCGAGCTCGTCAAGGTCAGCGCCAACGCCTTCCTGGCCACAAAGATCTCGTTCATCAACGCCGTCGCGAGCGTGTGCGAGGCCGCCGGCGCCGACGTGACCGTGCTCGCCGACGCCATCGGCCTCGACCCGCGCATCGGCCGCAAGTTCCTCGACGCCGGCCTCGGCTTCGGCGGCGGGTGCCTGCCCAAGGACATCCGCGCCCTCATGCACCGTGCCGGCGAGCTCGGCGCCTTCCGGATGACGGGCCTGCTGCAGAAGGTCGACGAGATCAACATGGGCCAGCGCGAGGCCGTCGTCGAGATGGCCATCGCCGCGTGCGGGGGATCCGTGCTGAACCACTGCATCGGCGTCCTCGGCGCCGCCTTCAAGCCGGACACCGACGACGTCCGCGACTCCCCCGCCCTCAACGTCGCCGCTGCGCTCCACCTGCGGGGCGCCCAGGTCAAGGTCTTCGACCCCGCGGCCGGCGACACGGCGCGCCGGACCTTCCCGACGCTCACCTACGCGTCGTCGGCGGAGGAGGCGGTGGAGAACACCGACGTCGTCCTGCTGCTCACGGAGTGGCCGCAGTTCGTCGACGCCGACGCCGCAGACCTCGCCGCACGGACCGCCACGCCGCGCATGATCGACGCGCGCGGCAAGCTCGACCCCGAGGCGTGGCGCGCTGCCGGCTGGGAGTTCCGCGGCCTGGGCCGCCCGGCGGCCTGACGCGCGGGACCACGACGCGGTCCCGGCACCCGACACCTCCCTGCGGCTCCGGGCGTTCCGACGCCCGGAGCCGTTACCCTGGGTGCGCCGTCCCTGCGGGACGTCGCGGGCGTAGCTCAATGGCAGAGCCCCAGCCTTCCAAGCTGGTCATGCGGGTTCGATTCCCGTCGCCCGCTCCGATGCGGCAGCACGTGTGCCGCTGGGGCCCCGGTGACCTGCCGTTGCAGCGCCCGGCGCCCACCGGCTACCGTCCAGGTGTCGACCGGCGGACGCCGGCGGCCCACGCGGGAAGAGAGGACGGGCGATGAGCCAGGCGCTCAGCACCGCGCTCGTCCCCACCCGCCCCGAGGTTCACCCCGCGCCGACCCACGGCGTGACCTGCACCTGCTGCTGTCTGTAGAGCGCTGGCTCCCGCGCGCCGCACCGGCGCACGCCGCTCCTGCCAGCGCTCGGCCCCACCACCTCGACCCGTGACGGAATGCCCCCGCCCGGCGTGAGGTTGGTGCGAGCGGCGACCGATTCCCCTGGACGAGACGAGGAACCCATGGCCCGCATCTACGACGACGTCACGAAGCTGATCGGCAACACCCCCCTGGTCCGGCTCAACCGGCTGACCGAGGGTGTCGGTGCGACGGTGGCGGCGAAGCTCGAGTTCTACAACCCCGCAAGCTCCGTCAAGGACCGGATCGGCGTCTCGATCGTCGACGCTGCCGAGGCCTCGGGCGACCTGCCGGCGGGCGGGACCATCGTCGAGGCGACCTCCGGGAACACCGGCATCGCGCTCGCCATGGTCGGCGCCGCACGCGGCTACCGCGTCGTGCTGACGATGCCGGAGTCGGCCTCCAAGGAGCGACGCGGGCTGCTGCGGGCGTTCGGCGCGGAGCTGATCCTGACGCCGGCCGCGGAGGGGATGCGCGGGGCGGTCGCCCGGGCGGAGCAGGTCGCCGCGGAGCGCCCCGGCGCCGTCCTGGCCCGCCAGTTCGCCAACGAGGCGAACCCCGCGATCCACCGGGCGACCACGGCCGAGGAGATCTGGGCGGACACCGACGGGACCGTCGACATCGTGGTGGCCGGCATCGGGACGGGCGGGACCATCACTGGCGTCGGCCAGGTGCTCAAGGAGCGCAAGCCGGACGTCCGCATCATCGGCGTGGAGCCGGCCGAGTCGCCCATCCTCAACGGCGGCCAGCCCGGCCCGCACAAGATCCAGGGGATCGGCGCCAACTTCGTGCCCGACATCCTCGACACCACGGTGTACGACGAGATCGTCGACATCGACGCGGAGACCGCGATGGCGACCGCCCGGGACGCCGCGAGCCGCGAGGGCCTGCTGGTGGGCATCTCGTCGGGCGCCGCCATTGCCGCCGCCCTGCAGGTCGCGGCCCGTCCGGAGAACGCCGGCAAGCTGATCGTGGTGATCGTGCCGTCGTTCGGCGAGCGCTACCTCTCCACACCCCTCTACGCGCACCTCATGGACTGAGCGATGAGACGACTGCAGCGATTCCTGGCGGTCCTGCGGGAGGACCTCGAGGCGGCACGCCGCCAGGACCCCGCCGCCCGCACGGGGATCGAGGTCGCCCTCGGCTACCCCGGCGTGCACGCCGTGTGGGCGTACCGGATCGCGCACCGGATGTGGCGGGAGCCGGGTCTGCGGCTGGCGGCCCGGCTGCTCTCGCAGTTCGTGCGCTTCCTGACGGGCATCGAGATCCACCCGGCGGCGCAGCTGGGCCGGCGGCTGTTCATCGACCACGGCATGGGCGTCGTCGTCGGCGAGACGGCGATGGTGGGTGACGACGTCGTGCTCTTCCACGGGTCCACGCTCGGCGGCAAGTCGATGAAGAAGGGCAAGCGGCACCCGACCCTCGGCGACGGGGTGGTCGTGGGTGCGGGGGCCAAGATCCTCGGACCGGTGTGGATCGGCGACGGCGCCCGGATCGGGGCGAACGCGGTCGTCGTGAAGGACGTGCCGGCGGGCTCCGTCGCCGTCGGCGTCCCTGCCGAGGTGCGGCCCGGGCCGAGGTCCCCGGAGGCCCACCTTGCCGAGGACCCGGCCATGTACATCTGACCCGGTCCTCCCGGCCGACCCGCCCCACCCGCCCCACCCGCCCCACCCGCCCCACCCGTGCCC
>Ga0196970_1000416_pt1 | contig 50652 bp, 30 predicted proteins | sample S1v_513CmetaG_FD_148672 | JGI IMG/M metagenome (GOLD analysis project Ga0196970, IMG submission 148672) | Soil microbial communities from Anza Borrego desert, Southern California, United States - S1+v_5-13C | ecosystem: Environmental > Terrestrial > Soil > Desert | place: USA: California... | reverse complement strand
TCGTTGAGAAACCGCGCGCAAAAGTCGGTGGCACCGCCCCCGTTGATGACTGCGCAGCGAATCACATTCCGCCCCTTCTTGAGCGTCAGGCGTTTGGAAACTCCGTCGTCAATCACAGTTTGTCGATCGCCGTAAATGCCAATGACCTCTGCACCGTTCACCCACCAGACGGACGCGGCGTTCGAGCCGATGGCGAGCCGCACGTTGGATATTTCCTCCGGACAATTGACCGTTGTGACAGCCCAGAACAAAACGTAGGAAGTTGGTTTTCCGAGCGCGTGGGCGAAGTGATAGAGATTGACGTTGTAATTCCTCGTGTCCACAGCGTGCCACGAAAAATTCGTGCCACCCACCGTAACAGAATCGCCATGGCGCGGAACAACGGTGAACTGGTTGGGAAAGTATTCCTTCTTCACCAAGGCCTGCGCGGCCCTGTCGGCGAGTCCATTGGCGCTGATCGGTTCAAGGATGAGCCAGCGTTGCAGAAAGCCAGCGGCATCAGGAGCTTTCTCGGCGGACGCGGGTCGTGAAAGCGAGGCTGCGGGATCGCGCGTTGCAGCGCCCACCTCGGCGCCATTCGCGAGGTTCGACGAACCAGCCGCAAGTAGAAACAACGACGCAAGCATTTTGTGGAGCGTGATCATGATTACGTTTCGCGCACTTCCATTTTTCAACGTTCTCGAATTACGAACTTCAAATTCAGCGTCATGGCGCTTTGAGTATCCATCGCTGCCGGTCAGTGTTGGGATTGAACCGCGCGAGTGTTGCAAAGCTGCTGCCGATGGCAGAGATCGCCGGCGAGTCCTTGGCACCCGGGACCGCCTTTGGCATGATGCGCCAGGTCCCGTCAGTGAGTTGATCCATCCGCCAGAGTTGATGCGGTTCCCCGGAAAAGACGGGCACTGTGGTCAGTTCAAATTCCTCTGTGGCAGCCAGGGCGCGATCCGTGCCCGCGATGGTGATTTTGAAATACGGCGATCCCATATAGCCGCCGGCATTGGTGACGGCCGTGATGGTCCATTTCTGCTGCGCCTGGCACATATAATTGGCCATGCGGGTGGGGATGTTACCGGAGGGCCAGTTCGTCGAGACCTGCATGACCTCCTGCGGTGGGATCGAGACGCCCGTTCCAGCAAACATGCCACCACCTCCACCAGGCCGCGGTGGTCGTGGTCCAGCGGCGTTCGTTTGACTCGCAACGTTATTCGTTCGGGCGCCTGGCGCGCCAACGCCGGGTCCGGCGCGCCGCGCTCTCGGACCGCCGACTGGCAGCCCTTCCACGGCCAGTTCCAGCGCAGTGCCCGTTCGTGCGGATTCAATCTGGTAAGTGCCTTCCTTGAAGTGATCCCCTGCAACCGGCCAGCCGTCCTTCCATAACAACGGACGGATGTCCAGCACACTCGCGCCGCCGCGATCCAGGTCCGCTTCATAATGAAGCGAAAACTTCTGCACTTCCGCGCCCAGCTCAATCAGGCCGAAATGTCCGGGGCCAATCACGCGCCCGCCAGAGCCGACGAACAGCTTGCCGCCACCCAGAATCATATCCACACCCGCGTTATCGAGATACGGACCCGTAATTTTCTTCGCGCGGCCCACGCGAATGTTGTAGCCCGATTCGGCGCCCCGGCAGCAACTGCCGTGGGTCGCCAGCAAATAATACCAGCCGTCGCGATAAATCACGATCGCCGCTTCGCAATTGATCGCAATGTCCGCGGGCTTGTCATTGGGATCGACACGTTTGCCCGTTCTCGGATCCAGTTCGACCAGCCGGATGTAACCAAAATAGGAACCGTAAACCATCCACAGTTTGCCGTCGTTCGGATCGAGAAAAAGGCCGGGAGCGATGGCGTTGCAATCTTCAAGTCCGTCCGATGCGGCAACCACGCCTCCTTCCTCCCATTTGTAATCCGGTGAATCCGGGTCGAGAGACTTGCTCCAGATCATGTTGATGTCCGCCCTGGGCTGCGCGCCGATGTTCCGCGCGATATACAGATAATAGCGGTCGCCGATCTGTATGGCGTCTGGCGCCATTCCGCTTCGCACAGGCGTGATGCCGCGCCGCCACGTCCAGCCATCGTCGGAAACCAGAGTCGCTCCCCCGGTTCCGTAAGTGTAGAACTTGCCATCGCACGTGACGATGGTTGAGGGATCGTGGATTTGAACCGTGCCATCAAGCGCAATGGCAGCGGACGCAAGCGCAACAACCGCGGCTGTCAGAATTTTGATCTTCATAGAACCCACAGTTCAGGAATTCAATTCAGTCCAATTTAATGTCCACCTTCCAGTGATCAGCCATGGCTTTCAATTCATCCAACGTAAGATGGGTGACCGCGCCGTGCTTCGGGCGGTCGAAGTTCGTTCCCTTCATCACGCCTTCGTTAAATCGCCCGATGTACGCGAAGGTTTCGAAGTCCGTGGTTTCGCTGAAGCCCATGTTGTTCGGACGCGCACCATAAACGTCATACATCAGAATGTAGCGATCCGTGCCCAGACGTTTGAAGACGTTCGGCGCTTCGGTGCTGACCGTGTTGGGATCGATCCGCCGCGGCTTCGCCCGGTATCCGTCATTGATCTTGTCCGAGACAGCATGGCGGATCTTCGCGTCCGCCACATAGAATTGATGGAACGTGTCGCCGACGCGCGTGATGTCGCTATCGATACCCCCAATTCCCGAAATGCGTTCGGGCGTGGTTTCCAGCTTCGTGAATGCGTCATCGGTGTAGGAGTAATAAATATGGCAGGCTTCAACCCCGCCCATGCGCATCGTGAAATAGACCATCATGCGGCCCTTCTCCTCGTCATAAATCGTCTGCGGCGCCCACGCGCAGCCAATGTCGTTGAATTTCTCGAAGGCCTTGTCGACGCGGAAGTCTGAATGCGTCCAGTGAACGAGGTCGTAGGATTTCATCAGGACGATGGCGCGATTGTTTCCCCAACCGTATCGTTCCACCGGCCGTTCCCATTGATTGGTGCGGAAGCCGTGGCGCTGGCCTGCGATGTGGAGATCGGTCATCGCGAGATAGAACGCCCCGTCGGGTCCCCGCGCAATATGCGGATCCCGCACACCCTTTTGTTCGGCGAGCAATTTGCCGTCGAAAATCGGCTGGCCTCCGTTGAGATCCGTGAAGTTGTAACCATCGCGGCTGACCGCAAAATACGCGGAATGCGTCTGGTCCTTAAAATACACGAAGAGGTAGCCTGCCAGGTCATTCTCCTCGAGATTGCGGGCGTTCTTCGGTTTTTCAAGCGCCGGCACAATCTTGATGCCGGCCGTTTGAACCTGGGCCACCAGTTGCTGGGATGCAATCAGCAGCCCAGCGATCATTAAATAAACTCCAGCCATAATGCCTTTCGAATGTCCGACCGACACCCCGCCGCAAATTCCAGCGCTCAGCCGGCTTTGCAATCGCGATCGTGGCGCAGGTTTCCAAACAATTTCCAAACTTGCGCTATCTGCGGTTATTTAGCGTTGGGGCGAAATGCGGTAAAGGCCGGCACTCTGCTTTCTAATCGCGCGAGTGAAGGTATTCGTGAATGTTCCAATATCTTCCCTCTTCCACAAATCCCGCACCGTGACCGCCCCCGTAACTCCGAGCTCTGCCAATGAAACCGAAACAGACCTCCGATCCTGGACCACTTTCTTGGGCGGATCCACAAGCACCTGAAATTGCACGGATCCCCTGCCCTGGTTTCCTGACGTAATCACACCTCGCGCCGTGAACGTGTCGTACCCTTCGGGAAGCTGATCGTATTCAATCACCGATACCGCATGCGTCCCAATCCCATTCACAGGCTCGCCGTTCAGCATAAGCGGCTGATCGTCCACAGCGCGATTCACGCGGGCCTGTCCCCATCCAGCGGTGGCCATCGACCATTTCAAGTCCGTCAACTTCAGGCTGCCTTTCGATCCGGTGAGCGTCGGTTCAATCCAAGCCCCGTGATCATAATGCGAATTGTCACCCGCATCCCCAAGAACCAGCACGAGCCGATGCGCATTCGTAACCGGCACGGAGATATCGACAATTTCGCTGCCCGCGGCGCCACGAATGGAGCGGCTGCGATGCGTGACCTTCGAAAGATCGAAAGGCGAATCATCATTCTGCGCATTGAACAAGGCGACATATCGATCCCGGCTGCCTGGAACTTCGGCGCTCCAGACGATGAGATCGTCCTGACGCGATAATTGACGGCTACCCACGCTGGCCTGATTCACGGCCAACACCTCGGGGTTCGTCAGCAAGTCGCGCGTGAATGTGTCCAGCTTCGTCATGTCCCCGCCGAAAATGAGCGGTGATCGCGCAATGCACCACAACGTCATGCAAAGGATTTGCTCATCCTGGGTGAACCGCGTCGGACGCGTGAATTCAACAATGCCGAACGGCAGCATGTCGGCATCCGGCCACGCGCCTTCCGCGCGGTACTTCGTCCACTTTTCAAGACGCCCAAACATCTCGTAGAGCGGCTGCCAGCGATCCCAGAAATCGTCGGAGATGCGCCACATGTTCGCGTGGTTCATCACGTGGTCCCCGCGTCCAATCGGAGTATCGCCTGGGGAAAGACTCAACACGATGGGGCGTCCGGATTTTTCGATGGCCTTGTGGATCGCCTCGATCTCCGCCTTCTGCACGTTGTCATAGGCGCGGGAGATGTCATCCACCTTTACAAAATCAACGCCCCATGAAGCGTATAGAGCAAATAGCGAGTCGTAATATTCCTGCGCGCCCGGCTTGCTCATGTCGACGCCGTACATGTCAGGATTCCAGGGACAGGTCGACCGCGTGTTGGCGATGTCCGCAGCCCGTGCGGTCGTGCCCAGAATAGCCGTGTTCTGTTTCACTGCCTGGCGTGAAATGCCGCGCATGATATGAATGCCAAATTTCAAACCTTTGGAATGCACATACTCCGCCAGCGGTTTGAAACCCGCGCCATTCACCGACGCTGGAAACTTGTTTGTCGCAGGCACCAGGCGGCTGTGCTCATCCATAGCCAGCGGCGCGCCCGCGCGATAAACATGGCCGCGGGAGTTTGGCTCATACCATTGGATATCCACGGTGAAGTATTGGTAACCCGAAGGTAAAAGTTCGCGGGCCATTGCGTCCGCCTGCGCTTTTGCCTGCGCCTCTGTCAGCGTGGTGCCGAAGCAATCCCAACTGTTCCAGCCCAGCGGCGGAGTGGATGCGAACTTCCAATGAAAAGGCGCGGACTGCGCCACGGCCACCACAGTCATCCACACACCTGCCACGATCGGCGTTAAGAGCGATAATCGATGTTTCCTCATGGTAATCCTATTCGTCAAACCGCTGAATAGTGGCCGTCCCGTTTCTTTCGATCAACCCTTGTGTCAACGATCGCAACAGGAACGCGGCGTTTACGGCTCTTCAGCGTTCGCGACCCGCAGCGCAGTGCCTTCCCACGATTCAGTGCGCCCATTGCCGCGATCTGAACGCCGCGCTCCGGGACAAGTCCCGACATTCCAATTTCATTTCAATGGCGCTAACTGTCCGACGAAGCCGCCGCCCGGCCGCAACGAAAGTTTCAATCGCTCCCTGCGCGTGACCGGCTTTTCCGTGCGCTGCCACTCATCGTTGCGGTCGGCGACATCAACCAATTGCACCATCTGGAACTTGCCGCGTCCCAGGAAATCCAGAGCGATATCCAGCGTCCTGCCTTCACCGCCATTGATCACGCCAATGAACCATTGCGTGCCTTTGCGCCGGGCGAAGGCCGTGCACTTGCCGATCTCGCTGCCGGGCAGGACGATCGTTTCATCCCACGTCGCGGGAATCGATTTCAATACGTCGAGCGCCGGATTAGCAAGATAGTTTGTCGGATGATCCGCGTAACAGAGGAACGGAGACGTAAAGACAATCGCTTGCGCCAGCTCGCGCGCCCAGGTATAGCCGCGCAGCTCCTTCGGATTAAACACCGTGGGCGTGTAATCACCTGCCCCAATGACGTATCGGGTGAATGGCAGGATGGTGTCATGCGCCGGTGGCAGCGTGCGCCTGTAACGGATGATATGCCACTCGTGGCCGCGAATGGATTCGCGCGTCATTTCGTTTGGCCAGGTTCGATCTCGTCCAACGGGCTTGTTTGCCCCATGAAAGTTCACCATCAATTTCCGGGCAGCCGCGTCACGAAGTGTTTCGTCATACCAATTAACCCACCGCACATCGGCTTGCGGCTGGAAATCGATCTTTACACCGGCAACACCCAGCGCAACAGCACGGTCCAGGAAGTTCGAGCGTGTCGTCGGGTTCGATACGTCGTTGCAATGCACCCAGATCCAGATTTTCACGCCGCGGGTCTTCGCGTAATCGCAGACCTCCTTCAGACAACCCCAATTGTCGCGCCCATTGTCCTTCCAGTTCTTCCAGTTTTCATCCACGAGGTAATACTCAAAGCCCAGGTCGCGGGTCCAGTCCACCCACTGACGCTGATCCTGAAACAGGGGATCGCCGATGGACCACCATTGCCACGCAGATCGGCCGGGCTTGATCCAGTCCGCATTGACAAGTTCAGTCGATGCGGACGGGCACAAGTTGCGAATCAGATCGCTGTTCGCCAGGGCGTTCAAATCACGGGCGAGCAATGTGACGCGCCAGGGCTGGACAACGGCCGCATCCGTCATCCAGCCATCCCGATTCGGAGGCGCATGAAAACGTAAGCGCAATGAATGATCGGGGGCAACCTGCACGTCCGCATCGCTGTAATTGAGAAGGTTCGCCTCCGAAATGAGCGCATAACCGCCGCCCGGCAGCGTGAATGTGACCGGCAACGCGATGTGTTCGTTCGTCCGAAAACTTCCGAGCAGCCTGCCTTGGAAAATACCCTCGTAGTTAAAGGAATCCGTTTGATACCAGGCCATCGGGTTACCGGGAATTTTCCATTCCGTCGTCTCCCGGTTGATTTTCCTGCCCGGCCTGGCGTTCAAACGGGCGCGCAAGGCGACGCCGTCGTTGTAGGCGCGCACATCCAGGTCGTAAGCTTCGCCGCCGGGGCTGCTGACCGACACCGTGGTTTCGCGGCAGTGATTCTCCGCCTTAGCATGCGCACCAAACATCGCGTAAGTCTCACGAAGTTTGCGCGATGCCGTCTTCCCAAGCTTGACTCCTTCGCCGAGATCGACGCCATCGGAAATGATGCCGAAGCGGGACGTGGAAACAACTTCGCGTTTGTCGAAAACAACCGAGTAACTCAACCCGCCGGTGTCGGTGACGGTAACCATCACCTTTCCGTCGGGCGATTTCACCTTTACCGCGGCGGACTGAACCGCGGCGGCAAAGAGGATGACCGCGGCAGAAAACAGGCCCGCTGTTGTCATGGAACTCATAATGTTTGTCCTTTCCCCCACCCTCACGTCGAAGGCGAGGGGTGAAATGCACGTCCGTCCAGTCAATGTCCCCGCCACCTCATTTCGCCAGATTGATCGCAGTTACGGGATCGTTGTCGTAATTATAGGGTCGATCCAGGTTGGCACTGCACGGAGTCATCTGCTTCCATTTTGCGAACTGCGAGCGGCCGTCCACAAAGAGCCAGTTCAATCCGTCGCCGTGTGCGCCATTTCGCGGAGGATTCAGGTCGGTGTTGAACAGCGCGTTGTTCGCGCTGGCGAAGCACACCTGAACAGCCTTCTGGGTTGGACGCGTCACTGAACTCACCTTGACCCTGTTTCGATAAAACGTCGCATAATAATAATAGGAGCTCGAAAACGGCAGCTGGTTGGTCATGCCTGTCTGGCCCTGTGCGATGAGCAATTGATAGTTAAAACCAAGGCCCCGTTCCGACGGACAGCGATAGAATGCACGGTTGTTGGTGCTGATGTAATTGTGCTGCAAGCCGGGGAGATCAATCAGCGGCATGCGCCACCAACCGGCCGGCGTGTAGGGGAAGGTATCGCGATAATCGCTCATGTACATCGCCATGACCAATCCGACCTGCTTGAGGTTGGACGTGCAGACGGTTCGATGCGCCTTGCTTTTGGCCTTGGCGAGCGCGGGCAGCAGCATGGCCGCCAGGATGGCTATGATGGCGATCACGACCAGCAACTCAATCAATGTGAAGGCACGTGACCTTTTGCCGGGAACAGAAACGGTTGGAAGGATTCGGAAGGCAGTCATACGCATGGTTATTTTGGCACTCACTCGCATTGAACACTCGAGTTCATGAGCGGCCATTTCGAATCCGAGTGTGTTTTGGTTCAAGCCAACCTAGCCAAACCGCAGAACCGCGGCTCTAGGACGTATGTCACAGGACCGAGCCCGTCTCAGCCACAGCAACGCGCAAACTCCCGAAGACCCGGACCTTAACCACGGATGGACACGGATTCCAGATGAGAACCGAGGACGGTGGACAGAAGACGGGACCAAAAGAGTAAAGGACTAAGGGACAAAAAGCCACGAACCACGAACGACCTCCATCTTCCGCGGTGCAAGATCGAACACCACTCGAGTCCCCGGGAGATGATTGACCAACGACGCAAGATCTAGCATTTGTGTGTCACGCATCGATCAACAGTTCGCAAGTGCACGCACGTGAACGAATCAACCGGTCTAAATAAAACTCCACAGTGGGATTACGACGCGTTTCTGAGTTACTCCACGCGGGCGGACTATAAGCTCGCCGTCAAACTTGAGGAGTTCCTGGAGGGTTTTCATGAAGAGCGCGGCATCCAGGGGCGTCGTCTTAAACCCATGCGGATTTGCAGAGATGGCGGCGACTTTGTTCTACCCCGGTCTCGCGGGAGGCCGTCGCCGCCGGAGGGCCAGCATCTTGAGCCGATCAAAGCCTTGATCAGGCCTTACCTGGAACGGTCCGCAGCTCTTGTAATCCTGTGGCCTGGACGGGATCAATCGACTGCATTTATGGATTGGGAATTGCAGGAGTTCCTTCGCCAGAACAACGACAACCAGTGGGACCGTCCTGTTCGCATCGCTGTCACTCAGGGAGAAGACCCGGCCGCCGCCCCGAACTCATTTTTCTCCGACACACAATTGGAAATTGGTCTTCACCACGAGATATTTTTTGACCTTCGCGGGCAGCAGTCCAACTCCAGTGCTTTGAAGAAGGTCCGGGATTTTGACCGCGAACGCATGCGCCTCGCCGTCGATCTGAGGGCGCCTATAGACCCGCAAGGAAACTCCCTGGCGGCGGACGACCTCATTGCGGGCTGGCAACGCGAGCAAGAACGGCAATTCCGAAAACGGCGCAAAATCAAATCCGCCCTGGTGCTTTCCTTTGCTGTCTTCGCGGCGATCACTACAGGTTTCGGGTTCTACGCAATTCAAAAAAAGAGGTTATCGGAGAAAGCCGACCAATGGACCGACCAGTCCTTGACAGAAAAGTACTTTCACGTGATTGGCCCGCCGTCTGGCGTCGGGCCGTCGCGGGAGGAAATCGAGGCCGTCTGGGAACTCGCCCAACTGCCACCTGCCAAACATGGGGTTCGAAAGCAAATCATTACCAGCTGGCTTGAGACCGACGCATCCACATTTCGCGCAACCGACAACGACGCGCTCGGCCTCCACGCGGCGATAGGACTCAACACACCGGTAAGGGAGCATTTCGACTCGCGCGCGATTAAAGCATCCCAGCGGCTGCTGGCTGCACTGGAAGCTAAGCCTGGCGTGAATTCGGGCAGGGAGGGTTTTGCCTTGGCTCCGCTGGCTGCAACGATGAGCCCCGACGATGTCGCACCGTTTGCAGCACGTGCTGCGTTCGCATTGGTCAGAATACTAAACGACACTCATGAAGACGAAAGTGATCGCCTCGATAGGGCGGCAGAGGCGTTTTCGAAACTCGCTCTGCATTTGGACCCGGCCGATGCTGCTTTAACCGCCAGGGAACTGGTCAAGTCGATCGTGAATCCACTCAGCGATGACGCTCAACTACGAGAGTTGCAATTTGCGTTGGAAGGCGTTGCCGCAAGATTGGCTCCCACTGAAGCTGCCGCGCTGGCTCCTTTGCTGGCGAATGCACTGGCGAAGCAGGATTCTTCGCAACAGGGTTCTAAAAGGCGACGGTCGGTCTTGGCCGCTTCTCTGCGACTTCTAGGCGCGCAACCCACTCCTGCCGGTGCAGGGTCTCTTAGTGAAAGCCCGGCCACGGCATTGGACGACACGCTCGAGAAAGATTCCACGCGCTTGTCGCAATCGGTTTCGGTTCTTGTTGGAGTAATGCTTGCACCTGAGAGTGATCCTGACGACGTAAGGATGTCTGCCTCGGCGCTGTCTGCACTGGCACCCAGCTTGCAGGGGGACAGCACTGCTTCTCTGGTTGAAAGTTTACTCGAGGCGCTTATAGCCGAAACAGATTTCGATCGCCGATCAAGCTTGAGCCACGCGGTGTCAGCCCTATCCCGAACATTGAACTCGGACGATGCCGGGATTTTGGCTGGCAGGCTTGTCATGGAGTTAGAAAACACACCGGACGCATTTTTGGAGGAGCTGCACGAGAGGAACTCCTTTCGGAGCGCCGCTTTGGCCGACACCCTGGCAGCGCTCACCCTTCGGATGAAAACCAACGACGCCGCAGTACTGGTCGCACGCGGCGCCTTGGCTGTGGCCAAGGGGTTGCAAAACGCCCACGCCAATAGGACGGGTTCACTTGCTCTTTCGGTCTCGGGTAGCGCTCTGGCCACCCTGGCTGCGCAGATTCCCCCCGCCAAAACCAAAGAGACTCGACTTATCGCTCTATCGTCCATTTTTCTGTATCCGATCATGGTTTCCCAAGAGGGCGACTTCGGTGATGAAACAAGGAATACAGTGAGGAATGTCTGCTTGGTGCTCAGCACCAACGAACTTGTCGAGGTTCTCAAATGGCCGTTCTGCGTCGGTAAGGCGCAAAAGCTGGTTCTAGCGGAATTGGAGAAAAGGTTGTCGCCGCGCGAGAGATTCCAGGGTGATCTTTGGAAATTCGTTCATCAAGCCCCGAAACTCGGCTTCTCTCAGAAGTTACTTGATGCCCCGGCTACTCGCCCGCGAACCGAGGTCGCGATTGGGGAACTGGAAGCCCTCATTTCGATAACCAAAATCAGTGAAGCGAGCGCATCCCGACTTTTGTCCCAACCCTCAAGCGACCAATGACAGACTTGCCACTCTTTACTGGCGTAACCGGATCGACACGGCTGAGATGCTAAAAGCTGAAAGGCTGAAACGGGGAAAACGGGTTTACGCGAATTTCTCGAATTGTCGCGAACAGGGAAGTGAGAAACACAGGATGCAAAGGGAAACTCCGATCCCATTTCGTGTGTTTCGTGTGATTCGTGGTTCTCCTGCTTTTGATGAGCTCCCCTCTCCGTTTTCTCTGCATTTTTCTGTTAAATGTCTTGTTTCTTCGCGACCTTCGCGGCCTCCGCGTGAGGCATCTCGGGGTTAACGACGAACCGGCGGTTCGGAAAGTTGCAGGCGAGTTTGGTTTCCCGCCGTTTCAAGACGAGGAGATTCAGGGTAGCTGGGTGCTGACATTTGGCGTCTTCCCTGATGACAGTCACACCGGAGAAGCTGTTGTCGCTCTGTTGAGACGCGGTTGTGGAGTTGCCGATAACGCAGATATCACCTACGCAGCAGGAGCACTCGACGCCGCTTAGCAAAGGAATCAATTGCTGCGGCCGTTGGAATTTTCCTTAGCGGCGAGACGCCCCTGAATGCCGTTGCGCTACACAGCCGGGAGACCGCGCAGCGCGATGGTCGCTAACTCTTTGCGCTTCGACGGCGAAGTGCTAACGCGGCGATGCCCAGGCCCAACAGCGCATGGCTCGAAGGCTCGGGGATTACTGTTTCTCCCGAGAATGTCAGTGACCACGAGACAAGTTTCATTTCGGCGCCTTCTGAAAGGTCGCCAACCGCCAGTCGCCACTCCCCGTTTGCAGGACGTCCGTTAAACACTTCCAGAAGACTCAATCTTTCCGTGTCAAACGGCAGCGTGCGGCCGTCGGGTTCGTAAGTGCCTGTCAAAACTCCCGTTCCCTGGTCCCACACGTGAATGTCTCCGGCGGGCGCGCCGTCGCGAAACGTCACGTTCCAGCCGTCGTAAAAAAATCCGATCGGATCGCCACTGCTCATCCCCACGCGGTTCAACAGAATGCTCGTGGGCCCGAAATCCGCGTTGAGCGACACAAACATGTCACTCGCGAATCCATTATCCGGCGACGTGCCAACGAGATGCAATCCAATCTCCACGCGCGTGATCGAAAGAATCGGCGAATCGCCAATCGTTTGCAGAAATACCATCGGCGGATCCTGTGGATCCCCGATCGTCAAATCGACGTCGAATACACGGGTGGGTTCAGTGATGAGTTCAGCGGAGGCAATGCCGGCAGAAGCGGCCATTGCGATGGCAACATGTAATACGGGTTTCATGTAAAAGTTCGATGAAGAGAGTGGATCACGGATGCGGAACGGCGCGGTACAGGCGCATTGAATCGGGCGGATTGACGTCAATGTGTTCGAACACGCCATTTGTCGGCGCAATGTGGACTGCGAGAGGATTGAACTCGTTCCACACGTAGGGCGCGATTTGCGTTGTCGTGTACTGAACACGATACGCATTTGCTGGAACCCCGATGAACTTCAGAACGTAATCGCTCCCCGCGGCCGTGATAGCGGCGACGTTCGGTGCTGAAACGGCCGGGCTTCCTGCGATTTCCAAAACCTGCACGGTGTTAGTGACCAGATGCCCTCCTGGCCCGTCGCTCAAAACGTAAACGAAACTGCCGTTGCCTGCGTTCGTGGCCGGTGCTGTGTAGACAACAAAGTTTCCAGCGAAAGCGACCGTCGCGCCTGGAGGCATCGGCTGCGCAACCGATGCTATCGTCAGCGGATCCGAATCTGGATCGCTGTCATTGCCCAGCAAGAGCGCCTTTGCAGTTTTCGCAACGCGTGTTGTATTTGGCCTGGCGATGCTGTCCGCCCCAGCAATCGGCGGCTGGTTCACGTCAAGAATGTTGATGCTGAACCACGCCGTGTCACTCTCCGCACCATCGGAGTCCACGGCATTTACTGCGAACGTGTCCGTTCCATGTGTGTTCGTACTGGGCGTATAAACAAGATTCGGCGCAATGCCTGAGAGCGTTCCGTTGGTTGGATTTGCCACGATGACCCAGTCGACGGCATCCGTTCCAGGATCGCTCGCTTCAAGCAGAATGTTGGTTACCTGATTTTCGAGGATCGTGATGACACGTCCAACCACCACGGGAGCAACGTTGGTTACTGCCAGAGTGAAGGAGGTTGAGTTGGTTGCAATTCCGTCGGTGACTGTGATTGTCACCGTCGCAGCATCCTCGGGTCCATCCAGTGTGGTCAACGTCCACGCCCACGTCCCGCGCCGGAATCGGCGATCACCGATCCCACCGAGGCCGAGAGATTCACCGTTGCGTTTCCATCGGCATCGCCAAATGTGCCGCTGTTTCCAGCAAGGCTCCCCTCGCCCACAGTGATCGTGCCTGAATTCGCCGCCACGCTGGGAGCTGCGTTGGACGGAAGGAGAACGCGGGCCTCAACGTTTGAATCGAGCCCGGCGTCAACATCTGTCCACGCGACGGCGAATCGATCATTGGAAAGTGCTGTTACTGAAGTGATGGCCTGGTCGCCGGATCGATGCTCGTTTACCTGGAACCAGCCGTCGTCGACGGGCGTTCCATTCGCAGTGTAGCGGCGGCCAAAAACCCCGCGCAGGTCGAAGTCGTCCGCGTCGGATGTCCAGGTGATCACAAAGCCTCCGCCTGAGAGTCCCGCAATCGATGCGGCATACAGCGTGGCTGTGTTCGTGTTGACCCGAAACGCGATCCCCTGCAACGCGCCAGTATTGTTAAATCGCGCAGCCTCAATGTGCGAAAAATTCGGATCTGCCCACGCTTCGGAAGCGACGACGAATCCATTCGCGATCGACGCGACGCGCGGAGGACTATAGCCGGTCCACAGGATTCCCGTGCTTTGGTCTGCGCCGTTTGCCCCCACCCGCGCCACGATTTCGTAAGTATTGGGATCCGCCCACGTGACAGCATAACTTCCATTGCTGAGTGCGGCGATGCCCGGGCCTGATCCAGCCGCTGCGATCACAGTCTCGCCTGACAGCGGGGCGCCATCGGCCGCGGCGAAGCGTCGCAACCGCACCTCCCAGCTTTCGTGGAGCCATGCGACGACAATCGATCCATCGCTCAGTGTCGCGATTGCGGGCGAGTAATGCTGCCCGCTGGATGTGCTGGCGGAAAGTTCGGGTCCCACGCTTCCATCCGCCTCGACAATGCGAAATCGAACATTGTAGGCGCTGCCAGCGTAGAGGTACGCCACAGCGAAACGTCCATTATTCAGCGGCGTGACCACAGGGGTTGACTCGTCGGCCGCTGGATCGGAACTGGCAATGACGAACTCATTCCCGATTCGAACGCCTGTGCTGGAATAGCGCTGACCGTAGAGACCATGATTTACGAACGGCGCAAGAAGCTTCCCGTTCTGCCCGGCGGATTGCCAGACGACGACAAAGGTGCCGTCGCTAAGGGTCGCGATGGACGCGCCGCTTTGCGTGTTGGTTGTGTAAGTGTTCACCGCGATGTCGTCTGTGAAGTTCAGATCCTTCGTCGATTCGGGAACCACCGTGAACGTGAACACCTTGCTGAAACCTTCGCCCGGAATGGGATCACCGTTGAAATCGGTTTGATAAACATCGTGATAGCGCAGCGTAACCGAAGCTGTCTGACCGATGGCTGGAATCGTTCCACTCCCAAGCTTCACCTGCGCAAAATTGTTGGCGGTGCGATCGAACGAGATCGTGAACAAATTCGGCACCGACTGTTCTTCAATGACCCAAAACCCGCCGCGAGTATCGCCTGTGTCTCCGGGCTTCATCGTCGCCACGACGCTGCCGCTGGCGGCGTTGTTGAGAATTACTGCAGCGATGTTGTCGGAAATGATGTTGGTCGGCGCGTTGTCGGGATAAACATTGCCGCCGGATGACACTGAAGAAGGCGGGCCCTGCAGGGTCCAGGACGTGCCGAAGTTGTTCATGCTTGTCGTGTCGGCGGGACTGGTATCGACGAATCGCCAGTAGTTGGCCGGGTTTGCGATGTACGAGGGTGAAGTGCCCATCGTGTAAGTCGTCCAGTTCTCGCCGTCCGCGCTGTATTGAAAATAACCGCGCGTGACGACCCATCCGAACGCGGGGACGTTGTAGATTCCGACCGACGTTACGGGATACGATCCAGGATAGCCGCCGAGGGGCGTGGTTCCGGTTCCGAATTTCCAGCGATAGCTGATCCCGCCGGGCCGCACGAAGATTTGGGGTGGCGGTGAAAAGGTTTTGTCGGGAGGGCTCGACGGCGCGGCAAATCCTCGAATTTCAAGCGCCGCGATTGCGACCGCGATTTGAACCAGGCAGAGAAGAACCGCCGGAACTTTGACAAAATTGTGTCCAGCAAAGTGCTTGAACGCTGGCCTTAAGAGCGATGCTGGTGAAAGGCCCGATTGCAGTCCCGTTCTGTTCATTATGTGCGAGTTGTTCTGAGATCCCGATCGTATCGGGCGCACAGAGTAACCGCTGAAGGGAATTCTACGAACCGCCGCGCACGGTGGCTCCCGTGATCATCAACCAATTCGCTCAATAGCCGTGGTTCGCGTGGACTCGGCCGCCCTCCGAATCCGTGGTCAAGCAAACTAGCCTCGCGCGAAGGTCGCGAAGGTCGCGAAGAAAAGAGACGTCGGACGGGAGCGCAGGCCGCAGCCTGCTTCAGCGTGATCCACGCGGGCGTGGTGGAAGTTTCAGCTTTTTAGCGTTTCAACAGTTTTCTTCAAATCCGTGTTCATCCGTGTCCATCCGTGATTAAAATCCCGCACCTCACTTCGTCACACGGTTCCAAAGCCGCTCAATTTCGATCCTCAGGACCTTTGCTTCCTCCCAGGAATTTCGGAAGGTCGAGAGACAGTAGCCTCCCTCGAGCGGGCCCAGTTCAGGACAGATGAAGATTTCACGATCCGAACCGCGATTGCCTTCCATCCAGCACCGCATCAGCGCTTCAGCAAACGGCAGCCAGTCGTTGACCTCTTGCGTGAGGTTGCCCTTCGCGTCCGTAATCGGCACTTGCCCATGATGACCGTTAAACGGGCGGAAATGAAACTGCTGCGCGTGCTGAACCAGATCGGACCGGGTGAGAAGGCGTGAAACGAAATTTCCCGGGACCAAATGCTTCACGACGGCGAAGTGGGAAAAATCGATCGAACACGAAAGCAACCCGCCTGTTGCTTTCTCATACGCATCGCACAATGCATAATGCTTTTCAGGAGTTTCAGTGCAGGTGCCGCGATGCGTTTCAATCGCGGCAATGATGCCAACGCGCTTCGCTTCGCGATTCAATGTGAGCGCGAGCTCCAGGGCTTCATGGGCGGGCGTGTCAGGAGACGCAAGCTGCACGTTGACCTGAACGGCCCCGCAGTCTTTCTGCTCCTGCAACAGGCGCGGAAAATCTGCTGCGCTGCCCGATGCCATCCCGCCCACAAAGATTAAGCCATAACGACGGCAGCCATCGCGCAGTTCAGGACTTCCCGCCCAGCAAACGCCGTCGAACCCGGCTTCTTTGATCGTCCGCAGCTTTTCATCCAGCGACCACTCGCTCGCCATGGTGGGATGGCCCATGAATGTCCAGAGGTTTGCAATGTGTCGCAGGATCATGATTGGAAGGGGCCGTCACTGATTGCCAGCGTCGCGTGCCTGCTTCAGCAGATTGTTTAGAAGCGCTCGAGGTGCCCGAAATGCCGTGCCGTGCTTGTGATGTTCGGGAAAGGAAACTTCGCTCGTGATGTCGGTAAACGTCTTGAAATCGCGCGTCTTCATCGCGCCGTAAATATTGCGTTGGTAGACATCAAAATAAATCAGCCACTCCTCGCCTACCTTCATCGCGCACGGGCCTTCAGTGAACTTCTCCGTGAACGGCGGCGAAATATTGCGCCACGGCCCGAGCGGCCCATCACCAAATGCAACCCGGATGTCCCGCTGCGGACGTGTGTTGTCCTTCAGCAACAAAACGAAATCGTGCGTATCGCGTTTCACGATCTGACAGTCGATGACACTGAAGTCCGGATCCAGGTACAGCTTCGTTGGGGTGAACGTTTTGAAGTCCGTCGTGGTGGTGTAATACATCCGATGATTGTTCGTCCTCGGCTCGAGGTGATCGGGAAAGCGGCCGGGAATCGTGGACGCCCAGCAGATGACAAACTCCCGCGCGGCGTCGTCGTAGAACAATTCCGGCGCCCAGACGTTCGCCGTGTCGGGCTCGTGCTTCATGGCCTCGACAAACTTCTGCTCCGACCAGTTGATGAGGTTCGTGGAACTCGCGTAGCCGAATCCCTTGTCCCCGCGCCACGCCGTGGTCCAAACGAGGTGGAAGGTTCCGTCGGGTCCGCGAACGATGCTGGGATCGCGGAGGATTTTTCCGCCCACGTTCGGTTTCATGAACGTCCCGGGGACGTTCGTCCAATGCAGCGCGTCGAAGCTGTAGAGGAATCGCAACCCGTCCTGCCCGTTCTCGCGGAACGACGTGAACATGTAAACCGTGTCGTTCGTGGAGGCTGCGGACGACGAAAACGAGCACCAGCCAAGAAGGCAGAAAAAAGCCGCAATCAGTTTAGGTTTCATAGCCTGGTCAAATACTCAAAAGACTTTTGTAGGGCGCGTTTCCAATCTGTCCTGCGCTCCGCAGTAGCTGCTACGCAGGACGGGCTATCGCCGTGTTTCCAAGCCGGCCGGGCGCAATCCGCGCATGCAGGTTTGAAACCTGTCCACCTTCCGCAGCAACTGCTACGCGGGACGGGTGATACAGCAGACTCGGAGTCTGCGCTACTCTCTTCGCAACCACACGGACATTTCCGACGCGCCGCGATTCTGCCACGTTGAATACGGCACCAATCGAATACGCTGCTGCCGCGCCGCCGCTGGTTGAACCTGGCGATAGAGCTCTTTCCCCCACGGCGCATTCGTGCGAATCCCAACAACGCCGTCGAGCGTCACAACGCCGCCCAACAGCCGCGTGTCGTGTCGCGCAAGAAACTCAGTTGCGGGCGAGATCACAACATCGTGGGGCTTCACTCCTGCCGGGAGATCCGTCGATTCGACGCAATATACAGTCGGCCCGCGCTTGAATGCCAGCTGTCCCACGGTTTCTTCCACCAGCGGATTTGCTTCGAGCAAGCGGATCGGCATTTCCAGGTCAACGTCCACAAGATCGCCCGGCTTCCACTCACGCTTCAATTCAACATAGGTTCCCGCCGTTGTTTCCGAAGTTCCCACCGGTTGTTGGTTCACTCGAACTGTAAAACCATCCGCCCATTCAGGGATTCGAAGCTTCATTGAAAACTCAGTGCCTGAGCTTTCCTCAACACGCACACGAACGCGGCCGCTCCAAGGAAACTCAGTTTCCTGCAGCAGCTTCACGCGGCCTATTCCCGGAACCTCCGTGTTGAGCCGGCTTCCGCCATACAGGTTGATCCAGACGGTGCGATCGGATTTTGCGTACGCGAATTCGGGACTGTGAGCGAGTGTCCGCGCGAGGTTGGGCGGGCAGCAAAATGAACTGATAAACGGCACGCGCTGATGCTTCCATCGCAGTTCCGTGGGCAACGGGTCGGTCGTTCTGAGCGGATTCACGTAGAAAAAGTTCGTTCCATCCAGCGACATTCCCGACAGCACACTGTTGTGCATCGCGAGCTCGGCGACGTCGATGAACCGCGCTTCGCCGGTCGCGAGGAACATGCGCCAGTTCCACAGCACGTTCCCGATATTGGCGCACGTTTCATTGTGGGCCGTCGTGTTCGGCAATTGATAATTTCGTCCGTAGGCCTGGTGCGTGCGCGTGATTGAGCGCTGGTCGCGCGAGGCGTCAGGCGAGGCACCATCGTACAGGGCACCGCACCCGCCCGTGATGTACATCTTCTGTTGCACCAGGTTCGACCAGATGGGTTCCAGCGGATTCCATAAAGTCTTGTCGCCCGATTCCATGAACAGGTCCGCGGCGCCTGCGTAGAGATAATTTGCGCGCACCGCGTGTCCTACGGCGTTGGTTTGCTGTTCGAATGGGATGCGATCCTGATTGTCATCGCCACCATCGGTGATCTGGCTCCGCAACGCAAAGAATCTTCGTGCGAGGGAGAGGTACTCGGCCTCGCCCGTGACACGATACAGATCAACGATGCCCATGTAATGCGATGGGCAAACGGAACTGCGCGCCGCCTCGGGTGAGGCTTCATTGAACGTGCGCTGCATGAAATTGGCAGCCTTGCGTGCAACCGACAGCAAATTGGTTTTGCCCGTCACCCGATGATGCAGCGCGGCGGTCGTCATCAAGTGGCCCATGTTGTACATCTCGAAGTTATGCCGATTCTGAAAAGGAACGGCATTGGTATCGCCATTACGCTGACGCACGAGCACCTGCGTATGCAGGTAACCATCGTCCCGCTGTGCGCGTGCGATCAACTCGATGGCCGAATCGACCTGTGCTGACAGCGTGGGATCATTCGTCATCGAAAGCATCGCGATGCTCGCTTCGAGCACCTTGTAGACTTCGCCGTCGTTGAACGTCGCGCCGCGATATCGTCCTTCCGCATCGCCAACAGCGATTCGGAAGTTCTGCAGGAAATGCGTGTGGTTCGTGCCTTCCATGATTCGCCAAAGGGCGGGCAAGGTTGAGGTTCGGCACAGTTCGATGCGGTCGGCCCAGAAGCCGGATGTCCAGCGTGCTTCGCCGGGTGCGATCGGTTGAACGGCCGCATGCGGGCGCGCACCAATTTCAGCCGCTGCGACGCGGGATGGGACGAACAGCGCAACGAACAGAAGTAATTGAACCAGGCGGCGGAGACGGGGCGACGCAGCCCGCCCCTCCGAGTCTGCTGTATCGCCCCGCCTTCGTCGCGATATTGCGGAGGCTGGACAGGTTTGGGAACCTGCGCTGCGGAGATTCGCGTTCATCTCACTTCGTCCCCAATTTGGCATCGCGCTTCTCCAGCGTCGCTGATTGCGGCACGACTCCGAGCACGATAAAACTCCCCTTCCCAATCAGCTCCAGCTGGTGACGGCCGGGCTCGTAGCGGAAGGCGTGCACATTGAATGCCGGGCATTCCTCGATCTCGCCCGCGTTGCGCAACACCGGTTCAACGCCACCTCGCTCGTCCGCGTGCGACGCGAAGTCCAGGTTCGGCACCTGCAGCCAGAGATCGCGTTCATTCTGGAAATATCCGATCAACACTCGCACGGGTTGCGTCACCTCGAACTCAATAGGCACATGGCGATGATTCTTCGCCTCTTCGTGCGAAAAGCGAATACCCGTCAAGCCGTTCAATTCGCTCGCAACAGACATGAAGGTGTACCGCCGATCCACGAACGGACGCGCGCCGGCCTTTACCTCGTACGTTTCCGCGTTCGTGCTGATTAATCGGAACGGCGCCGCCGGCCACGGCTGGACAGCGGTGGTGGAAGTCGCGCGCGCCGGATCCTTGAGCTCCGCAAGCGCGACGCGGAAATCGGCGAGTTCCTTCTCGTACAACGGCAAGACCTGGACCCAATGATAATTGGTTCCAGCGCCATTCGCCGCACCGCCGAACGGAATCTTGCGATGACCCGTTTGCATCGAATTGGCGAATTGATACGTATTCCGGGTCAGCGCCGTCAGCTCCCTGAAACGTTCAAGACTTCGCGTCATGTGTTCCCCGGCCGCGTTCATGTCCGCCATGTCCTTGCTGAATCCATAACGCAACACGTGCGCGGCCGCCTTTGTTTTGTGCTCGTAGTTCTGCGCCATCGCGAGAATGCATGCAAAGTCGTTGCGCCAGCGCTTGAACTCCGCCTGGTTCTCCGTGACGTGCGGGGCTGCGGCAGCGGCGAACACAACGGCGTTGCTGGCGTGCTTCAAAACCGCCTCGATAACGCTGACAGGGGTCTCTCCGATATGCGCTTCCTTGCTCCATTCCTTGCGGACAAATTCGTCGAGCCGTTCTCCTGGCGGCGCCTGCGATTCCCAGAGTTCAGTGATCGCGTTGTAACGCTTGGGATTGACGAGTTGATCCAGCGTCATTCCGAGCGACAAAGTCTGGCGGTTGCCTTCGGTGATTCCGAAACGACGCACCAGCTGCGGCGCAACTTCGCCAGCTTCGTTGACAGCATCGAGCATCTTCTCAGCGGCCTGACGCGTGCCCAGGAATGCGGTGAGCCGACTAATCCAATACGCGCGATCCTGGTTCAGGTTCACATCGGGATTCCACGCATAACGCGCCCAGGCCTCGAACCACATCCAGTCGCGATCCCACTGCTTCAGCGGCGGCGTGGTGGCGTCGGGACTGTTCGGCCAGTTCCAGTAGGCGAGCGGATACAAGTGCAATCCGCTGGCGCCGAAACGATCGCGCGACGCGAGGATCGATTTGCGAATGAACTCCTGCGCGCCGTAGCGGAACGGTTCCAGGTTGGAAAGGATGTGGACGTTGACGATGTGCGACCCGAGCGCGGCCATATTCAGGTGCGTCTGCGCTGCCTTGCCACGCGGCTCGTAAGTGGTCAGCGATTCGCCATTGTATTTGGTTTCTGTAAACAGATTCGTGTACACCGCGAAACACGCCGGCATGATTGCCTCGGGATTCATCGCGTGCGTGCGAATCACCACGGGCGGCTGCTCCCTCAAACCGGCGGCTTTCATGCCATCGAGAACCCCGGGAAGAATCGTGCTGGTGGCCCAACTGATCTGGTTGGTGGTGCCCTGCAACGCCTCCCCAAGGCAAACCATCAAGCCCACATTCGGATACTGCTTCACGAATTCGGCAATGGATTTGCGTGTGTAATCGGAGGAAAGCGGCGTTGGCGCGGAGAGCTGCGTGGGAACACCGTGCTTCTCGGCAAGCGGTTTGGGCAGGAAGATGTTGTAGAACATCTGCACGAGCCAGATGCCGCGCTTGTCGCATTCCGTGGTGAGCCAGCGGAACATTTCAACGTTCTTTTCAAATACATCATCGGGAACTTCCACGGCCTCGGGATATTCCTTTAATCGAACGAGCGACGCGAACGGATGGCCGTTCCAGAGGTAGAGGGAGTTCATGCGATTCTCGACCAGGACATCGAGATACTCGGACCACAACTGTTTGTCGTAAAACCAGGGGAACAACTCGGGCGTGTAAGGATATTCGTAAACACGGCGGCCTGGCAGGATCGATGTTTTCTGCATGGCAACGCAGACACCGCGAAGGGCCATCGCAGGTGTGTCGGCTACGTTGATCGACTGCGGGAGTCGTCGTTCTTCGCGAATGCGACGGGCCGCATCGACTGCTCCGTAAAGCAGACCCGAATCCGCAGCCGCAGTGATCGTCAAAATATTGTTGGATGATTCGAGCCGGAAACCTTCGTGGCCAAGGTCCTGCCGCAGGTCGGTCCGTTGTCGAAAACGAATGGACGGACCGTTTGTGGAAGGCGCCTGGCCAACCGTTCCCTGGAGGCCCGCCGCTTGCAAAGCAAGACCGAGGCGTTCAGCGGCAAAGACAACGCGGGGACTCGCGTTGGTGGGAATGGTGATGTTGACGTGGGGCGCCGCGGATGCGCCGAGTGCAACGAAAAGGAGGAGCGCAATTGCGCTTGCGAGCGCATTTCGTAGCACAGGCCTCCGAGTTTGCTGTATCGCCTGTCTCCCGTAGCAATATTGCGAAGGGTGGACAGGTTTCCTTGCCTGCTCGCGCGGTTCACGTTCTGCCGGCTCAGAAGCCGGCGATACAGCCCGTCCTCGGTAGCAGCCTACTGCGGAGGGCAGGGCAGGTTTGGAAACCTGCGCTACCGTTTCGGTTGATTTACAGTTCATTGCTCTTCCTTCACAAGCCACGTTAGCGGAGTCGAAACGCGGATCGGGTCATCGATCGTTACGACGTCGCCACGAGTGACGACCCCTGTCCGCGGGTCAATCGAATGCATGCGGTACTTGCCGCCAACATTCTCCAGATTCAGGACGTCGTGATTCATCGCATATACTAACAGTCGCCGGCCTTCCTCGCGCAATACAAACACACCAGGGCGCGACAAATCCGGCGCGGGCGCCATTGATGGGATCGCGTCCAGCAATTCGGGCGCGGTGTCTCGTGGCAGGCGCGGCAGTGATCCGCCGGCGCAAAGCCACGCCCAGGCTGCGATATCAAAGTTGCAGATAACGGGTTTGGCCGGGAACTTCGCACGATACTCCGCTGCCATTCCTGCAAGCGACGTTTCGTTCGGCCGTCCTGCGCGCGATTGGCGCTCGAACTGCCGCGGCGCCAGGTTCTTCCCGCCGGGGGGCGCAAACTCGCCGTTCTCTGTTCGCCACCAGTAGCGGAAATCAATCACGTCCACGATTTCGCGACGCTTTGGATCCGACAGTATCGAGTCCTGGACATCCTTGGTGGCGCTCAGCGCGATCAGGGGCGCGGCAGGCTTCGAAGCCCGCGCTGCGTCGCGCGTCCACTCGCCAATGGTGTCGAGCCAGAACTGCATAAAGTGCAAAGGCCCCGTGAACTCCGCGCTGGTGAAGTGGATTACGTTCGCGCAATTCGTGAAGTTCTCGAGACATTGACGAATGTAACCTCGGTGCAGTTCGCGCCGGACGGGATGGCTCACATCATAGAACAGTTCCGCCTGGAAGATCCGTTTGTCGCCCGCGTACGGCGGCGGCTCGGGGAAGCCCGTGTCGTTGATGTTGTTTGCCGAACGCCACGGAAAGTCGGCCCAGTGCGCGCCGGCTTCGAGGATATTGTGCTGAAAATAATTCTGATGGAACAACACCTGTCCGCGTTGCTCGCCCAGGCTGGCAAATTCCCGCAGCCGCTTCCAATACCACGGATTGAATTTCGTCAGGTCGTAACGGCTCAAACCATCCCACCCGATCCCCTGCCCGCTTCGTGCAAACGGTTGCTCGTAAAACGGCGGCAGCACATCGCCACTCATCCTGCGAACGCGCTCGTGATCGTCACGCCGACGGTCATACCAAAGGCCGTAATTATGGTCCAGGGCCACGCGGCCGCCCGCGTGCATGACGTCCGACACCTCCTGCAGGTCATCCGTCAACCCGGCGCCCGGTCGTCCTGGAACAAAGCGCGTCACGTTCACTCCGAATTGCGCCGCTTCAGACGGACGAATACTCCCGCGCCACCAGGTGACGTTTTGAATGCCGCCGATGAGGAGCCGGCCGTTCAGGGTCAGCCAGCCGTTGGTGAGGGTTAATTTATGATTGATGATGGATGATTTATGAGTTGCATCTCCTGTTTCCGGACTGTTGTTTTCGATGTCTTCAAGTCGTCGTGCGTTCGTGGCTTCGGCTGGAAGTGGATCGCGGTGCGATGCATCAAGAATGTAGTCCTTGAGATGCGGCGGCGGTTGATGCGCCGCGGCGGCGAGTTCCTGCGCACGATTCAGCGGTGGATTGCTCGATTCCTCGCGCGGACGCGGCATCAGTTGCAAACGGTCCATCGCTGCTCCGCCCCACCGCTCTCGCACCTGCGCGGCGAACAGGCTGCCGGGCTCCATAAAGTCGTTCGAGCTGCGCCAGATGCCGTCGCCTTCAAATCCAGCCCACGATCCAAACGACCAGTTCTGCGCGCCTGGAGGATTCCACACACGGATCACCGACGCGCTGCAATTCCAGAGAACGCAATTTGCAGCCGCCCAGCCGATTCCCGCGTTGTTGCCGGGACGGAATCCAAGGGTGATCGCATTGCCGTCAATGTTGACATTGTCGTAGAGAACGCCGCTCGCCCAACTCTGAATCGGGCCGCTGTCCTGCGACGGAAGTTTTGCATCGCATTGGACGAATGCGTTCGGACCCGCAGCGCAATGGCCGGCTGAAAAATCGTGCCTGCCGTCCTCGGCATAACAACGCAGAAACAATGTCTGCTGGCCCATTGTGAAGAACGTGTTGCGCCGATATCCGCCGTCCTCAGAAACAGGTTCAGTCGAGACGCAATCCTGAACCGTCACGCGACTGGCGGTTTCGTGAACCGCCACAGCCGAGCCTGCGAAATGTTTGAACGTCACCTGACGCACCCACGCGTCGCGCACGTTATCCATCGTGATCGCGCACCAGGAATGATCCTCATCTTTCGCATTGCCTCGATTCCAGCTGGATTCCAGCGCAAGATTCTCGATTCCGATTCGCTCCACCCGGCCCGCCCACGTTTCGACCGCCAGGATTGTGGCGTTCCCATTTGAAATGGCCGTGGTAATGGGCGCGTCCAGGGAAATCGTGTTTGCCTGAACCGACTGGATAACCCTATCCCAGGCTATGTCTCGCGTTCCCGGCCTCCATCCGCCGCCGACGCCGCCGCCAAATTCCCGCGCGCCGAGTTCATGAATCCACGCTTCCGTACCCTGGCGGATCACTCGCACGGAATCACCCGCTTTCAAGCCGGAGCTGCCTGCGAGTTCAATCGTTGTCGCACCAACAGGGACGTAAGGATTCACAACGCGCCAGCTGGCGTTGCTTTTCAGCACGATGTCACCGCGCCCCGCAGCACGAACAAGCGTGCGCCGGTCATTTCCAGCGGCAACGAGCTGCGTCCCGTCCGATCCAATTCCAGAACCGCGAAGCACCACTCCTGAATTGCTGATCACGAGACTGCCGAACACTTCGTGGCGGCCGCGGGACAGCAGGACAGCGCCGCGTAATCCATCACTGTTTGGCGGCAAAGTCGCCACATGGTTCAACGCGCGCTGGATCCGCTCGGTGCTGTCGCCTCCGCGGGCGTCGACGAATATCACAACCGTCGCTGCGGGAATTGCCGCCTCGCCTCCGCGATATCCGCAAGATGAGAAATCGGGAATGCGGTCACCTTCGGAGTCATCGTGGTATCGCAGCAACCCGTTCGTTCCCATCGAAATGATGGGAGGCAATGGGGCGGCGCAGACCGAGGCGGCAGCAAACCAAAACGCAAGCAACGCGATGCAATTGTTTTTCACGGCAACCTCCCCGTCAGCGGCTGCAGGGCGCTGCCCCTCGCAATCTCGGTTCCATTTGCGAGGATACGCAGGCCGGGACCGCGCCCGTAACGTGATCCATCCTTGTCCCAAACAATCGTCAGCACGGAACCGTGATATGGCACGCGATCGAGGCAGAACCAATCCCACGTTCCTTCCGGCAGCAGCGGATGCACTTCCACGATGTTGTCGGCCCGCGGGCGAATGCCCGCCAATCCGGTTATCAACAGGTCCGCGAACGTCGAATGATTGTAGTACCGGCTTCTGCCGTTCCGTCCGTTGATCCACCCGCCCGTGACTTCATCGTGATACTCGCCGATGAACGGTTTGCCGTTCGCGTATTGGCTTCGCACATAAGTTACGAACTGATCGAAGTAGATTGCGGTGGAAAGTTTCGTCGCGGCAGCTGCTTCGCTCCGCAAGAAATTCGCAAGCGCGTAGAGCGTCTGCGATGTGGCAAACGGCCAGACCGCCCCGTCCCATTCGCACGTCCAGATTCCGTGTGATCGGAATTCAGGATGGCGGCGCTCGGCCGTGGTGATCCCCGCGGGCGCTCGAAAACCCTGGACGTCCATCAATTGCCGCCATGCTGCGGAGAAACGCGCCTCGGGCGGGACAAGGTTGAACATCCATGGAATGAAACCAATGGCTTCACGGACTTCTGCCAGGTTGCCGTCGGGGCGGCGCACTTCGAAGAATTCAGAATCGGGATTCCAGAGCGTCTCGAGAATCTGCGCACGCAGGCGTTCAGACTTCGATTCGAACTCAGTTGCAATTCGGGGTTCATTTGCCAACTGCGCGATCCTCGAGATTGCCCGCGCGTTCGCCGCCATGTAGCTGTTGATGGTTGGCCGAACGTTTTGAACGCGCCGCCCGCCGCTGATTGATTCCTCCATTCCGTCGCGAACATCGAACTGCCAGAACATTCCATTGGTCAATTGCCGCTCCTGCTCCCATGCGCGATAATCCCCAACCAAATCGGGAAGCAAATCGATCAGGAACTGCCTGTCGCCGTCGGCGAGGAACCTTTCATAAACCGTTTCCGCAAACCAGCTGCTGAATCGATGAAAATGAGGCGCAGGTTTGCCGTCGTTCCCCCGCATCCAGAAGTGAATGTAGTTCTCAACGAAGCGCTGATCCGCCAGCCATCGCGATTCGGCGACGTGAAATGAGGCGGCGCAGCTGATCGTGTTGAATTCCCCGGCGTGGCTGACAGGCGTCAGGAATTCGGTGAACACGAATCCTTTTGGCGTTTGCTTCAGGTGTTTGCGAAACGACCACCATCGGAAGTAATAGATCTCTTCGACCTCGCGATCGGGACATTCAAAGAACGGGATGTTCGCCTGCAGCCACTGCGAGGATTCGGCATTGGAGATGAGGTTCGTAACGTTCTCGTCTTCCATCGCATTGAACCGTTCCACGTGATGGGAGAAGGCGGCAGGCTGGAGGATAGCGGACGGTTGCGCGGCAGCCGTGAATGAGATCAGGAGAAACGGGACGAGAATCGAGATAGCGAGGAAGCGGCGAATCGTGGCGCAGACATCCGAGTCTGCTGTATCGCCCATCCTCCGTAGCAGTACTGCGGTGGGTGGACAGGTTTCGCTACCCGCTGGCGCGGTCAGCGCCTTGCCGGTTTGGAAACCGGCGCTGCGTTTCGCAATCGCATTTCCCATCACGCCAATCCCATTCCCTCAAGTTCCGCCTGAAGTTCTTTCACGCGAATATCGACCAGCATCCGCTCTTCGCTGCGAAATCGGTGAAACGGCTCGGCCAGGAAATCTTCACACACGCCCACACACGCGAGAGCGCACTTGATCCCTTTGATGATTGATGACGGATGCCTGCCGATGCGGTACAGGGATCCGCTGACGCGCAGCACCGCCTGATGCAATTGGAGCGCGCGAGGGAGGTCCCCAGCCCGCGCCGCCTCCACCAGTTTAACGTAAAGCCGTGGAAATAAATTCGCACCACCGCTGACGCCACCGTGACCGCCGGCGAGAATGGCATCAAACAGCATCTCCTCGGGTCCAATCAAAACCGGCCAGCCAGCACGGACACGTGCCAATTCCAGTGCACGATGAAAATAGATCATGTTGGCGGAACTGTCCTTCAAGCCGATGATCCTGGGCTGATCGACTGCCCAGCGGACCGTTTCCACCTCGAATGGCACTTTGGTCAGCGCCGGCATGTTGTAAATGAAGAGCGGTAGCGGCAGTTCATCGAGAAGATGACTCAGATATTCCTGCAGTTCCGGCTGCCCCTCCGGCATGTAATACGGCGGCGCCGCGACGAGGGCTTCAGCACCCGCATCAGCCGCCACCTTCGCGACACTCACCGATTCTACAAAAGCCGTGTCTGTAATGCCCACCAACACAGGGATGCGTCCGTTCACCTGCCTGCAAGTGCGTTCAATCACCTCGCGGCGCAGCTTGTAGCTCAGGCCGGGCCCCTCGCCCGTCGTGCCCAGAATGAACAAACCGTTCACCCCTGCGTTCACCATGCGTTCGATCAACCGCTCCAATCCGGCGCGATCCAGTTCATCGCGGCCCAGCAGCGGCGTCACCATCGGCGGTATGATTCCTGAAAATTTCAATGCTTCCTTTCGACAGACTCGCCAGGCGGCGTCCGGGTTTCAACGGGTAATTGCAATTGGCGCCTTCGCATGAACATGCTGGCAATCCAGCCCACCAGCAGAATCGTCAGCGTGCTAATTACGACTACCAGCAACGTGTGGAATGGGCTTCGATACGACGATCCCCAACCCGTCCATCGCGGGGAGAAAGTCATCCACGCAATGACAACCACGCCGCTGACGACGCCGACCGCAGCGGCCCTATTCCCTGCTCGTGTTGCGAGCAGTCCCAACAGGAACAAACCCAGCATGCCGCCGCTGAAGATGCTGGCGAGCCCCCACCATGCATCCAATGCGTTTTTAATTTGCATCATTGCGAGCGCCATTCCGATGCCTGCGACACCGAACACCAATGTCGCCACGTGGAGGACGCGCATCGACTCCCATTCGCTGGCAGCAGGTCGAAAATAGCGTTGGTAAACGTCGCAGAGGATCAACGTTGCAGAACAATTGACCGAACTTGAAACCGTCGATTGAGCCGCGGCGAAGATGCTGGCGATTACGAGACCCGTCACCCCGACTGGAAGTTGCGCGACAATGAAATGTGGAAAGACGGAATCGGGTTTGTTGAGCGCATCCACCGACGCGGGGAGCAATTCAGGTCGGGCGCTGTAGAATGCGAACAATCCGGTTCCAATGAAAAAAAATACGGCGGATATCGGCAAATAGAGGAGTGCGCCCAGCCAGACGCTGCGGGCTGCAGCCTCGTCTGTCTTCGCGGTCTGATAGCGTTGCACATAACTTTGGTCGATGCCGAAGTTCTGCAGGTTGATGAAGATGCCATTCAACAGCACCACCCAGAACGTCATCGTGGAGAAGTCCGGATCGAAACTGCCGAGGCTGAACTTGTTGTGCTCCGAAGCGATCTCGAAGAGTTGCGCCGGGCCCTGAGGCATTCCAAACAGCAGAATAGCCACGCAGGCAAATGCACCGCCAATGAAGATGATGCTTTGGACGACGTCGGTCCAAATCACTGCCTCCATGCCCCCGACAAGCGTGTAAACAATCACGAGCAGTCCCGCGCCAAGGATGATCGTGGGAATGCTCCAGCCGGTGAGCGGCGCCAGGGCAAGGGCGAGCAGATAAAGTATCGTTCCCATCCGGGCGAGTTGGGTCAGGAGGTAGCAGACCACAGCGTAGGTTCTTGCCCACGGCCCGAAGCGCTTCTCGAGATGCTGATAAGCCGAGACTTCACCCGATCGACGGTAGAACGGAACGAAGTATTTTACCGCGAACCACGTCGTTACAGGAATCGAGAGACTGAACACGAAGGCGTTCCAGTTTGTGGCGAAGGCTTTTCCTGGAAGCGCGAGAAAGCTGATGCTGCTGACGTAGGTTCCGAAAATTGACAAACCGACGGCCCAAGCCGGGATGCGGCGGCCCGCTGCCATGAACTGTTCCGAGCTCAGGCCTTTCCGTCCAAACCAAAGGCCGAGAGCGACCACGCCCACGAGGTAAGCCAGCAGCACACAGATATCAATGACGGGCAAGGCTGACATCAGTATTGAACATCCATATCCCGGCCCGCTGCATTGCGCGCCGGCCCTTAAAACGAAGCCGCCCCGGATCCGGGGCGGCTTGCACAATCACTAACCCAACAAACAATCAATGACGGCGGCGGGAGATCAGCATGGCGGCGGCGCCGAGGCCGATCAAAGCGAAGCTCGTGGGTTCGGGCACGGCAATCGCGATTCCGTCGAAGCTGAAGCGATCCTGTCCCAGGCCGCCGGTCAGGAACTGCGGAAGGCGGACATCGAGGCGGCCATTGCCCAAAGCATCGGTTTCCAGCATGAAGGGAAGCAATGCCCAAGCCCGAGTGTCACCCGCCGTGCCGTCGCGCGGAGCGCCCAATGCTGTGGAGTTGTCCACCCAATTCAACGTTGCGCCTCCCAGGTTGTCGACAATAGACCACGTTGTTCCGCCATCGACGCTGAACTCAGCACCGGCTTTTTGACGGGAGGATACGACAGCGTTCGTGCTGTTCTGCGCGTAGATCGCGTAAACCCGGACGAAATATTCCGTGTTCGGCAACAGACCGGAGAGTGGCATATACAGGCCAGGATCGGGTGCGCCGGCGCCCTGATTCGGATACCTGCCCGTGTATGCGGTGCCGTTGTAGGCGGGAACTCCCGGCCCAGTTGTGCGGTAGCGCCATCCGTAGGCAGCGCCGTCGTCTCCCAATCCCCATGTCGCGTCGCTATCGGTGGTCGCGTCCACGGCTGTGGCTGCACCAGGAAAGTTCAAGCCGTCTTGAAGATCAATGTAGGTGAATGATTGCGCCTGGAGAGCCGTTCCACCCAGGGCCAGGGCAAGCACTGTCGCTAGTTTTGTCGGGTTAGTCATACGTCTTTTCGGTTAGGGGTTATGGGAGTTTCTGGATTCTGGAAAATGTCTGGATTCTTTTATAAGCGCCGCATCGTGTTCACATCAATTGTTATGCTATTCGGATTGTGACGAAAAATTTGCTAAATTTGATACAGCCGGGCGTCCGGACTATTCACGACAACAACAGTTCATGCGGGCCAAATGCTAAAATTCACCCACCAGCGACCCGAGATATTCCTCGAGGTTCGTATAGCCGTCGCCATTTCGATCCGCATTGCCGTCAGCTGCGTCGGCCGCGTTCAATCCCCGGGCCGATTCCCATGCGTTCGGCATGCCGTCATTATCCGTATCCCATCCTGCCGGCCGTGAAACTTCCGGATAATTTTCCCATCCGCCCACGTCTTCCTGGGAGTCCGGCAACCCAGGCAAACCGGTCTTGCTGCCCTTGAATTTCGCTGTCCCGTCCCGCACTTCCGCAATCACCCGCCGATCGTGCTCATCCAGCGCAGGAAAATTGCATCCGACATTTGCGAGGACGTTGGTGAAGGCTTCATCGGCAGAACGGGTCGTGACATGAGGCTGAAAAAACGGACGGTCGGACCACGGGCTGTATTCTGTGGGAACCGTGCCTCCGCGCTCGGTCGTTGCGATACGTCCTTTTTCCTGCTCGTCGACTCCGAAATGTCCGGGCATGACGTTTCCGGCAACGTAATAACGTTGTGATCCCTTGAAGCCGCCGTATTGCGCATTCAACGCATGAAACCGCTGTGTGGCCGGGCCGGGTTTGTAGAAGTTGTTCACGAAGTTCACCTCATGCGCGCCGCCGTCGGTTGCGCGGTTCTTCCAGTTGTAAACAACATTGTTTCGGATATCGAGACGGCCAGCATACGTATTATCGGGTTTGGCGAGGCCGCCGGCCAGACTCCAATTCCGACCGGCGCAATGCGCCAGCAGGTTGTGATGAAAGCTTCCGATGTCGCCGCCGATGCTTGCGGCATAACCGTGCTGGGTGCCTGGCGGATACTTCTTGTGCCCCGCTTCGTTGAGAGCCTCAGAGATGAGCGTGCGTTGAAGCGTAATGTTTTTGGCGCCACGCGAGCTGAACGACTCGTCCAGGGTCCAGCTGATGGAGCAATGATCAATGATGCAATCATCGCTGCTGGCCATGCCCATGCCATCGAGAGTCTGGCCCGACGTGTTGCCCGGGCGAACCCTAACGTACCGAATGATCACGTTGCTCGCCCCCAGCATGCCCATGTTGTAATTGCGGATGCAGATGCCTTTGCCTGGCGCAGTTTGGCCTGCGATCGTCAGGTATGAGTTGGTTTTTCGAATGATCAACCGGGAATCCAGCGTGATGAGCCCCGAAACATCGAACACCACCGTGCGGGGGCCCTCTTCCTCAACTGCCGCGCGCAGCGAGCCGGGCCCGCTGTCGTTCAGGTTCGTCACCTTGATCACCCTGCCCCCCCTGCCGCCGACTGCAAAACGCCCGTAGCCTTCTGCAGTAGGAAATGCGAGTTGACGTCGCCCGCCTTCAGGCGCGGCTGCCGGCGCAGCATGGAGGTTGGCGACTCCGGAACCGATGCTTGAAACGACGAACAAAGCGGCTGCGCATTGAGAAAACATTGAAGCCATAACGATTTCGGTCTGATCAGCGAACATGAAAGCGCCGGTGCGGCAACGCGCCGCACCGGCACAACAACAGGACAGTCAACTAAAACTGCGGATGCCCAAGGCGATAGAACACAGCGCCATTGTCACGATTGATCCAGTTGGTGATCGTGATTGAGTTGGTGAAGATCGACCCGGCGACGACGCTCCAATTCGTGCGAGCCATGCTCAAACCGTTTGTGAGCGCGCGGGTTTGCGTCAGCAACTCCCAGCCAATGTGGCTGCTCGGCCAATTGAATGTGACGTTCGTGCCGTCGAATGGAATCACTGACAGCGGGATTGGATTAGTCGCCGTTGCGGAGATACGGATGATGCCGTTCGTCGCAAAGTCACTGCGATCCCAGACGAGTCCCAATCCGGGCGAGGCAGGATCCATCACAGGAAGCTGTGTTTCCGTGTTGTCGAACGGACGATTTCGGAATCCGCCGCCGAACTGTTCGAAAGGTTTGCTGAGAATCTTGATCACCGTGCCGTTCGTCCAGGGTGTGTTGCCAAGGCGATTCATGCGAAGCGTTCCAGTCCGGGTGGACCAGCGTGAAGTGTAGATCACATCAGAGCTCTTGGCCGTTGTGGAAAGCGTCGGAGCATTGCCAAAAGGATTCGAGCCAGGGGCGGAATCCATATTGACGTCGATTTCAATTACGGAACCCGGCGTGAAATCCAGTTGCGATTGATTCGTGAACGCAGCGATTGTCCCTGGGGTACCGGGAGAAAGAATTCCTCCGGAACCGATTACCAGCCGCGACCAGTAGGCGGGGGCTGCGCCAGCAGTGTGGTTGATATCCGCTGTGCCAGTGAAGATGCCACCGATGCCGTTCATGCGGCCGAGGAGGTCGATTCGATAAGTACCATTGGGTCCGCCAATGATGCCGTTGTTCCAGCGGCCGTTGAGCGTCACCGTGGTGTTGGTTCCTTGAATCGTTGAAGTGCTTGGAACGCGTGTCACGATCACACCACCCTGGTTTACGGTCATTTGGGCATTCGCGGCCTGGACGGTGCCGGTGATTGAACCGGATGTCGTCAATGATCCGCCGTTCACAGTCACGCCGTTCGCGACGGTAGCGCCAGCTTGAAGCGTCGATATTCCGGGTGACACGAGCCGTGTAATGCTACCCGAGAAGTTCAGCACCGCGTTGCTGCTCACGACAGTGGAACCGATTGCTCCACTGCCGGTCACGGTTCCCTCATGAACTGTCAAAGGCAGTTCGCTCAATGCGTTAATCGCGAGCGAGCCCGTGCCCCATTTGTTCATGGGGGCAGTGCCGCCGATCATGCCAGCGCCGTTGAACGAGTAGGACAGGGTGTTGTTGGTAACGAGCACGCCAACACCGCCGACAAACACCTGGCCTGGCAGGGTTACGCTAGAGTTCGCTGCAGTGTCGTCGAACGTCGCAGCGTCACCATTGGCAAAGATTCCCCCACCTTTCCAGTTGGATGAGGTCGTAGTCCAGTCTGTTCCGGGCGAGCCGTTCCAAACGAGGTTAACGGGCGCCGTGTTCAGAATTACGATGTCAATCGTGCTGTTCGCAGTATTATTCACCACGTAACCAAAGACGCCTGGCGGCATCGTCACACCGAAATTCGGCGAAGCTGAGGTGTACTGGATGATGGGCACCTGCAATGGAAAGGTGTTTACGTTAATCACCGAGGCAATGTTGATCGTGTTTCCATTACCCGCGGTGACGACATTGGTTGCATAAATATAGGGAGTGGTCTTCGAGCCATCGAGCAAGAGCGTGAGCTTGGAATCGGACATCGAAAGAGTGTTCAACCACTTGTCTGGCTGGCCAATTTCACTGAACACCCGCAACTCGCCTCCGCCTGTGATTGAAATACGATTGTTGCCCGAAACCTTCGTCACTCCCCCGATGAAAATGTTGCTGGCGATTACCAGTCCTCCGTTGTTGATCTCGATCGAACCGTTGCCTGTCTCGGCTGCCCGCTTGTCGCCTGCGTCGGCTGTTGTGTAGCCAAGGTGCAGGGTATCATTGACACGGAACACGCCATTGGTGCTGACCACGAGAGTTCCGTAGACTTCACCGCTCGCATCGTTGCCCTGTTCGTCCACAGGGATGATGTTGTTCCCGAGTTCCTGGGCCGAGATGTAGGCGATGTTCGCATCGATGACGCCATCCGCCATTCGCAACTCAGCCTGGCTTGTATCATTGTCCTGCGACTCCAGGCGATCACGGCCGAGATACAACCTATCCACGAGCATATCCACTCTTCCCGCGTTGAAATTCACATTCACTTTGCTTCCAGACCCTGCGCCGCTGTTTCCAGAGTTGTCGCCGAACGCGACAACAGACATGCGGCTCACGCCATCGGCATTTCGGAAGTACGCGACGGGCGAGCTTCCCGCCGGAATGATGTTGGTATTTGAGTTGAAAATGACGCGCGTGTCGCTTTCCGCCTTCGCCACAGAATGGCCGAAGACAATGCTGTCCATCAAAAACACGTTGGTTCGTCCCAGGATGAAACTGAACTGGCTGCCGCTGCCGAGCCCCTGTTCTTCGCTGTTGCTAATGGCCAATGCGTAATCGCGTACCACGGGGTCGTTGTAGTTATTGGCGTCAACGTGTGTCGCCCGGAGATAGTTGGTCAAGGCGAGTGTGACCTGCGGAATAAAACGTGAAGGCCGCGAATTTGTGGCCGTGCCGCCACGCGACGAGTAGCCGTTGTTCGTGTAATACGGATAGAGGCGATAATCACCCAATCCAATGCGGTTCACATCTGCAACAAACGTGTTCAGCCGGCTCATGTTGAGGGTGGAGTTCTGGCCGGCTTCCTTCAGGAGCGAGACAGTAGCCTGTGCGTTGCTGACGACCAGCGCGCCTCCGCCCGAATAGAAAACCTCGATTGCTCCCGCGCGGTTGATCGAGTCCTGAAGAAGGGAAAAACCTGCCGTGCCCGTGACAGCGAGCGTGGCACCCGATACGATTTCCATGCCATACGCCTGGTCGTTTTCCTCGGCGCCATGGGTGAAGCGCATCCCTGCGACCTCCTGGCTGCTCGACACCAGCACGTTCGTAAAATAATTCGTTCCGTGGTCACTCGCACCCGAACTCGGGAACACGACGACATCGTTTGGGGTTGGCAGAGAGCTGCCTGACCAGTTCGCCGCGGTCGTCCAGATTGTATTGTTTGTGTTTCCATTCCAGATCTTCGCGGAATGAATCGGGATCGGCAGCCGGTAGGTAAGCGAACCTGAGGCTAAAATCTCGATTGCGTTCACACCCGATTGCGGAACGCTGCCGTTATAATTCACCACGAGCGTCGCGGATCCGACGGGACCATTGATTGTGGACGGCCCAACAATCGTGGCGCTCGTTACACCGGCAGGCAATGTTCCGACGGCAACCGTCACGGACCCGGTGGTTTGGGCCCAGATCAAATTCGTCATCGTTCCGCTTTGCCCGGCAGGAACGGTCATTCGGACCAGCGAAGGCCAGACCTGATTGTCCTGGGCCGCTGCGTTAAACGGCGACAGCGCAAGAGAAGAAACGGCGACTGCCGTCGCGCACAAAATACGGCCGAGAGTTGCGCGAGGAGCATGGCACGACGTGCCACGAGATGGACCCGAAGTTGGATTGGGTTTCATAGTTGTCGGTCTGCTTTGTGTTGGGTTAGCAAACAAACCCGGCGCACCTAGCAGGTGGATGGCCGGGCTTAAAGAGTCAGCGTCGAATCGCGATCAATTCCATGGCATACGGTCGCTCATCCACAGCAAATCGGCGTTCTCCTCTCCCGAGCCCAAAGACGTGCCCCAAGGTTTGAGTTGTCGCCTGATAGGCTGTTTGGTTGAGCCCACCATCCATCGATGAATCTCTGAGTGACCGTCAGCGAAAGAAAAACCTGCAGACCCGTTGGGCCCGCCATGATAGCTGGCTGGCAAATCGCGCCATGTGGCGAGACCGGGAAGTTTGCCTGGATCGAACATGAACATTGAATCGTTGATGCTGTCGGGATGCTCGTCGACAGCCACAAAAACATCAACAGGCGAGCGGATATGCGTTGTCTTGGATACCAGTGACTGGTACCTGCGGCCGAGCGGCCATGAGGAATCCGGACTTGGTGGAACAGTCACTCCGCTGCCATGCATCGCGCCGTTCATGGCCAGACTGCGAACGCGCTCTCCATTCGGCGCGGGAGTACTGTCCGCGGGACACTTCCAGACTCGGGCGCTCTTCACGTATTTGGCCAGGGGAGACTGATCTTCGGAAACGAGGAGGAAGGCATTGGTATTGTCCGGGTTCATCGTCCAATCCATCAACCCAGCGACCGGCCGCTCATTGGGCAGCTTGTCATTGTTGTCGAGCGGAAACATTAACCATCCCAACGTCAACTGCTTGGTGTTGTTCAGGCACGAAATCGCCTGCGCCTTCTGCTTGGCCTTGCTGAGCGCCGGCAGGAGCATCGCCGCAAGAATGGCGATGATGGCAATGACCACCAGCAATTCGATGAGGGTGAATCCCGGTTGCAGGGTTTTTTTCCGGGCGGGGGTGAAATCGAACGTGTCCATTTTGAGATCTTCGAAAGTATCAAATCCGCTTCACACCAGTCCACGTTGCCACTTGGAAACCGCCGGGCACACTCAGCTCTTTTTCTGCTGCCGACATTCTCATGTTAAGCGTTTTGAGGAACGTAGCATTGATACTGCATCATGCCGAATTCTGTAATCCCAAAAATGTCAAAACGTTTACAAAAAGTGCCAATCACAATTTTCTGCTGCGCGTGCCGGCGTCGCCCCGCTATATATCGTTCAGCACCGAGACAACTGTAACCACGCACCGAACTGCCGCGCCTGATTGCATTGTCACCCATGAAAAAAATGCAGCCACAACTTCAGGCCGTACCGGTTTCAAAACCCATTTCGCGGCGCCGCGCAATCAAGCTGCTCGCAGCAGCCGCGCCCGCCTTCTGCGTCCCGCGAATGCTGGCCAATACATTGCCTGAGCCACAAGCCCGTCCATTCAGCGGGACCCGGGAATCGCTTTCAACCTACCGCATCCCCGACTGGTTTCCGAATGCAAAGTTTGGCATCTGGGCGCATTGGGGTCCGCAGTCCGCGGCCGAATACGGGGATTGGTATGCCCGTAACCTCTATATCGAAGGCTCGCGCCAGAACCGTTACCACGTAACAACCTACGGCCATCCGTCCAGGACCGGCTACAAAGACATCATTCCCACCTGGAAAGGAGCCGGCTTCGATCCCGAACGGCTCGTCGGCCTCTACAAAAAAGCAGGGGCGCGCTATTTCATGAGCATGGGCGCCCATGTCGACAACTTCGACATGTGGAACTCAAAACACACGCGCTGGAACGCGGTCAATATGGGCATCAAGCGTGATGTGGTCGCGGAATTCCGCAAAGCCGCCCTCCGCCACGGGCTCCGCTTCGGTGTCAGCGACCACCTCTGGATGGCCTACAAATGGATGTCTGTTTCACGCAGCGCGGACAAGGAAGGTCCTTTTGCCGGCGTGCCCTACGACGGGATCAATCCTGAGTATCACGATCTTTATGGCGATTGCCCAACCATCTACCGGCAGCTTCCCTGGGATGAGGAAGGAATTCCCGACAAGTGGAAACAAGAATGGTTCAATCGCATCTCGGATCTGATTGACCAGAGCCAGCCAGACATTGTTTACACCGACGGGCAAATCCCGTTCGGCAAATGGGGCCTGGATCTGGTGGCGCATCTTTACAATCAAAGTGCGCGCAACCACGACGGCCGCGTCGAAGCCGTAATCACCAGCAAGCGCGAGGAGGATTCTGCTGAAGGCCTGTGCGTGTTCGACAAGGAACGCGGCGTTGTTGAAGGAATCTGGCCCAAACCGTGGCAGCTCTGCACGTGCGTCGGGAAATGGCATTACGACAAGGAAGCAACTTACAAGACACCCAAGCGCGTGATCGACATGCTTGTCGATGTTGTCAGCCGAAATGGCAATCTGCTCTTGAACTTTCCCTTGCCTAACAGCGGCGCACTCGACGCCAAGGAACTCCAGATTCTGGACGAAATCACGCAGTGGATGGCAGTCAACAGCGAAGCGATCTACGACACGCGTCCATGGAAAACGTTTGGTGAAGGCGGACTCGTCAAAGAAGTTCCCGGTGTCAAATACAACGAAGCGAGCCTCAAGGATTTCGGCGGCGGCGTCACACGCTTCACCACGAAGGGTTCGACGCTTTATGCATTCTTCATGAGCTGGCCTGGGAAGGAAATCACCGTCTCGCAGCTTGGGATGGGCAAACCCTTTGTTGAGGGAAAGATTCAATCCATTCGCCTGTTGGGCGCAGAGGGAAACCCCAAATGGGAACACAACGCGAAAGGCCTTGTGGTTCAGCTGCCTGAAGATCCGCCGAGCCAGCATGCGCACGTGCTGAAGATTGAAGGTCTCGCCACGTGAACGTATTTCACATCGTAGCGCAGGTTCCCGAACCTGTCCCGCCCTCCGCAGCAGGCTGCTACCGAGGACGGGCTGTATCGCCGGATTCCAAACCGGCCGAGCGTGGAACGCAGAAGCAGGCAAGGAAACCTGTCCACGAGACTAGGATGTCTGCGCTGCGCAGAGTCGCGCTCCACATCGTGCTGTGCGCCCTCTGCTGTGCGTTTTCTGCATACGCACAGGAACCGGCTCGCGCTGAACTCTGGGTTTCGCCAAACGGGTCCGACACAAATATCGGCACACGTGACCAGCCCTTGGCTTCATTGCACATCGCGCAGCGCAAGGCCCGCGATTTGCGCCGCCTGAACCATCCTTCGATCAACAGCGGCATTCGCATTTTTGTTGAAAGCGGCACGTATCGCCTCACCGCTCCCCTGCTCTTTCGTTCTGAAGATTCTGGAACCGCGCAAAGTCCGACTGTCATCGAAGCAGCGCCAGGCGCAGCGCCAACGTTGAGCGGTGGCATTGCAGTTCGCGGCTGGCGAAAAGGCACAGGCCTGCAACAAGTCCCCGCTTCAGCACGGGAACATGTGTGGGTTGCACCCGCACCGCGAACTGGCGGACGGATCGTCGAGTTTCGGCAATTGTGGATCAACGACCGCAAGGCCGTCCGCGCGCGCAATCCGAACGGCAACGAATTGCATCGCATGATTGTCTGGGATCGCACGAACTGCTTCGCCCAAATCCCCGCCGCGTCGTTGCTTGGCATTCAGGATCCGCTGGGACCCCTAGAAATTATTTTTCATCAGCAGTGGGAAATTGCGATTTGCCGTGTATCGCAAATCGAGCATCCCGGCAATGCAGCCAGGCTTCGATTTCATCAACCTGAATCCGCATTGCAGTGCGAGCATCCGTGGCCGCAACCCGTCATGGGCACGAACGGCGCGCCGTTCTTCCTTGCGAACGCGATCGAGTTCCTCGACGAACCCGGCGAATGGTTCCAGGAATATCCGGGAGGACAGATCTGCTATTGGCCACGTTCGGGCGAAAACCTTGAGACAGCAGAGATCATTGCGCCCGTGCTTGAAACCCTGGTCCAAGCCGAGGGAACTCGCGATCATCCCGCGTCGCACATCCATTTCCGGGGGATGCGCTTCGCACACACCACCTGGATGCGCCCGTCGCTGCAGGGTCACGTCCCGCTGCAGGCCGGAATGTATCTTCTCGACGCCTACAAACTTTCGCCCAAGGGAACGCGCGATCATTCGGCTGGTCTCGACAACCAGGGCTGGCTCGGACGGCCGCCTGGCGCGGTCTCTGTTAGAAACGCCAGCCACTTTCACCTGGAACGCTGCCGATTCGAACATCTCGCGATGTCCGGGCTTGATGTGCATGACGGAACGCACGACGGGATCATCGAAGGCAACGTGTTCCGCGACATTGGCGGCAATGGCATTCAACTGGGGGAGTTCGCCGATCCAGGCTTCGAAACGCATCGCCCCTTTAATCCAACCGACGAACGGGAAATAGCGACACGCCACCGCGTTGCCAACAACGTCCTGACTGACACCGCAAACGAAGACTGGGGTTGCGTCGGAATTGCGGTTGGTTTCGGCCGTGAGATTTCCGTCGAACACAACGACATCAGCAACACGTCCTACACGGGCATCAGCATGGGATGGGGCTGGAACAAGGCTCCGAACGTCATGCGCGACAACCGGATTGTCGCAAATCACATTCACAAGGTCGCGACGCGCATGTGTGACACCGCGGGCATTTACACGTTGTCGCCGCAACCTGGAACGTTGATCGCAAGCAATCACGTTCACAGCATCACCATGAGCCCCTACGTCTCTGACCCTTCCCATTGGTTCTATCTGTATCTAGACGAAGGTTCATCGCACATCACGGTCCGTGACAATTGGTGTCCCGAGGAACGCTTCCTGAAAAACGCGAACGGGCCGGGCAACGTCTGGGACAACAATGGGCCGATGGTGTCGGAAAACGTGAAACGCAACGCAGGCCTGCAACCGCAGTTCCGGGAATTGCTGAAAGAATGATTATCGAGGAACAACCGTTTGCCGCGCAGGCATCGGAATCTGCCGCTCCCGTGGCGCAGACTTCCAAGTCTGCTGTATCGCAGGTTTCCAAACCTGCGCCCGCCGACATCGCCCTTCCCCCTGGGAAGCCGGCGATACAGCCCGTCCTCCGTGGCAGCCCACTGCGGAGGGCAGGACAGTTTCCGAAACGGGCGCTACTGGCGCTGTTTTGCCTCCTACTCACATTCCCCTGCACTGCCGCGCTGATTCCAGTCCACCTGCAGTGCGAATACTCCACAAACCCACTTGGCATCGACACTCGCCAACCGCGCCTTTCCTGGAGACTTGAGAGTGTGGAACGAGCGCAGCTTCAGACTGGCTACCAAATCCTGGCTGCGACCACCACGAACCTGTTGAACGAGGCAGAGGCCGATTTGTGGAACAGCGGCAAGGTGCAGTCCGACCAATCCCTGCATATTGAGTATCGCGGCAGGGATTTGAAACCGTCACAGGACGTATTCTGGACCGTGCGGGTTTGGGCTGCCAACGGCACCCCTTCCGCGTGGGCCCCCGCGCAGCGCTGGACCATGGGTCTCTTTGGCCCCGCCGGGCAAACCGCGGGACAGGATGATCCGCCCCTTGGCTGGAAGGCACGATGGATCTGTGCGCCTGCCACTTCCGAAGCGCTCCTGCTGCGCAAGGAAATCCGCGCCAAGCCAGGAATCAAACGCGCGATTATTCACGTCTCCGGACTTGGTCATTACGAATTGAACCTGAACGGCCGGAAGGTTGGCGACGAGTTGCTCTCGCCGGGTTGGACCGATTACAACGACACCATCCTTTACGACACGCGCGACATCACCCCGCTGCTCCGACCCGGAACCAACGCGCTTGGCATCACGCTTGGGAACGGCATGTATCACGTGCAACGCCGCAACCGTTTCGCGAAGTTCACGGGCTCGTTCGGCCCGCTGCGCGCCATCGCGCAATTGGAAATCGAATACGCGGACGGCACACACGAAACCTTTGCAACGGATCCAACCTGGCGCACGCATCCGGGACCCATTACATATTCGAGCATTTTTGGAGGCGAAGACTATGACGCGCGACTAATTCCTGCTGGCTGGGACAAGCCTGGTTTCGACGATCGCGGCTGGACACCTTCAGTTCACGTTGTGCGTCCCGGCGGAAAATTGCGGGGGCACAGCGCCTCCGTCGAACCCATCCGTGAAATCGAGGTCCGCAGGCCGATTGGAGAAACCAAGCTGGCGCCGAGCAAAATCGTTTACGATCTCGGCCAGAACACGTCCTACATGCCACGCATTCGCGTCAGCGGTCCTGCGGGCAGCACCGTGCGGCTCATCCCCGCCGAAGTCGTAAATCCCGATGGCTCGATCCTGCGATCCACGATGGGCAGCACCAACCGAGGGTTGTCGTGGTGGCAATACACAAAGTCCACGGACGATCCGGAGGAATGGTTCCCGCAGTTCTATTATGTGGGTTGCAGATATCTCGAGGCCACGCTCACCGCGCCAACCGCAGCGTCTTCCCTTCCGCAAATCGAGTCCCTCGAAGGAGTCGTCATTCATGCAGATGCGGCGGCCACTGGAGAATTCGAATGCTCCAATCCCCTGCTCAACCGCATTCGGGATCTTGTGAGATGGGCGCAGAGAGCGAACATGGTTTCCGTCCTGACCGACTGTCCGCATCGCGAGAAGCTCGGCTGGCTCGAGCAGTATCACCTGAACGGTCCCGCCATTCGTTACGAATTCGACATGGCGCGCATGTTCACGAAAGGGATGAATGACATGGCGGACGCGCAACTGGAAAACGGGCTCGTGCCGAACATTGCGCCTGAGTTCACGGAATTCAAGGGAGCCTTCCGCAGCGCCGCCGAATGGGGCAGCGCGTTCATCATCGTGCCCTGGCAGCAATACCAGTTTTGCGGCGACGTTCATCTTCTGCGCACGCATTACGCTGACATGAAGCGTTACTTCGCGTACCTGGAGAGCCTTGCCACCAACAACATCCTCGCGCAGGGACTGGGCGATTGGTTTGACCTGGGACCGAAAAAATCCGGCGCTCCGCAGCACACTCCCCCGCCCGTGACAGCGACAGCGTTCCTGTTCCACGACGCAGAATTGCTGGCGAAGATCGCGACGCTGCTGGGCAACGCCGAAGACGCCGCGCATTTTCGCAAACGCGCTGGAGAGATCCGCGCCAGTTACAATTCAACCTTCTTCAATACGGAAAATTCCACTTACGCCACGGGTTCCCAATGCGCGAACGCCCTGCCGCTTGTTTTTGGAATCGCTGAACCGCCATCGCACGACGCAGTGTTGAACGCTTTGATTGGCGACCTCGAGGCCCGCGACCACCTCATGACAGCGGGCGACATCGGGTATCGTTTCCTGCTCCAGGCATTGGCAAAGGCAGACCGTTCGGACGTGGTATATCGCATGATCAACCAGGACGACAAACCCGGCTACGGTTACATGCTGAAGAAGGGCGAAACGAGCCTGACTGAAGCCTGGGATGCCAACCTGACGACGTCGCACAACCACTTCATGCTCGGCCACATCACGGAATGGTTTTACAAGGACCTTGCCGGAATCGATTGCGATCCGAGCGGACCCGGCTTCAAGAAGATCATCATCCGTCCGCAACCTGTTGGCGGCATGACCTGGGCGCGGGCGAGGTACAATTCGATCCGCGGACCTATAGAAAGTCATTGGACCCGCAAGGACGGACGATTCGCGTTGAAGGTGGAGATTCCTCCGAATACAACCGCTCGCGTATTCATTCCTGCGACCGCGATTAATTCTGTGACAGAAGGAGGACGGCCGTTGAACGCTGCGGCGCGACAGGAGGGTTCCCGGGTTGTGTGCGAAATCGGTTCAGGCCGATACGAATTTCAGGTCAACGCTCCTTGAGTTATCCGCGACGGTGGCGTCCTAATGTGAGTTTCATCTGATCGCGCTCCGCGGGCTAGGAACCCTTCTCTTGCGATTCATGCCAGCGATGTTTGATGAGCGCGGCACCGGTGCCGATGGCGAAGAGCAGAAAGCTCCCGAGGATGGCCAACATACCCCCGGGAGCTGACCGCATCACCCCAACCAACACATGACCGGGACCGGCGAGCCCAACCAGGACTGCACTCGTAAGCAGAATTTGGAACTCCCACCGGCCCCGGAAAATTCGAACCACAGCGCACGCAATAACAACCACAATTGAAAAAGTGCAAGTCATCCAGCCCGATGCACCCGCATGCACCCAAACCAACGCATGCGCCACCCAGAGAATCGCCGCAACCGTCCGCACCGCACGCGCACCGTCGTGCAACATGTCGTCCCATCGGACGCTATGAACGAGCAGAAAGACAAGAGCCAGCTGCAACGCCACGTGCTGGATTCCCGCCACATCGCGACCACAAAACATTGCACTGATGGCACACAGCAGCGCGCCGAGCACTCCGGCCTTCGGCTGTCGCGACAACGCCGTCCACAACACCAGGTAACATCCGACTGCCAGTGAAAGCAGCATTGGCCGATCAAACCGCGGCAGCGTGCCGAATGAATTCGATGGCAGGCACGCCCCCAACATGACAAGCGACGCGAACAGCAAATGCCTGACAAACCGTGCGTCACGGCGCATCCAGAACGCCGCATAGACAACCGCATTCGCACCGGCCAGGACCATCAGCACTTCGACGTCTCCCCCGCCCGCGACAAGCGCCGCGATCAGTGGCAGCGTCAGCAGCGTGCGCGACACGCCCTGATGGAGATGCTTCAGGAAATCTGAAGTGCGCCAGGCTGCCAGCCAGGCCAGAACACAAAGCGATGGGGCGAGCAATTCCCGGCGCAAAACAAAATCATACATGTAGGTCAGGCTGTAGAGATGCACAGCCGTACCCGCGATCCACAGCCCAAAGAAGCCGAAGGGAAGCCAGCGGTGTTGCGGCAGCAAACTTCTTCCCACCTCCTTGGCGATTGGAAGGACACCCCCTAACATCAACAGCGCTGGCAAAATCAACAGCCAACTCCACTCGTGCATCTCGTGGGCAGGTCCCCAGACCGGCGTCCGCTCCTCCTGCAGATCGCGATACACCCAAAGCCAAATGACGTTCACTGTGAGGATCAGTCCGCCGGCAATCAGCGCGCGCGGCGGGAGGTTCAGTTGCCCAAACCACCGCCGCAGCGCGCCGAACCGCATCAACACCAACCCAACTCCCAGTACCGACATCCACCCCACCGTCCTTGAATCCATCAGCGCTGCATGGCTGATTAAAATAAATGGCACCAGCAACAAAAGGTTCTCGAGCGTTACCAGCAGCGTCGAATCGTACCAGACTTTCCGCCGGGCCAGGAAAATTGCCGTGCCCACCAGCAACAGCTCGTAGAACTGCAGCGAACCAAAATTGAATTGCAACTGGCTGAACTCGCGCGCTGCCAGCTGCGGATCTGTCGAGACCTTGTAAACGCCGAACAGCAGCAGCGCCGCGCTGACGAGATAAAACGGATTGCAGGCGAGCACCCGTTTGAACCACTGAGCTGAACCTGCGGTGACCTGCGAAACTTCCCGAGACACGAACGCGCCGCACTCACAAAACTGTTCTGCTGAATCCCGGCTGGTTTCGTCGTGCTCATTCATATTCACCTCAACGTCTTCTCGTTTCAGCGCACCGCACGGACGAGTTCCATTTAGCAGCGCGCGGGCCAACCGTTGAAAACCTCCATTTTGCTGAAGTTTTTGAAGTGCGACCGTTGGAAACGCTTTCCGAGCGCGTGGAAATCGCGCTTCGATGCGTGAAGTTCCATCCAAATACGATCTGCCGTGTCGCGGACTTCCAGTCGGGTGGGCGTAGTAACGCCGAGCAGGTTGGGAAGCCTGCGATACAGCAGACTTGGAAGTCTGCGCTACGTTCAGTCGGCGCAACGTAGCGCAGATCTCCGAACCTGCTGTTTTCTCCCCTCGCCTGCGACGCAGGAGCGGGAGCGGGTTGGGGAGAGGGGGGTGCAGTTTCCAAGTTGCAACGCTCCTCCTCTGCCCGCCCTGCCTCCACTCCGAGTGGAAGAGAGGGGGACCAAAAACGCTGCATTACGCTTTGCGCTTTGCCCTTCATTCCCCATCCCCTAGCCTGCCGGAGCATGAAAGTGATTCGTCACAATGACAGCGACTTCGACCGCCAGATTGAGCAACTGACCGCGAAATCGAGCTTGTTCGATCCCGAAATTGAGCAGCGCACGCTGGCCATCCTTCAGGCCGTTCAGGAACGGGGCGATGCCGCAGTGCTTGAGTTGACCGAACGCTTCGACGGCGCCCGGCTTACGGCAGATCAACTGGCCGTAACGCACGCGGAACTCATGACGGCGTCGCTGAAAGCGGATGAAGGGCTTCGCGCCGCGGTGACCGAAGCCGAAGCAAACGTGCGCATGTTTGCGCGCAAATCACGTCGCAAAAACTGGCAGGCGCATAATTTGCATCGAGCCCTGGTCGGAGAAAAATTCGATCCCTTTCAGCGCGTCGGCATTTACATCCCTGGCGGGACCGCGCCGCTGGTTTCAACCGCGATCATGACGATCACGCTCGCGAAGGCTGCAGGCTGCCCCGAGATCGTGGTGTGCACGCCATGCGGCAAGGACGGATCGATCAATAGCGCGCTCCTCTTCACAGCCCGCGCGGCGGGGGCCACGCAAATCTTTCGAGTTGGCGGCGCGCAAGCGATTGCCGCCATGGCTTATGGCACCGCAATCATTCCCAAGGTTCAAAAGATTTTCGGCCCCGGCAACGCCTATGTCAGCATGGCGAAGCGGTTGTTGTTCGGCCGCGTCGCCATCGACCTGCTTGCCGGGCCGAGCGACGTCCTTGTACTCGCCGACGATTCTGCGAATCCAAAGTCCGTGGCAGCCGATCTCCTTGCGCAAGCCGAACATGGTTCCGGCCGCGAACACGTCTGGCTGGTGACGACGTCAGGAACACTCCTGAAAGCGGTGGAAAAGGAAATGGCGAAACAGTTGCCGAAATTGCAGCGCCGCGAGTTCATCCAGCGCGTACTGAACGATTACGCATGGCTGATCCAGGTGCGCACCATCGATGACGCCGTTGCACTCACGAATCGCATTGCGCCGGAACATTGCGAAATTGTGACGAAGAATGCGCGCAGGGTGTCGGACGGGATCGTCACCGCGGGAGCGATTTTTCTCGGCCCGTGGTCACCGACTGTGCTGGGCGATTACATCGCCGGGCCAAGTCACGTGCTGCCCACGGACGGCGCAGGCGCTTCGTTTGCGGGTCTGACCGTTGACCAGTTCCAACGCCGCACGAGCGTCGTCGAATACAGCCGGCCGGGATTGAAACGAGCACTGCGCGGCGTGCGGAAGTTCGCAGAGATGGAAGGACTCGATGCGCATGGCGCATCGGCCGAGATCAGGTTCTAGACTTCCTTCTGACGCACGTCCAGGACTTCGTTCTTCATCACTGCCTTGGTGAGATCAAAGGGCGCGGCGGCCATTTCCTGCACCGCTTTCTTGCGCGCGGCGGCAACTGTCGGCGCGTCATCGATCGTCACCGTTGTCTCAAACGTTGCCTGCCGCCGAAGCAGAATCTCGAACGCCTTTCGTTTTCTGACAGTCTTTTTCTCAGGCTTGGGCGAAGGATCGGTGAGGTCGACTGGATCGGCAACGCGGGGTTGTTCCATGAGGTCGTACTTGATTCCAATCACGCGCGGCTTGGTCTCTTTCGGCAGCGGCTTCGGAAAAACGAGGTAGGAGGCGAACGCTTCCTGGTGAAAGCCGATCCTTCCAAAATCCTTCCGTTTGCTGGCCGGCGCCTGGATCAGCGTCAGCACACGGTTTTCCTTCACAGCTTTCATGAATCCGCGATCCTGCTTTGGATCGGACCACAACGTGATCACCTCCGGCTTTCCTGCTGATTTTACGAGCTCGCCAAATCGAATGTCTTTCGGCATGCGACAATGTCCGTCCCCCGCTGCGGATTGCCAATGCGTGATTCCCCGACGGTGGCTTAGATCACCCCAGGCGCGGGGCTGATCTGCCCGTGATAAAATGCGTCATGGAACAGCGCCTGATTGAAAAGCGGGTGAAACGCAGCCGGTTTGCTCCGTCAAAGCCGCGTGCTGGCGATGGTGAGGAACAAGCCGGAACCGCAGCGCCGCTGGTTCCGCCGCGGCCCACCATTTCCAAACTCCAGGCGGCCGCACGCGATTGCCGGGCCTGTCCGCTGTGGAAAACGGGGACGCAAACGGTGTTCGGAGAAGGCGCGCGCGGTGCACGGGTGGTGTTCGTGGGGGAACAGCCCGGGAACGATGAAGACCTTGCGGGCAAGCCATTCGTTGGACCCGCGGGCCGGCTGCTGGATCAAGCGCTGGCCGAGGCGGGAATTCAGCGAGACCAGGTTTACGTCACAAACACGGTGAAGCACTTCAAGTGGGAACCAAAGGGCAAGCGCCGCATTCACAAGAAACCAAACGGACGCGAGATTGCCGCGTGCCGTCCGTGGCTGGAGGCGGAACTTGCCGTGCTAAAACCGGACGTGCTGGTTTGCCTTGGAGCGACAGCTGCCCAGGCGTTGCTGGGAAAGGACTTTCGTGTCAGCCAGCAGCGCGGGCAATTTATGGAATCACCGCTTGCGCAACACACCGTCGCCACCGTTCATCCTTCGTCCATCCTGCGCGCGCCCGATCCCGAAACGCGCCACGCTGAAATGCGGCGGTTCGTTGAAGATCTCAAGAAGGTGGCTGAGGTGATTCGTTCAGCAACGTAGCGGAGTTCAGTGGAAATCGTAGGAGGCGGTGGCCACTCGCGGATCTGCCTTCAAGCGCTCAATCCGGGCAGCCTTCACGTGAATGACGTTGTCCACGTTCTGCAGCGTGCCTTCGATCACAAGGAATGATTCCTCCGTGATCAACAACCTGTTCGCCTCAAACATCGGCGGCGTCACGATGGCGTTGCTGATGCCGGTCTCGTCTTCCAGGCTGATAAAGACAAATCCCTTCGCGGTGCCGGGACGCTGGCGGCAGATCACATTGCCTGCAATTCGAATCCAACTGCCGCTTTCCGCCTTTGGCAAATCCGCGGCGCGCCAGACGTCCTTCAATTGGGATCGCAACAAAGCCATCGGGTGCTTCCCAGTCGTAAGCTGCATCGCGCGGTAATCAGCGCGAATGCGTTCCGCATAATTCATCGCGGGCAATGGCGACGCGGTGCGCGCATCCAAAGGCGCCTCGCGCAATTCCGAATCGGCGGGAGTGGATTCAGAAGCTTTTCCTGCGCGGGCCAGTTCGCTGTATTCGAATAAATCCCCCTGCCGCCATTCCTTCTCCACCAGCCACAGCGCGTCGCGCCGATGCGCGGCAAAGCAGTTGAACGCGCCCACTTCCGCGAGCACGCGCCATTCATCCCTGTTCAACCGCACGCGCCGCTTGCAATCGTCAATCGAAGTGAACGGCTCCCGGCGTTGCTCGGCAAGAAGCTGTTCCGCGCTCGTGCGGCTGAGCCCGCGAATCACCCGCAGGCCGAGGCGCACATGAAGGGATTCTCGTGCAGCTCCAGAACTCAACGCTCCTGCGGGCCTGGAAGCCTGCGCTACGTGCGCCGATTCAATCGCGCAATCCCAGTCCGACTCCCTGACGCACACGGGCAGAAACTTCACGCCATGGCGCTGGCCATCCTTCACCAGCGACGCCGAAGAATAAAAACCCATCGGCTGGTTGTTCAAGAGGCTCGCGTAAAACTCGGGTGCGCGATGGGCCTTCAAATAAGCCGAGGCATAAGCCAGGTGCGCGAAGCTGATCGCGTGTGATTCAGGAAAGCCGTACAACGCGAACGAGCCAATCGCCTGGATGATCTGCTCCACGACTTCAGGCCCATGGCCATTGCGTTCCAGGGCAGCGCGCAGTTTCTTCTCCACCTTCTGCATGCGTTCCTGCGAACGATGAAAACTCAGTGCGCGCCGCAATTCCTCCGCTTCCGCGCCCGAAAAATTCGCCATTACCATCGCGATCTCCAGCATCTGTTCCTGGAACAATGGCACGCCCAGCGTGCGCTCAAGGACCGGCTTCACGCTGTCGTGATAATAGCGCACAGGCTGCTTGCCCGCGCGGCGCTCCAGGTAGGGATGCATCAGATGCCCCTGGATCGGGCCGGGACGGATGATCGCGACTTCGATCACGACATCATAAAAACATTTCGGCTTCATGCGCGGCAGCGTCGCCATCTGCGCGCGGCTCTCAATCTGGAATACGCCAACCGTGTCCGCAGCCTGCATCATTTCAAACGTTTTCGCGTCATCCTGCGGCAGGTGCGCCAGGTCGACTGGACGTCCCAATCGGCCCGTCAACTCCACTGTGTCCTGCAGCACCGACATCATGCCGAGGCCGAGGAAGTCCACCTTGATGATGCCCAAGTCTTCGCAATCGTCCTTGTCCCATTGCGCCACGACGCGGCCAGGCATCGATGCATTCTCGAGCGGCATCACGGAATCCAGTTTTCCCTGGCAAATGATCATGCCACCCGAATGTTGCCCGAGATGCCGCGGCAATCCGCGAATCGCGCTGCACAACACGGCAAAGGCAGGCGCGCGTGGATGTTCCTTCGGCAGGCCGGCCTTTTCCATTTGAGCCGCGAGGTCGA
>Ga0196970_1000415_pt1 | contig 50676 bp, 49 predicted proteins | sample S1v_513CmetaG_FD_148672 | JGI IMG/M metagenome (GOLD analysis project Ga0196970, IMG submission 148672) | Soil microbial communities from Anza Borrego desert, Southern California, United States - S1+v_5-13C | ecosystem: Environmental > Terrestrial > Soil > Desert | place: USA: California... | reverse complement strand
CGCTGCCGATGCTGACGCCGATCATCGCCGTGGTGATGACCTTCTCGGTGCTGTTCACCTTCACCGACTTCCAGCTGATCTACGTGCTGACGCGCGGCGGGCCGCTGAACGCCACGCACCTGATGGCGACGCTGTCGTTCCAGCGCGCCATCCCCGGCGGCAACCTGGGCGAAGGGGCGGCCATCGCCGTGTCGATGATCCCGTTCCTGCTGGCGGCCATCCTGTTCAGCTACTTCGGCCTGCAGCGCCGCCGCTGGCAGCACGGCGGCACGGATTGAGGGAGGGCTGTTCATGGCGCGCAAGGCGAAGGACACGGCCCCGGCCGACGGCATGGACTACCTGGTCTCCATTCCGCGCCGGGTGGTGACGGTCTACATCCCGCTGCTGGTGTTCCTGTTCGTGCTGCTGTTCCCGTTCTACTGGATGGGCATCACCGCCTTCAAATCGAACGAGGAGCTGTACGACTACCAGAACTTCAGCCCCTTCTGGGTGGTCCAGCCGACGCTGGCGAACATCGAGAAGCTGCTTTTCCGCACCCCCTATCCCGAGTGGCTGTGGAACACCATGCTGGTGTCGGTGGTGTCCACCTTCATCTCGCTGTTCTGCGCGGTGTGCGCCGCCTATGCGATCGAGCGGCTGCGGTTCTCCGGCGCGCGGTTCGTGGGGCTGGCGATCTTCCTGGCCTACCTCGTGCCGCCGTCGATCCTGTTCATCCCGCTGGCCTCCATGGTCTACGCCTACGGCCTGTTCGACACCAAGTGGGCGCTGATCCTCACCTACCCGACGTTCCTCATCCCGTTCTGCACGTGGCTGCTGATGGGCTATTTCCGCTCCATCCCGTACGAGCTGGAGGAATGCGCGCTGATGGATGGTGCCACGCGCCTGCAGATCCTGGTGAAGATCCTGCTGCCGCTGTCGGTGCCGGGGCTGATCTCGGCCGGCATCTTCGCCTTCACCCTGTCGTGGAACGAGTTCATCTACGCGCTGACCTTCATCCAGTCATCCGAGCAGAAGACGGTCCCCGTCGGCGTCATCACCGAACTGGTGGAGGGCGACGTCTACCACTGGGGCTCCCTGATGGCGGGGGCGCTGCTGGGCTCCTTGCCGGTGGCGATCCTCTATTCCTTCTTCGTCGAACACTACGTCGCCAGCATGACCGGCGCCGTGAAGGAGTGAGCGCATGGATGATCCCCTGACCGACGCCGAGCTGGACGAGTTGGCCTCCCTCGACACCCCCACCGTCTGCAACGCGCTGGAGGTGCTGGCACCGGAACGGCGCGGGCACGGCTTCTCCACCCGGCCGTTCGTCTGCGTGTACCCGGAGGCACGGCCGATGGTCGGCTACGCCGTCACCGGCACGATCCGCGCCATGCACCCGCCGCGCGAGGACGCCGCGACGCTGCGCGCCACGCGGCTGGACTGGTACCGGTACGTCGACGCCGCACCCCGGCCCGGCGTCGTGGTCATCCAGGACCTGGACCAGCCGCCGGGCTTCGGCGCCTTCTGGGGGGAGGTGCACACCACCGTGCACAAGGGGCTGGGGGCGCTGGGCGTCGTCACCGACGGCAGCGTGCGCGACCTGGATGTCTGCGCGCCCGGCTTCCAGATGCTGGCCGGCTGCGTCGGCCCCTCGCACGCCTGGGTCCGGATCGAGCGGTTCGGCCTGCCCGTCACCGTGCACGGCATGACCGTTCACCCCGGCGACCTGTTGCATGCGGATCGGCACGGCGCGGTGGTCATCCCGCACGCCGTCGCGCGGCGCGTGCGCGCCACGGCCGACCTGCTGGCGCGGCGCGAGGCGGTGATCCTGGAGGCCGCCCGCGCCCCCGGCTTCAACGCCGACGTTCTGGCCCGCGCCATCGGCGAGGCGGACGAAATACATTGAGGGGTTCGGCATGACGGACGCGAAGAAGCAACTCCGCTCCCAGGCGTGGTTCGGCCGCAACGACAAGGACGGCTTCATCCACCGCAGCTGGATGCGCAACCAGGGCCTGCCCACCCACCTGTTCGACGGCCGCCCGGTGATCGGCATCTGCAACACCTGGTCGGAGCTGACGCCCTGCAACGCCCACTTCCGCATCCTGGCGGAGCGGGTGAAGCGCGGCGTGTACGAGGCCGGCGGCTTCCCCCTGGAATTCCCCGTCATGTCGCTGGGCGAGACCAACCTGCGCCCCACCGCCATGCTGTTCCGCAACCTCGCCAGCATGGACGTGGAGGAATCGATCCGCGGGAACCCCATCGACGGCGTCGTCCTGCTGTGCGGCTGCGACAAGACCACGCCGTCGCTGGTCATGGGGGCGGCCAGCTGCAACCTGCCCACGCTGGTAGTGTCCGGCGGGCCGATGCTGAACGGCCATTACCGCGGCGGCCTGATCGGATCCGGCACGTCCGTGTGGGAGTTCAGCGAGGACGTGAAGGCCGGCAAGATGAGCCTGTCCGACTTCATGGACGCGGAGGCGTGCATGTCCCGCTCCGTCGGGCACTGCATGTCCATGGGCACGGCGTCGACCATGGCCTCCATGGTGGAGGCGCTGGGTTTGGGCCTGCCGCACAACGCGGCGACGCCTGCCGCCGACTCCCGCCGCAACGTGCTGGCCCACATGGCCGGCCGCCGCATCGTCGAGATGGTGCGGGAGGACCTGACGCTCGACCGCATCCTGACGAAGGAGAACTTCGAGAACGCCATCCGCGTGAACGGCGCCATCGGCGGCTCGACCAACGCCGTCATCCACCTGATCGCCATGGCCGGCCGCATCGGCGTGGACCTGACGCTGGACGACTGGGACCGGCTGGGCCGTGACGTGCCTACGTTGGTCGATCTGATGCCGTCCGGGCGCTTCCTGATGGAGGATTTCTACTACGCCGGCGGCATCCCCGCCGTGGTCCGCACGCTGGGCGAGCAGGGACTGCTGCACAAAGACGCGCTGACCGTCAACGGCCGCACGCTCTGGGAGAACTGCGAGAACGCGCCCAACTGGAACACGGAGGTCATTCGCCCGTTCTCCGATCCGTTGGTGGCAAGCGGCGGGGTGGCGGTTCTGCGCGGCAACCTGGCCCCGGACGGGGCAGTGCTGAAGCCGTCCGCCGCCTCGCCGCACCTCATGCGCCACCGCGGCCGCGCCGTCGTCTTCGAGGACATCGAGCACTACAAGGCCCGCGTCGAGGATCCGGACCTCGACATCGACGAGACCTGCGTGATGGTGCTGAAGAACTGCGGCCCCAAGGGCTATCCCGGCATGGCGGAGGTCGGCAACATGGGCCTGCCGCCCAAGCTCCTGAAGAAGGGCGTCACCGACATGGTGCGCATCTCCGACGCCCGGATGAGCGGCACCGCCTACGGCACCGTGGTCCTGCACGTCTGCCCGGAGGCTGCGGCCGGCGGCCCGCTGGCGCTGGTCCGCGACGGCGACATGATTGAGCTGGACGTCGAGGCGCGGCGCCTGCACCTGGACGTGCCCGACACGGAGCTGGAGCGCCGCCGCGCGTCCTGGGCTCCGCCGGTCCCCACCATGCAGGGCGGTTACCAGTCGCTGTACGTTCACCACGTGATGCAGGCCGACAAGGGCGCGGACTTCGACTTCCTGGTCGGCTGCCGCGGCGCGGCCGTGCCGCGGGAGTCTCATTGAGCGGCCGTAGGTTGGGTTGAGGCCCAAGCCGAAAACCCAACGTGTTCGCATGGCGAGCGCTGTTGGGTTTTCGCTGGCGCTCAACCCAACCTACGGCTCCCATCCCCGGTACCCATCTTGATCGGACGCCTTCGCGTTTCCATCTTTCCGGTACGGGCGACGGGCGGCTGCGCAGGAAGCGGGCCGCCGCCGGCGCCCCCCGCGCCTCATGGGAGGGCGGGCACCATAGCGGAGTGCCGGATGGACTTCGAAACCTTCACGGAACGCGCCCGGCGCGCGATCCAGGCCGCCCAGATGGCGGCGCTCGCTGGCCGTCACCAGCAGCTTCTTCCCGAACACCTCGTCAAGGCGCTGATGGACGACGCCGACGGGCTGGCCGCGCGCATCGTGCGCGACGCCGGCGGCGATCCCGACCTGCTGCGCAGCGCCGCCGACGAGGCGCTGGGCCGCCAGCCGCGCCACAACGGCCAGGGGCCGCACCCGATTTACATGTCCCCGGCGCTGGCCGAAGTCCTTCAGGGCTCGGTCGAGGCGGCGCGCACCGCCGGTGACCGCTTCGTCACCGCCGAACGCCTGCTGGAAAGCCTCGCCGCGCAGAGCGGCCCGATGCACGCGCTGTTCACCCGTGCCGGCGTCGATCCGGCCGGCGTCACCGGCGCCGTCCAGCGTCTGCGCCAGGGCCGCAAGGCCGAGGACGAAAGCGCCGAGCAGAGCTGGGACGCGCTGAAGAAATACGCCCGCGACCTGACCGAGGAGGCGCGGCAGGGCCGGCTCGACCCCGTCATCGGCCGCGACGACGAGATCCGCCGCACCATCCAGGTCCTGGCCCGGCGCACCAAGAACAACCCCGTGCTGATCGGCGAACCCGGCGTCGGCAAGACCGCCGTCGTGGAGGGGCTGGCCCAGCGCCTGGCGTCCGGCGACGTGCCGGAGGGGCTGAAGGACCGCCGCGTGCTGGCCCTCGACCTCACAGCACTCCTGGCCGGCGCCAAGTTCCGCGGCGAGTTCGAGGAGCGGCTGAAGGCCGTGCTGGCGGAGGTGCAGGCGGCCGACGGGCGCATCATCCTGTTCATCGACGAGCTGCACAGCCTGATCGGTGCTGGCCGCGCTGACGGCGCCATGGACGCCGCCAACATGCTGAAGCCCGCGCTGGCGCGCGGCGAGCTGCGCTGCGTGGGCGCCACCACGCCGGACGAGTACCGCCGCTACATCGAGAAGGACGCGGCCCTGGCGCGGCGCTTCCAGCCGGTGAATGTGGACGAGCCCTCGGCCGAAGACGCGGTGTCGATCCTGCGCGGCATCAAGGGCAAGTACGAGGTGCACCACGGCGTGCGCATCGCCGACGCGGCGGTGGTCGCGGCGGTGACCCTGTCCGCCCGCTACATCGCCGACCGCCGCCTGCCCGACAAGGCCATCGACCTCGTGGACGAGGCTGCCAGCCGCCTGCGCATGGCCATCGACAGCAAGCCGGAGGCGCTGGACGCCGTCGGCCGCCGCGTGGCGCAGCTGAAGATCGAGCGCGAGGCCCTGAAGGCCGAACCCGACGCCGCCTCGCGCGAGCGCCTGGAGAAGCTGGAGGTCGAACTGGCCGAGGCCGAGCAGCGCCAGTCCTCCATGGAGGAGGAATGGCGCGCCTCGCAGAGCCGGCGCACCGAGGGCCGGCGCCTGAAGGAGGAACTGGACCTAGCCCGCACGGCGTTGGAACGCGCGCAGCGCGACGGCGACTGGGCGAAGGCCGGCGAGCTGGCCTACGGCGTCATCCCCGACCTGGAGAAGCGTCTGGCCGAGGCGGAATCCCGCGCCAGCACGGAGCGCGAGGAGGTGACGTCCAAGGACATCGCCGCCGTCGTCACCCGCTGGACCGGCATCCCCGTCGACCGCATGCTGGAGGGTGAGCGCGAGCGCCTGAAGGGCATGGAGGACCGTCTGGCCACCCGCGTGGTCGGGCAGGCGGAGGCGGTGCGCGCGGTGTCCAAGGCGGTGCGGCGCGCCCGCGCCGGCCTCAAGGACCCGAACCGGCCGACCGGCTCCTTCCTGTTCCTGGGGCCGACCGGCGTGGGCAAGACCGAACTCGCCAAGGCGCTGGCCGAGTTTCTGTTCGACGACGAGACGGCGGTCACGCGCCTGGACATGTCGGAGTACATGGAGAAGCACGCGGTCAGCCGCATGGTGGGCTCGCCGCCGGGCTACGTCGGTTACGACGACGGCGGCACGTTGGCCGAGAAGATCCGGCGCCGGCCCTACCAGGTCGTCCTGCTCGACGAGGTCGAGAAGGCGCATCCGGACGTGCTGAACGTGCTGCTCCAGGCGCTGGACGACGGGCGGCTGACGGACGGGCAGGGGCGCACGGCGGACTTCCGCCACGCCATCCTGATCATGACGTCGAACCTGGGCGCCGAGGCGCTGTCCGCGGTGCACGATGACGACGACATGGAGGGTGCCCGGGTCGAGGTGATGGACGCGGTGCGCAAGGCTTTCCGGCCGGAGTTCCTGAACCGGCTGGACGACGTGCTGCTGTTCCGCCGCCTGGGGCGTGACCAGATGGCCCGCATCGTCGACATCCAGCTGTCCCGCGTCAACGATCGGCTGGCCGAGTGCGGCCTGACGCTGGTCGCGGACGAGGACGCGCGCCGGCGCCTGGGTGACCTCGGCTGGGATCCGGCGTTCGGTGCCCGTCCGCTGAAGCGGGCGGTGCAGACCTACGTCGAGGATCCCATCGCCGAACTGCTGCTCGACCGCGAGGCCGAGGAGCGGACCACGCTGACCCTGTCGGTCGTGGACGGCCGCCTCGCGCTGGACGGCCGCAGCGTCGAGGAGGACCGCAGCCAGGGCTTCAAGGCGCCGGAACGCCCGCCGCTGGGCTTCGCCATCGGCGGCCGGGGTGCGTCCGTGCACTGAACGGCAGCCGTTGGGCCGCGCTGACGCTCGGCGCCAACCTACGGGACAGTCGTAGATTGGCGCCAACCGAAGGGCGGCCCAACGTCCTTTTGCGGGAGCGTTCCGGCACGCCGCCTGTTTTCAGGCCAACGCTTCAACAAAGGGAGGAGAAGCATGAAGACGTGCCTCAACGTGTCCATCGAGATCGACGCCAACGGCGATCAGGACGTCAGCCGCATGGAGGAGAAGCTGAAGGGCTGGCTGCGCAACCAGCCGGGCGTCACCTCGGTGACGGTGTCGCCGCAGGGTGGGATCAACGCCGTGTCCTGGCGCGAATCCCGCCTCGCCGCCTTCGGCTCCCGCCTGGGCAACCCCTTTGCGCGCACGCGCCTCGGAAACTGAAATCCGACCGGGTGCCGGCCTACGCGCCGGCACCCACCAGCGCCGGCAGCTCCGCCAGTCCTGCGATGGTCACGGTCGGTTTGGCCGGCAGGCGGTCGGGCGGGTTGCCGGCGCGGTTCAGCCACGCGACCTTGAAGCCGAAGGCGGCGGCCCCGGCGGCGTCCCAGCCGTTGGAGGACACGAACAGGATCTCCGCCGGCGTCAGGTCCAGCCGGTCGCAGGCCAGCTGGTAGACCGACGGGTGCGGCTTGTAGAGGCGCAGCGGGTCCACCGACAGCACGTGGTCGAGGAGCGGGCGAAGCTTGGCACTGTCCACGGCGCCCGCCAGCATGGGCGGGCTGCCGTTCGACAGGATGGCGGTGCGCATGCCACGCCCGCGCAGCGCCGCCAGCGCCGGGCCGGCGTCGGGGAAGGCGTCCAGGCGGAAGTACAGCTCCATCAGCTTCGCCCGCAACGCCGGGTCGGTCCGGCCGTGCAGGTCGAGCGCGTAGTCCAGCGCCTCCCCCGTCACCTGCCAGAAGTCGGCGTAGGCGCCCATCAGCGTCCGCACCCAGGTGTATTCGAGCTGCTTGGCCCGCCACACGGCGGCCAGCGCGTCCGCCGCGTCACCCAGGTCGGCGCGGCAGTGGCGCGCCGCCGCGGTGACGTCGAGCAGCGTGCCGTAGGCGTCGAAGACACAGGCGCGGATGCCGCCGATGGGGTCCGTCATCGCCGCAACTCCCTCTCCAGGTCCATCTCCCCGCCCGTGCCCAGGCGGGCGCGGTAGACGAGCATCGCCTCCATCACGCGCTGCACGTAGTTGCGCGTCTCGTAGATGGGGATCAGCTCGATCCAATCGACGATGTCCACCGCCTCCGTCCGCGGGTCGCCGAAGGTGTCCATCCAGCCGCGCACGCGGCCCGGCCCGGCGTTGTAGGAGGCGATGGCCAGCACGTAGGAGCCGTTGAACCGCTCGATCAGGTCGGCCATGTAGGCCTGCCCCAGGCGCATGTTGTACTGCGGGTCGGAGATCAGCTTGGCGTGATTGTGCTGCTTGATGCCCAGTTGCTTGGCCACCAGCTGCGCCGTCGCCGGCATCAGCTGCATCAGCCCGCGCGCCCCCGCCGAGGAGACGATGTTCGGGTTGAACGTGCTCTCCTGCCGGATCAGGGAGTGCACCAGGGCCGGCTCCGGCGCGCTGGCCGGCGGGCGGATCACCGGGTAGCCGGCCTCCACCAGATAGACGTCGTTCTGTGCGGCGTCCTTGGCGGCGGCGATGGCGAGGTCGGGGCGCCCCGCCTCCTTCGCCAGCCGGGCGGCCAGCACGTATTCCTCCGGCGTCTTGGCGTCCAGGCTGACGCGGCGCAGGAAGGCGGCCAGCTTCTCGTCGTCCCGCCCCTCGATCTCCTTCAGGAAGCGGGCGAGGCGGACCGTTTCCTTGCGGTCGAAGGCCGAGGCCTCGGCGGCCGAGACGCCGGGCTCGGCCGGCAGCTTGAAGCGGGCGCCGCTGATGTGGCGGGTGGCGAGCTGGCCGTAGAAGGTCGTGCCGTAGCCGGCGGCCTTCTGGTACCAGTCGCGCGCCTGGGTGCGGTCGCCCAGCTGCTCCGCCGCGCGGCCGCACCAATAGGCACCGCGCGCCTTGCTGATGGGCGCGGTCACCGCGCGGTACAGCTTGTGGAAGTGGTTGAAGGCGTCCGACGGCTGGTCGAGGAAGCGCAGCGCCAGCCAGCCGGCCAGGAACTCGGCCTCCGCCAGGGTGGAGCCGTCCAGCGGCCCGTGCTCCTTCGACAGGCGGTAGGCTTGGCGGTAGTCGCCCCGCTCGATGGCGCGCCGCGCCAGGATGTGGCGCTCGGTCCACCACAGGCCGGGCTTGCTGTTCTCCGGCGGGCGGTGCTGCAGGATCTCCAGGGCCGCATCGTCGTTGTTCTTGCGGCGGGCGTGGCGCACGCGCTCGTACAGCAGGCCGGGGTCGCTGCGCAGGGCGGAGGGCACGCGGGCCAGGGCCGCGTCGACGTTGCGGTCCTCGGCCAGCGCCAGCCGCGCCTCGATCAGCGCCTCGTAGCCGTCCTCCAGGAAGGGCAGCATGCGCCGGGCGGCAGGCTCCTGCCGGTCCCACATCAGGCGGTCGACGCGGGCCTTGTGGTCCTGCTCGCGCAGGTGGCTGCGGTAGCGGGCGAGGAAGTCCTGCTCGTCGTTCGGGTTGAAGGTCGAATCGGTCCAGCGCGTGCGGACCAGCTTGATGGCCTTCTCCTGCTCGCCGCGCGCCATCAGCGTGTCGGCGTAGCGCATGAAGCCCTGGTTGGTGAGCGGCGGCGAGCCGTTGAACCAGGTGATGATCGTCCGCTCGTCCTCGTTGTCGCTCAACGCCGCCTCGGCGGCGCGGCGCAGGACGTTCTGGTTCGGCCAGTCGGGGTTCTCGCGGATGAAGGCGGTGATCTCGGCGAACGTGCCGCCCATGGGCGCGCCCAGCTTCATCCAGCGGATCAGCTTGGCCGGCAGCCGCTCCTTGGCCTGTGCGGCGATGCGCAGCGCCTCGTCGTGGCGGTCGTCGTCGGCGGCCTTGAAGGCCTGTTTGTAGATGGCCAGATCCTGGGCCGACAGCGACGATGCCGCGGCCGGCTGGGCCAGCGTCAGGAACAGCATGGCAGCCCCGGCGGCGAAAGCGGCCCGGGCGCTCTTGCCCACGCGAAGCGGGGCGGCTAAGGTGCGCGACACTTTTTTTGCAGTCTCACGGAGGTGGCTGACATGTTCCACGGTTCGATCACCGCGCTCTTGACCCCGTTCAAGAACGGTAAAGTGGACGAGTCCGCCTTTCAGGCCTTCGTCGACTGGCAGATCACCGAGGGTACGAACGCCCTGGTCCCCTGCGGCACCACCGGCGAATCCCCGACGCTGTCGCACGAGGAACACGACCGGGTCGTCGAGCTGGCCATCGAGGCGGCGGCCGGGCGCGTGCCCGTCATCGCCGGCGCCGGCTCCAACTCGACCGAGGAGGCGATCCGCCTGAGCCGCCACGCCAGGAAGGCGGGTGCGGCGGCGGCGCTCGTGGTGACGCCCTACTACAACAAGCCCACGCAAGAGGGTCTCTACCAGCATTTCAAAGCGATCCATGACGCGGCGGATTTGCCGATCATCATTTACAACATTCCGGGCCGGAGTGTCGTGGATATGTCGGTGGCAACCATGGCCCGGCTTGCAAAGCTGCCCAACATCATCGGCGTGAAGGACGCCACCGCCGACCTCGTGCGGCCGTTGCGCACGCGCGTGGAGATCGGGCCGGACTTCGTGCAGCTCTCGGGCGAGGACGCGACGGCCATCGCGTTCAACGCCCAGGGTGGCGTGGGCTGCATCTCGGTCACGTCGAACGTGGCGCCGAAGCTGTGCGCGCAGATGCAGAAGGCGTGGCGCGACGGCGACCTCGCCACCTGCTTCAAGATCCGCGACCAGCTGATGCCGCTGCACAACGCGCTGTTCGTCGAGACCTCGCCGGGGCCGGTGAAGTACGCCGCCAGCCTGCTGGGCAAGTGCGGCGACGAGCTGCGCCTGCCCCTGGTGCCGGTCGGCGAATCGACCCGCCAGACGGTGCGCGACGCCATGGTCGCGGCGGGCGTGCTCTGACGGTGTTGGGTTTTCGGCTTCGCCTCGACCCAACCTACGGGCCCCTCGTAGGTTGGGTTGAGCGCAGCGAAAACCCAACGTCCACTGCGATACAGAAGAACGGAGAGAAACGTGGCGGCACGAGAGCCTGAACCGCGGCGGATCGCGGCGCAGAACCGCCGCGCCCGCTTCGACTATTTCATCGAGGACAACCTGGAAGCCGGCCTGATGCTGACCGGCACCGAGGTGAAATCCCTGCGCTCGGGCAAGGTCTCGATCAACGAATCCTACGCTGGCCTGAGCAAGGGCGAGCTGTACCTGTTCAACGCCCACTTCCCCGAATACGGGCAAGCCGGCCGCTGGCTCCAGCACGAGGTGCGGCGCCCGCGCAAGCTGCTGGTGCACAAGCGCGAGCTGAACAAGCTGATGGGGGCGCTGAAGACCAAGGGCGTCACGCTGATCCCCATGTCGCTGTACTTCAACGACCGCGGCATCGCCAAGCTGCAGATCGGCGTCGCCACCGGCAAGAAGAAGGTCGACAAGCGCGAGACGGAGAAGGAACGCACCTGGCAGCGCGACAAGGCGCGCCTGATGCGGGACCGCGGATGAGCCGCCGGCTGGCCCAACGCGCGGGCGGGCGGGACGCGGAGATCGCCGGGGTCGCCGCCGGCGTGCTGGCCGACGCCCGGCCGCAGGGCCGCGTGCTCGTCGCCAGCGACCACGTCGGCACCGTGGAGCGCGCGGTGTGGGACGGCGGGGCGGAGGTGGTGGCGTGGCACCGTTTCGCCTACGACGGCGGCCCGGCCAAGCCCTGGCCGGATGACGGCACGTTCGACGCCGCCGTGCTGCGCCTGCCGCGCAGCTGGCCGGCCTTCGCCATGAAATTGCACGCCGTCGCCGCCCGCCTGCCGGCCGGCGCGCCGCTGTGGATCTACGGCGGCAACGACGAGGGCATCACGTCTGCGGCCAAGCGCCTGGAAGGGCTGGTGGAGGACGTCGAGACGGTCGCCATCAAGCGCCGCGCCCGCGTGCTGCGCGCCGTGCGCTCGCGCGAGGCGGCGCGCGGCAACCTGGACGACTGGCGGGAGAGCGTCCCGCTGGAGATGCCGGACGGCACGGCCTTCGACCTCGTGTCCTATCCCGGCCTGTTCGCGCACGGCCGGCTGGACGCCGGGACCGCGTGCCTGCTCCAGGTGCTGCCGGAGGTTCCGGCGGGCGGTGCCGTGCTGGATTTCGGCTGCGGGGCCGGCGTCATCGCGCGGGTGGTGCAGGGGCGGGTGCCGGACGCCAAGCTGACCCTGCTGGACGTCGACAGCGTGGCGCTGCACGCTGCGCGCCTCAACGTGACCGGCGCCGAATGCGTGCTGAGCGACGGCTGGACCGCGCTGGACCCACGCGCGCGGTTCGACCTGATCCTCTCCAACCCGCCGCTCCACCGTGGCAAGGAGGAGGATTTCGGGGCGCTGGACGCCTTGGTGCGCGGCGCGAAGGAGCGGCTGAAGCGCAAGGGTGCGCTGGTCGCGGTGGCGCAGCGCACGGCCGGCGTCGGCCCGCTGTTCCAGAAGGCATTCGGCGCGGCCGACCTGCTGCTGGAAACGCCGCAGTACCAGGTCTGGCGGGGGCGGGTGGCGTAAGCGCCGCAAACGGGTAGACCAGCCATGCGCGCCGGCCGGCGACCGGCGTTTGCAATAGTCGCTTTACGGTCCTAATCATCGTCTCCAGCGTCAGATTCCGCCGCGCAATGGTGGCGTGAAAGCAACGAAAATACGACAGGACCTGGGGAACATGAAAAGACGAGCCTTCCTGGCGTCGGCCGGCGCCGGACTTGCCGCCACCACCGTCGCGGCCCCCGCCATCGCCCAGTCCCAGCCCGAGGTGCGCTGGCGTCTGGCCTCCAGCTTCCCGAAGAGCACGGACATCCTGTTCGGCACGTCGGAGTTGATCGCCAAGCGCGTGTCCGAGGCCACGGACGGCAAGTTCCAGATTCGCGCCTACGCGTCGGGCGAGATCGTGCCGCCGCTGCAGGTGCTGGATTCCGTGCAGAACGGCACGGTCGAGTGCGGGCACACCTGCGGCTATTACTACGTGGGTAAGGACCCGACCTTCGCCTTCGACACCGCCGTCCCGTTCGGCCCGAACGCGCGCCAGCAGGCCGCGTGGTTCCAGTTCGGCGGCGGGCGCGAGGTGATGCGCGCCTTCTTCGACAAGCACAACATCGTGCAGTTCCCGGCCGGCAACACCGGCACGCAGATGGGCGGCTGGTTCCGCAAGGAGATCAAGTCGGCCGAGGACCTGCAGGGCCTGAAGATGCGCATCGCCGGCATCGCCGGGCAGATCATGGCCAAGATGGGCGTGACGCCGACGCAGATCGCCGGTGCGGACGTCTACCCGGCGCTGGAGAAGGGCACCATCGACGCCACCGAGTTCGTCGGCCCGTACGACGACGAGAAGCTGGGCTTCGTGCAGGTCGCCAAGAACTACTACTACCCCGGCTGGTGGGAAGGCGGGCCGCAGGTCTCCCTCTACGTCAACAAGGATGCCTGGCAGAAGCTGCCCAAGTCCTACCAGGCGGTGCTGGAGAGTGCGTGTGCCGAGGCCGGCGGTGCCATGCTGGCCCGCTACGACGCCGAGAACGCGCGCGCGCTGCGCCGCCTCGTCGGCAAGGGGGCGGTGCTGCGCGCCTTCCCGCGCGACGTGATGGAGGCCGGCTACAAGATCGCCCAGGACCTCTACGCCGAGTATTCGGCGCAGAACCCCAGCTTCAAGGCGGTCTACGACAGCTGGAAGCCCTTCCTCGACGAGACGCACCTGTGGTTCCGCGTCGCCGAGGCGCCGTACGACAACTTCATCCTGGCCGCCAGCGCGCGGCGCTGACGCGCCTTGTCGTTCCGCAAGCCCGCAGAACCCGCCCGGCGGGCTTGCGTCCGTGCGCCTGAGCGGCGATGCTCGGGCCGCACGGCAGCAAAGGCGGGTCTCCCATGCGGCTCAATCTCGGGTGCGGCAACCGGAAGTACGAGGGCTTCCTCAACGTCGACAAGTTCGCCACCTGCGAACCCGACATGGTGGTGGACCTGGAGGTGTTGCCCTGGCCGTTCGAGACGGACTCGGCCGAAGAGATCGTAATGACCCACGTGCTGGAGCACCTGGGGCCGCTGCCCGAGCACTTCATGGGCATCATCAAGGAACTGTACCGCGTCGCCGCGCCGGGCGCCCCGATCCGAATCACCGTTCCGCACCCGCGCAGCGACATGTTCCTGGACGACCCCACGCACGTGCGCCCGATCACGCCGCAGCTTTTCTCGCTGCTGTCCAAGGAGGACAACCGGCGGACGATCGCCGAGGGGCTGGCGAACAGCCCGCTGGGCCTCTACTACGACGTGGATTTCCGCACGCTGAAGGTCGACTTCCGGCTCAGCCCGCGCTGGGGCACGATGATGAAGAGCGGCGAGGCCGACCACAACGCCATCGTGGCGGCCATGCAAAGCCAGTGGAACGTGATCGACGAGGTCGAGATCACGCTGGAGGCGGTGAAGTAGCGGGGCGCCTCACGTCCTTCGCAGGCCCGACGGCGTGGTGCCGGTGGCGGCGCGCACCCGCCGCGCGAAGTGCGAGCGCGACGCGTAGCCGGCCGCCTCGGCCGCCTGCTGCACGCTGAGCCCCTCGGTTTCCAGCAGGTGTCGGGCGTGGGCGACGCGCTCCTCCCGCAGGATATGGCGCAGCGACGTGCCTTCCTCGGCCAGACGGCGGCGCAGGGTGGCGGCACCAAGGCCCATTTCGCGCCCCAGGGCATCGGCCGTCCAGGCGTGCTGCGGCCGGGTGCGGACCAGCTGGCGCACGGCGTCCGAGGCCGCCACCGGCACGCCGGGGCCAAACCAGCACACCCCGTCCTCCAACAGGATCAGCAGCACCTCCATGCAGCGGTGCTCGGCCAGCGCCGGGCCGATACCGGCCGTGAGGCCGGAGGCGGCGTGCAGCATCGCCTCGATCAGATGCGGCGTCAGCGACACGCGGTGGTCGCGCGGGCCGGCCGGGCAACCGGTGGCGCGCCTGGGGTGGGCGCGCAGCAGGCGGCGGACCAGATCGACCGGGAACTCCAGGACCAGCGCCCGGTACAGGCCCGACCCGGCGTCCGGTTCGTTGACGACGGTGCCACTCCACCCGGCCGGCAGCAGCATTGCCGTGCCGGCAGGAAAGCGGAAGCCGCCCAGCGCGTCGTCGAACTCCTTAACGCCCTCGATGACGGTGATCAGCGCGGTGCGGTCGAGCCGGATGTCCGTCAGCCGTTCGCGGTCGTGGGCGACGAAGGACCACAGCGCCGGCACCGCCGACCGCGGCTCCGCGCCGGGGCGGCGGTCGCGGTCGGCGAAGGCGGCAAGGCGGCCGAGGAAGTCCGGCGTCATGGCGTCAGCGTCCGTAGCGTGCGGTGAACGACGCCTTGCCCAGCGACGCGGCGTTCAGGTTGAAGCCGACCATCGCCGCCGTGGCGTCCGCCGGAAGCGGCAGCGTCTCCGTCTTCAGCGCGTGCAGCGTGAAGACGTAGCGGTGCGGCGCGTCGCCCTGGGGCGGGCAGGGGCCGCCGTAGCCCGGCGCGCCGAAGTCCGTGCGGCCCTGCACGGCCCCGGCCGGCAGCAGGCCCTTGAACGGATCGCCGGCCCCCGCCGGCAGCGCGGTGGCGGAGGCGGGCAGGTTGTACACCACCCAGTGCCACCAGCCGCTGCCGGTCGGCGCGTCGGGATCGTAGACGGTCAGCGCGAAGCTTTTGGTTCCGGCCGGCGGGTCCTTCCAGGCCAGGGCCGGGGAGACGTTGCCGCCGGTGCAGCCGAAGCCGGACAGGACATGGCGATCGGCGATGGGCGCCGCGTCGGACACGTCCGGGCTCGACAGGTCGAAGGCGGCAGCCGGCAGGGCCGTCAGGAGGGCGACGGCGGTCAACGCGGCGGAGGCTGTAAAGTGGCGCATGTCCAGGGTCCTGCATCGTGGGGTGATGCGGCCAGGGTAGCGCCGCCGACGCACCGCCGTGCGCCGGCTCCGCGCAAAGATGCGCCCGAAACGCTCATTCGCGGCGGAGCAGCCGCGCCGCGTCCAGCGCCGCGTAGGTCAGGATCGCGTCCGTTCCCGCCCGCTTGAACGACATCAGCGTCTCCAGGAGCGCGTTGTCGTAGTTCAGCCAGCCGTTGCCGGCCGCCGCGCGCAGCATCGCGTACTCGCCCGAGACGTGGTAGGCGAAGGTCGGCACGGCGAAGGTGTCCTTCACCCGCCGGATGATGTCCAGGTAGGGCAGGCCGGGCTTCACCATCACCATGTCCGCCCCCTCGTCGATGTCCAGCGCCACCTCGCGCAGGGCCTCGTCGGTGTTGGCCGGGTCCATCTGATAGGTGCGCTTGTCGCCCTTCAGGAACCCGCCGGAGTTCACGGCGTCGCGGAACGGCCCGTAGAAGGCGGAGGCGTACTTGGCGGCGTAGGAGCAGATGCGCACCAACTGGTGTCCGTCGGCGTCCAGCCGGTCGCGGATGGCGCCGATGCGGCCGTCCATCATGTCGCTGGGGGCGACGATGTCGACGCCGGCTTCGGCCTGCGACAGCGCCTGGCGGACCAGCACCTCCACCGTCTCGTCGTTGACGACGTACCCGTCGCGCACGATGCCGTCGTGGCCGTGGCTGGTGTAGGGGTCGAGCGCCACGTCACCCAGGATGCCGACGTGCGGCACCGCCGCCTTCACCGCGCGGATGGCGCGGTTCATCAGGTTCTCGGGGTTGAAGGCCTCGGCCGCGTCTTCCGACTTCTTCTCGGCCGGCACGACGGGGAACAGCGCGATGCAGGGCACGCCCAGGTCGCCGGCCTGCGCCACCGCCTCCACGAGAAGATCGATGGTCAGGCGCTCGACGCCGGGCATGGAGGCCACGGGCTCGCGCCGGTTCTGCCCCTCGATCACGAAGACCGGCCAGATCAGGTCGTCCACCGACAGCGTGTTCTCGGCCACCAGCCGGCGGGTCCAGGCGTCCGCCCGGTTGCGGCGGGGGCGGGTGCGCGGGAAGGCGCCGAGGGAGCGGTGGCCGGTGGAACGCTGCGTGGACATGGATCGTTCGTCGTCGCTGGGAAAAAGGTCCGGCGATGTTACGCCTCTTGGCCCCGGTGGCTCAAGGTTGCTGGCCCGGAAAAGCGCTCGGCCCGGCCCGCGGGGGTTCCGCGGGGCCGGGCCGAGGCAACAGGCCGTCAGAGGGAAGCGCTTACTGCTTTTGCAGCTGCTTCATGATGTCGGCGTTCGGGTCGGGCTGAGCGTCCGGCTGCTCCATGCCGGGGAACGGCGGCGGCGCGTTGTAGTCCATGGTCGGGATTTCGATCTGGATGGTGCTGGGGTCGATCTTGGCGCCGCGGTCGAGGCCCACTTCCACCAGGCCGGGGAACATGATGACGATGCCCACCATGATGATCTGGATGATCACGAACGGCACGGCACCCCAGTAGATCTGGCCGGTGGTGATCTTATCCGTCAGCTTGCCGGTGACCTTGTCCACATAGTCGGTGCGCGGCGCCACCGAGCGCAGGTAGAACAGCGCGAAGCCGAACGGCGGGTGCATGAACGACGTCTGCATGTTTACGCCCAGCAGAACGCCGAACCAGATCAGGTCGATGCCCAGCTTCTCGGCCACCGGCCCCAGCAGCGGGACGATGATGAAGGCCAGCTCGAAGAAGTCGAGGAAGAAGGCCAGGACGAAGACCAGGATGTTGACGACGATCAGGAAGCCCAGCGCGCCGCCCGGCAGGCCGGTCAGCAGGTGCTCCACCCACAGATCGCCGTTGACCGCGCGGAAGACGAGGCCGAACACGGTCGAGCCGATCAGGATGAACACCACGAAGGTCGACAGCTTGGCCGTGGTGTCCATGGCCTGCATCATCAGCGACCACGACAGCTTGCGCTTGGCCAGCGCCAGGATCAGCGCGCCGGCGGCACCCATGGCGCCGCCCTCCGTCGGCGTGGCGATGCCCAGGAAGATGGTGCCCAGCACAAGGAAGATCAGCACCAGCGGCGGCACCAGCGAGACGATGACGCGCACCAGCAGCTGCACGCCGCGCAGCGACCGCGCCTCCAGCGGCAGGGCCGGGGCGGCCTCCGGCTTGAAGATCGTCACCAGCATGATGAAGCCGGCGTACAGGGCGGTCAGCACGAGGCCGGGGAACAGCGCGCCCGCGTACATGTCGCCTACCGAGCGGCCGAGCTGGTCGGCCAGGATGATCAGCACCAGCGACGGCGGGATGATCTGCGCCAGCGTGCCGGACGCCGCGATGACGCCGGTGGCGATCCGCCGGTCGTAGCCGTAGCGCAGCATGATCGGCAGCGAGATCAGGCCCATGGAGATGACCGAGGCGGCCACCACGCCCGTGGTGGCGGCCAGCAGCGCGCCCACGAAGATGACGGCGTAGGCGAGGCCGCCGCGCAGCGGCCCGAACAGCTGGCCGATGGTGTCCAGCAGGTCTTCCGCCATGCCTGACCGTTCGAGGATCAGGCCCATGAAGGTGAAGAACGGGATGGCCAGCAGCGTGTCGTTCTGCATGATGCCGAACACGCGTTCGGGCAGCGCCTGGAACAGGACGGGGGCGAGCAGCCCCAGCTTGATGCCGATCAGGCCGAAGACGAGGCCGTTCGCGGCCAGCGCGAAGGCGACGGGGAATCCGAGGAGCAGGAAGACGACGAGCGCCGCGAACATCAGCGGCGCCATGTTTTCGATCAGGAAGGCGGTCATCGGTGTGTTTCCCCCGTGCTCACGAATGGCCGTGCATCTTGTCGCCGGGCTCGTCACGCAGGCCCATGAGGAAGGCGATGCGCTTGATGAGCTCCGACACGCCCTGCAGGGTGAGCAGGAGGAAGCCGACGGGGATCAGCACCTTGACCGGCCAGCGGATCAGGCCGCCCGCGTTGTTGGACATCTCGTTGTGGATGTAGGAGTCCCAGAACATGGGCCAGGACAGCGCCATGATCAGGATGGCCATGGGGAACATGAAGACGATGAAGCCGAAGACGTCGATCCAGGCCTGCGTGCGCTTGCTGAACCGTCCGATGACGACGTCGATGCGGATGTGTTCGTTGCGCAGCAGCGTATAGCCGGCGCACAGCAGGAACACGGCCGAGAAAAGGTACCATTGCAGCTCCAGCCATGCGTTCGAGCTGGTGCTGAAAGCATAACGAACGGTGGCGTTGCCGGCGCTGATGATCACAGCAACCAGCACGAGCCAATAGACAAGGCGACCGATGCCCTCGTTGATGGCGTCGATCACCCTGCTCAAGCCAAGCAGAGCAGTCAAAGGCGGATCTCCCTGTTCCCTTCCGACGGGCTGAGCCCGTTCGATTATTCCCGTCGCCGGTTACCATTTCGTGTGCACCGGCGCAGGGAATACCCTACGCGGTCATCCGGACATGGTAGTACCAACGATGAAGCCCCGAAGGCAATATTGCCGCGACGCCCAAGCCGCGCAAGCTGCGGAAAGCCCTTAGTCGGACGGCGCGCGCCGGAAAGCGGAACGGGTCGGGCGGAACGGGTCAGGCGGGGTCGGGCAGGCGGTACCAGCCGTCGCGGCCCAGCGCCTCCAGCGGGCGGAAGCGCGCCTTGTAGGCCATCTTGCGGCTCTGGGCGATCCAGTAGCCCAGGTAGACGTAGGGCAGGCCTTCCTCCTGCGCCCGCGCGATCAGGCTGAGGATCATATAGGAACCGACGCTGCGCCGCTCCTGCTTGGCGTCGTAGAAGCTGTAGACGGCGGAGAAGCCATCCGACAGCCGGTCGGTGAGCATGCAGCCAAGCAGGCGGCCGGTGGACTCGCGCGCCTCGAACACGCTGGTGTCGGCGCGCCCCTCGTCGATCATCGCGGCGAAATCGGCCATGGCCATGCGCGCCATGTCGGAATCGCCGTGGCGGGAGGATTGGTAGGCGGCGAACAGCCGGTACTGCTCGCCGGTGGCGACGGCCGGCACCTCGGTCAGCGACAGGTCGTGGTTGGTGCGCAGCACGCGGCGCTGCGACCGGGTCATGTCGAAGGCCGCCACGGGGATGCGCACCGGCACGCAGGCCGAGCAGGTGGGGCAGACCGGGCGGTAGACGATGTCGTGGCTGCGCCGGAAGCCGGCGCGCGACAGGGTGGAGTTCACCTCCGACGCGTAGGGGCCCGCCAGCCGGGTGAACAGCTTGCGCTCGACCCGGCCCGGCAGGTAGGGGCAGGGCATCGGCCCGGAGCGGAAGAACTGCTGCAGCGGACGGATCTGCGGCTGGATGACCGACATGGAGCCCCTATTGCACCTGCATCTGGGCCGGCAGAGCCGGCTCCTGCCCGAAGAACGCGCGGCCGATCACGTCGGTGACCCCACCGTCTCCATCGCCTCGTTGCCGCGACGAAAAGTGTAGCGCGACTTGAGCCGGGTCAACAGCCCGTCGATCTGCCGGACGCACATGACCTGCAATCCCGAAACCCGGAGCATCGGCGGCGCCAAACGGCGCGCCTACCGGCCCGGCGCCTGCGGCTGGGGCGACTGGCCGCCGGCGGCCGGCGCCGGAGCGGTCTCGCGCAGCAGGACGATGCTGATGCGGCGGTTGCGCGGGCTGCCGGGCTGGTCGGGCACCAGCAGGTCGCGGTCGGCGCGGCCCACCACGTCCTGGATGCGGTTGTCGGCGATGCCGCCGGACTGCAGGGCGCGGCGGGTGGCGTTGGCGCGCTCGGCCGAGAGGTCCCAGTTGTCGCGCGTGCTGCCGGCGGCGAAGGGTGTGCCGTCGGTGTGGCCGCTGATGGACAGCTTGTTGGGCAGCTTGGCCAGCGCCGCGCCCACCTGCATGACGAGCTGGCGCGTCTGCGGGTACATCTGGCCGGAGCCGCCGGGGAACATCGACACGCGGTCCTGGTCGACGATCTGGATGCGCAGCCCTTCCGGCGTCTGGTCGATCATCAGGTTCTGCGCCAGCGGCTCCAGCTCGGGGATCGACTGGATGGCCTGCCGGATCTCGTTGGCGGTCTGCTGGAACTGGCGCGCTTCCTTCTGCTGCGCCTGCAGGTTCTCCACCGCCTCGCTCACGCGCTCGGCGAAGTCGGCCAGCTTCTCGCCCAGCTTCTGGCCCGGCACGCCCATCTGCTTGGCCAGCTGCTCCAGGCGCTGCTGGTACTCCATGCGGTTTTCGTTCGGGCGTTGCTCGGCCGGCATCTCGGCGCCGGTGCCGGGGCCCGACGCGTTGGGCTCGCCCACCTCGGTCACCGCCTCCTCCGGCGCCTGCGCCGCCTGTCCGGGCGGGCCGGAGGTCGGCACGTCGGCCGACATGGGCGAGGAGGGGGAGATCTGCGCGCCCGGCACCGTCACCGTCTGGCCGCCCAGCAGGCCGCCGGAGCCCGACGTCTCGCGGCTGACCGAGACCGGGGCGAAGTAGTCGGCGATGCCCTTGCGCTGGTCGGAGGTGGTGACGTTCAGCAGCCACAGCAGCAGGAAGAACGCCATCATCGCGGTGACGAAGTCGGCGTAGGCCACCTTCCACGCGCCGCCGTGATGGCCGCCGTGACCGCCCTTCTTCTTCTTGATGATGATTGGCTGTTCGGTGCCGGCGGGGTTGGCTGCCATGCGTGCGGATCGCGATTCCAGGCCGGGATTCTGCGGCGGAAGCCTGCGCGTTCTTCGTTAAGATCCCTTTAACGCACCCGTCGCGGGCTTTTGCCCTTTCGGCCGGCAGTTCCGGCTTGCGCGCCGTGCGGCCGTGCGTTACTCCCGGTTGGTACGCATCGTTCAGCCAGGGCCGCTATGACCATCGACTCTCGGGCGTTCCGCAACGCCCTCGGATGCTTCGCCACCGGCATCACCGTCATCACCACGGTGGAGCCCGACGGAACGCCGGTGGGGGTGACGGTCAATTCCTTCTCCTCGGTGTCGCTGGATCCGCCCTTGGTGCTGTTCTGCCTGGGCCGCGCGTCCCAGTCGCTGGCCGCGTTCGAGAGCGCCGGGGCCTATGCGGTGAACATCCTCGCCGACGACCAGCAGGACCTGTCCAACCGCTTCGCCAACCGCAACCTGCAGGAGCGCTGGGACGGCGTGGCGGCCGAGCGCGGCGTGACCGGCGTGCCGCTGCTCAAGGGCTGCCTCGCCACCATCGAGTGCGATCTGGACAAGATGCTGGACGGCGGCGACCACGTGATCCTGGTCGGCCGCGTCCGCCGCCTGGAAAGCCGCGAGGACGGCAAGCCGCTTCTGTACTTCCGCGGCGGGTACCAAGAACTGGCGTAAGCGCTACCGCCCCGGAGCGGCGTCTGGCCGCCCCGGGACAAAGGCGTTCAGCGCGCCACCTCATCACGTTGCGGCTTCTTGCCGGTCGGACGCAGGCGAACGAACAGGCTGAGCGTGTCGAACCAGAACGGGGCACCCAGGCTGAGCGCCAGGATGGTGATGAGCAGGCCGAGGATCTTCCACGGCAAATAATACGCGGTGGTCGGATTGAGCTTTTCTTCGCCTTCCCAGCCGAGGGGGAAGGGAAGAAGGCGGTTCTGCAGGTCGGCGAAGTCGGTCGCGAACTTGTCCAGGGTCTTCTTGAACGCGTCGGGTTCGGCGGCGACCGGGGCAGGAGTGGTCGATCCGCCCTGAGACTCGGCGGGCACGTTCGCCGGTGCGGGTGGCGGCTTCTGCTCGGCCACATACTTCGCTGCGCTGTCGGCCAGCGCCGTGCGCAGCGTGGCGTCGTTCCACAGCGTGCGGGCGACGGTGATGGAATCGGCGTTCGCGGCAACGGTGATGATGGCCGCCAGCACTAGGGTCAACCCCTGGATATGGCGTTTGTAGACGCCCGACAGGCGGTCCATCGAATCATCGAACCAGTTGGCGACGCCCACCTTGAGCACGTCGTAGTCGTCGCCCGCCTGCGTGAGCAACGCCTGGAGGCTGGTCTTGAGACGCCCGGAGGGCAACTGGCCGACGGTGGACTGGACCTCGACCAGGATCTGTTTCGGGTCGGTCTTTCCGTTCGCCAAGTAGCCGAGCAGCGCCGTCGAGAACGACCGGGCCGACATGTACGCCGGGCCCGGATCGCTTCGCGGTGTGACGAGTTTGCCAAGCCACGTGTCCTTGCGGCGGATACCTTCGTAAAAGGGGCCGTTCAGGATGGCGTTTTGAATTCCTTGATGATCCAACAGATCTTCGAGGTTCCGGCGCAGGTTGGTGGAGCGCCAACTCAAGAAGCCGGAAATGAGTTCGTTGAGCGTCGCGCACAGCAGGCTCAGCAGCAGGTACATGAATATGAGGCCGATGGCGACATCAATGAGCGTACCAAGCCCCGTCATGGGTGCCTCCCCGAGTTTATGGCGAGGCAGAAATGCTCATCCCGAACGTTGGTGGATGCAACAATAAACACGTATCGGCAAGACGGTTTTCAAGATCATACTCGTGTATGCAATGGGTGCTGGTTGCGTCACGACACATCCACCATCAGCTCCGTCGGGAACCCCGCGCCGGTGAGCTTGTCGACGATCTGCTGGACGTGCAGGCGGTCGCGGGTCTCCAGGATCACGTCGATCTCCGCCATCTTCACCGGCACGTCGTGGAACAGGCGCTGGTGGTAGATCTCGACGATGTTGGCGCCGGCCTCGCCCAGGATGCGCGTCACCTTGGCCAGCGCGCCGGGGGCGTCTGTCAGGCCGATGCGCAAGCGCACCACGCGGCCCTCCACCACCAGCCCGCGCATGAGCACCTGCGCCAGGAGGCGCGCGTCGATGTTGCCGCCGGACACCAGCAGGCCCACCCGCTTGCCCCGGAACCGGTCGGGTTCGGTCATGACGGCGGCGAGCGCGGCGGCGCCCGCCCCCTCGGCCACCAGCTTCTGCACGGTCACCATGCGGTAGACGGCCGTCTCCAGCGCCTCCTCGCTGACCAGCAGGATGTCGTCCACGTGCCGGCGCACCATCTCCAGCGTCAGGGAGCCGGGGGCCTTCACCGCGATGCCCTCGGCGATGGTGACGCCGCCGCAGGAGATCGCCTGCCCGTGCAGCGCCTGGCGCATCGACGGGTACATGGCGCACTCCACGCCGACCACCCGGATGCCGGGCTTCAGCCCCTTGGCCGCCGCGGCGATCCCGGCGATCAGGCCGCCACCGCCCACCGGCACCACCAGCACGTCCAGATCCGGCACCGCCTCCAGGAACTCCAGCCCGGCGGTGCCCTGGCCGGCGGCGACCAGCGGGTCGTCGTAGGGGTGGACGAAGCACAGCCCCTCGCGCGCGGCCAGATCCTGGGCGAAGGCGGCGGCCTCGCTCAGCGTCTCGCCCTCCAGCACCACGCGGGCGCCGAAGCTCTCCGTCCGTTCGACCTTGGTGAAGGGGGTGAAGCCGGGCATGACGATGGTCGCGGCGATGCCCAGACGCTGGGCGTGGCAGGCCACCGCCTGCGCGTGGTTGCCGGCCGACATGGCGACGACGCCGGCCGCTCGCTCGGCATCATTCAGCGCCAGCAGCTTGTTCAAGGCGCCCCGCTCCTTGAAGGAGCCGGTGAGCTGCTGGTTCTCCAGCTTCAGGTACACCGTGCAGCCGGCCATCTCCGACAGGCGCGGCGCCGGCTCGGCCGGGGTGCGGGCGATGCGGCCGTCCAGACGCAGGGCGGCGGCGCGCACGTCGTCCAGGGTGATAGCGGTCATGGCGTGCGGCCTCCGCTGGGGGTGTCGGGCTGGAGGGTGAGTTCGCGCGCCCCGCGCGCCGCCAGCGTGCCGGGATCGCCGGCCAGCCGCACGGTGCCGCCGTCGCGCCAGCGCGCGACGAAGTCGCCCCAGTGCGGCGAGAACGGGTTGCCCGACTGCCCGGTGGCGATGACGTAGCGGGAGTTGCCGAGGTCGGCAAGATCGTACACGGCCCGATACCCCGCCCCGTGCACGTCGGCGAACGGCGCCTCGGCGTTGGAATAACGGGTGGTGGCGCGGTTGACGGTGGTGGTGCTGCCGTCGGTCGGCGTCGCGAGGCTCGCAAGGCGCCCCAGCCCCGGCACCCGGCCCAGCACCGCGTGCGCCAGGGGCGCCACGTGCGCGTCGCCCCAGCGCCACGCCGCGAGGTCGCCGCCGTGCTTCTCCTTCAGCTCCCCCAGCGCCCGGTCGAGGGAGCGGACGAGGATATCCGCGCAGGTCTCGGCGGCCGGCGTGCCGGTGTCGTCGCACCAGCGGGGGGCGGTGGACAGCACGTGGTGCACGGTGCGCGGGCGGTTCCAGAAGTACTCGCCGAACAGCGGCCCCAACTCGTCGGCGAAGAGGGCGCGGGACAGGCTGCGCAGCCCCGCCTCGAACAGCAGCGGTTCCGGCCGGTCGCGGCGCATGGCGAAGTCCCAGGCCTTCAACCGCTCCACCGCCTGTTTGGCCAGCGGGTCGGTGACCGGGGCGGCCAGCATCAGCGGCAGCAGGTCGCGCGCCGCCAGCGACACGCTGTCCATCTGCTGGGCGACGACGTCCTCCACCGTGTGGCGATCCTTGCGCAGCAGTTCGGCGATGCGGGTGGCGCGGTAGGGATCGGGCCAGTCGACGGCCAGGACGTGCGGGTAGTCGGGCCCCACGACGGCGTTGTTGGCGTTGACGAACTGGCCGGAGTCCGGGTTCAGTGCCTGGGGAAGCTCGTCGAAGGGGACGACGCCGGTCCAGTCGTACTCGCCCGTCCACCCCGGCACCGGCACGCGCCCGTCGCCCTTGCGGCGCACCGGGACGAGGCCGGGGGCGATGAAGCCGACCGCCCCCGCGGTGTCGGCGTAGACGACGTTCTGCTGCGGCGACTGGTGCAGGAACAGCGCGTCCCGCACCTCCGCGGCAGAGCGGGCGCGGTTCAGGCGGTACAGCGCCTCGGCCGAGGTGTCGCGCTCCCCCAGGCCGGTGAAGGCCAGCGCCAATAGGTGGCCGGGCGGCGTGGCGTCGTCGTTGCCGTCCAGGCCGCTCAGCACCGGGCCATGCCGCGTGCGGCGCACCGTCAGCACCTCGTCCGGCTGGCCGGCGACGGCGATGGTCTCCGTGCGGGTGGTAAAGGGCTCGGCACCGGCCGGCGTCAGGTAGCGGCTGGGATCCTGCGGGTCCAGCTTCTCGACGAACAGGTCCTGCACGTCGCTGTGCGTGTTGGTGAAGCCCCAGGCGACGTGGCCGTTGTGGCCCAGCGGGTGGAACGGCACGCCGGGCGCCGTGGCGCCGGATATGGTGAAGCTCGGCGTGACGATGCGCGCGAGGTACCAGAGGATCGGCGCCTCCAGCCCCAGATGAGGGTCGTTGGCGAGGATCGGCTTGCCGGTGCTGGTGCGCGTGCCGGCCAGCACCCATTCGTTGGACGCTTGGTCGAAGCCCAGCGGCGGCGGCAGGGCGGCCAACATGCGGTCGAAGGGCAGGGTGCCGAGATCGGCGTCCAGGCCGGCCGCCAGCGTCACCGGGCCGGCCGCGGCGGTGGGCGGGTAGAGGTCCTCCGCCAGCTCCGGCCCCAGGCGCTGGAGCACGCGGGCGCGGGTCAGCTCCTCCCGGTAATTGCCGGCCAGCTGCAGCGACATCAGCTTGGCCCACACCATGCTGTCGGCCGGCTTCCACGGCTCCGGCGTGTGGCGCAGCAGCTGGAACTCGATGGGCAGCGCCTCCCGCCGCGTGGCGAGGTACGCGTTGACGCCGGAGGCGTAGGCGTCGAAGGCCTGCCGCACCTCGGCCGACAGGGCCTGCACGCTGCTTTCCGCCTGGGCGTAGAAGCCCAGCGTGCGCATCAGCCGGTCGTAGCGCAGCGTCCAGTCGCCGAAGCGGGTGCCGAACAGCTCCGACAGCCGGCCGGCGCCGACGCGGCGCATCATCTCCATCTGCCACAGCCGGTCCTGCGCGTGCACATAGCCCAGCGCGTAATAGGCGTCCTCCTCGGTGGCGGCGAAGATGTGCGGCACGGCGTCGGCGTCGCGCAGCACCTGCACGGGGCGCTGGAGGCCCGGCACGGTGGCCGTGCCCTCGTGCTGTGGAAGCTCGTTCCTCAGCCACAGCCAGCCGCCGCCGGCCAGCACCACCGGCGCCAGCACCAGGACCAGCAGAATCACACCCAGACCGCGAAAGACACGCCGCATGCCGAACCGCCGCTCGTAAACCGTTTCCAAGAGATGGGGCGTGGAAACCCGGCGCAAAGGTTCGCACACCCGCGTCGCGGCGTCACGGCGTCACGCGGCGGCGGTGATGATGTCGCGCAGCATGGTGGGCGAGATGGGCTTGTGCACCAGGGTGTGCCCGCTCTGTTGCACCTCGGCGATGCGTTCGGGGTCGGTGTCGCCGGTCAGGACGACGGCGGGCACGCGCACCCCGCACACGCCGTAGATGTCGCGGATCGCCTGCAGCCCCGTGCGCCCCTCGCGCAGGCGGTAGTCGGCGACGATCAGGTTCGGCTGCTGGCCGAGGCTGAGCAGCGAATCCACCGCCTGGTCCGCCGACATGGCGGCGACCACGTCGTAGCCCCACTCCTCCAGCATGGCGCGCATGCTGAGCAGGATGATGGCGTCGTCGTCCACGACCACCACCAGCCCCTTGCCGGCCGCGCGCGTCGGGGCCTTGCGGGCCGGGCGCGGCATGGCGCGGGGGTGCACCGCCGGCACGGCCAGCATGAAGGCGCTGCCGACGCCGGGGCGGGAGCGCAGCGTCACCGTATGGCCCAGCAGCGCCGCCAGCCGCTTGACGATGGCAAGGCCGAGGCCGAGGCCCTTGCGGCGGTCGCGCTCGGGGTTGGCGAGCTGCGTGAACTCCTGGAACACCTCCTCGTGCTTGGATTCGGGGATGCCGATTCCGGTGTCCGCCACCTCGATGCGCAGCGTGCCGCCGGCCCGGCGGCAACCCAGCAGGATGGAGCCGCGCTCGGTGTAGCGGATGGCGTTCTCGATCAGGTTGCGGACGATGCGCTCCAGCAGCGCCGGGTCGCTGCGCGTCCACGCCCGCGTCGGCACGAAGCGCAGGCGCAGCCCGGCGTCGGCGGCGCGCGGGGCGTATTCGTTGGCCAGCCTGTCCAGCAGGGGGCCGAGCGCGAATTCCGTCACGCTGGGGCGCACCACGTCGGCGTCCAGCTTCGACACGTCGAGCAGGCTGTCCAGCAGCGTCTTCAGGCCATCCAGGGATTCGGTCATGCTGGCCAGCAGGTCGGCCGTCGGGTGCCCCTGCAGCTTGTCCGACAGGGCGTGCGCGAAGAAGAACAGCGATTGCAGCGGCTGGCGCAGGTCGTGGCTGGCGGCCGCCAGGAACTTGGTCTTGGCCTGATCGGCGCGCTCGGCCCGGTCCTTGGCGCGCAACGCTTCCTCCCGCGCCAGTTCGGCCTCCTCCTTGGCGGTGCGCAGCGCGTCCTCGGCGGCCTTGCGGCGGGTGATGTCGCGCATGATGCCGGTGAAGTACCGCCGCCGCCCGGCCCGCCATTCCGCCACCGACAGGTCGAGGGGGAAGGTGGAGCCGTCCTTGCGCCGCCCCTCCACCTCGCGGCCCACGCCGATGATCCGCCGCTCGCCGGTCTGGCGGTAGCGCGCGAGGTAGCCGTCGTGCAGGGGGCCGTGCGGTTCGGGCATCAGGATCTTGACGTTGGCGCCGACCATCTCCGCCGCCGTGTAGCCGAACGTGGTCTCCGCCGCGCGGTTGAACGACTGGATGATGCCCATCTCGTCCACCACGACGATCGGGTCCACGGCGGTGTCGACGATGGCGCGGTAGCGCGCCTCCTGCTCCGCCGACTTCTCGGCGGCCAGCCAGCGGTCGACCAGCGACGAGGCGAGCGCCAGCGACAGCAGCAGCAGGGCGCCCGCCCCGGTGATCTCCGCCAGCAGCGGCGTCGACAGGGCCAGCCCGGCGCCGGTGTCCAGGGCCACGTGCCCGTGGGGTTCGACGTGCGCCGCCGCCATGCCGACATAGTGCATGCTGACCACCGCCAGCCCCATCACCAGCGCCCCGCCCAGCCGGTGCCACAGCCGCGTGGCGTGGAACGCCAGCCACAGCGCGGCGGTGGAGGCGGCGACGGCGATCGCCACCGACGCGGCGACCAGCCCGGCGTGGTAGGCCAGCCGCGCCGCCATCTGCATGCCCGCCATGCCGACGTAGTGCATGGAGACGATGCCCAGCCCCGTCAGCGTGCCGGCCACCGGCAGGGTGAATCGCCGGGGCACGGTGCGCGCCACGGCGAACAGCCCGGCGCCCGACACCCCCACCGCCAGCGCGAAGGACAGCGCCGTCAGGCCGATGTCGTAGGAGACGGGCGTGTCCATCCGCAGCGCCAGCATGCCGATGAAGTGCATCGACCAGATGCCGACGCCCATGGCCAGGGCGGCGGCGGCCAGCCACAGGCTGCGGCGCCGTTCGGCGGTGCGGGCCTGCGCGGTGAGGTCGAGCGCCACGTAGCCGCCGAACACGGCGACTACGAACGACAGCGCGACCAGAAGGGGATCGTAGTGACCGGGCATCAACGCGCGAGAGGGTGGCGGGCAGGGATGGCGGGCAGAAGACGGCAACAAGTCCCAGCGCCGCGCTGGGGGTTCGGCCACGCTGCCACGCTTGCTATGGACGGCGAAAGACGCCCGAACGGAGTAGGGCGATGGTCGGGGGCAGGGCCCGCCTGCCGGTGGCGGCCTTGCCGGGGCGGCGAGGCGCCCCCATACTCCCGGCCGGGTTCGTGTTTCGAGGGGATTATGCCGTTCACCGTCAAGCCGCTGGCGATCCTCGCCGCCGCCGTGCTCGCCCTGGCTGTTCCGGCCGAGGCGAAGACGCGCCCCGGCGGCGCGTCGGTGGAGCGCGCCAACGGCGTCACCGTCGTGCGCGGGGCGGGCGAGCGCGGCACCGGCCGCGCGGCGCAGGTCGCGGCCTTGCCGGCCACCCTGCCGACACCGCGCAGCGGCACCTTCGCCGCCGATTGCGAGGCGGCGGAGGCCGGCGACGCCGGGGCCGCCTACCGCGTGGCGCGGCGTTACCTGTTCGGCAACGGCGTGGCGCGCAGCCAGCGCGTGGGCACCGCGTGGCTGCGCGCCGCCGCGACACGCGGCCACGCCCAGGCGCAGAAGCTGGTCAAGTACGTGCCCGGCCGCATGGGCCACATCCGCCCCTACTGCCGGCCCGGCGCCGGTCCGGCGCGCACCCCCGTGGCCCCGCCGGAGGAGATCGTGCGCATGGTGCGCGACCTCGCCCCCCGGTACGGGCTGGATCCGGCGCTGGTCCTGGCGGTGATCCAGGTGGAAAGCGCCTTCCGCACCGACGCCGTGTCACCCAAGGAAGCCGCCGGCCTGATGCAGCTGATCCCGGAGACGGCCGACCGTTTCGACGTGCGCGACGTCTTCGACCCGCAGGACAACGTCCGCGGCGGGATCAAGTACCTGCGCTGGCTGCTGGCCTATTTCCGCGGCGACGTCACGCTGGCGCTGGCCGGCTACAACGCCGGGGAGGGGGCGGTGGACCGATACCGCGGCGTGCCGCCGTACGCGGAGACGCAGGCGTACGTGCAGCTGGTGCGGCGGCTGTACCCCGCCACCAGCCACCCCTACGATCCCAAGGCGGCGGAGCCGTCGGCGCGCCTGCCGAAGCAGACGGCCGAGCTTCCGCGCTGACCTTTCGCGCCGGCACGCGCGCGCGTACACTGCCGCGAACTCGAAAAATGGGAGGGGCGGCGCCATGCCGATGTCCGAACGCAGCTACCTGGGCCTCAGCGCCGCCGGCTTCCACCGCGTCGCCTACACGCAGTGGGGGCGGGACGACGCGCCGCGCACGGCGGTGTGCGTGCACGGGCTGACGCGCAACGGCCGCGACTTCGACCGGCTGGCCCTGGCGCTGGCCGACGGCTGGCGCGTCGCCTGCCCGGACGTGGTCGGACGCGGGCGCAGCGACTGGCTGGCCAACCCCGACTTCTACACCTACCCGCAGTACATGGCCGACCTGACCGCGCTGATCGCGCGGCTGGAGGTCGATCAGGTCGACTGGGTCGGCACCTCCATGGGCGGGCTGCTGGGCATGATCCTGGCGGCGCAGCCCAACACGCCCATCCGCCGGCTGGTCATCAACGACGTCGGCCCCCTGGTCGCCAAGGAAGGGCTGCAGCGCATCGCCGATTACGTCGGCAAGGACCCGGTGTTCGACGACATCGCCGGGGTGGAGGGCTATTTGCGCTTCGTCCTTATGGGGTTCGGCACCATGCCGGACGAGGAATGGCGCCATATGGCCGAGCACAGCGCGCGGCGCCGCCCCGACGGCACCTACGGCCTCGCCTACGATCCCGGCATCGCCAAGCCCTTCACCACCCAGCCGGTGGCCGACGTGGACATGTGGGGCGTGTGGGACCGCATCCGCTGCCCGGTCCTGGTGCTGCGCGGCGCCGACTCGGACCTGTTGCTGCCCGAGACGGCGGAGGAGATGAGCCGCCGCGGCCCCGGCGCGCGGGTCGTCGAGGTGCCGCACGCCGCCCACGCGCCCTCGCTGCGCACGGACGAGCAGATCGCGATCGTGCGCGCGTTCGTTGAAGAAGGTTGAGGAAGGCTGAGGCGTATCCGCGCATCGCCCGGTTGAAAAGAATACGTTAGGATGATCGCGCCGGAGGCAATTCCGCCGCCGGCTATTCGGAGGGAAAGACGATGCGAAAGCTCAGTCTGACCCTGTGGGTGAAAATAAGGGCGATGGGAGTCACGATCCACATCGCCCTTGAAATAGCCTGACAGGTGGGCAGTCAGGGGAAACCCTGGCTGCTCACCCTCTGATAATAGGGAGATCGGCATGGCACGACAAGTCTCGGGCGCCTTGGGCGCGGTCGGCATGGCGGTGCTGGTCGGGATCGTGCTCGGCCTCGTGCTGCTGGTGACGTCGGGGGTTTTGCTGGCGCTCGCGGTGGCGCTGCCGATCGCCATCGTGGTGGCGGTGGTCGCCGCCGTGCTGTCGGGACGGTCCACCATGCGCATCGTGCGCCATGACGACATCGTGCGCCGTGACGATTGAGCGCGGGCGTCCTATAAGGGCGGCATGACCGACGCCGCCTTCGATCCCCACAGCCTGCCGCCGCTGCGCGACGTGATCGCCCAGCACGGCCTCGCCGCGCGCAAGGCGCTGGGGCAGAACTTCCTGCTCGACCTCAACCTGACCGGGCGCATCGCGCGCTCCGCCGGCGACCTGACCGGCGTCACCGTCGTGGAGGTCGGCCCCGGCCCCGGCGGCCTGACCCGCGCGCTGGTCGCCAGCAACGCCAAGGCGGTCATCGCGATCGAGCGGGACCAGCGCTTCATCGCCGCGCTGCAGGACCTCGTCGAGGCGGCCCATGGCCGGCTGACCATCATCGAGGCGGACGCGCTGGACGTCGACCCGGTGGACCTCGCCCCGGCACCGCGCGCCATCGCCGCCAACCTGCCCTACAACGTGGCGACCCCGCTGCTGATCGGCTGGCTGAAGCGGATCACCGAGTACGTCAGCCTGACCCTGATGTTCCAGAAGGAGGTCGCCGACCGCCTCGTCGCCCGGCCGGGCTCCAAGGCGTACGGGCGGCTGTCGGTGATCACCCAGTGGTGCGCCGAGGCGCGCGTGCAGTTCAACCTGCCGCCCCGCGCCTTCACCCCGCCGCCCAAGGTGGAATCCGCCGTGGTCCACCTGACGCCCCGATCCAACCCGGAGCCGGCCGACTGGGCGGCCATGGAGGCGGTGACCGCCGCCGCCTTCGGCCAGCGCCGCAAGATGCTGCGCCAGAGCCTCAAGTCGCTGGGCAACGCCGAGGCGCTGCTGGCCGAGGCCGGCCTGACGCCCACCGCGCGCGCCGAGGAGATCGACGTGCCCGGCTTCGCCGCCCTGGCGCGGGCGCACGCGGCCGGGGTGGGCAAGCGGGCGTAAGCTGGGAACGCACTTGCCGCAATAATGCCACGGCTTCTTGGTTAACGTCGCTGTCCCGCGGCTTCGGCCGCGCACGAAGACCAAGAAAGGACACGCGGCATGGCCGGCACGACCATCGTCGGGCAGACGGGCAACCCCGCCATCGACACGCTGCTGGAAGGCGTGAAGTGGGACACGGCGACGCTCACCTACGGCTTCCCCACCGCGGCGTCGCGGTGGACCGACTATTCCGCGGGCAGCGAGCCGTTCACCGGGTTCATGGCGCTGAACGCCCAGCAGCAGGGCGCCGCCACGGCGGCGCTGGCGTCGTGGGCGCGGGTGGCGAACCTGAACTTCGTCCCGGTGGCTGAGCCGGCGGCGGTGGCCGACCTGCGCTTCGCCGGGACCGGCGGCGTCGGCACCGCGCATTCCTATTACCCCTCGGGATCGGACATCGGCGGCGACACGTGGTTCGGTACGCGCCTGTCCGGCGACGCCGCCTGGACGCCGGGCGACTACGACTTCTTCACCGCGGTGCACGAGATCGGCCACTCGCTGGGCCTGAAGCACCCGCACGAGGCGGCGCAGTTCGGCTCCGGCGGGGTGGCGGACGCTGGCCTGGACGCCATGGAACTGACGGTGATGAGCTACCGCTCGTTCCCCGGTGCGTCGCTCGGCGGCGGCATCACCGTGCATCCCGGTTCCTTCGCCAAGGGGCCGATGCTCGACGACATCGCTGCGATCCAGAAGCTGTACGGCGCCAACTTCGCCACCAACGCGGGCGACACGCTGTACCGCTTCGCGCCGGGGCAGGGCATCATCTTCGAGACCACCTGGGACGGCGGCGGCACCGACACCTACGACCTGTCCGCCTACACCACCGCCGTTACCATCAACCTGATGCCCGGCGGCTGGAGCACCTTCTCCACGGCGCAACTGGCGCGGCTCGACCAGACCAACCTGTCGACGCTGGCGCGCGGCAACGTCGCCAACGCCTGGCTGCCGGACGGCGACGCGCGCGCGCTGATCGAGAACGCCGTGGCCGGCGGCGGCAACGACGCGCTGGCCGGCAACGACGGCGCCAACACGCTGACCGGCAACGCCGGCAGCGACACGGTGACGGGCGCGGGCGGCGCCGACGCGCTGTTCGGCAACCAGGGCAGCGACGCGCTGCAGGGCGACGCCGGGGCGGACACGCTGTTCGGCGGGCAGGACGGCGACGTCCTGTTCGGCGGCGACGGCGCCGACGCGCTGTACGGCAACATGGCGGGCGACCGGATCTACGGCGGCGCGGACGCCGATGCGCTGTTCGGCGGGCAGGGGGACGACCTGCTGCTCGGCGAGGGCGGCGACGATCTGCTGGCCGGCAACCTGGGCGTCGATACGCTGTACGGCGGCGCCGGAGCGGACCGCTTCATCGCCGGCAGCGAGGACGTGGTGGCCGACTTCAACGCCGCCGAGGGCGACACCATGCAGACGGCCGCCGCCGCACCTTGGACCGTGGGCTCCGCCGACGGCAACGCGGTGATCACGCTGGCCGGCGGCGGCACGGTGACGCTGCTGGGCGTGCCGCCGTCCGCGGTCCACGACGGCTTCTTCGTGACGGGGTGAGGGTGGCGGGAATGCCCTTAGCCATAGTGGGGCCTGCCTGAAGGGACACCGGCTACTCTCCTGAATGCGCCGCGCTCTGGCCGTAAGAGGCTGGGAGATGTTCGGCGCGCCTGTCTATGGTGTCTGCAAGATGGTGTCGGCTCAATCCCGATGCCACCACGTCAGGACCGGGACGTTTTGCTCGCCGAATCCTTGCGGCGGACGCACTGGCTTTGCCTGACGCTCGCAATCGTTCATAACGACGGCGCCTGTCATTTGGCCTTTCGTGCCGACACGGCAGCGCCCTCAACCAGCCCTGTTGCGGCCACTCGGTCCCATTGCCCGGGGCCGAACCGCAATCCTTGCGCCCGCGCCGGGCCGCACGTCCGTCACGCCACCCGACCCGGCCCGGCCAGAGAAGGGCTCTGGAGGGGCACACCATGCAAATTCGCACCTTCGACGGCTCCGACAACAGCCGCGCCCATCCCGATTTCAACGCCACGGGCTCCGCGTTGACGCGGATATCCGATGCCCGCTACGCCGACGGCATCTCGACCCTCGTCGGCGGCCCCAACCCCCGCACGGTCAGCAACCTCGTCGTCGGGGAGGGCGACCCGGCCGTCGGCAACCTGGAAGGGGTCTCGGGCATGATGTACGCCTGGGGCCAGTTCGTGGACCACGACATCAGCGAGACGGTGTCCGACGGCACGACGCGCATCGACGTCCGCATCCCCGACGGCGACCCGGACCTGCCCTCCGGCGGCACGATTCCCATGACCCGCGTGGAGACCGACCCGGACAGCGGCACCGGTGCCGGCAACCCGGCCATCGCCGTCAACGCGGTGACGGGGTGGGAAGACGCCTCCATGGTCTACGGCTCCACGGCCGCGATGGCGGCGCGCCTGCGCCTGCCCGACGGGCACATGAAGACGTCGCCCGGCGACAACCTGCCCATCGCCGACGGGCAGTACCTGGGCGGCGACAGCCGCGCGGCGGAGAACCCGTCGCTGACCGCATTGCAGACGCTGTTCGTGCGCGAGCACAACTTCCAGGTCGACCGGCTGAAGGCCGAAGACCCCGACCTGACCGGCGATCAGCTGTACGATCAGGCGCGCGCCATCGTGACGGCGGAGATCGCCCACATCACGCACGCCGAGTTCCTGCCGCACCTGCTGGGCCCCGGCGCCTTATCGGAATACGACGGCTACGATCCCTCCGTCGATCCGCGCATCACGGCGGAGTTCGCGGGGGCCGCCTTCCGTTTCGGGCACTCCATGGTCTCGGCCGAGACGGAGCGGCTGGGGGAGCAGGGGCAGGTGGTCGGGCCGGCCAGCGAACTGCGCGACACCTTCTTCATGCCGCCGTCCGCGTTCGCCGCGCATTCCGGCGCCGACGGCTTCCTGCGGCATCTGGCGGCCGACCTGTCGCAGGCCATGGACGCCCGCATCGTCGAGGATCTGCGCAATTTCCTGTTCGACCCGCCGGTGGCCAGCGATCTCGCCGCCATCAACATCCAGCGTGGCCGCGACATGGGGCTGGAGACGCTGAACGGCACCCGTGAGGCGCTGGGCATGAAGCCCTACGACGACTTCGCGGACATCACGGACGACACGGCCACCGTGGCGGCGCTGAAACAGGCCTTCAAGACGGTCGACGAGGTCGACCTGTGGACCGGCGGTCTCGCGGAGGGGCACGCCGACGGTGCCGTCGTCGGCCCGACCTTCCAGCGGATCATCGCCGACCAGTTCGAGGCGCTGCGCGACGGCGACCGCCTCTGGTACCAGAACCAGGGCTTCGACAAGGAAACGCTGGCCGAGATCGAGAACACGACGCTGGCCGACATCATCCTGCGCAACACGGACACCGAGCACATCCAGGACGACGTGTTCGTCTTCGTCGAGCGGCGCCGCAACGACGCGGAGGCGGAAAGCCCCGACGCGCCGCAGCTGGTGATCGGCGCCGCGGCGGGCGTCGCCGTCACCGGCGGCCCGAAGGACGACGTGCTGGTGGCCGAACAGGACGAACAGACGATGACCGGCCGCGCCGGCCGCGACCTCTTCGTCTTCACCGAACCGGGGCAGCGCGCCACCATCACCGACTTCGAACCCGGCCGCGACCGCCTGTCCTTCGACCCGGAGGCCGAGGTGGACGTCGCCGACGCCGAGGTCCGGGCGGAGCGGGGGCACGCGCTGGTCGTGCTGGGCGAGCACCGCATCGAGCTGCTGGGCGTGCGCCCCGATCAGGTGAGCGGGTCGAGCTTCCTCGCGGCGTGAGGGCGGCCCTTACAGCGCCGCCTGCACGCTCTTCACGAACTCGGACAGGCCGACCTGACGGGTGCGCTTCAGGCGCTCGGCGTTCAGGATGGCCTGGACCGAGGCGACGCTCTTCTCGACGTCGTTGTTGACGATGACGTAGTCGTACTCGGCCCAATGGCTGATCTCGTCGGAGGCCTTGGCCATGCGGCCGGCGATCACCTCGGCCGAATCCTGGGCGCGGGTGTGCAGGCGGCGCTCCAGCTCCTCGCCCGACGGCGGCAGCACAAAGATGCTGACGAGGTCGGTGCGCGCGTTCTCGGCCAGCTGCTGCGTGCCCTGCCAGTCGATGTCGAACAGAACGTCGCGGCCGGCCTTGAGCGCGTTCTCCACCTTCTCGCGCGGGGTGCCGTAGCAGTTGCCGAAGACGCGGGCGTGCTCCAGCAGTTCGCCCGCCTCCACCATCTGCTCGAAGCGCGGCATGTCGACGAAATAGTAGTCGACCTCCGGCACTTCGCCGGGGCGCATGGGGCGGGTCGTGACCGACACCGACATGGTGATGCCGGAGTCGCGCTCCAGCAGCTTGCGCGAGATCGTGGTCTTGCCAGCGCCGGACGGCGACGACAGGACCAGCATGAGGCCGCGGCGGCGGATCTCCTTGGGGGACGGGGCCATGGGACGCATCACTCGATGTTCTGGACCTGCTCGCGCAGCTGTTCGATGGAAGCCTTGAGCGACAGGCCGACCCGCGTCAGCTCCACGTCGGCCGACTTGGAGCACAGCGTGTTGGCCTCGCGGTTGAATTCCTGGCACAGGAAGTCGAAGCGGCGGCCGATGGCGCCACCCTCGGCCAGCATCTCGCGCGCCGCCTGGACGTGGGCGCGCAGCCGGTCCAGTTCCTCGCGCACGTCGGCCTTGCCGATCAGCAGGGCGGCCTCCTGCGCCAGCCGCTCCTCCGGCAGCGAGGGCACGGCGTCCAGCAGGGCAGCCAGTTGCGCCTTCAGGCGTTCGCGCAGGGCTTCCGGCTGCACGGAGGCGCAGGCGGAGGCGGCGTCGGTCAGCCGCTCGATCTCGTCCAGGTGGCCGGTCAGCACGCCGGCCAGCCGCGCGCCCTCGGCCGCGCGGGCCTCGCCCAGCTTGACGATCACGGCGGCGACGTCGCGCTTCAGCGCTTCGTCCAGGCGCTCGCGCGCCTCGGTCTCGTCCTCCTCGACCGGCTCGATGATGCCGCGCACGGACAGCAGCGCGTCCAGGCGCGGCGCCGCCGCGCCGGCCGCCTCGATCTCGCGCGCCAGTTCCAGCACCTGGGCCAGCAGGTCGCGGTTGATGCGCAGCTGCGACACGGTGGAGGAGCGGGTCAGCGTCAGCGTCAGGTTGACCGTGCCGCGCGCCAGCCGCTTGGGGATCTCCGCCCGCGCCGCCGCCTCGATCTGGTCGAAACCGCTGGGCATGCGGCAGCGGATGTCGAGGCTGCGGCCGTTCACGCTCTTGGCCTCGAAGGTCCAGGAATAGGCCTCGGCATGCCCGTCGATGCGTGCGAAACCGGTCATGCTGGCGACGGGGCGTTGGGCGGTCAATGCGGCCTCGGCTAGAATGGGTGGCGGGGCGTGTTCGTGAAGCGTGAACTTATAGCCCGCACCGGGCATAGCAACAAGAAGTGGCGCAACAAGGAGCGAGGGGAGTTCATGCGCGATCCGCGGACGGTGGTCATCACGGGCGGCTCCAGCGGCATCGGGGAGGCGCTGGCGCTGGCCTACGCCGCCCCCAGCGTCACGCTGGGCCTGACCGGGCGCGACGCGGCGCGGCTGGAGGAGGTGGCGGCGCGCTGCCGCACCCGCGGCGCCGCGGTCGATACGGCGGTGGTTGACGCCGCCGACCGCGACGCCATGGCGGCGTGGCTGACGGCCTTCGACGCACGAACGCCTATCGACCTGCTGGTCGCCAACGCCGGCATCTCCGCCGGCACCGGCCTGCACGGCGAGACGGAGGAGCAGGCCCGGCGCATCTTCGCGGTGAACGTCGACGGCGTGTTCAACAGCGTCTACCCCGTCCTGCCCGGCATGCGGGCGCGCCGGCGCGGACAGGTCGCCATCATGGCGTCGCTGGCCGGCTTCCGCGGCCTGCCCGGCGCCCCGGCCTATTGCGCCAGCAAGGCCGCCGTGCGCGTGTGGGGGGAGGGGATGCGCGGCTATCTGGCCGGCGAGGGGGTGGAGGTGTCCGTGGTCTGCCCCGGCTTCGTGCGCAGCCGCATGACCGCCAACAACCGCTTCCCCATGCCCTTCCTGTGGGACGCCGACCGCGCCGCCGCCTTCATCCGCGACGCCCTGGCGCGCGACCGGGGGCGCATCGCCTTCCCGCTGCCCATGCGCGCGGCGGTGTGGCTGATGGCCGCTCTGCCGCCGGGATGGACCGATGCGGCCCTGCGCGCCGCCCCCCGGAAGGGGTGAAGCGGCGAATACAGCTTGCCAGCGCCGTTCGCAGGCACCATTTTCTAGGGATCGAAATTGCTCTGGGTCTACGGTCTTCGTGCTCTCCCACGCGTCCGGTGGTTCCCCTCAGTGATTTGGTTTTCCGCCGTACGGTCGCGGCGGGTAACTTCGTAGTGAAGGGGAAAGCCGCATGGCCACCGGTTCCGTGACATGGTTCAATACGACCAGGGGTTTCCAGCCCGTCGACGGCACCGCCGCCGGCCATCGGCCGCTCTGAACCACGACGGGGCGGCTGCGGCCGCCCTTTCCGACTGCAGCACGATGCCGGCGACCTGCCGGTGAACTATGACAGGAATGTCCCATGGCCAAGGAAGACTTGGTCGAGATGGACGGAGTCGTCACCGAAGTCCTGCCCGATGCCCGCTTCCGCGTGCAACTCGACGGCGGGCATGAAGTGATGGCCTATTCATCCGGCCGCATGAAGAAGAACCGAATCCGCATCCTCGCCGGGGATCGGGTGACGGTCGAGATGACGCCCTACGACCTGACCAAGGCTCGTATCAACTTCCGCCATAAGACGGAGGGTGCGCCCCCGCCGATGGCGCGGCGGCCGCCCGGCAACTTCCGGCGGTAAGAGCTGGCCGGGGATCTGCCCCGGCGAGCTTTGGGTCCGTTAGCACAGGAGGCAGCATGGCAGTCGATCGCCGAAACGTGGACCGGAACGATCTCGACGCGATGACGCGGGACTACCTCGCGAAAGGCGGCAAGATCGTCCAGTGCCCGCCGGGCTCGTCCGAGAACGTCGTTTACAAGCGGAACTCGTTCCGCCGGCGTCCGGGCAGCGCCAACGGCAACGCCGAGGGCCAGACGCCCGCCGAGGGCACGCCGCCCACGCAGGCGGCACCCGCCGACCCATCGCCCACCGAGTCGAAGGACTGACAGCCGGTACGAAAAACGCCCCCTCCATCCGGAAGGGGCGTTTTTTCATGCGCTGCGTTTCATGCGCGTCCGTTGCCGCTCACGCCTTCCAGTAGGCCCAGACCGAGGCCGGCGGCACGTTCTTCCAGGTGAAGCCGACTCGCTTGCCCTTCAGCCCCAGCGCCTTCTGGTTGAGCGGCGAGTGAATCATGTAGGTGTAGAGCAGGAACGGCCGTCCTTCCGGCATCACGCTGAAGCTCGCCTCGACGATCTCGCGCTGCATTTCCAGGGGCAGCGTGACCATCGGGATACCGATCACCACGCTGCCGACCTTGCCCACCAGATCGGGACCCAGCACCCTGGCGATGCCGCGGCAGTCGCCATTGATGACGTTCACGTCGGGGAAGGAGCCGTGCAGGAACGTGGCCAGTTCCTTGTCGATCTCGAAGGCGTAGATGCGATCGCCCGGAATGCCGGCCTCCAGCAGCGCCCTGGTGATGGCGCCGGTGCCGCCGCCGAACTCGGCGACGACCTCGTCGGGAGCGATGGAGAGGTTCTTGCGGATTTCCTTGCGCAGCGCGGCCGAGGACGGGGTGATCGAGCCCATCGACAGCGGATTGGCCATCCAACGCTGGAAGAACAGCCACGCGGCCGGCGGCGACTTGCGGCTTTTGGCTTTGTCGGCGACGGTGATTTCGGTGGGATTCATGATCGGCCTTTCGCCGGTGGTTGTCGATCGCGTTTCCGGGGCTTAACAACGAAAGCGGCCATCGGGTCCAAATTTCGGGCGACCACGAACGAACTTAAGGCGAAACCGGGTAACGCCGCAACACGCGGCCGGTCGATCAAAGACTCATGGCGGCGTAGGAAAAGCCGCTGATCAGGACGACCGCGGCGACGATCGCCGCCACCGTCAGCAGAAGCGCCGTGCCCACCGCGGCGCCGTCGCGCTCGATCAGGCCCAGCGAGATGACCACCAGGGCGAAGCCCGGCAGCCAGCCCATCAGCGGCACCGGCACGATGCAGATCATCGACAGGATGAAGATCAGCAGGCCGAACCAGCGCTCCCCGTCGATGACGGCCAGCCGATGCAGGCGCGGCTTCAGCAGCGACTCGATGCGCACCAGGCGCGGCATCATGGCGTCCAGCATGCGCGCCGCCGTGGCGCGGTCGACGGAGCGCCTCAGCAGCCAGTCCGGCAGCACCGCGCCGCGCCGCCCGAACATGAGCTGGAGCGAGTACAGCACGATGGGCAGGTCGCAGATCACCGACACGCCCAGCGGCACCGGCGCGATGGTGGGCAGCGCCAGCGCCAGCAGGATGGTGCCCAGCGACCGGTCGCCCAGCGCCGCGATCAGGTCGCCCAGCGTCACCCGCGGCCCCGGCAGGTTGTCGCGGAAGCGGGCCAGCACGTCGGAGGTGCGGACCTCCTCGTCCTCGGCGTGGGCCTCGATCACGGGCATGCGGTCGCGGGGGTAGTCGCTCATGCGGCGATCCCGGCCTCGGCCGCCGCGGCCTCGTACGCCTCCAGCGCCTCCATCCAGGTCTCCTCGGCGGCGGCAAGCTTCTTGTCCACCGCACCCAGGTCGATCTGCAGCTTGGTCAGCTTGTCCGACGGGCCGGTGTAGAGCGCCGGGTCGGCCAGCTTGTCCGAGATGCGGGCCTTCTCGGCGCTCAGCTTGGTGACCAGCGCCTCGGCGTCGGTGGCCTTCTTCTTCAAGGGCGCCAGCGCGGCGCGGGCCTCGGCCGAGGCGCGGCGCTGGTCCTTGCGGCTGGGGCCGGTGTCGCCCTTGGCGTCGGCGCGCTCGGCGCGGGCGCGTTCCAGCAGCAGGCGCTTGTAGTCGTCCAGGTCGCCGTCGAAGGGCTTGCAGGTGCCGTCGTGCACCAGCAGCAGGCGGTCGGCGGTCAGCTCGATCAGGTGCGGGTCGTGGCTGATCAGGATGACCGCGCCCTCATAGCCGTTGATCGCCTGGATCAGCGCCTCGCGGCTGTCGACGTCCAGGTGGTTGGTCGGCTCGTCCAGCATCAGGATGTGCGGCGCCTCGCGGCTCATCAGCGCGAACAGCAGGCGCGCCTTCTCGCCGCCCGACAGGTCGCCGATGCGGGTGTCCGCCTTCTGCTGCGGGAAGCCGAAGCGGCCGAGGTGGGCGCGCACCTTCTCCTCCAGCAGGTTGGGCATCAGCCGATGCGCCTGCCGCACGGCGGTGAGGTCGAGGTCCAGCTCTTCCTGCTGGTGCTGGGCGAAGTAGCCGACCTTCAGCTTGGACGGGCGCCGCATCTCGCCGCCCATGGCCTCCAGGCGGCCGGACAGCAGCTTGACCAGCGTCGACTTGCCGTTGCCGTTGGCGCCCAGCAGCGCGATACGGTCGTCCATGTCGATGCGCAGGTTGAGGCGCTTGAGGATCACCTTGTCGCCGTAGCCGACCGACACGTCCTCCAGGCTGATCAGCGGCGGCGCCAGCTGGTCGGGGGAGGGGAAGTCGAAGCTGACCGCGCTGTCCTCGGCGATCGGGGCGATCACCTCCATGCGCTCCAGCGCCTTGATGCGGCTCTGCGCCTGCCGGGCCTTGCTGGCCTTGAAGCGGAAGCGGTCGATGTAGGACTGGATGTGCTTGCGCGCCGCCTCCTGCTTGGCGGCGGTGGCCTGCATGCGCTCGATGTTGGCTTGGCGCGTGCGGGTGAAGGTGTCGTAGTTGCCGGTGTAGGTGACCAGCTTGCCCTGGTCGACGTGGATCGTCGTCGTCGGGATGGAGTTCAAGAGGTCCCGGTCGTGGCTGACCAGCAGCACCGTGTGCGGGTAGTTCTTGAGGTAGTTCTCCAGCCACAGCGTGGCTTCCAGGTCCAGGTGGTTGGTCGGCTCGTCCAGCAGCAGCAGATCGGGGCGGGAGAACAGCACCCCGGCCAGCGCCACGCGCATCCGCCAGCCGCCGGAGAAGGCGGAGCAGGGGCGCAGCTGCGCCTCCGCGTCGAATCCCAGGCCGGCGAGGATCTGCGCGGCGCGCGCCGGGGCGGAGTGCGCCTCGATGTCGGCCAGCCGCGTGTGGACCTCGGCGATGCGGTGCGGGTCCGTGGCCGTCTCGGCCTCGGCCAGCAGGGCGGTGCGTTCGGTGTCGGCGGCCAGCACGGCGTCGATCAGGCTGGTCGGCCCTTCCGGCGCCTCCTGCGCCACCATGCCGATGCGCGTGCCGGCGGGCACGGTGATGGCGCCGGCGTCGGCGTGGATCCAGCCGGCGATGAGCTTGAGCAGCGTGCTCTTGCCCGTTCCGTTGCGGCCGACCAGCGCGACGCGGTGCCCCTTGGGCACGACGGCGGTCGCCTGGTCGAAGAGCACGCGGCCGCCGAAGCGGAAGGTCAGGTCGTTGATGTGCAGCATGTCAGGGTCCCATGTAGCACGGGACGGGGCGGTTTTGTAGTGACCCGCGCGTGACGGCTTCCATGCCACCGTATTTCGGAAGATCCGGTTGCCGCGCCGCCGCCGCACCAGTATAACGCCGCGCAAACACACGCCCCCGCACCCGCCGGGGGCGCTTTCATAAAGGAGCACCGCCATGGCCGTCGAACGGACCCTTTCGATCATCAAGCCCGATGCCACCCGCCGCAACCTGACCGGCAAGATCAACGCCCGCTTCGAGGACGGCGGCCTGCGCATCGTCGCGCAGAAGCGCGTGCGCCTGTCGAAGGAAGTGGCCGAGCAGTTCTACGGCGTGCACCGCGAGCGTCCGTTCTTCAACGACCTCGTCAGCTTCATGATCTCCGGCCCGGTCGTCGTGCAGGTGCTGGAAGGCGAGAACGCCATCGCCCGCAACCGCGAGATCATGGGCGCCACCAACCCGGCCAACGCCGCCGAGGGCACCATCCGCAAGGACTTCGCCGAGTCGATCGAGGCGAACTCGGTGCACGGCTCCGACGCCCCGGAGACCGCCGCCCAGGAGATCGCCTACTTCTTCTCCGGCCTGGAGCTGGTCGGCTGATTTCAGCCCGGCCGGATACGGAAACGGAAAAGGCCGCCCCGAGGGGCGGCCTTTTTTGTTGTCCGCTATTCGGCGGCGGGCGGTGGAACCGCCGCGATGCGCGTCGGGACCAGCGCCGCGAGGATGCGTCCCTGGTCGTCCAGGCGCTTTTCGAAGCCGTCGAGCCGGGTGTTCATGACTTTGAGTTCGGCCCGGATGTCGACCACATCCCGTGCCGTCTTTTCGGCAATATCCAGCAGCTTCATCAGCAGCGGCTTGAGATCGTCGGTATCGGCCATCCTGTCCCCGGTCGGCAAACGCGCCTCACGGCGCGGCGGTGCGATACACGCGATGGTACCGCAACCCGGCCCCGCCGTGAAGCGACGCGTGTGCCGCCTACAGCAGGAAGATCGCCATCAGCACCAGCAGGGCCACCGTCGCGGCGACGCCGTACTTCATGAACTGGGTGAAGGCTTCCCAGCCGCGCGCGTGCTCGCGCACAAGCTCTTCGCTGACGTGACGGTCGTGATGCTCGGCCAAGGCCATGGCTACCCCTCCTCGTTTTCGGTTTTGCGAGGAAGTGGTGGCTGCGGGCCGCGCCGGCAAGCCCCGCCCTACGGCGTGGGGTTGAGCAGCGCCGTCGCGCCGTCGGGGGCGTGCCCCTCGATGCGCACGTGCTCGTCCGCCACGCGAACCCGCCCTTCGGCGATCAGCCGCACGGCGAGCGGGTAGGCGCGGTGCTCCTGCGCCAGCACGCGGCCGGCCAGGGCGTGGGCGTCGTCGTCGGGCAGAACCGGCACCGCCGCCTGCACCACGATCGGGCCGACGTCCATCTCCGAGCGCACGTAGTGCACCGTGCAGCCGTGCACGCGCACGCCGGCGTCCAGCGCCCGCTGGTGGGTGTCCAGCCCCTTGAAGGCGGGCAGCAGCGACGGGTGGATGTTGATCATCCGGTCGCGCCACGCATCGACGAACCACGGCGACAGCAGCCGCATGAAGCCGGCGAGGCACACCAGTTCCACGCCCGCGGCGCGCAGCCGGGCGTCCATGGCCGCCTCGAAGGCGGCCTTGTCGCCCGGGAAATCGCGGTGGCTGACCACCGTGGTCGGGACGCCGGCCGCGGCCGCCCGCTCCAGGCCGTAGGCGTCGGCCTTGTTGGAGAGCACCAGCGCGATCTCCGCGGGGAAGGCGGGGTCCGCCGCCGCGTCGATCAGCGCCTGCAGGTTGCTGCCGCGTCCCGAGATCAGGACGCCGACCTTCAGACGCGCCATGCCGTGTCCGTTCCGGCGACCGTCACGCGCTCGCCGCCCGCGACCGGGCCGATGGTGCCGACGCGGTACACCGTCTCGCCATGCTCAGCCAGGATGCGCGTGGCCTCGTCCGCCTTCTCCGGCGGGCAGACCACGACCATACCCAGGCCGCAGTTGAAGGTGCGGGCGAGGTCGGCGGCGCTGAGGCCCCCGGTCCTGGCCAGCCAGCCGAACACCGGCAGCAGCGGCCACTGCGTGGCGTCCAGGGTCACGCCCAGGCCGTCCGGCAGCACGCGCGGGATGTTCTCGATCAGGCCGCCGCCGGTGATGTGGGCCAGCGCCCGCACCGTGCCGGCGCGCACCGCGGCCAGCGCGCTCTTCACATAGATGCGCGTCGGCGTCAGCAGCGCCTCGCCCAGCGTCTTCGAGTCGTCCCAGGGAGCCTTGTCGGCGTAGCCCAGGCCGCTCTTTTCCACCAGACGGCGCACCAGCGAATAGCCGTTGGAGTGCACGCCCGAGGAGGCGAGGCCCAGAACCACGTCGCCGGCCTGCACGCCCGCGCCCGTCAGCGCCTGGTCGCGCTCGACCGCGCCGACCGAGAAGCCGGCGAGGTCGTAGTCGCCCTTGGCGTACATGCCCGGCATCTCGGCGGTCTCGCCGCCGACCAGCGCGCAGCCGGCCTGCCGGCAGCCCTCGGCGATGCCGGCGACGATGGCGCGCCCGGCCTCGACGTCCAGCTTGGCCGTCGCGAAGTAGTCGAGGAACAGCAGCGGCTCGGCGCCCTGCACCACGAGGTCGTTGACGCACATCGCCACGAGGTCGATGCCGACCGTGTCGTGGCGGCCGCTGTCGATGGCGACCTTGAGCTTGGTGCCGACGCCGTCGGTGGTGGCGACCAGAAGCGGGTCGCGGTAGCCGGCGGCCTTGAGGTCGAAGAGCGCGCCGAAGCCGCCCAGGCCCGCGTCGGAACCCGCGCGCGCGGTGGAGCGTGCCAGCGGCTTGATGGCCTCGACCAAGGCGTTGCCGGCGTCGATGTCCACGCCTGCCTGCTTGTAGGCGTCGGACGCGTTTTTTGCGGGAGTGCTGATGGTATCCTCGCTTGGGCTGGGCTATATACCGGGCCAAAGATCGGGCCGAAACATACTCGAATCGGAAGGCATTGCAATGCTCCACCGCTGCCGCAGGCCGCTTTGCGCGGTCATTGCCGCCCTGCTTCTGGCGCTTGCCGGGCAGACCGTGCCCGCGCGCGCCCAGGTCGCGCCTGCGGCGCAGGCCGACGCCTTCACCGTCTCGGGCGTGAAGGTGGACGTCACCACCTCCAACCCCAACGCCGGGCGCGACCAGGCGATCAGCGAGGCGCAGCGCAAGGCATGGGACACGCTGTACCAGCGCCTCGTCCCCGGCGGGAGGGCGCCGCGCCTGTCCGACATCGACATCGCCCGCCTGGTGGCGGGATTCGAGATCGACGAGGAGAAGCTGGCGGCCAACCGCTACGTCGGCACGATGACCGTGCGCTTCCGCCCGCAGGCGGTGCGCGACCAGCTGGGCGGCAGCGGCGCCGCCTATGTCGAGCCGCCGACCCAGCCGCTCGTCGTGCTGCCGGTGACGGTGGTGGACGGCCGTCCGGTCCTGTGGGAGGACCGCACGCCCTGGCGCTCGGCCTGGGAAGCGCGGGAGCGGGGCAGCTCGCTGGTCCCTCTGGTGGTGCCGGAGGGCGAGATGGAGGATCTCCAGGCCATCGGCGCCCAGGACGCGGTGAACGGCGCGCCCGACCCGCTGGCGGCCATCGCCCGGCGCTACAGCGCCAGCGGCGTCGTGGTGGCGCGCGCCGCGCTGCCGGCCTCGGGCGAGCCGACTCGGGGGCAGCCGCTGGCGGTGGACGTCGTCCGCTACGGCCTGGACGGCTCGCGCGAGCAGTTCCCGGTCAGCGTCCGCGCCGATGGCGACGACCGTCCCGCCGACCTCCTGGCGCGGGCCGTGACCTTCGTCGCGGCGGCGCTGGACGAGGCGTGGAAGCGCGACAACACGGCGGTGTCCGGCGGCGAGCAGACGGTCGCGGTGGCGGTGCCGGTCGCCCGGCTGGAGGACTGGATCGAGACGCGCAAGCGGCTGGCCACCGTGCAGGCGGTGACCCGCGCCGACCTGCTCTCACTGAGTCGGATGGAGGCGCTGGTGGCGCTGACCTTCCGCGGCGACGTCGAGCGGCTGCGGCAGGCGATGGCGCGCCGCGACCTCGGCCTGACCCAGGCGGCACCGCGCGTCGATGCCGGTTTGGTGCCGGCTCCGGCGCTGGAGCTTCGCGCTCTGCCGCGGGGTGCCGGGCTGAGCCAGTCGGCCACGCCGCTGCCGGCCGCGGCGCCGGTGGCGCCGCCGCTGGCGGTTCCGGCCGAGCCGGGCGTCGTCATGGGCGCACCGCCGCGCGACCTCGGCACGATTCCGGCGCGGCGGTATTGATGCGGTGGCGGCGTCGGCGGAGGACCGCTACGCTGCCTTCCCCGTCATCCCCGCGAAGGCGGGGATCCATACGTTCCATGGCTGCGCGCTTCGGGAGTTATGGATCCCCGCCTTCGCGGGGATGACGGCCAGAGAAGTGCACGGCAAGACAAGCGACAGATAAGGAGAGGGGAAGCGCGTGAGCATCCCCAACACCATCACCCTGGGCCGGCTGCTGTCCGCCCCGCTGGCCGTCTACCTGATCCTGGCCGGCGAGCTGGGCTGGACGTTCTGGCTGTGCATGGCGGCCGGCGCCTCGGACGCGCTGGACGGCGCCATCGCGCGCATGTTCCGCGCCCGCACGGCGCTGGGCGCCTACCTCGACCCGATCGCCGACAAGGTGCTGCTGGTCAGCGTCTACGTGGCGCTGGGCAACGTCGGGCAGCTGCCGCTGTGGCTGGTCATCCTGGTGGTGTTCCGCGACCTGATGATCGTCGGCGCCGTGCTGCTGGCCTACACGCTCAAGGAATCGCTGGCGATGCAGCCGCTCGGCATCAGCAAGCTCAACACCGCGGTGCAGCTGGTGCTGCCGGTGGCGGTGCTGGCGCCGCACGGGCTCGACTACACGCAGCCGGCCTTCTACGGCTACGACCTGGTGACGCTGCTGGTGTGGCTGTGCACCGTCACGACCGTGGCCTCCGGACTGGCCTACCTGGGGCGTGGCCGGATCCTGTTCGACCGCACCGGGGGCATCAAGTGAACCAGACCCGGCACCTCCGCTTCTGGCTGATCGGCCTCGCGCTGTTCGTGGCGGCGCTGTGGGTGCTGTCCAGCATGCTGCTGCCGTTCGTGGCGGGGCTGGCGATCGCCTATTTCCTCGACCCGTCGGTGGACCGGCTGGAGCGCGCCGGGCTGCCGCGCTGGGCGGGGGCGGTGGTGGTGCTGCTGTCCTTCGTGCTGGTGGCGTTCAGCTTCGTGCTGCTGCTGCTGCCGCTGGTGCAGGCGCAGGCGGTGCTGCTGGTCGACACGCTGCCGCACTACGCCCAGGTGCTGCGCGAGCGCGTGCAGCCGGCCATCGAGGACCTGATCCACCGCCTGTCGCCGGAGGATGTCGAGCGCCTGCGCACCGCCGCCGGCGAGTACGCGGGCGAGGCGGTCGGCTGGGTCGGCCGGGTGCTGCGCGGCGTGTTGTCGGGCGGGCTGGCGCTGTTCGACGTGTTCTCGGTGCTGTTCATCACGCCGGTGGTGGCCTTCTACCTGCTGCGCGACTGGGACGTGCTGATCGGCAAGGTGGACGGCTGGCTGCCGCGCCAGCACCTGTCCACCATCCGCGCCCAGGCGCGCGAGGTGAACCGCACGCTGGCCGGCTTCGTGCGCGGGCAGGCGCTGGTGTGCCTCGTGCTGGGGCTGTTCTACGCGCTGGGGCTGTCGGCGGCGGGGCTCAATTTCGGGCTGGTGGTCGGGCTGCTGTCGGGGCTTTTGTCCTTCATCCCGTTCGTCGGCACGCTGTTCGGCTTCGTCACCTCGACCGGGCTGGCGCTGCTGCAGTTCGATTCGCTGTGGCGGGTGGCGATCGTGGTGGCGATCTTCGTCTTCGGCCAGATGGTCGAGGGCAACGTGCTGACGCCCAAGCTGGTCGGCGACAAGGTCGGGCTGCACCCGGTGTGGGTGATGTTCGCGCTGCTGGCCGGCGGCAGCCTGTTCGGCTTCGTCGGCGTGCTGCTGGCGGTGCCGGTGGCGGCGGTGATCGGCGTGCTGACCCGCTTCGCGCTGGGCCGCTACCTGCAGAGCGACTACTACAACGGCGCGGTCGATAGCCCATGACCGCGCCGGCCCAGTTGCCCCTGGACCTCGGCTTCCGCCCGGCGATGGGCGGCGAGGACTTCCTGGTGGCGCCCAGCAACGGCGACGCGGTGGCGTGGCTCGACCGCTGGCCGGCGTGGCCGGCGCCGGCGCTGACCGTCTGGGGGCCGCCGGGCTGCGGCAAGACGCACCTCGGGCAGGTCTGGCGGGCGCGCAGCCGCGCCCCGCAGGTGACGGGCACCGCGCTGGAGGACGCCGATCTGCCGGCGCTGATCGACGCGGCGCGCGCCGTGGTGGTGGACGACGCCGACGCGGTGGCCGGCAAGCCGGGGCGGGAAAAGGCGCTGTTCCACCTCTACAACCTCGCGCGCGACTGCGGCGGGCACCTGCTGCTGCTGGCGCGCAAGGCGCCGGCGCGCTGGCGGGTGAAGCTGCCCGACCTGCGCTCGCGCCTCAAGGGGGCGCCCGCGGTGGGAGTGGAGGCGCCGGATGAGGCGCTGCTCGCCGCCGTGCTGGTCAAGCTGTTCTCCGACCGCCAGCTGATCCCCAGCCAGGAGGTGATCGGCTACCTCCTGGCGCGCATGGAGCGCTCGCTGGACGCGGCGCGCCGGGTGGTGGCGGCCATCGACCGCGCCTCGCTGGCCAAGCAGCGGCCGGTCACCGTGCCGCTGGTGCGCGGGGTGCTGGCGGAGATGGAGGGGTAGGCCGCACCCGCGCCGGATTGCCGGCCACGGTGGCGCCGGGCGGCACGTCGCGGGTCACCACGCTGCCGGCGCCGATCAGCGCGTCATCGCCGATGGTGACGCCGGGCAGCAGGATGGCGCCGCCGCCGATCCAAACATTGCGGCCGATGCGCACCGGCCGCCCGAATTCCAGGCCCTGGCGGCGGAGATGCGGGTCGCGGGGGTGGTCGGCGGCGTAGACCTGCACGGCCGGGCCGATCTGCGTGCCGTCGCCGACCTCGATCCCGACCACGTCGAGGAACACGCAGTTGAAGTTCAGGAACACCCCGGCGCCCAGGCGGATGTTGAAGCCGTAGTCGCAGTGGAACGGGGCGCGCACCACCGTGCCCTCGCCGACGGCGCCGAGCAGCGTCGCGAGGACAGAGGAATCGCCGTCGTTGAAGGCGCGCAGCAGGGCATGGGTGCGGCGCTGGTCGGCCTCGATCTCCGGATCGGCGGCGCAGTAGAGGTCGCCGGCCAGCATGCGCTGCTTCTGGGTGCGGTCGTCGGTCATCGGGTAGAGATGGGGCGGGACGGGGATCGGCCAAGTCTCCGCGCTGGTCCCCCACCCAACCCTCCCCTACTTCGCTCTCGCGGGATCTTCGATCCCGCTGACGCGGCAGGCGGATCCTCCGGATCCGCTGAGAGCGGGGGAGGGCTTCCACAGCTGGCGGCGGAGTTCCTCCCTCCGCGAAGTGGGGGGAGGTTAGGAGGGGGGGCGACGCGGTCACGTCCCCCAGAACACCGCCGCCTCCCGGAACGCCTTCAGCCGCTCCGCCAGCGCCTTGCGGTGCTGCGCCGCCTGCCGCTCCAAGGGCTTCGCCGCCTTGGTGCCGGCCAGCGCCGTCAGCCGCTTCTCCGCCACCCGCAGATCGTGCAGCGCGTCCAGCGTGCCGTACAGCGAATCCAGCGCGGCGCCGTACGGGCGCACCGCGGCGGGCGGGTAGAGGCCGCGGAAGACCTCAACGCCGGTGCGCAGCGTGCGCAGGCGGCGGCGCAGGCGTTCGGGATCCTCCGCCTTGCGCGCCTTGGCGTGCCGGGCCGCCAGCCAGGGGCCGGCGAGGTCGGCCATCGG
>Ga0196970_1000414_pt1 | contig 50783 bp, 44 predicted proteins | sample S1v_513CmetaG_FD_148672 | JGI IMG/M metagenome (GOLD analysis project Ga0196970, IMG submission 148672) | Soil microbial communities from Anza Borrego desert, Southern California, United States - S1+v_5-13C | ecosystem: Environmental > Terrestrial > Soil > Desert | place: USA: California... | reverse complement strand
CATGAGCATCTTCGGTTCGATGACAACCGCCGTCCTCGGCCTGAACGCCCAGTCGCGCGCGCTCGGCCACATCTCGGACAACATCGCGAACGCGTCGACCCTCGGCTACAAGCGGGTGAACACCGCGTTCGAGACGCTGGTCCTGCAGTCGAGCGACCGGTTGCACTCACCAGGCGGCGTCACCGCGCAGCCGGTGTTCATGAACAACATCCAGGGCAACCTCTCGCAGGTGCAGAGCCCGACGAATATCGGCATCCAGGGCCAGGGCTTCTTCAGCGTCAGCAAGCTGGGAACCGGCAACAACAGCCAGGTGCAGACGCAGACCGGCACGGTCAGCGCCTCCAGCACCTTCTACACGCGCATGGGCGACTTCGAACTGGACAAGAACCGCTACCTGGTGAACAGCGCCGGCTACGCGCTGAACGGCTGGGCGGTCGATGCGGTCACCGGCACGCTGCAGAAGGACAAGCTGTCGCCGATCCAGGTCAATACCCTGATCGACAAGCCGGTGTCGACGTCCAGCATCGATCTCTCGGCGAACCTGCCGGCCACCCCGGCCAAGGGTGAGTCCATCCCGCCGTCGAGCGTGCAGATCTTCGACACGCAGGGCAACCCACGCACCATCAACATGAACTGGCGCCAGCAGGGCGCCAACAACTGGCGCCTCACCGTCGACGCGCCGGGTTCGAGCAGCAAGCCGGTGGACGGCACCTTCGCCGGCTATCCGGCCACCGTCTCGTTCGGCCAGAACATCGCCGGCGTCACGCCGGTGGCGCAGGTCAACGCCATCACCGTGTCGGGCCAGACCACGAACGGCCAAGCCAACATCCGCATCGGCGAGACCTACAGCGTCAACATCGACGGCTCGACCTACAGCGTCAAAGTGACGTCGGACAACGTCGCTTCGCTCGGCTCCTTCACCGGCATGGCCGGCGCGCTGGCCAACGCCATCAACTCGGCCTCCCCCGCGGCACCCGTGCGGGCGCAGACGGTGAACGGCAACATCATCCGCCTCATCGCCGCCAACCCGGGCACGCCCTTCAAGGTGAACCAGCAGGTGGACAGCGTGGCGCCGACCAACAACACGGTGACCGGCCCCACCTCGACCGCCGCGACCACGACGTCCGGCGAAATCGAGAAGTTCACGTTCCCGCAGTCTCAGATCGACATCGGCGACACCTTCCAGATCCGCGTGCAGCCCGGCGGTCCGGCGACCAGCCAGACCGTGTCGGTCACGGTGACGGCGCTGAACTACTCGACCTATTCGAACATCACGGGCGTGGTGCAGGATCTGGCGAACAAGATCAACGCGCTGAACATCGGCGTGACGGCGACGAACACCGGCGGCGTGCTGTCCATCCAGCACAACACCGCCAACTCCAGCATCACCGCCACCAGCGCAGGCGTCTCCAACTCCTCAACCGCCTCCAACACGCTGACCGGCGCCTTCTCGGTGGCCAACGTCGCGGGCGTGCGCCAGCAGCGCACCGTCACGCTGACGGGCACACCGGGCGACATCGGCACGATGTACTCGCTCTCCGTCAACGGCACACCGGTGACCTACTCGACCACCGGCAAGGAAATGACGATGGAGGACATCACGGCGGCGCTGGCCAACAAGATCAACTCCAACACCTCGTTGCCGGTGACGGCGACCGCACAAGGCGGCGTCATCACCATCATATCGAAGACGCCGGACGGCGATGCCGCCGACCAGTTCTCGCTACAGCAGACCTGCGTGACAGGCCAGACACCGGCGCACATCGGACTGACGTTCGGCACCTCGCCGGAAACGGTGGGCACGCTGACCGGGCTCAGTACGGCGCTCGTCGGCACAGGCACGGCGGTCAGCGCGGCCACCCAGTCGGCTGGGCAGGACGCGACGATCACCTTCGTCGTGAATTACGGCTTCGGCCCGCAGACCATCAAGCTGAACATGGGCCAGTTCCAGAAACCGGGCGGGTTGACGCAGTACGCCGGCGACGAGATGAGCGTGAACACGCTGATCCAGGACGGCGCGCCACGAGGACAGTTCAAGGACGTGGTCTTCAAGGACCACGGCGACGTGGTGGTCAACTTCGACAACGGACGAAGCAAGGTCATCGCCCGGGTGCCTGTGGTCACCTTCAACAACCCCAACGCCCTGCAGCGTGACGCGGGCGGCGTGTTCATCGAGACCGAAGAAGCCGGCAAGCCGAACTTCAACGATCCCGAGACGAACGGCGCGGGGGCCATCATCGCCAACAGCGTGGAAGGCTCGAACGTCGACATCGCGGACGAGTTCACCAAGCTGATCGTGACCCAGCGCACCTACTCCGCCAACACGAAGATCGTCACGACCTCGGACGAGATGCTCCAGGAAGTGCTCAGCCTGAAGCGCTAAGCGCCTCCGGCTTCTGAGCGGCCGGGCGGCCTGAGCGCCGACCCGGCCACCAATCCACGAAAGGTCCCCGACCATGTCCCTTTTCGACGCCCTGAGCAGCGCGACCGCCAGTCTGCGCACGATCCAGGCCAACGTGAAGGTGGTCTCGGACAACGTCGCTCGCGCCAACGATCCCAACCGCACGCGGCACACGCTGCAGCAGATGGTGGACCGCAGCGGCTTCGTGGTCACCGCCGAGTACCGCCGCGAGATGGACGCCGGCCTGCGCGGGCAGGTCGAGGATCTGATCGCCCGCGAAGGTGCGTCGGCGGTGCGCAGCGAGTACATGACCAAGCTCGGCGACGTGTTCCGCACGACCAGCGGTAAGCCGCTGCTCGACACCTACGCCGACAATTTCGCCGCCGCCTGGCGGACGTTGGAAGCCTCGCCCGAGGACGAGGTGGCCAAGTACCAGCTCGTCCAGTCCGCCAACACCTTCGCGCGCGAGATCCGCCGCGTGTCGGAGGGGGTGGAGGCGCTCGACCGCGAGATGAAGGACGACCTGGGCACGTCCCTGAAGGACGTGAACGACATGCTGGCGCAGGTCGACCGCATCAACGACGACATCGTCTCGCTGCGCAGCTACGGCGACGCGGCGAACGAGGCGGCCGACAAGCGCGACGCGCTGATCCAGAAGATCTCGGAATACGTCGGCGTGCGCCGGGTGGAACGGCCGGACGGCCGGGTCGCCCTGTTCACCTCGTCCGGTTTTGCCCTGGTCGACGCCGAACCGGCAAATCTTACCTTCGACGGCGGCAAAATTAACCTGACGGTCGGCAACAATCGCTACGACATCACCGACCACCTCCAGCAGGGCAAGCTGGGCGCGCTGTACAACATGCGCAAGGACGGCTCGCTGACCGACCCGCCCACGCCCGCCAGTGCCGATCCGGCCACCGAGGTGATCCGCAAGCTGCGCTCGCAGCTCGACGCCTACGCCGGCATGTTCGTGGCCAAAACCAAGGACGGCGAGGCGACCAGCTTCGCCGACGCCTACAACAGCGCGCAGCCCGTGGCGGAGGGCGAATTGAACGCGCAGTTCTTCACGGGCACCGACCGTTTCACCATCGCGGTGAACGAACGGCTCCTGACGGGAGAGCTGAAACTCAAGGATTCCGCCACCAAAAGCGTGGTCGTGGCGATGAACGCCGTAGGCCGCACGCTCACCGCCGACGGTCTCACGGCGACCGACACCTCCTACAGCGGCATGGCGCACGCCATCACCGGCCAGCTGATGCAGGCGTCCAAGACCGTGGCCGACCGGCACACCTTCGACAAGGAGGCGAAGGAGCAGCTGGTCGAGCGCTACCAGGGCCAGACGGGCGTGAACATCGACGAGGAAATCGCGCAGCTCCAACAGCTTCAAACATCGTACGCCGCTTCGGCACGAGTCATGCAAGTGACGAACAGCATGTTTGACGCGTTGGAGCGCATCGTCTCATGAGCACGATCACACAAATGGGCAATTATGCCCGCTATCTCGGCCTGGTCCGCAATCTGTCGGCCGGCCAGAACAGTGTGGACGAGTTGTCACGCCAGATGACCACCGGCAAGAAGTCGGTGGACCTCGCGGCGTACGGGCCGGAGACGCAGAAGCTTCTCGACCTGCGCGCCGAGCTGGTGAAGCGGTCCAACTACGTCCAGAGCATCGACACGGCTCTGCCCCGCGTGAAAGCCACGGACGTGGCGATGACGCAGTTGGAGAAGATCGCCGGCGACTGGCAGAGTTCCAACCTCATGCCCTTCCAGCCGGGTCCGGCGAGCGTCACGTCGCCCTACAACGACAACGCCAACGGCATGCAGCTGCGCGTCAACCAGGACGTCTCCAAGTTCACGGTCGGCGCGCAGTACACGGTGACCGCCGTCCCGTCGGCGACCGGCATGAACGGCAGCTACGACATCACAGTGACCGACGGGCTGGGTGGGCGCACCATGCGCACCATCAACCTGAAGACCGTCCCGCCGACCGAGGATGGCGGCTACAACTTCGAGATTTCCGGCGGCCCGGGCGCCGGCGCGGTCCTCAACCTCTCCTTCGACAAGCTGGAGGCGTCGGGCAACTCGCGCTTCACCGTGACCTGGCCGAACGCCGACCAGATGCGCGACCGCGTCGAGGGGGCCTTGACCAGCGTGCGCCAACTCCTCAACGAGCGTTTCGGCGACCGTTTCCTGTTCTCCGGCTCGCGCTTCGGCACCGAGCCCGTCGGCGACCTGCTGGCCACCAAGCAGCACAGCGTCGTCACGCTGAACGGCTACAACACCAACACCCAGGACTATTTCGAGGTCTCGATCGGCGGTCAGACGTTCAGCTACCAAGCGCTGACCGGCAACTCCTATCAGCTCCGCGCCAACGGGGTGCTCACCACCTACACGGACAACGGCGCCACCCACAACGTCACCGTCAACGACGGCGTCACCACCACCACCACGACCGTGGCGAGCCCGCTGTCGCCGTCGATGAAGAACACGATCACCTTCGTGGCACAGACGCTGACCAAGCACATCAACGCCAGCGCCAGCCCGGCGCTGCCGATGACGGTGACGACGGCGAACGGCATGATCCACGCCATCGCCAACGAACAGGGCAAGCCCTTCGACATCTCGGCCCGCGTGGTGAACGGCGCCACCGTGGACAACACCGTCAACGTGCCGGTCCGGGCTCAGGACGCGGGTCCGAAGCCGGGCGACCCACTGGCGATACCGCCGATACCGCCGACGCCTGCACAGCCTCAAATCGATCGCATCACACTGAACGGCGTCAACGTCGACATCGGCGACACCTTCGAGTTCTCGGTGGAGGTCGGCGATCCCGACGACCCCTACAACCAGAAATACTACAACCAGTACCCGAACGAGCCGAAGGACCTGCCGCCCTACCAGAAGTACACCTACAAGTACACGGTCACCGCGGCCGACTTCGCCGCCGGCACCAACACCGTGACGGCCGTGGCGGCAAAACTGCAGACGCAGTTCAACACCCAGGCGCCGACGCCGCCGGTGACGCTGAGCAATTCAGGCGGAATCCTGACGCTGACCTCGACCAACACCCTGTCGACGGCGCACCCGAACTACACCACGCTGTTCAACAGCTCAGCCCGCGTGATCGACAGTTCGCTCAACAACAGCGTGACCGTCTCCACCCTGCCGCCGGAGGCCAACGCGCTCACCGATGTTCCCTACCAGGAGCCACCCAACCTGCCCTTCTACGACACGGAGTTCCTGACCAAGAAGACGAACGCCAAGGCGTGGGAGAAGTCGAAGGTCACGGCGGACGACGGGCTCGGCCTCGACTATGGCGTGGTCAGCACCGACCCGGCGTTCCAGACGCTGGTCGAGGCCTTCCGCATGGCGCGCGTCGCCTCCACCAACCCCGGCAAGTGGGAGGAGTACGTCACCAAGTCGCGCGAGCTGATGTCGCAGGCGAAGGACATGATGCGCAACGTCCACGCCAAGGTCGCCTCCGACCAAGCGACCATGCAGCAGAGCCTTGACGCCCATAAGGACGCGATGGCGACGGTGACCGAGCGCATCGCGTCCATCGAAGGCATCGACCAGACCGAAGTTGCCGCCCGCCTGCGCGCCAGCATGAACGCGCTGGAGGCCGCCTACACCGTGGCCGGCCAGACGCAGAAGATGTCGCTGATCAATTACATCGCATAGGGCAATGTTGGGTTTTTGCTGCGCTCAACCCAACCTACGAAGCACCTGTAGGTTGGGTTGAGGCGTCAGCCGAAAGCCCAACGTCCGCACGACCAATGAAAAAGGCGCGCCGGTCGTCCCGGCGCGCCTTCCTCGTGTGTCCGCAAGCAGGCTCAGATCGAGATGCGCAGCGATTCCCGCGAGATCGGCGTGGCTTCCGGAGCGGCCGGAGCGGCCGGGCGCGGCGGCGGCTGCGTGGGCGGGGCGGCGGCGGCCACCGCGGGCTGCGTCGCCTGGATGGCGGCCGCGGCGCCGTTTTCCTTCTGCGCCAGCAGGCCACCGGCGACGTTGCGGTTGATGTTCACCAGCACGTCCAGCTTGGTGCCGTCGAGATCGGCCAGGCGGGCCATCGTCTCGCGGTCCACCATCAGCGACAGCGCCGCGATGTTGGTGCGCAGCTCGTGCGGGTGGGGACAGTCGTCCTCGGTCATCGCCGCCTGAAAAATCGTCCACAGGCGTTGGTTGAGCTGCAGGGCAGCCTGCAGAGCTTCGGGGTTTTCGGGCTGATGGCCTGCGTCGATGAGGCGGCGCGCCGCCTCGGCCAGTGCCCAGGCCTCCACGTCACGGGGATCGTCCGAGGCCGGTCGGCTTGCGTATTTCGGTGTCGGCTTCATTCCAAATCCTCGTGCCAGCGTGGCGCGGTCGATACCGCCGACGCCACCGGCCAGCGAACTGCGATTGTCCGTGATCCGTACCGTCTTGTCAACGCGACGGGCCGGCCGCCGCCGGGTTCCCGGCGCGCGTCCCGACTTCATCACAAGAGTCTGACCAAAAAGCAAACGTGCTCAACATTTCCTGCGCGGCGATCGTCGCGGCGTCCACCGAAATGCCGTCCATCAGCCCCTGCTGGGACCCGGCCTCCATGCGGCGCAGCAGCTCGTCGCGCGGCACCGTGCCGGTCACCGCCCGCGCGCGTGGCCCCCAGGGCGCGTACATCTCCGGATAGCCCGGCCCGAACAGGCCCAGCGTCGGCGTGCCGACCGCCGCCGCGATGTGCATGAGCCCGGAGTCGTTTCCGACGTACAGCGCCGCGCGCTCCAGGCAGGCGGCCGCCGCCAGCGGGTCGGTGCGGCCGGTCAGGTCGATGGCGGCCTCGCCCAGCGCCGCCAGCACCGGCCGTGCGCGCTCCACCTCCGATCCCGCCGCCAGCACGGCCACCCTGGCGCCGGCCAGCGGCCCTTGCGGCGTGGTCAGGCGCCGTGCCAGTTCGGCGAAGCGGTCGGCCGGCCACTCCTTGCCCGTCCAGTTGGCGGTGGGGCCGATGGCCAGGAACGGCACGCCCGCCGGCAGCAGCCGGTCGGCCGCAGCGCGGGCGGCAGCGTCGATCCACAGGCGCGGGGCTGGCGGCGAGTCCAGGCCCAGCACGGCGCCGATCTCCGTCACCTTGTGCACGCCGGGCACGCGCCGATGGAACGCCGCCCGCCGGCTCCACACCAGCCGCCCCACGGCGGAGTTGCGCAGGTCCACCACAAGGTCCCAGCGCACGCCAACGCACGCCGCCCACAGCCCGATCCAGTGCCGGGCCAGCGAGCGCTTGGCCAGCGGGATCAGCCGGTCCAGGCGCGGCACGGCGCGGAACAGGGGCACGGCGATCGGCCCGCAGGCCACCGTGAATCGCGCATCCGGGTGGGCGTCCACGAGATGGGCGAGCAGCCCGGTGGACAGCACCGCGTCACCGATGCGGTTCGACGTGATGAAGAGAATCCGCACGCCGCCGCCCTTCAGCCCGCCGCCCCGTGCGGTGGCGCCGGCCGGTGGCGCCCTCGCCGCAGTCCCTGCCCCAGCACCCAGCCGGCCGGAATCAGCACCAGCACCGGCAGCGCGTACATCAGCGGCACGAACGTCACCTTCTTGCCCGACAGGCTGGTCAGGCCCAGCATCGCCGCCTCCAGCAGGACGACCAGCAGCACTGCCGTGGTGACCCGCGCGGTCTGGCCACGGCGGTTGAACTCGCCCGACAGCAGGCTGGCCAGCGCCACCATGGTGAAGGCCACGGCCAGCAGCGGCGAGGTGAAGCGGTGGTGCAACTCGGCGATCATCTGCTGGATCATGCGCTCGTTCCCGCGCACCTCGGGCGGCGGGTTGAACAGCTCGGCCGTTGAACGCTCGCGCGCGTCCGGCCAGCGCTCGCCGCCGCTGTTGGACAGCACCTTCAGGTCGACGGCGTAGCGGTCGAAGAACAACTCGGCCAGTTGGCTGGTCTTGCGCGTGAACTCCTGCCGGTCGCCGTTGTAGACGACGAAGCGCGCCCCGGCGTCACCGGTCACCAGCACCGCGCGCTCGCCCATGATGGTGACGGGCTTCTCCTGGTCGCGGGAGTCGTGGATGAGGATGCCGTGGAAGTTGCCCTCTGAGTCGCGTTCGCGCACGTAGACGCTGAGCTTCTCCGACACCTCGTTGAACACGCCCTCACGCAGGAAGAGCTGCGAATAGTCGGTGCGCACAGCGTATTCCATGCGCACCAGCTCGCGGTGCGCGGCCGGGGTCAGCCACAGGTTCAGCACGAAGACGATCGCCGCCACCGTACCCGCCAGGACCAGCGCCGGCTTGGCGAGTGCGAAGGGGCCGACGCCGGCCGCGCGCATCACCACCATCTCGCTGTCCATGGTCAGCTTGTTGTAGGTGAACAGCACCGCCCCCACCAGCGCGATGGGCAGCACGATGCCCAGGAAGGTGGGCACGGTCAGCAGCAGCAGCCACAGGAACAGGCGCATGGGCGCGCCTGCCTCGACGACGATCTCGATCAGGCGCAACGACTGGCTGAGCCAGATGGTGACGGTCAGGCCGGCCGTGGAATAGAGCGTCGCAACCAGCAGGTTGCGGAAGAGGTACCGTTGGAGTCGATTCATCACCGTCGCCGGATCCGCGGAAGGCGCGGGGCAGAAGCTGACGGGGTGCGCGCTCCGGGTCAAGAGCTATGCTAGGATGCCCGCGGAAAGCTTCGTCCGAGGAAACCGCCCATGGCCGACCGGCCGCTCGTCAGCATCGTCACGCCCACCTTCCTGCGCGAGGGCTTCCTCCAGCTCTGCCACGCCTGCGTCACCGCCCAGACCTACCCCAACGTCGAGTGGCTGGTCTTCGACGACAGCCCGGAGCCGTCGCCCACGCTGCGCCCGCTGATCAGCGACCGGCTGACCTACCTGCACGCCTCGCGCCGCGTGCCGGTGGGCGAGAAGCGCAACGTTCTGGCCGAGCATGCCAAGGGCGAGTACATCGTCCATTTCGACGACGACGACTTCTACGCCCCCGACTATGTGGAAACGCTGGTCGGCTGGCTGGAGGAGGGGTACGACTTCGCCAAGCTGTCGGCGTGGTTCCTCTACACCGCCGTGCACGGCTGCTTCGGCTATTGGGACTGCGCGCGGGGCGGGCCGCACTACCGCTGGGCGCGCCGCTCGCGCAGCTTCGTGGTGGAGGACGCGCCGGCCAGCGACGACAACGTGCTGGGCTACGGCTTCTGCTACGCCTACCGGCGATCCGTCTGGCAGGCCAACCCCTTCCCGCCCCTCCCAGCGCTGGAGGACGCGCCGTTTGCCCGGGCGGCGCGCGACCGCTTCCGCTTCACCGCGCGCCCGGACACGCACGGGCTGGCGCTGCACGTGCTGCACAACCGCTCGACCAGCCTCTGCCTGCCGCAGTACGAGCTGCCGGACTTCCTGGTGGAAAAGGTGTTCGGGGAGCAGGCACGCCGGCACCTGATCCAACCGGCATAGGGATTGTCGTAGGTTGGGTCTGGACCCAACAGTCCTCGCATCGCCAGGGACGTTGGGTCCGGACCCAACCTACGCGTTCGTACCGGCCTTCCTGAAGGTCCTACGCCAGCACGTCCAGGAACATGCCGCGGCGGTAGTTGCGCGGCAGCGTCAGGATGCCGTTGACCACGAGGCTGGCCAACTGGCGCACCGTGGGGATCTTCTGCCGCCCCCCGGCCCCGCCGACCCGGCCGGGGCCGCCCGCCGGTCCAGGCGGCAGCACGCGTCCGCCGCCCACATCGGTGCGGACGGTCTCGTTGCCCCAGTCTGCGGTGCGGCGTGTCTCGACCATGGATTCAACTTACCGCAAATCCCCGCCGCCGGCAATCCGGCGGCGGGGGACAAGAACGTGACGATGGAGCGAGGTCAGGCGACCAGCAGCAGGCCGGCGGCGGCCACGCCAGCGCCGGCGAGGCGCACGGCCTTGGCGCCCAGGCCGGCCCACAGCGGCCGCGCCGTCGCCGTCGCGGCGAGCGCGATGCCGGCAGCGTGCAGCAGTGCCGTGGCGGCCAGGAAGCCGGCGGCGTAGAGCAGCGGCGAGGCCGCCTCCGGCACCTCGGCGCCGTGCGCGTGACCGTGGAACACGGCGAAGGCGCCGACGACCGCCATGCCCAGCGCCAGCGGCGGGCGAACGGCGAAGGCGACGGCGCTGCCCAGCGCCATCAGCGACGCGGCGATGCCCAGTTCCACCGCCGGCAAGCCGATGCCGCCCAGGCCCAGGTGGCCGCCCAGCGCCATGGCACCGACGAAGGTGGCCGGCATCAGCCACAGGGCGCGCCCGCCGCGCTGCACGGCCCACAGGCCGACGGTGACCATCGCCAGCAGATGGTCGAGGCCGCCGAACGGGTGCATGAACCCGTGCCCCAGGCCGGCGTCGTGGGCGCCGAAGGTGTGCGCCTGTGCGGTGCCGGCCACGGCGGAGAGGGCGAGAGCGGCGGCAAGGCCGGCGGCGAGCCGGCGGTGGGCGTGCGTCATGGAAGGCTTCCTTGTCCCCGGTTTGGAAAGGTCCGGCGGTTTCCCAACGGCAACCGACGGCTGGGCCGTATGATGCTTTGCAAAAACTTCCTACGCAAGCGCGCGCTGGCGAGAACATCTCACAACGCCACGCAACCGGATGCAGCATACCCCCTGCCCACTGGGTAACGGCATGCCGGGGGATCCACATCGAATCACGACGTGACGCACCCGGACAGGTCATCGCGCCGCGGCCGGGCCGGACGGGCATGCCCGCATGCCCACCGGCGTCGATCGGTACAGGTGGCTTGCGGCCACCCGTGACCGCTCCAGGGTCGCTCTGGTCCACGGCAAAGCACAGGAGGAACCGCCATGTTGACGCGCCTTGCGTTTCTGTTGGCATTCGGCCTGAGCGTGGCTGCATGCGGCGGCTTCACGGGAGACGGCGGAAGTGCGCTCTCGGGAAGCCATGCGTCGCCGGTCGGATACTGACGGGCACGGCCATGAAAGGGGTGCTTCGCCCCCCCTTTCATGGCATGGAGCTTTCCCGAAGTCCCAGGACTTGCCCCTTATTGAAGGCGTCCCTTCCCGAGGCCGGTGATAGAATCGGTGCCGCGTCGATCGCCCCCTCGGGGAGGAGGGCCGGATGCGCCGCGCGCGGACAGCCGCCATGCTCTTGGTCCTCACACTGCTGCCGGTGCCCGCCCTTTCCAGGGATGAAGGGCTGCCGGACGGTGCGGTCTGCGCCGACGCCAAGCCGGCCAGCGAGGCGGAGGCGAACGCGCTCTGCCAATCCGGCAAATGCCGGCCCGGCCCCTCCGTGCGCGCCCGGCCGCCGGTCTGGTACTGCACGGCGCGGGAAATGGCCTGCGCCCTGCCCGGCGCCGAGGGAGCCGGCGCCGACGCCCTGATCACGCTCGACGGGACACGATACCAGTGCCTCGATCCCGGCACGGGGGGACACCACCGGTTCGCTCCCATCCGCTGACCGCGCGTGCTATGCAGACCGGGGGAGCGGAACGAACCGGAGAAGGGCACCATGGAACGCGTCACCGTGTCGCTGGACGAAGACCTGCTGGCCCAGTTCGACGAGTTGATCCGCCGCCGTGGCTACGCCAACCGGTCGGAGGCCGTGCGCGACCTGATCCGCGCCGAGCTGGAAGCCGAACGGCTCGCGCATGGGCAGGCACAGCACTGCATCGCCTCGCTCAGCTACGTCTTCAATCACCACGAGCGGGAGTTGGCGCGCCGCCTGACCCAGGCGCAGCACGACCACCACGACCTGACGCTGTCCACCATGCACGTGCACCTGGACCACGACAACTGCATGGAGGTGACGGTGCTGCGCGGACCGACCGACGCCGTGCGCGCCTTCGCCGGTTCCCTGACGGCCGAGCGCGGCGTGCGGCACGGGCAGCTCAACATCGTGCCGGCCGACATCAACGTGTCGCACCACCACAGCCATACCCATGGGGGGCTTGACCATCCGGGGCACGGCCATGGGCACGGGGGCACCCCGCACGTCCACAGCCATCCGAAGACCTGACGCCCAACCGGCTGCCCACCCTGCGACGCCGCCTCCCACCGAAGAGGTTTTGTCCCACAGCCGCCGGATCGCCTATCAAAGGTTGCCATGTCGCACGGCGTTGCGGCGGAACCGGAAGGAGGGCGGCGGGATGGCGCATTACCTGGTCACCGGCGGCTGCGGGTTCATCGGATCGCACCTGACCGACCGCCTGCTGGCCGAGGGCCACCTCGTCACCATCCTCGACGACCTGTCCACCGGCCGGCTGGAGAACAAGCCCGTCGGCGCCCGCCTCGTGGTCGGCGACGTGGCCGACGCGGACGCCGTACGCCAAGCCATCGACGGCGTGGACGGCGTGTTCCACCTGGCCGCCATCGCCTCCGTCCAGCGCTCGCGCGAGCTGTGGGCGGAAACGCACCGCACCAATCTCACCGGCGCCGTGACGGTGTTCGAAGCGGCGCGCACCGCCCGCTTCGGCGAGCCGGTGCCGGTGGTCTACGCCTCCTCCGCCGCCGTGTACGGCGACAACCCGCACACACCCTTGGACGAGAACACCCCGGCTCAGCCGCTGTCCGCCTACGGCGCCGACAAGCTGGGCTGCGAGTTGCACGCCCGCGTGGCGTGGGAGATCCACGGGGTGCCGACGGTGGGCTTCCGCTTCTTCAACGTTTATGGCCCGCGCCAGGACCCGAACTCGCCCTACTCCGGCGTCATCTCCATCTTCGCCCGGCGCGTCGGCCGGGGCGAGGACGTGGACATCTTCGGCGACGGGGAGCAGGTGCGCGACTTCATCTTCGTCGACGACGTGGTGCGTTTCCTGTCCGGCGCCATGGCGCGCCGGCCGCGCGGGGCGGGCGTGTTCAACCTGTGCACCGGCCGCCCGACCTCCATCAACATGCTGCTGGAGGTGCTGGAGGAGCTGGTCGGCAACCGTGTCCGCCGCCGCCACCACCCGGCGCGGGCGGGCGACATCCGCGTGTCCATCGGCGACCCGACGAAGGCGCGCACCACCTTCAACATGGCCTGTCGCACCGGCCTGCTCGACGGCCTGGGGCAGACCGTCAGCTGGGCGGTGGCGTAAGTTCCGCGGTGATGCGGCGGGCGACCTCGTCCGCCGCCGCGGCGACGGCCGGCGTGAGATCCTCGCCGAAGCCGAAGTCGGCGCCCTCGATGCCCCAGATCACCAGCTCGCCTGGCAGCCGGCCCAGCGCGCGGGCCATCTCCACGGCCTCCGCCAGCCCGAACAGGTGGCTGGAATAGCGGAACAGGCCGCCCGGCAGCTCCTGCGTGCCCGCATCAAGGCGCACGATCGTCCCCGGTTCGGCACCCGACTGTGTGGCGTCGACGACGATCACGCGTTCCGCCCCGCTCCACGCGTCCATCAGCCCGGCGCCTTCGCCGGAATGCTCCTGCACGGCGATGCCCAGCGCCGTCAGCCGGTCGGCAACCGCAGGGCCGACGCCGTCGTCGCGGCGATAGCGGTTGCCGACGCCGAGGATGAGCGGGCTCACGCCGCGTCCTCCGCCACCGGCAGCCGGTCGACCAGCGACTGCTTCAGCATCTCGACGACGAGGCGCACGCCGTCGCCCGCGTGCTCCGCCGTCAGCAGCGCCATTTCCGTGTCGGGCAGCGGCGGCAGCCCGTCCGCGGGCCCGAGCACGCGCGCGGACGCCGGCACCGCCGAGCGTGCCAGCACGCTGACGCCCAGCCCCGCCGTCACCGCCGCCTGCACGCCGGACAGGTTGGGGCTGCAATAGGCCACCCGCCAGCGGCGGCCGGCGGCATCCAGCTCGTGCACCGCGCGGTGCCGGTAGACGCAGCCCAGCGGGAACAGCACCAGCGGCAGCGGATCTTCCCGGTGCACCTCCTCCCCGGGCGGGCCGACCCAGCACAGCGGCTCCCGCCACACGGCGGTGGCGCCGGGCCGGCCGGGCTCCTGCTTCAGCAGCGCGGCGTCCAGGTCACCCGTTTCGAAGGCGGCGCGCAGGCGCGCGCTGATGTCGCAGCGCACGTCCAGGCGGATCGTGCGGTTGCGCCGCGCGAAGGCCGACAGCAGGCGCGGCAGCCGGTCCACAGCGTAATCCTCCGGCACGCCCAGGCGCACCACCTCCACCGCCTCCCGCCCGCCGGACAGCGCGGCGCGCGCCTCGTCGTTCAGGGTCAGCATGCGCCGCGCGTAGGCCAGCAGCCGCTCCCCCTCGTCGGTCAACTCCACGGAGCGCGTGCCGCGATCGAGCAGCGCCACGCCCAGCGACTCCTCCAGCCGGCGCACCTGCTGGCTGATGGTGGATTGGGTGCGATGCACGCGCTCGCCCGCGCGGGTGAAACCGCCGGTCTCCACCACCGAGACGAAGGTGCGCAGCAGCGTCAGGTCCAGTTCGGCCATCGGCAATCATCCATTTTCTGAATGAATTCCATCATACCATTTCATTTCCGAATGAAAAGCCTCTCGCCTAGCCTCATCCCAGCAACGACAGACGACGGAGGAATGAGATGACGGCGATCAGCGAAGCGATGGAGGATCGGCGGCCGGCGGCGCCGCTGACGATGGTGGTGCCCTTCTGCCTGGGCTGGAGTTCGGCCTTCGCGGTGGGAAAGATTGGGCTGCTCGACGCGCCGCCGCTGCTGTTCCTGGGCGTGCGCTTCCTGCTGGCCGGCGGGGTGCTGCTGGCGGCGGCGGCCGTGTTTGGCCACCTGCGGCGGCTGGACGGGCGCGGCTGGGCGGTGCTGGCGGCGCTGGGCGTGGTCAACACCGCGCTCTATCTGGGGCTCAGCTTCACGGCGATGAAGACGGTGTCGTCGGGGCTGGTCACCATCATCGTCAGTTCCGCCCCCGTCCTGACGGCCGGCGCCGCGGCATTGCTGCTGGGCGAGGCGCTGACGTGGCGCAAGGCGGCGGGGCTGGCGCTGGGCGTGCTGGGCGTGGGGCTGATCGTGCGCGGGCGGCTGGGCATCGGCACCGACGATTCGGCCGGCATCCTGCTGGCGGTCGGTTCGCTGGTCGCGATGGTGGCTGGCTCGCTGCTGTACAAGCGCTTCGCGCCGGCCGCCGGACTGGTGGTGAACGGTGGCGTGCAGGCGCTGGCCGGCGGCTTGGCGCTGGTGCCGGTGGGCTTGCTGCTGGAGGATCCGGGGGCGGTCAACCCGACCGTGTCGCTGGCGGTGTCGCTGGCCTACATGGTGCTGGTGGTGTCGATCGGCGCGCATTTGCTGTGGTACGCGCTGCTCACCCGCACCACGGCGACGGCGGCCAGCGCCTACCATTTCCTGATGCCGCCGCTGGGCCTCGCCTTCGGCTGGCTGCTGCTGGGCGAGGCGGTGCAGCCCTGGGACCTGATCGGCATCGTGCCGGTGGCGGCGGGCATCTGGCTGGTGACGCGCGCTACTCCCTCTCCACGGTAAGCTTCAGGAAATGGGTGGCGCAGGAGATGCAGGGGTCGTAGTTGCGGATCGTCTGCTCGCAGCGCCACTTCAGGTCCTCGTCGGCCAAGTGCAGGTTGGCCTGCACCACGCCCCACAGGTCGCGCTCGATCTGCTTCTGGTTCTGCGAGGTCGGCGGCACGATGCGGGCAGTGAGGATGCGCCCCTCCCCGTCCAGGTCGTAGCGGTGCCAGCAGAGGCCGCGCGGTGCCTCGGTGCAGCCGTGGCCACGCCCGGCCCTGATTTCGATGGGAGCCGACGGCGGGTCCAGTTCCTCGTACGCCTCGGCGATCTTCAGCGCCTCTTCACACGCGTACAGTGTCTCCACGGCGCGCACGACGATGCTCTGGAACGGGTTGCGCACGATTGTGCCGAGCCCAGCCTCTTTCGCCGCCTGCTTGGCCAGCGGCGACAGCTGCTCGAAGTTCAGCGCGTAGCGAGCCAGCGGGCCGACCATGTAGGGGCCGCTGCCGTCCTTCATCACGCCGTGCAGCGCGTTGGAGTGGCGGACATGCTCTTCGTCGAAATGCTCCTCGAATTCGGAAATGCCGATGTCCAGCCCACGGTTGGAGACCAGCCGGCCGCGCTCGATCGCGTAGTCCTGCGCGTGGTGCATCGCCACGAAGGTGTAGTCGTATTCGTAGGCCGGGAAGTCCAGCCCGGCGAACAGCTTGACGGTGGCCAGCGAATCCTCGACCGCGCGCTTCAGCGGCTCGACCAGTCCGCGCACGTCGGCTTTCCGTGGCGCCTTGTAGAAGCCGCCGACCTTCGTGTTCACCGGGTGCACGGCGCGCCCGCCGACCACCTCCAGGATCTGGTTGCCCAGCTTCTTCAGCTGCAGCGCCCGCTCGACCACACCGGGGTGCGTCTTGGCGATCTGCAGCGCGTCCTGGCAGCCCAGGAAGTCCGGCGCGTGCAGCAGGTAGGCGTGCAGCACGTGGCTCTCGATCCACTCGCCGCAGTACATCATCCGCCGCACGCGGCGGATGGCGTCGCCGACCTCCACGCCCAGCGCCGCCTCCATGGCTTGGCTCGATCCCATGATGTAGGCGACCGGACAGATGCCGCAGATGCGCGCGGTGACGTCCGGCGCGTCGGAGTACGGGCGGCCTTGCAGCAGCGCCTCGAAGAAGCGCGGCGGCTCGAAGATGCGGAACTTCACGTCGGTGATGACGCCGTCCTTCACGCGGACGGTCAGCGCCCCCTCCCCCTCCACGCGGGCGAGCGCGTCCACCTTGATGGTGCGGGCGGCGGCTTTGGCTTGCGGCTCAGCGGTGGTCATGCGCATCCCCCTCCAGCCGGAAGGACTCGGCGTTGGCGTTGAAGGAGCGGAAGGCCAGGGCCACGTCGCGGCGCTCCATGCCCAGCTCCAGCATGTGTCTGGCGAGGCTCGCCGTGTTCGGCGTCTCCTTCGGGCCGAAGCAGCCGTAGCAGCCGCGGTCGTGGCCGGGGCACAGGTTGCCGCAGCCGGCCTGCGTCACCGGGCCAAGGCAGGGTGTGCCGTGCGCCACCGTCACGCAGACGGTGCCGGCCATCTTGCACTCCACGCACTGGCTGTGCGTCGGCACCACCGGCTTGCGGCCGTTCAGGAAGGCGTTAAGCACCTCCAGCAGCTGGTACTTGTTCACCGGGCAGCCGCGCAGTTCGAAATCCACCTTCACGTGGTCCTGGATGGCGGTGGAGGTCGCCAGCGTGTCGATGAACTCCGGATGCGCGTAGACCGCCCGGATGAAGCCGTCCACGTCGCGGAAGTTCCTCAGCGCCTGGATGCCGCCCGCCGTGGCGCAGGCGCCGATGGTGACCAGCGCCTTCGACTGCTTGCGGATCTTGCGGATGCGCTCGGCGTCGTGCGGCGTGGTGATGGAGCCCTCGACCAGCGAGACGTCGTACGGCCCCTTGATCTCCACCCGCGTGGCTTCCAGGAAATAGGCGATCTCCACGGCGCCGGCCACGGCCAGCAACTCGTCCTCGCAGTCGAGCAGGCTCAACTGGCAGCCATCGCAGGACGAGAACTTCCAGACGGCCAGCTTGGGTCTTCTCACCTCGGCCATGGCTACAGCTCCCGCACGGAGAAGATGCTCTCGATAGTGTCGTAGCGGTAGACGGGCCCGTCCTTGCACATGAACGACGATCCCATCTGGCAATGGCCGCAGAAGCCGACCGCGCATTTCATGTTGCGCTCCAGCGTCACGTAGATGCGCTCCGACGTGACGCCGCGGTCGTGCAGCGCCTGCACCGCCGGCCGCGTCATCGTCTCCGACCGGCAGACGTAGGCCGTCGTGTGCTCGGGATCGAAGCGGGCGATCTTGACCAGACCGGCGACGCTGCCGACCCGGCCGCGGTAGCCGGCGGGGGCGGAATGCGCCGTGACGTGCACCTGCATGTCGAACCGGCCGCGCCACTGGTGCAGAAGCTTCTCGTATAGGATGTCGTGCAGCCCGCGCGAACCGTAGCACAGCACCACCTTGCCGAAATGCTCCCGCCGGTGCAGCACCTCGTAGATCAGCGGGCGCAACGGGGCGAGGCCGATGGTGCCGGTCACGAACAGGATGTCGTTGCCGTAGGACTCCTCGATCGGCCAGGGCGTGCCGAAGGGGCCGCGCACGCCGATCACGTCGCCGGGCTTCAGCTTGGCCATCGCCTTGGTGACCGTGCCGACCTCGCGCACCGTGTGCACCAGCGTCGTCAGGTCGCGGCAGTCGCCGGAGATGGAGATCGCCACCTCGCCCACGCCGAACACGTAGAGCATGTTGAACTGGCCGGGCCGGTAGGCGAAGGGGCTGCCGTCCTCCGCCCGCAGGTGCAGCGTGAAGCAGCCGTCGACCTCGGCGATCCGCCGCACGATGCGGAACGGCCGCGTCAGCATCGGGTCCGGCGCCGCGGCCTGTGCGCGGTCGAGGACGGCAACGGTCATGGCGCTTCCTCCCATCACGCTCGCTCCCATCAGGGGTCCGGTCAACCCGCGTAGGGGTCGACCGTCAGCTCGACGATGCGCAGGCGCGCCTCGGCGATGCGGCGCCCCATGATCGGGATGAAGCGACGGTAGAGTTCGTAGCCCAGCTCGTGGTTCGCCTCGATCTTGCGGCGCAGGCAGGCGCCGTCGATGGTGATGGCGCGCACCTGGTCGGTGGCGCGGGCGTCGAAGGTCCAGCGGTACGGCTCGACCAGCCAGGACCAGCCGATGATGTCGCCCTCGCCGATGTTCTCCACCACCACGCCGGGGCGGCCGGGGGCGTGCACCTCCACCGCCACGCTGCCCTCGCGGATCAGGTAGAAGTGGTCGGCCTGCCCGCCCTCCTTGAACAGGAACTCGCCGGGGCGATAGTGCGCGTTGGCGCAGCAGCCGACGACGATGTCGCGCACGTCCGGCTGCATGTCCTTGAAGAACGGGTGTTCGGCCAGCAGCCGGCCGAGGCCTTCGATCGCGACCATGTCACCTTCCCCCCTCGTTGGCCGGGGCCGGCGCGCCAGCGCTGTCGCGGATGGCGCGGGCCTCCTCGGTTATGTCGATTCCGACCGGGCACCAGGTGATGCACCGGCCGCAGCCGGTGCAGCCCGACGTGCCGAACTGCTCGTGCCAGGTGGACAGCTTGTGGGTGATCCACTGGCGGTAGCGCGACGCCGTGCTCTGCCGAATGCTGCCGCCGTGGATGTAGGAGAAGTCGATGGTGAAACAGGAATCCCACCGCCGCTCGCGCCGCGTCTCCGCGCCCGTCAGGTCGGTGACGTCCTCCATGGTGGAGCAGAAGCAGGTCGGGCAGACCATGGTGCAGTTGGCGCAGGACAGGCAGCGTTTCGCCACCTCCTCCCAGCGCGGGTGCTCCAGGTTGTCGGCCAGCAGGCGGGGCGCGTCCGCCACCATCTCCCGGCCCATCTGCGCAGCGGCGGCGTTGGTGACGGCCTGCGCGGCGGCCACGTCCGCGGCCTCGGCCGGCCGGGCCGGCAGGGTGTCCAGCAGCGCCGCCCCGCGCTCACTTCCCGCCTCGACCAGATAGGTGTACCCGTCATCGTCGGGAAGTTCGGTGAGGGCGAGGTCGTAACCGCCGTCCGCCTTCGGCCCTCCGCCCATCGAGACGCAGAAGCAGGTACCGCCGGCGCGTCCGCAATTGACCGCGATGACGAAAGTCCCGGCGCGCTTGCGGGCGTAGCCCGTATCGGTGAACTGCGGCGTGTGGGTGTCGCGGCCGGGGAAGTCGGTGACGCCGAACACACGGTCCTGCACCTGCATGGCGCGCAGCTCGCACGGCCGCACGCCGAGGAAGGCGTGGCGCTGTGGTGCTGAATCCTCCGGCGTTACCGCGAATCCGGTCGCGGTCCGCCTGGCCGACCACAGCGTCTGGCGTGGCGGGTACAGATAGCGCTTCCAGGTGTGCGGGCCGACCGTGGTGGCGAAGAGGGCACCCGCCGGCCCGTCGACCAGCCGGTAGTGCCCGCCGTCCTGCTCGTCCGCGCGCCCGACCGGGAGGTCGGCCGTCGAGTCGACGGGCTCGTAGGCGATGGCGCCGTCGCGCGGGCGCGGCCCGATCACCTCATACCCCTCGCCGCGCAGCGCGGCGATGAGGGCGTCCAGCCCGTCGCGGTTCATCACCGCGCCCTTCACTCCCGTGCGGTCGATCGTCGTTGCCGTGCGATCCATGGGCTCCGTCCCCGCGAAGCGATCCGATTGGGGGGAGTATACGACGCTTTGGAGACGGCATTATGCGCTATGTCAGCCGAAAGTGCCGGAATCGGGGGGCCGCGTCGGAATGTCGCCGCATCCTCTTCAGGGAGGTTGACGTCGGGGCCGCGACACGGCAGGCACGGGCATACAGGAATATGGCGAGAGGACGGGATGGTCGGGCGTGGGAGGATCCCCGGGACGGGGCGGTCGCGGCGGCCGCTGACGCTGGGCGGGCTGCTGGTCGTCCTGGCGCTGATCGGCGGCGCGCTTTTGCTGGAGCGCATCGACGTGCTGCCGACCGGCACGGTCGCGCGGATGCTGGGCCTGGAGGAGGAGAAGCCGCGCCGCCGCCCCGAGAAGCACGACGCGGTGGCGCGCCGCGTGCCGCCGGTGGCGCCGACCGGCCCACGCATCGATTACGCCCAGATCGACGCCTGGCTGACGCAGATTCGTGTCGAGCCGGAAGCACGCCGCGGCTACGAACGGGACGACTGGCCGCACTGGCTGGAGCGCCAGGGAAGCTGCCTGAACACGCGGGAGGAGGCGCTGATCCGCGACAGCGTCGTCCCCGCCCAGCTGTCGCCCGACGGCTGCCGGGTGGTGCGCGGCCGCTGGCTGGACCCTTATACGGGCGAGGAGTTCCGCGATCCCAAGGCGCTCGACGTCGACCACCGCGTGCCGCTGGAGGAGGCGCACAACAGCGGCGGCCACGCCTGGGACCGCGCGCGCCGCGCCGCCTTCGCCAACGACATGAGCGACCCGCGCACGCTGGTGGTGGTCTCCGCCGCCGCCAACCGCGCCAAGGGCTCCAAGGGGCCGGAGGAGTGGCTGCCGCCGGACGATGACGAGCTGTGCCGCTACGTGGCCGACTGGGTGGCGGTGAAGGCGCGCTGGCAGCTGACCATGGACGAGCGCGAGCGCGTCACCGTCGGCAACATCCTCGCCGACTGCCGCAAGCAGGTGCACCGGGACGGCGCGGCGCTGGGGAGGCGGTGACGCGGCGCCGGCCCCCACCAACGGAATGCCTACACCGCCCCCGCCCGCGCCGCGGCCCGCTGCGCATCCTGCGCCCGCCGCGCCCGGCGCTTCAGCAGCCACATGTAGGTCCCCGTCACCGCGAACAGCGGCGGCAGGACGCCCGACAGGAACGTCAGGATCTTCCAGATCCAGCCCAGGCCCTGCCCGCCGTGCAGCGGACGTTGCCAGCCCATGATGACCTCGCCCACCGAATAGCCGCGCGGATCGCGCACCTCGACGACGCGCTTCGCCCACGGATCGACAAAGGCGGCGATCATCGGCGCGCCATGCTCGTGCCCCGGCGGGGCGAGGGTGATGCGGTAGGGCTGATCCGGCCGCGCCGGCAGGCCGACCGTGCGCAGGTCCCCGTCCGGCACCGCAGCCCTGGCGAGCGCCACCGCCGCGTCCACGTCGGCCGGCACCGCACCCCGCACCGGTTCGACCTTCACGTTGGCGCGCAGGTCGCGGGCCGGGAACACGGACGACACCGCCTCGCCCAGTGTCTGCGGGAAGGCCAGGTAGACGCCGCTGAAGCTGATCACCATGAACACCACCAGCGACCAGATGCCGACCGCCCCGTGCAGCTCGCGGTGCAGGCGCACGCCCCGCGCCCCCGGCTTCACGGTGAAGGCGGCCTTCCAGCGGCCCTGCCGCGGCCACCACAGCACAAGGCCGCTGACGCCCAGCGCCAGCATCACGACACCCAGCCAGCCGACGATCTCGCGGCCCGTCCGGCCGGGGGCCAGCAGGTTGGCGTGCAGCAGGAAGATCTGCCGCATCAGTCCGGCCGTCGGCGCCTTGGTCTCCAGCACCGTCAGCGACACCGGGTCGATCAGCATCACCTGCCCGCCCGGCCCCGGCCCGCCACGGCCGGCCGGCATCAGGCGCACGGTGGCCGGCTCGCCCGGCGCCTCCGGCAGGATCACCATGCCGGGCGACAGGTCCTTGGGTGCGGCGGCGCGCGCGGCGTCGACGATGGCGGCCAGCGGCTTCGGCTGGCCCGCCGCCAGCGTGTAGGCCGGCGGGGTGGCGAAGAGGTCTTCCAGTTCGTGCTCGAACACCAGGATGGAGCCGGTGATGCCCAGCATGACCAGCGGCAGGCACAGCAGCAGCCCCACCCACAGGTGGATCTGCTGGAGCGCGCGGTACCAGAGCCGTTGCGTGCGGTGAACAGTCGTCATGGCGGTCGTCTCGAAGGGAAGCCGTTTACAGCGCGCCGGACGTTGGGTTTTCGCCTGCGGCTCAACCCAACCTACGGGTCGGTGGTAGGTTGGGTTGAGGCGAAGCCGAAAACCCAACGTCGTGCCCGTGCCTTCAGGTATCCGCCCAGCGGCGGACGAGGTTGTGGTAGATGCCGGTCAGTTGCACGACGGCCGGGTCCTTGTGGCCCTTCTCCGCGCCCAGCTGCTGGACGGTGGCGTCGAGCTGGAACAGCAGCGTGCGCTGGCCCACGTCGCGCACCATGCTCTGCATCCAGAAGAAGGAGCAGACGCGCGCACCCCGCGTCACCTCCGTCACCTCGTGCAGGCTGGTGGAGGGGTAGAGCACCATGTGCCCGGCCGGCAGCTTCACCCGGTGCTCGCCGTAGGTGTCCTCCACCACCAGCTCGCCGCCGTCGTAATCCTCGGGGTCGCAGAAGAAGAGCGTGGCCGACAGGTCGCTGCGGATGCGGAAGTCGCTGCCGCGCATCAGGCGGATGGCGTTGTCCACGTGGATGCCGAACGACTGCCCGCCGGAATAGCGGTTGAACAGCGGCGGGAAGACCTTCAGCGGCAGGGCCGCCGCGACGAACAGCGGGTTGGCGGACAGCGCGTTCAGGATGATGTCGCCGATCTCGCGCGCGGCCGGACTGCCTTCCGGCAGCTGCATGTTGTTCTTGGCCAGCGCGGACTGGTGTCCGGCCGTGACCTTCCCGTCCACCCACTCGGTTCGGTCCATGATCTCGCGGCAGTAGGCGACCTGATCTCTGGTCAGGACGTCGGGAATGGTCAGCAGCATATGTCGGTCCCCCTGGCTAAGGTGCCCCCGCACCATGGTGCGGGGGCATGGCTAAGGTACCCCCGCCCTGTGTGGGCGGGGGCGTTGCTCCGTCGCGGTCAGAACTTGAAGCTGGTGGTCAGCAGGGCCGACCGGCCCGGCGCCACCGTGGCGAAGTGGGTGGTGTAGGGCTTGTCGAAGTAGCGCTCGTTGAAGATGTTCTGGACGTTCAGCTGGACGTTCACGTTCTCCGTCACCTGGTAGGAGGCCATGGCGTCGAAGCGCCAGAACGGCGGTACTTCCTTGGTGTTGGCGGCGTCGCCGTAGCGCCGGCCCATGTAGAAGGCGCCGCCGCCGACCGTGACGCCCTTGGCCGGCTCGTACGTGCTCCACAGGCTGAAGCTGTGCGGGGCGGTGTTCGGGAACTCCTTGCCCTCGTTCACGCGGGCCGGACCGCCCTTGACGATCTCGCTGTCCAGGAAGGTGTAGCCGGCGAAGACCTTCCAGGCGTCGGTGATGCTGCCCTGCACGCCCACCTCGAACCCGTCGACGCGCTGCTCGCCCACCAGCAGCTGGTCGCCGCCCAGCGGGTTGGTGACGCGGGCGTTGGTCTTCTCGATGCGGAACACGGCACCGGTGACCGACAGCTTGCGGTTCAGCAGGTCCCACTTGGTGCCGACCTCGAAGCTGCGGTTGCGCTCCGGATCGATGTTGGCGTTGGTGGCGGACAGGCTGGCGGCACCCTCGCCCGCCGTCTCGCCCGACGGGTTGCTCGATGTGCCGTGCGACACGTAGATGCTGCCGTTGGGCAGCGGCTTGTACACCACGCCCAGTTGGTAGTTGAGGAAGCGCGAATCGTTCTTCAGGTTCGTCGGCATCACCTCGGTCGAATAGCTGTCGAAGCGCAGGCCGACGTTGACCGACCACTGCGGCGACAGCTCGATGGTGTCGAAGGCGTAAGCGGACGCCGTGTCGGTGGTGGTGCGGGTGAAGGTGGTGGCCGGGTTGATCACGCCCCTCCACGGATCGTCCGGGTTCGGGGTGTACAGGCTGGTGCAGTTGTAGCCGGTGCCGGCCCCCGTGGTGCGGCAGGTGCTGCTGCCGCTCGGCACCGCGAAACCGCGGTTGCGGGTGTTCTCGCGGCTGAACTCGATGCCGGTGGCGACGCTGTTCTTGAAGCCGGCGGCAGTGAATTCGCCCACCAGGTCGGTCTGGTTGACCAGCGACCAGGTGTCGGCGTTGCGCGACTTGGGCGAGCGCCAGACGAGGCCGCGTACCACGTTTCCGCGCGTGTCGTCGGGGTTGGTGACGATGTAGCGGTTTTCCGACCACGTGTAGCGCGTGGTGTTGCGGATGGTGAAGGAGCTGTTGAGGTCGTGCTCCAGCCGGATCGTGCCGCTGTCGGTGGTGACCTTCTGGAAGTCGCGGTTCTTCAGGCCGTAGAAGGTGTCGCGCGGCACGTCCACGGGCTTGCCCGTGCGCGGGTCGTACGGCAGGCCGTAGTCCGGGATGTCGTCCGTCTGCATGTGATAGTAGCTGAAGGTCGCCCGCGTCGGCCCGTTCAGGCCCAGCGTCAGCGACGGCGCGATGCCCCAGCGGCTGACCTCCACGTCCTTGCGGCCGGCCACGTCGGCGTCGTGGAACATGGCGTTGAGGCGCAGCGCCACGCCGTCGGCCACCACGCGGTTCACGTCGCCGGTGACGCGCTTGGTCATGTCGGTGCCCAGCGCCACCGAGCCGGCGATGAAGTTCTGCGCCTTCGGCGTCTTGGTGACCAGGTTCAGGCTGCCGCCGGTGGCGCCGCGGCCGGTGTAGGCGGAACCGGGGCCCTTGGCGATCTCCACCTGCTCCAGGTTGAACACCTCGCGCGACTGCGCGGCGGTGTCGCGCATGCCGTCGATGAAGGTGTCGGTCATGGCGTCGAAGCCGCGGATGAACGGCCGGTCGCCGATCGGGTTGCCACCCTCGCCCGAGCCCAGCGTGATGCCCGGCGTGGTGCGCAGGATGTCGGCCAGGGAGGTGGAGGCGCGCTCGGTGATCACCTCCTGCGGGATCACGGTGACGGAGCGCGGCGTGTCGACCAGCGGTGCCGTGTACTTCGGCGACTGCAGCTGGTCGACCTTGTAGCCGTCGGCGGCACCCTGCCCTTCGACGGAGATGGACGGCAGCTGCGTGGCGCCCTGGGCCGAGTTCTGCGCGGCCGTCTGCGCACCGGCCGGGGCGGCGAAGCTGAGCGCCAGGCCCAGGGTGGAAGCGCCGAGGATCTGGCGCGAGGCCCGGGCGGACTTAACGCCCGACAGTGCGCCGGAAAGCGATTGTGACACGTGGATCCCCCAATCCGAAGTTCCATAGAATGCGAATAATTCTTATTATCATTCTGTCACAGTCGCGCAACCAGAATCTGCGAATGATTCTCGTTCGCAATATCTGAGGAGAGCGGTGGGGTTTTCCGGCGACGGATCACCGCACGAAGAACTGCACCGGCACGACCAGCTCGATCCGCTCCTGCGGCATCTCCGGCGGCGGCGCCGGCAGCGGGGAGGCACGCTCGACCAGCGACACGGTCTCCTCGTCCAGGATCTCGTGGCCGGAACTCTTCTCCAGGCGCGCCGACAGCACCCTGCCCTGCCGGTCGATGACGAAGCGCACCTGCGCCACCCCCTCCTGCCGGCGCACCTGGGCCGAGCGCGGGTAGCGCTTGTGCCGCTCCAGGTGGCCCAGCACGAGGCCCTGCCAGGTCGGCACCGCCCGGCTGGTCTGCGTCGACACCGGGCCAGGCGCCGGGGCGGCGGCGATCGGGGCCGGCGGAGCCGGCACGGCGGGCGCCGCGGCGGCCGGCGGCGTGGGCCGGGGCGCCGGTTCGGGCTTCGGGCGCTCCACCTTCGGCGGCTGCGGCTTCGGCTTGTCCTTGGGCTTCACCTTGGGCGGGGGCGGCGGCTCCGGCAGCGTCACCTCCGCCTCCACCGGCGGCGGTTCCGGCAGGGGTTCGGGAAGCGGCTCGACGATGGGTTCCGGAAGCGGCTCCGGGACCGGTTCGAGAATCGGTTCGACCACCGGTTCCGGGGGCGGCGGCTCGGGCAGCGGTTCGGGCTGCGGCGGCAGCGGCTCCGGCGGGGTCTCCTGCGGCTCGGCCGGCGGAGCCTGCGGCATGGGAGCGAGGTCGATCATCACCGCGGCGGGCGGCGGCTGCACCGGCTCCACCGGCATGCGCCACGTCAGCATCGCGGCGGCGACCACGGCGTGTGCGCCCAGCACCACGGCAAGGCTGCCGCCCCAGCGCGTCAGGATCGGATCGGGCCTGTCCTCGCCCCCCGCCATCGCCACCACGCTCATGGCGCACCGGCACCGGCGGCGGCGCCCTCGAGCCCGACCAGCGCCACCTTCAGGTAGCCGGCGGCGCGCAGCGCGTTCATCACCTCGGTCAGCGCGCCGTAGTCCACGGTGCGGTCGGCGCGCAGGAACACGCGGGTGCCCTTGTCGCCGTGCGTCACCCCATCCAGCGCCGCGCCCAGCGCCTCGCGCGCCACCGGCGCGTCACCCACCGACAGCGTCTTGTCGGCCTGGATGGTCAGGAACAGCGGCTTGTCCGGGCGCGGGTTGGGCTGCGCGGTCGAGGCCGGCAGGTCCACCGGCACGTCCACCGTCGCCAGCGGCGCGGCCACCATGAAGATGATCAGCAGCACCAGCATCACGTCGATGAACGGCGTGACGTTGATCTCGTGGTTCTCGGAAAGGTCGTCGGAGCCGTGGTCGAGGCGGGCGGCCATGGCAGCTTACTCCGCAGCCGAGGCGCGCGGCAGCGCGTGGCGGTCGATATCCCGGCTCAACAGCCGCAGCACCGCCGCCGAAGCGTCGCCCAACTGGGCGCGGTAGTTGCCGATGGAGCGCGAGAAGGCGTTGTAGATGACCACCGCCGGAATGGCGGCGACCAGGCCGATGGCGGTGGCCAGCAGCGCCTCGGCGATGCCCGGCGCCACGACGGCGAGGTTGGTGGTCTGCGTCTTGGCGATGCCGATGAAGCTGGTCATGATGCCCCACACCGTGCCGAACAGGCCGATGAAGGGGGCGGTCGACCCGATGCTGGCCAGGATGCCGGTGCCGCGCGTCATACGCCGCCCGGCCGCCGCCTCGATCCGCTCCAGGCGCGAGGCGGCGCGCTCCTTCAGCCCCTCGCGCGACGGCGCGTCGGCCGACTGGTGCGCCTCGGCGATGGCGGCGCGCAGCAGCGACGCCGCCGGCCCCTTGTCGAAGCCCACCTGCTCCGCCGCCTGGGTCAGCGAGCGGGCCTGTTCCAGCGCCATCAGCGCGGCGGCCGTCTTGCGCCGGGCCGAGGCCAGCTCCAGCGCTTTGGCGAGGCAGACCGTCCAGGTTGCCACGGAGGCCAGCGCCAGCCCGACCATCACCGCCTGCACCACCGGGCTGGCGGCCATGAACATGCCCCACGGCGACAGGTCGTGCGGCAGCATGGCGTTCGCGATGGGGGCTGCAACGGCCGGGTCTGCGAGGGGAGCGGCGCCCTCCTGCGCCAGCGCGGCGCCTGCGGACAGGAGCGCGGCGAACCCGGCGGAAAGCGGAAGAAGCGGATTGGGCATCGGCAACGAACTCCCCCGAACGCGAAACGATCCTGCCGTTATAGTGAGACTGATTCGCATTCGCACGTATTTTCTTGGGGTGACTGGCCCTAAGGCCCTTCCGCGGTTCGATCTTTTCGCCTTAACCCCTTGCCGGATAAGGTTTATGACGCGCCGCAGCATTTGAGCCGCCGTCAACAGCGCGACTCGTAGGTTGGGTTGAACCGCAGGTGAAAACCCAACGCCCCTCGCATCGCGTACACGTTGGGTTTTCGCTCCGCTCAACCCAACCTACGGCGCGTCCTCCCGAATCCGCCCGTCCCAGCCGCCGCCCAACGCCTTGTACAGGCTAACCTGCGCGTTGAAGCGGGCCAGCGTCGCCTGCACCACCGCGTCGTTGGCCTGGAACACGGTGCGCTGCGCGTCCAGCACGTTCAGGAACGGCACCGTGCCGGTGCGGAATCGCGCGTTGACAATGCGCAGCGCCTCGGCCGCCTGCTCCTGCGCCACACGGGCGAAGCGGCGCTGCCCCTCCGTGTTTGTGGTGGCGCTCAGCGCGTCCTCGGTGTCGCGCAGCGCGGTCAGGACGGTGGCGTGGTAGGCCTGCGCCACCTCGCGCGCCCGCGCGGCGGCCTGGTCCTCCTGCGCCTCCAGACGGCCGCCCTCGAACAGCGGCGCAGCCAGCGAGGCGGCGGCGTTGTACAGCACGCTGGCCGGGTTCAGCAGCTCGCCCAGCGCCGCGCTCTGCACGCCGCCCCGGGCGGTCAGGCTGAGCGAGGGGAAGCGCGCGGCGCGCGCGGCGGCCCGGTCGGCGGCGGCGGCGCGCAGGTCGGCTTCCGCCGCGCGCACGTCGGGACGGCGGGTCAGCAGCTCCGACGGCAGGCCGGCGGCGACCGGCGCCAGCGTCAGCTCGTCCAGGGAACGGCTGCGCACCGCGAAGCCCTGCGGAGCGCGGCCCAGCAGCACCGCCAGCGCGTCCAGCGACTGCCGCTCGGCCTGCTGCAGGCTGGTGACGCTGGCGCGCTGGCTGGCGACGCTGCTGCGCTGCTGCGCCAGTTCCAGGTCGGACGCGAGGCCGATCTGCACTTGCCGTTCCAGGAGCGCCAGCACCTCTTCCGCGATGCGCAGCGTCTCGCCGGCCAGCCGCAGTCGGTCGCGCGCCGACAGCAGCTGGAAGAAGGTGGCCGCCACGTCGGCGCGCAGCGTCAGCGCCACCGCCTCCAGGTCATACGCGTTGGCCTCGAGCCGGGTGCGCGCCGCCGACGCAGTCGCCGCGTTGCGCCCGAACAGATCGACCTCGTAGCCCACCTGCAACGTGCCCTGGTAGCTCGACGCCACGGAGGCACCGCGCCCCGGCGCGTTCGGCGCCCAGCTGCGGCTGGTACCGCCCGACGCGCCCAGCGTCGGCAGCAGCGCCGCGGCCGCCGCGCGGGCCGATACCTCCGCCTGCTCGATGCGGGCGACGGCGGCGGCAAGGTCACGGTTGTTGGCCTCGGCCTCCGCAATCATGGCGTTCAGCTCGGCGTTGCCGAAGCCCCGCCACCACGTCGCGTCCGGCCATTGCCCGGCGCCGGCCGTCGGCGTGTCCCAGGCGGCGGGCAGCGCGGCGCGCGGCGGCTCCGCAACCGGGTTCAGCACGCAGGCCGACAGCAGCAGGGCGCCCGTGGCGAGCACGGCGAAGGAAGGTATCGTCCTGGTCATGATCCTCATTCCGATGCGAGCGCCACGACCGGATCCAGGTCGGCGGCCTTGCGGGCCGGCAGGTAGCCGAAGAGAAGCCCGGTGGCGAAGGCGCAGCCGAAGGCCAGTGCCACCGGCCCCGGCGTCACCAGCACCGGCCGGCCGAAGGCGGCGAAGGCCCAGGTGGCGCCCAAGCCCAAGCCCACGCCGATCGCCCCGCCCAGCGTGCAGATGGCCAGCGCCTCGCCGTTGAACTGCAAGAGGATGTTGATGCGCCGTGCCCCCGTGGCCATGCGCACGCCGATCTCCCGCGTGCGCTCGGTCACGCTGACCAGCATGATGTTCATGACGCCGATGCCGCCCACCAGCAGCGAGATGGCGGCGATGGAACCCAGCAGCAGCGTCAGCGTGTTCTGCGTCTCGGTCGCCGTCTGCAGGATGGAGGCCATGTTGCGGATCTGGAAGTCCTCCGCCTGATGCCGCGCCATCAGCAGCTGGCGAATAGATTCCTCTGTGTCCTCGATGGCGTCCACGTCGGCGACCTGCACGGTGATGGAGCGGACGTAGCGCTGGCCGAACAGCCGCAGGCTGCCCGTCGTCAGCGGCACGTAGGCCACGTCGTCCATGTCCGACCCCATGGGGGACGCCCCCTTGGCCGCCATGGTGCCGATCACCTGGAACGGGATGCTGTTGACCAGCACGTAGCTGCCGACCGGGTCCTCCCCCGGCGCGTACAGCGCCTTCACCGCCGTCTGGCCCAGCACGGCGACGGGGGCGTAGGTCTTCACGTCCCCCTCCTCGAAGAACAGGCCGGACGCCACCGGCCAGTCGCGTGCCTTCGGGAAGTCCGCGCTGGTGGCGTTGACGGAGGTGGTGTAGTCCCGCCCGCCCCCGCGCAGCGTGGCGTTGCCCGGATACTCCGGCACGGCGGCGGCGATGTTGGGCAGCTCCGCGATGGCCTCGGCGTCCGCCGCCACCAGCGTGGCGGTGACGCCGCCGGACGGGCGGATGTTCGGCGCGCCGGGGCGGATCAGCAGCAGGTTGGTGCCCATGGAGGTGATGCGGCTCAACACCTCCTGCTGCGCGCCGTTGCCGATCGCCAGCATGGCCACCACCGACGCCACGCCGATGATGATGCCCAGCAGCGTCAGCAGCGTGCGCATCAGGTTGTTGCGCAGCGCGTGCAGCGCCATGCGCCCGGCCTCCGCCACGTCCCCGGCCGTCACCGCCATGCCGTTGCCGGCCGCGTGCGGCGCCGGCGGCGCGGCGACCGGTTCCGGGCCGGCGTCCGCCTGCACGGTGTCGGAGACGATCAGCCCGTCCTTGATCTCCACGATGCGCCGGGCTTGCCGGGCGACGGCGGCGTCGTGGGTGATCAGCAGCACCGTGTGCCCGCGCTCGTTCAGCTCGCGCAGCAGGCGCATCACCTCCTCGCCGCTGTGGCTGTCCAGCGCGCCGGTCGGCTCGTCGGCCAGGATGATGGCGCCGCCGTTCATCAGCGCCCGCGCGATGGACACGCGCTGCTGCTGCCCGCCCGACAGCTGGGAGGGACGATGGTCCAGCCGCTCCCCCAGGCCCAGCATGGTCAGCAGCTCCCGCGCGCGGGTCCGCCGGGCGTCCTGCGGCATGCGGGCGTAGACCGCCGGCATCTCCACGTTCTCGCTGGCGGTCGACGTGGTCAGCAGGTTGTACTGCTGGAAGATGAAGCCGAAGCGCTCGCGCCGCAGCACGGCGCGGCGGTCGGCGTCCAGCCCCGTCACCTCCTCTCCGTCCACGCGGTAGCTGCCGCCGCTCGGCCGGTCCAGGAGGCCGATCAGGTTCATCAGCGTCGACTTGCCGGAGCCCGAGGCACCCATGATGGCGACGAACTCGCCCGCCCGGATGTCCAGCGAGATGCCGTGCAGCACCGGCACCTCGACGTCCCCGCGCCGGAACGCCTTGGTGACGTCGCGCAGTGAAATCTGCGGTTCGGTCATAGGCGCGGCGTCCGCGCCATGCCCGGCGGGCCGCCGGCGGGACCGCCCTGCGGGCCGCCGGCATTGCGGGTATTGGCGCCCGGCGCCGGCGTCTCCAGCACCACCTGATCGCCGGGCTGGAGGCCCTTGCGCACCTCCGCCGACACGCGGTTGCTGACGCCGATCTCCACTTGGCGTTCCACCGGTGCCCCGTTCTCCAGCACGCGCGCGGTGTACTGGCCGCGGCTGCGCGGCACCGGGCGCAACGCCGCCATCGGCACCACCGGCACGTTGCGCGCCTGAGCGGCGACGAAGAACACATGCGCGCTCATCTGCGGCAACAGCTCGTGCCCCGGATTCGGCACGTCGAACAGAGAGGCGAAGAGCACCACGTTGTTGACCACCTCCGGCGTCGGCAGGATCTGGCGCAGCGTGCCGGTGCGCCGCCGGTCGGGCTGGCCCAGCGTGGTGAAGTGCGCGGGCATGCCCAGCTTCAGCTTGGGCACGTCGGCCTCCGACACCTGCGTGCGTACCGTCATGGTGTCCAGCTCGGCGATGCGCAGGATAATGGGGGCCTGCTGGTTGGCGTTCAGCGTCTGGCCCAGGCGTGCCGTGATGTCCACCACCGTGCCGGCGATGGGCGCGTAGATCTTGGTGTAGCTGAGGTTCGCCTGATCGCCCTTCAGCGTCGATTCCGTCTGCTTGATCTGCGCCTCGATGGCAGCGATCTGGGCGGCGGCCGACTTGCGCCCGGCGTCGGCGCTGTCGAAGGCGTCCTGGCTGGTGGCGCGTTCGGCCAGCAGGCGGCGCTGGCGGTCGAACTGCTTTTCCGCCAGCGCCAGCTGCACCTGCCGGTCCTGCAGCTGGGCGCGCAGGTTCATCAGCTGCGCCTCGTCGGCGGCGACGCGCGCCTCGTACACGGTGGGGTCGATCTGCGCCAGCAGCTGCCCCTGCTCCACCTTGGCGCCGAAGTCCACGTGGATGACCTTCAGCTGCCCGGACACCTGCGTGCCGACGTCCACGTAGGTGCGCGCCTGGAGCGTGCCCACCGCCGACACGGTGTCCTCGATGTTGCCCAGCGCCACCGCGTGGGTGCGGAACGCGGGGCCGGGGCTGGCGTTGGCGCCCCACAGCCACCAGCCGAGCACGGCCAGGGCCACCGGGACCGCGATGAGGAGCAAGCGTTTCACGAAGGCGTCCGTCTGCGAATGCGAATCATTAACGTCTTCAAGCCACGCCTGCGCATGAAACGCAAGCGCCGCTTTGTTTCAGAGTGTAACGCTTCGCAGACGGTCGATTCTTCGCGTGCCCCGTCAGCTGAAGGCGACGCCGGGGCGCGCGCCCAGCTTCTTCAGGATGATCGCCAGCGGGCAGAAGCCTGTGAAGGCCGCCTGGAACATGTTGGCGCCGACAAAGGCGGTCAGCCACACCCACTGCGGGCTGTGCCACTGCGTCAGCGCCAGGCTGACCAGGATCACGGTACCGGCGAAGGCCATCACGATACGGTCGATGCTCATGTCGAATTCTCCTGTGTCTCGTCTCGGGGGATGAAGGGAAGCGATTCGCCGCAGTACAGGCCGGCCAGGACGTTGATCACCGCCGCCGCCTCGGCGCTGCACAGCGAATAGAACACGGTCTGCGACCGCCGCCGGGTCTTCACCAGCCGGTCCGCACGCAGCTTCGCCAGATGCTGCGACAGGGCCGACTGGCTCAATCCAACGGCGTCCGCGAGCTGGCCGACGCACATCTCTCCCCGGCCGAGATGGCAGAGGATCGAGAGCCGGCGCTCGTTGGCCAGCGCCTTCATCAGACGGGCCGCGGGCCGGATGTGTCGGTCGCCCGGTTCATTCATTGACACTAAATTAGAAAGTACTAAATAATAGGTCAAGCGACAAACGCACCCTCCCCCGCGAGACTGCCAATGCTCCTGCGAACCGCTCCCCTTGCCTTGGCCGCCGCCCTGCTGGCCTTCGCGCCTCACCCCCCGGCCGCCGCCCAGACGGCCCGTCCCGAGACCGCCGACCGGCTGACCGTGCAGCCCCGCCCGGTCGAGGACCTGAAGGCCGTGTACGCCACGGTGGAGAGCGTGCACGAGACGGTGGCCCGCACGCGCATCGGCGGCACGCTGGCGCAGCTCGCGGTGAAGGAGGGTGACACCGTGACCGCGGGGCAGGCCGTGGCGTCGGTGCGCGACCTCAAGCTGCCGCTCCAGCTGACGGCCCTCGACGCCCGCATCCAGGCGCTGCTGGCACAGCAGCGTCAGGCGGAACTGGAACTGGACCGCGCCCGCCAGCTGCGCGCCAGCGGCACCGGCACCCAGCAGCGCCTGGACGACGCGCAGGCGGCGCTGGACGTCGCCCGCGCCCAGATCGCCGCCATGAAGGCCGAACGCGCGGTGGTCGAACAGCAGCAGCGCGAGGGCGAGGTGCTGGCCCCCGCCAACGGCCGCATCCTCCAGGTGAAGGCGGTGGACGGCGCGGTCGTGCAGCCGGGCGAGCCGGTGGCGACTCTGGCGACCGAGACCTACGTGCTGCGCCTGCACCTGCCCGAACGCCACGCCCGCTTCCTGCGCGAGGGCGACCCGGTGCTGGTGGGCGAGCGCGGCCTCGCCCCGGCCGGCGCCCCCACCAATGCGCCCGAGGCGCTGAAGCGCGGCGCCGTCCGGCTGGTCTATCCGGAGCTGTCGCTGGGCCGCGTGGTGGCCGACGCCACCGTCACCGGCCTGGGCGACTTCTTCGTGGGCGAGCGGGTGCGCGTTTACGTCGCCACCGGCACGCGCATGGCGGTGGTCGTGCCACCGGCCTACCTGATCCGCCGCTTCGGCGCCGACTTCGTGCGGCTTGCCGACGGTGCGGAGGCGCCGGTCCAGGTGGGCGGCGCCATCCCGGCCATCGCCGACCAGCCAGGCGGGCTGGAGATCCTGTCCGGCCTCAAGCCCGGCGACGTCATCGTGCGGCCGACCGGCGCATAAAGGGGGCGCGTGATGAACCTCGGCATCTCCGGGCACCTGACGCGGACCTTCATCCGCTCGCCCCTCACGCCGCTCCTGCTGCTGGCCGCCATCGTCGTCGGCATCGTGGCGCTCCTGTCGCTGGCGCGGGAGGAGGAGCCGCAGATCAGCGTGCCCATGGTCGACATTCTCGTGCGCGCCGACGGGCTGAAGGCCGGCGACGCGGTGGAGCTGGTCACCAAGCCGCTGGAGGAAATCGTCAAGGGCATCGACGGTGTCGAGCACACCTACAGCCAGACGCAGGACGACCAGGCGGTGGTCACCGCCCGCTTCCTGGTCGGCACCGATGCCGACGACGCCATCCTGCGCGTGCACGAGAAGGTGCGCGCCAACATGGGCCGCATCCCGCTGGGCATCCCGGAGCCGCTGATCGTCGGCCGCGGCATCAACGACGTGGCGATCCTGACGCTGACCCTGGCGCCGAAGCCGGAGGCCGCCGGGCGCTGGACCGACAACGCGCTGCACGCGGTGGCCGACGAGCTGCTGGCCCGCATCGTGCCGGTGGAGGACGTGGGCCTCGCCTACCTCGTCGGCGGCCGGCCCGACCAGATCCGCGTGGAACCGGACCCGGAGCGGCTGGCGCTGTACGGCGTCACGCTGAACCAGCTGGTCGAGAAGGTGAAGAACGCCAACCGCTCCTTCGTCGTCGGACAGGTGCGCTCGGCCGGCGGCAGCCTGCCGGTGGTCGCCGGGCAGACGCTGCAGGGGGCGGCGGACATCGGCCTGCTGCTGGTCACCACGCGCGACGGCCGTCCGGTCTATGTGAAGGACGTGGCCAACGTCGTGGTCGGAGCGCGGCCCGACGAGAGCAAGGCGTGGCACCTCGTGCCGGACGGCAAGGGCGGGATGATCCGCGTGCCGGCCGTGACGCTGGCCGTCGCCAAGCGCGCCGGCGCCAACGCCGTGACGATTTCCGAACGCGTGCTGGAGCGCGTGCACGCCATCGCCGCGCACGAGTTGCCCAAGGATCTGGCCGTCACCGTCACCCGCGACTACGGCGAGACGGCGAACGAAAAGGCCAACGAGCTGCTGTTCCATCTGGCGCTGGCGACGGTGTCGATCGTCGTGCTGATCGTGCTGGCGATCGGCTGGCGGGAGGGGGTGGTGACGCTGATCGTCATCCCCACGACGATCCTGTTGACCATGTTCGCCTCCTGGCTGATGGGCTACACCATCAACCGCGTCAGCCTGTTCGCGCTGATCTTCTCCATCGGCATCCTGGTGGACGACGCCATCGTGGTGGTGGAGAACATCGACCGCCACTGGTCCATGAAGGACGGCCGCTCCAAGATCCAGGCGGCGATCGAGGCGGTGGCGGAGGTCGGCAACCCGACCATCGTCGCGACGCTGACGGTGATCGCGGCCCTCCTGCCGATGATGTTCGTGTCCGGCCTGATGGGCCCGTACATGAGCCCGATCCCGGCCAACGCCTCGGCCGCCATGCTGTTCAGTTTCTTCGTCGCCATGGTGCTGACGCCCTGGCTGATGGTGAAGCTGCGCCCCGGCGACGCCCCGGCGCATGGCGGCGGCCCCGCTGGCGGGCACGGGGGGCATGATTCGGACGGCGGCAAGCTGGGCCGGGCCTACCGGTCCGTGGCACGGCCGGTGATCCGCTCGAAGCGCACGGCCTGGATCTTCCTGCTGGCCGTCGGCGTGGCGACGCTGGTCTCCACGGGCGCCTTCTACACCAGGGACGTCACGGTCAAGCTGCTGCCCTTCGACAACAAGTCGGAGCTGCAGATCGTCGTCGACCTGCCGCGCGGCGCCTCGCCGGAGGACACGGAGCGCGTGCTGCTGTCGGCCGCCGCCAAGCTCGCCGACCTGCCGGAGCTGGCCAGCGTGCAGGCCTACGCCGGCACCGCGTCGCCCTTCAACTTCAACGGTCTCGTGCGCCATTACTACCTGCGCGACCAGCCCGACCAGGGCGATTTGCAGGTCAACCTGGCGCCCAAGGAGGCCCGCGCCCGCGCCAGCCACGCCATGGCGCTGGACATCCGCGAGCGGCTGAAGGACCTGCCCGTGCCCACGGGCACCACCGTGAAGGTCGTGGAGGTGCCGCCCGGCCCGCCGGTGCTGTCCACCCTTCTCCTGGAGGTCTACGGCCCGGACGCGGACACCCGCCGCACCGCCGCGCGTCTGGTGGAGCAGGCCTTCCGCGGCGTCGATTTCATCGTCGACGTGGACAGCACGGTGCGCGAGCCCGGCGAGCGGCTGCGCTTCGCCCTCGACCGCGAGAGCCTGGAGTTCCATGGCGTCGAGGAGCAGGCGGTGTACGACACGCTCCAGGCCCTGATGGGCGGCGTGCCGGTCGGCTATTCGCACCGCGGTGCCGGCCGCGCGCCGATCGAGATCTCCGTTCGGCTGCCGAAATCCGCCCTCTTCCTGTCGGAGCGTATCCTCGCCACCCCCGTTCCCGGCGCCCGCGGCAACGTCGAACTGGGCGATCTCGTGACCATGATGCGGGAGCCGGCGTCGTACTCGATCTTCCGCCGCAACGGGCGGCCGGCCGAGATGGTCATGGCCGACCTTGCCGGCCGGTACGAGGCGCCGGTCTACGGCATGCTGGCGGTGCAGGACCGGCTGGCCGCCATCGACTGGAAGGCGGCCGGCCTGAACGGCGCGCCCGAAGTCCTCCTGCACGGCCAGCCGGACGACCAGAACGCGCCCAAGCTGCTGTGGGAGGGGGAGTGGGAGATCACCTACGTCACCTTCCGCGACATGGGCGCCGCGTTCGCGGTGGCGATCCTGGGCATATACCTGCTGGTGGTCGGGCAGTTCGGCAGCTTCAAGCTGCCGCTGGTGATCCTGGTGCCTGTGCCGCTGACGCTGATCGGCATCGTGATCGGCCACTGGCTGTTCGGGGCGGCGTTCACGGCGACGTCGATGATCGGCTTCATCGCCCTGGCCGGCATCATCGTGCGCAATTCGATCCTGCTGGTCGACTTCATCCGTCACCTGCGCGAACGCGGCCTGCCGCTGCGTCAGGCGGTGCTGGAGGCCGGCGCCATCCGCTTCAAGCCGATCCTGCTCACCGCCGTGGCGGCGATGATCGGCGCCGCCTTCATCCTGACAGACCCGATCTTCCAGGGTCTGGCGATCTCCATGCTTTTCGGCCTGCTGAGTTCCACGCTGCTGACCGTGCTGGTCATCCCGGCCATCTACGTGGTGCTGCGCGACGATGACCGACAGCCGAAGAAAGGGGCTGGGCAGCCGGTGCGGAACGCCCTAGATGCAAGGGACCCAATCCGAGAGCCCGCATGACCGACAATCCCTTCTTCAAGGCCTGGACCACCCCGTTCTGCCTTCCCCCCTTCGACCACATCGCCCCCGAACACTTCCCGCCCGCCTTCGACCGGGGCATGGCCGAGCAGATCGCGGAGGTGGAGGCGATCACCGCCTCCACCGAACCGCCGACCTTCGCCGACACGGTGGAGGCGATGGAGCGCAGCGGCCGGCTGCTGACGCGGGTCAGTTCGGTGTTCTTCAACCTGAACTCCAGCAACACCAGCGACGCGCTGGAAGCCATCGCACGCGACTACGCGCCGAAGCTGGCGCAGCATCACATGCGCATCGCGCTCGATCCCACGCTGTTCGCGCGCATCGCCGACCTGTTTACCCGGCGCGACACGCTGGGCCTCGCCACCGACCAAATGCGCCTGATCGAGCGGATGCACCTGGACTTCATCCGCAGCGGCGCCGGGCTTGAGGCGGCGGCCAAGGCGCGTATGTCCGCCATCTCCGAACGTCTGGCGACGCTGCACACGCTGTTCAACCAGAACGTCCTGCACGACGAGAAGGACTGGCACCTCGCCCTCGGCGAACGCGACTTGGACGGCCTGCCCGGCTTCGTGCGCGAGGCGGCGGCCGGTGCCGCGCGCGAGCGTGGGCTGGACGGGCGCTACGTCATCACGCTGTCCCGCTCCTCGGTCGAGCCGTTCCTCACCTTCTCCGCCCGCCGCGACCTGCGCCAGACGGTGTACGAGGCGTGGAACCGCCGCGGCGCCAACCCCGGCGAGCACGACAACACGCCGCTGATCCGCGAGATCGTGGCGCTGCGCGCCGAGCAGGCGCGGCTGCTGGGCTACGCCACCTACGCCGACTACAAGCTCGACGACACCATGGCCAAGACCACCGGCGCGGTAGAGAACCTGCTGCTGAAGGTGTGGGAGCCGGCCAAGCGCAAGGCGGCGGCCGAACGCGACCTGCTCCAGGCCCAGGCCCGCGCCGAGGGGCTGAACGCCGCCATCGAGGCGTGGGACTGGCGCTACTACGCCGAGAAGGTGCGGCAGGCGAAGTACGACCTGGACGAAGCCGAGGTGAAGCCGTACTTCGTGCTGGACAACATGGTCCGCGCGGCCTTCGACACCGCCACGCGCCTGTTCGGCGTCACCTTCACCGAACAGGCCGGCCTGCCCGTCTACCACGCGGACGTCCGCGTGTACGAGGTGCGGGACGCCGCGGGCGCCCACGTCGGCGTCTTCCTGCACGACAACTTCGCCCGCGCCGGCAAGCGCTCCGGCGCCTGGATGAGCAGCTACCGCGACCAGGAGAGCTTCGACGGCCCGGTCGCCCCGATCATCGTGAACAACAACAACTTCGCCAAGGGCAGCCCGACCCTGCTCAGCTTCGACGAGGCGGAGACCCTGTTCCACGAGTTCGGCCACGGCCTGCACGGCCTTCTCAGCAAGGTGCGCTACCCGTCGCAGTCCGGTACGTCCGTGCGCCGCGACTTCGTCGAGTTCCCCTCGCAGGTGTACGAGCACTGGATGGCGGCGCCGGAGACGCTGCGCGCCTACGCCGTCCACCACGAGACCGGCGAGCCGATTCCGGAGGACCTGCTGAAGCGCCTGCTGGCCGCCCGCACCTTCAACCAGGGCTTCGCCACGGTGGAGTACACGGCCGCCGCCCTCCTCGACCTCGCCTTCCACACGCAGGAGAACCCGGACGGCCTGGACGTGGCGGCGTTCGAGCGCGAGGTGCTGGGCCGCATCGGCGTGCCGGCGGAGATCGGCGTCCGCCACCGCCCGGCGCATTTCCAGCACCTGTTCGGCGGCAGCGGGTACGCCGCCGGCTACTACTGCTACCTGTGGGCGGAGGTGCTGGACGCCGACGGCTTCGAGGCGTTCAAGGAAGCCGGAAACGTCTTCGACCCGACGTTGTCGGCGGGCCTGAAGGCGATCTATTCCTCCGGCGACACCCGCGATCCCATGGACCTCTACGTCGCCTTCCGCGGCCGCGCGCCGGAGATCGAACCGCTGCTGAAACACCGCGGGCTGGTGGACGCCTGACGTTGGGTTTTCGGCTGACGCCTTAACCCAACCTACGGGTGCGTCGTAGGTTGGGTTGAGCGCCAGCGAAAACCCAACGTCCACAACGAAAACAATGTGGAGGAAAAGCCATGCAGTACCGCAAGCTGGGCCGCAGCGGCGTCAAGGTGTCGCCGCTGTGCCTGGGCACCATGATGTTCGGCGGCCCGACGGACGAGTCGACGGCGGCGCGCATCATCGCGCACGCCGCCGAGGCCGGCATCAACTTCATCGACACCGCCGACGTCTACAACGAAGGCCGGTCGGAGGAGGTGGTCGGCCGCGCCATCCGGCCGACGCGCGAGCGCTGGATCCTCGCCACCAAGGTCGGCAACGCCATGGGCAAGGACCCGAACCGGCGCGGCCTGTCGCGCCGCTGGGTCACGCTGGCCTGCGAGGCGAGCCTGAAGCGCCTGGGCACCGACTGGATCGACCTTTACTACCTGCACCGCGAGGATCCCGACACCCCGCTGGAGGAAACGGTGGCGGCGCTGGGCGACCTGATCCGCGCCGGCAGGATCCGCGCCTTCGGCCTATCCAACTTCCGCGCCTGGCGCATCGCCGAGGTCTGCCGGATCTGCGACGCGCTGGGCATCGACCGCCCGGTCGCCTGCCAGCCCTACTACAACGCCATGAACCGCATGCCGGAGGTGGAGGTGCTGCCCGCCTGCGGCCACTACGGCCTGGGCGTGGTTCCCTACAGCCCGCTGGCGCGCGGCGTGCTGACCGGCAAGTACGCGCCGGGCGGCGAACCGCCGGCCGACACCCGCGCCGGCCGCAAGGACGCCCGGATGATGAACACGGAATGGCGTGCCGAAAGCCTGGAGATCGCCCAGGTCATCAAGCGCCACGCGGAATCGCGCGGCATCACGCCCGGCCAGTTCGCGGTGGCGTGGGTGCTGAACAACCGCCTGATCACCGCCCCCATCGCCGGCCCGCGCACCGAGGAGCAGTGGCGCGACTATCTGGGCGCCCTCGATTACGCGTTCACGGCGGAGGACGAGGCGCTGGTGAACGGCCTCGTCGCCACCGGGCATCCGTCCACGCCCGGCTACAACGACCCGCAGTACCCGATCGAGGGGCGGGTGGTGCGGGCGTAGCGTCGCCCCCACCCTAACCCTCACCTCCTCCGCGGCCCGAACCTCTTCCTCGGCGCGCCGCGAAAGCCCGCCTTCGGCGCCGGCTCCCGCCGCCGCGCCCGCGTGGCCAGCAACTCCGACAGGCGCGCGCCCACGGCGTCGCGCTTGGCGCGCACCAGGGCGCGGTCGGGCAGCAGGTCGGGGAACTTGCGCGCCGCCCAGTGGTACAGGTCGCAGGCGCGCGACAGCTCCTCCAGCGCCTGGGCGTCCAGGGCGTCGATGCGCACCGGCACGACGCGGCCGATGGGCAGCGGCTCGCCCGCCTCCACCGCGTCCAGGATGGCCGCCAGAATGCGCGCGTCCCCCGGCTCGTCCAGGTCGGCCGGCGCCAGCAGCAGGTCGAGCTTCGCCCCAAGCGTCAGCCGCCGCCCGTCCAGCAGCACCGCCAGACGCCGCACGCGCGACAGGTCGCTGACCCGGTAGGGGGAATCTGCCGTGCGGGCGGCGGCGAAGCTGTCGACCAGCAGCGTGGCCTCCGCCGTCCCCACCTGCTCGGCCAGCCGCACCAGCATGGCGCGCGTCGGGCGCACGGCCAGCGGCGCCTCGGGACGCAGCCGGTGGTCGGCCTTGTCCAGCAGTTGCCGCAGCGCCTGCGGCGTGCCGCGCCCCACCACGCCGAACTCCCCGGCCTCGTGCTTGCCGAAGCGGCCGGCGCGTCCGGCGATCTGCTTGACCTCCGTGGCCGTCAGCGCCCGCACCGCGCTGCCGTCGAACTTCTCCAGCGCGGTGAACAGCACGCGCCGGCACGGCAGGTTCAGCCCCATGCCGATGGCGTCCGTCGCCACCACCACGTCCGCCTCGCCGGACAGGAAGCGCGCCGCCTCCCGCCGCCGCACCGCCGGGGCCAGCGCGCCGTACACCGCCGCCACGGACAGGCCGCGCGCCAGCAGCGTGTCGCGCACGGCATGCACCTCGCGCCGGGAAAAGGCGATCAGCGCGTCGCCCGGCTCCACGTCGTCCCACTCCAGCCGGCGCTCCAGCAGGGTGAGCGGCGTCTTGCGCTCCAACTCCACCACTTCCAGCGGCTCGCCCAGATACGCGGCGGCGCGTTCGACCAGCGGCCGGGCCTCGGGCGCGCCCAGGATGTAGACCGCGCGCGCCGGGGCGCCCATCAGCGCCGCCGTCCACGCCCAGCCGCGCTCCGGATCGGCCAGCATTTGGATCTCGTCGATGACGGCCACGTCCACCGGCCGGTCCGGGTCCAGCATCTCAATGGTGGAGGCGGTGTGGCGGGCACCGGGGGTGCGGATCTCCTCCTCGCCCGTCAGCAGCGTGGCCGGCGTGCCCTCGGCGTTCAGCCGCTCCATCACCTCCAGCGCCAGCAGGCGCAAGGGGGCGAGGTACACGCCGTCGCGTGCACGTTTAAGCGCCTCGATCGCCCGGTGCGTCTTGCCGGAGTTGGTGGGGCCGGTCACCAGCACCAGCTTGCGCCCCATGCCGCGCGCCACCGGGAACAGCCGCTCGAACCGGGCGAAGTCGAAATGCCGGTCGACGTAGGCGCGGCCGCGCGCCTCCGCCCGCTCCCGCCGCCACGTGTCGAACTCCCGCTCCCAGCGGGCCAGCAGCTCGTCCACGCCCGTGCGGTTGCGCGCCGCGCGCGCCAGCCGGTCGGCGAAGGCCTCGAAGGTCCAGGCGTCGGCCGCGTCCGCGCAGTCCCCGGCGTAGGCGCGCAGCCGCGCCGCCACGCGCGACAGCGCCTCGTCCATGGCGGCGGCCAGCTGCGGGTCGCCGTCCAGGCGGCGGGCCAGTTCCTCGTCGCCCAGGTCCGCCAGTTCCAAGACGTCGACGCTGCGGGAGACCTGCAGGCGCACCGGCGGCAACAGGCCGGGCCAGGGCAGCTCGTCGCTCAGCACGGCGCGCACGCGGGTGCGGTCGTCGGCCGGCTGCAAGACCACGTGCCGCCCCTCCAGCGCCCGCCGGCCCTGTGCCAGCAGGGCGTCGCGGCGGCGGGCCCGGTCGACCTGCCCCAGGATCTCCATCACGATGGCCTCGCGCCGGCCGGCCGGCACCAGCAGGTCGCGCCGCCCTTTGGGCAGCGGCAGGCCCAGCGGCACCAGGCCCTTTCCCTCCGCCTGCTCGATCCGCGCCACCCCGGCGGCGGCCAGGGTGACCACCTCCGGGTGCACGGACGCCAGGGCGTGGACGAGGTGCGGGTCGGCGGCCTCTTCGGTCACGTCACATCCGGTGCGAGAACGGCCCGCTCTGGCTTTCCGGCGCCGCCGCCGGCACCACCGGGCTGGCGGGCGCCTTCACCGGCGTTGGCTTGACCTGCAGCGTCTTGGGCTGAAGCGCCTTCGTGTCGACGGTCTTGGGCTTCGGCGTGACCGCGGCCACAGGGGTGGTGGCCGGCGTCCCCGACGCGTCGTCATAGATGTCCGGGTGCACGCGCACGGTGCCGTCGGCCTCGACCGACGCCGTCCAGTAGACGAAGCGCACGGCCACCGCCTTGGGCAGCGCGATGGTCTTCGTCTCGCCGCTCTCCAACTGCCGGTCGATGTCCGCCGTGCCGATCTTCTTGGACGCCAGCAGAGTCTCCGCCATGCCACGCGCATCGGCCAGCCGCACGCAGCCCGAGCTGGCGGCGCGCACGTCGCGGTCGAAAAGCTTGGGATCGTTGGTGCCGTGCAGGAAGATGCCTTCGCCGTTGGTCAGGTTGAAGCGGAACCGGCCCAGCGCGTTGTCGTCGCCGGGGCGCTGGACGATGCGGATGCGCTCCGGGCTCACCGACCACCAGTTGATCGTTTCAGGCACCACTTCCGCCCCATCCAGGTAGACGATGGCGTTCTTGATGCCGGTGTTGCCCTTCTTGCGCAGGATCGGCAGCTTGTCCTCCACCAGCACGGTGGGCGGCACGGTCCAGGTCGGGTTGACCGTGATGCTGGTGATGCGGTCCTCCATCAGCGGCGTCTGCCGCGACGGCCGGCCGACCACCGCGCGCATGGCCAGCGCCACCTTGCCGCGGTCGATGTAGGTCACCGTCTGGCTGGGCAGGTTGACCAGCACCACCGTGTCCGGAACCGAGGCCTGGAAGGCCCGCATCGCCGCCGACGCGCGGCGCATCAGCGCGGCCGCCTGCGCCGGGGTGCGGTCCAGCGCCAGCCGCGTCACCTCGCCCACCTTGCCGTCCGGCATCAGCCCTTCCGAGATCTGGAAGGCGCGCACCGCCACCTCGATGGTGTCGTCGTAGGCGTCGCTCCACTGGTCCTCGCGCAGGAAGCCCAGCTCGATCAGGCGCGACGACAGCCGGCCGATGCGGTCGGCCGAGGCCGAGCGCACGAACATCGGCGGTGCCGGCAGCTCGATAGCCGGCACCGGCGGCGCCGCGGGCACGGGGTCCGGTGCCACGGCCACCGGAACGTCGACCAACGCCGGGGGCGCACCGTCCGGTGTCGCCACTGGGGCCGGCGACGCGGCCGCCGGCTGCGGCGCGGGCGACGCCGGGGGCGGCACCTCGATCATGCCGCCGTCGCCCTTCTTCAGGACGGAGCCGCCGCCGACGCGCGTGGCCTTCACCTTCGGCGCGTTCTCCAGCTCGGCCGCGCGTTCGTCCAGCCGCGCGCTCCACGCCGCGACCACGTCGCGGGCTCCGGCCGCCCAGGACGGGCCGGTACCGGCAACGATCAGCACGCCCGCGAGGGCGGCGATCCATCCGGTGAGGGGACGGCGGGCGGCGGGGCGGAGGAGTTCAGGATTCGACATCGGCCGTGTGTTCCGGACAAGCAAGCCGCCCCCCGCCGTCCGCGGCGGGGAGCCGGAACGGGACTGTTGCGGCAACCCCGCCGCAACTCAAGCGACATTTCCGGTCCACAGGGGTGCGCAATTTCGGCAGCCCCGCCGAACCCCTCGCAAATCGGGCTACTTCTTCTAGGTCGCCACGGCCATCAGTCCGAAGCTGAACACCCACAGCCCGGCCGAGGCGGCGCCGGTGACGCGGGCGTAGCGCAGGTAGGCCTCCTTCAGCGTGCCCATCAGGATGCGCTGGGCGTGCGGCTCGGCCGGGCGCTTGTCCTTGTCCAGCATCATCCACAGCTCGGTCGTCTTGGGCGAACGCTGCATGCTCCGGCTGGCCTTCAGAAGCAGGATGCAGCCCATCAGCGACGTCAGGATCGCCCCCGACTCGAACGACAGCAGGGGATCGTAGCTCAAGCCCACCATCACCGCGCCGATCGCCAGACTGCCGAACCCACACCCACGCCGCACCGACAGATCGGCGCACGCCTCGATGAAACCCAGAGAAGCCATGGTGCCGCCACCTTCAACCGTTCATGCCACCCGTTCACGCCAAGGCGGCGAGCGTGATGCCCGCCGGCAGGGAGAGAACAACGGCGCCGGCCAACCATATCCACAGACTCGTCGCATTCGTGTCCGCGGCGCCGGACAGCCGTTCGTATACCGCGGCCGGCACTCCGCTGAACAGGAGCGTCAATGTCGCAAGGGTGAGCGAACTCACATAGAACACCGCGCCGGGCACGCCCAGCACAAATCCCGGCATCCACAACGGCGCCGTCCGCCAGAACAGGACGACCAGCGGCGAGAAGATGCCGTTCACCAGGCACACGGCCAGCAAGGCGAAGATGAGGTGGCGGCGTTCCATCTCACCCTCCCCCCGCCGCCGCATTCAGCGTCGGCACCATGCCGGCCGACAGCATCGCCAGCGACGCGCCGATGCGCAGCACGAAGATCCACACCGCCGCTATGGGCGCCAGCAGGATCGGCGGCACCACGCGTGGTGTCACCGCCGCGGCGGCCGCCACGGCCCAGTCGGTGATCCAGCGGAACGCCCGCCAGATGTACAGCGTGGAATCCGGCGGCACGAAAAAGCTCAGCAGGAACCGGCCCAGGCACGTCCATGCCACCGCCGACAGCACGTAGGTGACGATCCAGAACGGCAGGTGGCCGAGAAGGAAGTCGGGTTGCGTCATGCGCGTGCGTCACCCCCCACCGCAAAAGAAACGGCGGAGCCCCGCGGAGAAGGGCCCCGCCGCACAGGTCTGCTCTCCGTTACTCCGTGGCCGGACCGCCGGCGAGGCGGACCTCGCCGCGCGGCACGCGGATGGAGTCGATGAAGTCCTGCATCTCGCGCGACGGCTGCCGGGTGAACTGGCTGACCACGTAGATCACCAGGAACGACAGCGGCACGCCGAACAGGCCGCCGGAGATGTTGTTGATGCCCCACAGCCGCGCCACGTCACGGCCGCGCGCCTTGACGATGTCCGCGGCACCCGACCCGAAGACCGTGTTGGCGAACTCGACGAAGCTGGGGCCCCAGAACTCCGTCCAGATCAGGTACACGAAGGTCACGCCGAAGCCGACGATCATGCCCCAGCAGGCCGCCGCGTTGGTCGTCTTCTTGTACCAGATGCCCATCACCAGCGCCGCGAACAGCCCGCCCGCGGCGATGGAGAAGGCCCACGCCACCAGGAACAGGATGTTGCCGCCGATGGATCCGGCCACCCACGCCGCGATGGCCGCCACGCCGATCAGGATGACGCGCGCGGTGACCAGGCGCCGCTTGGCGTCCGCCTTCGGGTCGATCATGCGGTAGTACACGTCGTGGCTGAGCGCGTTGGCGATGGCCAGCAGCAGCCCGTCGGCGGTGGACAGCGCGGCGGCGAGGCCGCCAGCAGCCACCAGCCCGGCGATCACGTACGGCAGCCCGGCGATCTCCGGCGTGGCCAGCACGATGGCGTCGGGGTGGATGGTGAACTCGGCCAGCTGCAGGATGCCGTCGGTGTTGGCGTCCTTGATGGTGACGAGGCCCACGTCCTTCCACGCCTGCACCCAGTAGGGCAGAGACGAGATCGATTGCCCGATGACGTTCTGGTAGACTTCCAGCTTGGCGAAGGCCGCATACGCTGGCGCCGTGAAGTACAAGAGGAAGATGAAGAACAGGCTCCACGCCACCGACTTGCGGGCGTCGCGCACGCTCGGCGTGGTGAAGTAGCGCATCAGGATGTGCGGCAGCGACGCCGTGCCGACCATCAGGCAGAAGATCAGCGCGAAGTAGTTGATGGCGGCGTTCCACGAGAAGGCGCCCTTGGCGTCGACGAAGGCCGCCACGTGGTTCTTGGCGATGCCCAGCTGGCCTTCCAGCGCGGTGATCTTGTCCAGCGCCTCGCCGTACATCAGCTGCGGGATGGGGACGCCGGTCACCTTGGCCGACAGCAGCACCACGGGGATCAGGTAGGCGACGATCAGGATGATGTACTGCGCCACCTGCGTCCAGGTCACCGCCCGCATGCCGCCCAGCATGGAGCACACCAGGATGCCGGCCAGCCCCACGAACACCGCGATCTCGAACGAGATGCCGAGGAAACGGGACGCAATGATGCCGACACCGACGATCTGCGCCACCACATAGACGAAGGACGCGGTGATCAGCACCACCACGCCCAGCAGGCGCGGGAAGTTGCCGCCGTAGCGAGCACCCAGGAAGTCCGGCACCGTGTACTGGCCGAACTTGCGCAGGTAGGGTGCCAGCAGCACCGCCACCAGCACGTAGCCGCCCGTCCAGCCCAGCACGAAGGCCAGCCCGTCATAGCCCAGCGCGTACAGCGTGCCGGCCATGCCGATGAAGGACGCCGCACTCATCCAGTCGGAGCCGGTCGCCATGCCGTTGTAGAAGGCCGGCACGCGCCGCCCCGCCACGTAATATTCCGAAAGCTGCGCGGTGCGCGAAATGACGCCGATGAAGGCGTAGACGCCCAACGTCAGGAACAGGAACAGATAGCCGATCACGCGGTTCGGCACGCCCATCTGCTCCAGGACCGCCAGCAGCACGACGAACGCGGCGAAGCCGCCCGTGTAATACCCATAGATCTTGCCGAGGTTGCTGATGAAATCGCCCTTGGTGGAGACTGGTTTGGCCATGGATTTCCCCTCCCCCTCAATCCTCGGCGACGCCGTACTCTTCGTCGATCTCGTTCTGCTTGCGGGCAAACCAGAACAGCATGACGACGAAGATGATCAGCGAACCCTGCGCCGCCATGTAGAAGCCCAGCGGAAATCCCAGTATCCGGATGTCGTTGAGCGATGGAGCGAAGAGATGGACGACGAAGCTGGCGAGGAACCAGATCGCCAGCATGGTCCACATTAGGCGCGAGGTCGCCCCCCAGTAAGCCCTTGCTTTCTCAGGCGTGATGTCCGTCATTGCGTACCTCCCTAGTACCGTTCTTGGCCAGTCGAGGATGAAACGCAGTCTTGGGCACCCATTCGAGTGGTCACGCCGGGTTGCAGGGTGCTCGTCGTCCCGGCCAGCGCCGATCCACGGATCAATCCACTGATATACGGATTGTTTTTGTCGCCAACCAATATCATTATGACAAGAGCGGCGCAAGTCGCGTCCCGGGTTTATCCTCTTGGCTAGGAGGAACGGCGTAATGCTGGCATCCCTGCGCAAATGGTGGAAGGCGGAGCCGGAAGTCGCCTCGCCGGGCGCATTTCTTGATTTCCTGGTGCGGCAGGCCGTCTATGCATCGCAGAAGTCGGTGATGGGCTATTGCGAGGTGAAGACCGGCAACAACCGCGACCAGCTTTTTGCCGAAGCCGAGTTCCGGCGAGCATTGGACCTCTGCCGGTGGGAGAGCTTCGCCGCCGTCCTGGCCGACGTGCTGGTCCTCGCCTATCGTTTGTTGCGCGACCACGCGGACGGGCGCGACGGGGACTTGACCCGGGCGCTGGCCAGCCTCTACCCGGTCCTCCTTGATGCCCAGCCGCGGCCGGCCCACCGCAACGGCTGGGACGATCTGACCGCGCCCTTCGCGGCGCGGCTGGAACAGCTCCGCCTTGACGGCGTCCCGGCACCGGGCGAGGTGGCCCGCACCGGGGCTCGCCGCATCCTGCAGGTGCTGCCGATCCACGAGAATCACCGCCGCACCGACCGGGAAGCGATCGAGGGCGCGGTCCGCTTCCACCTCGTCGCCGTGTGGGAGGCAATGGTCCGGCAGGTCGACGCTCCCGCCGTCGCCGCCGCCCTGCTGCGGGAGCCGGAATGAGAAGCAGGCCATGGACACCAACGCCCTCACCCGCCTGGATAGCTTCCCTTACCAGCATCGTCTTGCCGAGGTGATGACGCGCCCCGCGCTCAGCGCGCCCGGCACGCTGACCCTGGGAGAGGCGGCGCGGCGGATGGACGCGCAGGGCGTCAGCTCGCTCCTGGTGGAGGGCGACGAGCCGGGGCGCGCGGCCGGCATCGTGACCGAACGCGACGTGCTGCGCGCCGTCGCCCGCCACGGCGGCGAGGCGCTGGCCCTGCCGCTGACGGCGGTGATGGGCACGCCGGTGTACGTGCTGCCGGAGACGGCGTACGTCTATCTGGCGCTGGGGCGCATGGACCGGCTGGGCGTGCGGCACCTCGCCGTCACCGGGGCCGACGGACGGGTGGTCGGCATCGTCACCGCGCGCCAGCTGCTGCGCCAGCGCGCCGGCAAGGCGCTGGCGCTGGGCGACCAGTTGGCCGTGGCGCTGGACGCCGCTGGCATGGGCGCGGTGCGCAGCGCCCTGCCCGCCCTGGCGCGCAGCCTGCTGGCGGAACGGGTGCCGCCGCCCGACGTGGCCGGCGTGCTGGCGCAGGTGCTGCGCGACCTCACCGCCCGCGCGGCGGAACTGGCGGCGGCCGAGGTGGAAGGCATGATGGGCCCGGCGCCCGCCCCTTGGTGCGTGCTGGTGCTGGGCTCGGCCGGGCGTGGCGAGACGCTGCTGTCCGGCGACCAGGACAACGCCCTGATTCATGCCGCCGGCCCGGCCGATGATCCCTGGTTCGCCGCGTTGGGCCGGCGGATGAACGCGCTCCTCGACGGAGCCGGGGTGCCGCTGTGCCGGGGCGGCGTGATGGCCGGCAACGCCGGCTGGCGCTACGACGATGCCGGCTGGCGCGCCACGGTCGAGCATTGGGTGAAGGCGGCGGCGCCGCAGGACCTGCTGGCGGTGGACATCTTCTTCGACTTCCACGCCGCTGGCGGCGACGCCGGGCTGGCCGCCGGCCTGCGCTCCTTCGCCCTGTCGCGCGCGGCGGCGAGCGTCGGCTTCCTGAAGAACCTGGCGGCACAGCTCGACGACGCGCGCGAGCCGCTCGACCTGCTTGGCCGCTTCCGCACCGTGGAGGGGCGCGTCGACCTCAAGCTGAACGGCGCATGGCCGGTGGTGGCGGCGGCGCGCGTGCTGGCGTTGCGCAACGGCATCGCCGCCACCGGCACGGCGGAGCGGCTGGAGGCGCTGGCCGCCGCCGGCGTCCTCAACGAGGGCGACGCGGCCGGCTTGGCCGAACTGCACGCGGAGTGCCTGGGGCTGATGCTGGACCAGCAGCTCGCCGATCTGGCGGCCGGGCGGGCGCCCTCCTCCCGCGTCGACGTCCGCCGCCTCAGCCGCCTGCGCAGCCGGCGTCTGCGCGACGGGCTGAAGCGCATCCGCCTCGTGCCCGACATGGTGCGCGAAGGGCTGGCGTCCGCATCCGCCGTCTGACGCACAAAACGAAAACCGCGCCGGACATCAAGGTCCGGCGCGGTTTTCGTTCATGGAGAAGGTTTTGTGACCGACGGTTGGGATGCACCGTGCGCGGGCTTGCCGCTGCACATGACGTTCGGGAGTAAAATCAAGCCGATCGAGTGATTAGTACCGGTAAGCTTCAGGCGTTGCCGCCCGTCCACACCCGGCCTATCGACGTGGTGGTCTACCACGGCTCTCGGGGAGGTCTGGTTT
>Ga0196970_1000413_pt1 | contig 50868 bp, 37 predicted proteins | sample S1v_513CmetaG_FD_148672 | JGI IMG/M metagenome (GOLD analysis project Ga0196970, IMG submission 148672) | Soil microbial communities from Anza Borrego desert, Southern California, United States - S1+v_5-13C | ecosystem: Environmental > Terrestrial > Soil > Desert | place: USA: California... | reverse complement strand
GGCGCCACCGGCACGACCGGCACGACCGGATCAACTGCAGGCACCACTGGATCTACTACGGGTACCACCGGGGCTGATCCGAGTTCGACGGGCGCTGCTGCAGGCACGTCTGACATGAGCGGCCAGTCCGGTACTACTGGTACTACGGGCACCGCTGGCACTACTGGCGACCAGAGCGCAACGGGTACGACGGGCACCACTGGCGACCAGGGCGCGACTGGTACGACCAGCGACCAAAGTGCTGGCGGCACTGCCGCTGGACAGGATCAGACAACCGGCGCCGCAGACACGGCTAGCGGCGCTCTCCCGCAAACGGCCAGCCCGCTGCCACTGCTGGCACTTCTGGGCCTCGGCTCCTTTGCAGTAGGCGCTATTAGGCGCTGGTACAGATAGCACCAAGCGCCAACCCTGGCGCGCAACTTCGTCTAAGTATTTCGGAATGCGTCGAAGAGGCCCCGGTATAAAAACCGGGCCTTTTCTTTTGTGTGGGCGGAATCCCGCGACATCGTCGATTTGCCTTTTTCCTGCTCGTTGTCGAACCTGTCTTGCTTTTGCATTTTCTCGATTGACCTACTCCGAAGCCTGGAAGGAAAATCACTCAGCCCATGCTCTTCTATCTTTCAGGTTCTATCGAGTACGCTTCCGATCAAGGCAAGAGTTGGAGGCAGGCCCTTACCCCGTCTATCCTTACGCTCGGTCACCACGTTTACGACCCGGCTGCCGACGAACAGAAAAACCTGACTGAAGAAGAGGTTCGCGATTTTCGGTCTTGGAAGACGACTGCGGAAGAGCGCTTTCGTGGCGTAATCCGGAAGATTATCGCGTGGGATCTGGACTGGGTCGAGAAATACTCGGACTGCGTGATCGCGCTGTGGGACGAAGCTGCCCAGCGTGGTGCAGGCACAGCGGCGGAAATCACGGTCGCGCACAGGCGTGGCATACCCGTTTACTTGGTGTGTGGCATGCCCCGCGAGCAGATCAGCGGATGGATTCTCGGCTGCGCAACAGAGATCTTCTCCAACTTCGACGAGTTGAAGACATTCATTCGCCAACATCACACAGCACCAGCAGCCATAAACGAACATCGCGCATCCTGTATGGGCACACGATGAGCAGGCTGCGACTAAACTGGTGGTAACTGAAGTTCCAGGAATTTAAAACTGCATTCCACAGGCTGATATGAATTTTTCTAAAGGTACTCTGGGCTGGATTGAAGTGATCTGTGGTCCCATGTTTAGCGGCAAGAGCGAAGAACTGATTCGCCGCCTTCGTCGAGCCGAAATCGCACGCCAACGGGTTCAGATATTCAAGCCCGGCATCGATCAGCGCTATTCGGAAGACCATATCGTTTCTCACAGCGAGTTGAAGATTCGCTCCGAATGCGTGCGAGATGCCGCTGATATTGAGAAAAGGCTGGATTGGCGCACGGAAGTGATTGGCATTGATGAAGCTCAGTTCCTGGGCATGGAACTGGTAGAGCTGGTCATTCGCCTCGCTGATATGGGCAAGCGAATCATCATCGCCGGCCTTGATACTGACTACCTCGGACGTCCGTTTCACCCGATCCCGGAACTGCTCGCCGTTGCGGACGAGATAACTAAGGACCTCGCCATATGCATGCGCTGCGGCAATCCGGCGAAGCACACGCAACGCCTGGTCGCCAGCGACGAATTGGTTGTGGTCGGCGCTGCCGGCATGTACGAAGCCCGTTGCCGTCGGTGCTTCGAACCAAACCTCGCCAAGTTGGAAGCGGAACATAACAAGTCGATGGCCGCCGGGAACTCGAAGGGCTAGACTTCAATCGAGAGCACAAGCAAAAAAGCCGCCCCGCATGGGACGGCTTTTCGTTCTCAGCGTTCGATCTTACGTATCGAGTGAATCTTCGGCTGCAGGTTCGAGGAAATAGTTGCGACACGCCCACTCTATTGATTCGTAGCTCAGAACCGGCTCCCGAGACACATACTTCGAAGCCCATACGATCTGCTGGACGACATCTCGCGGATAACACGCGCGAAGAGGCTGCTTCATCTCGTTTTGAATAATGGATATCGCGTGGTCCACGACCTCTTTGCTGTACTCCAGCCGGTATTCTTTGCAGACATTCTCGAAAATCTTGTGGAACTGCTCGGGAGGGACAAAAGTCACCTTGATCTTAGTCTGGATGCGACGGAGAAACGCTTCGTCAACTAATTTCCCGGGATCGAGGTTGGTCGCGAATACGACGAACAGGTCGAACGGGATCTCCATTTTCTTGCCACCCGCAAGTGTCAGGAAATCGATATGCCGGTCAAGGGGCACGACCCACCTGTTCAACAACTCAGAAGGGCTGATGCGTTGACGTCCGAAATCATCGATGATCAGCAGACCGTTATTGGCTTTCAACTGGACCGGAGCGGTATAGAACCGGGCAGTTGGATTGAACTGCAGATCAAGCATTTCCACCGTCAACTCGCCACCAACGAGCACGCGCGGCCGCCGGCAAAATACCCAACGCTGGTCATGACCGTGATGCGCGGGCTGATCGCTCACTCGATGTACGAGCGGATCGTAGACCGTGATGATCTGCCCATCGAGTTCCACGGCGTGAGGGATCCAGACGCTTTCGCGAAACAGCAAACGTGTAAGTGTTTCGGCTATGGTCGTTTTGCCGGTTCCTGTTGAACCATAGAGAAAGATGGCCCGCCCTGACGTGAGCGCTGTGCCCAGCCGCAATAGCATGTGCGGCTCTAGAACGAGATGCTGAAAAGCGGCCTGAACGTCGGCAGGTTTCACCTGAAGTTTTCGAATGCTCTGAGCACGCACCCTCGCAACGTAGTCTGTGAACGACACCGGTGCGGGCCCCGCATACCCATTGACCGCCAGCAGTTCCAACGCGCGATTCTTCCCGCCGGAGGTAGTGTTAATTCGATGCACAGCTCCGGTCATACCCGTGACCTCAACGACCTGCTCCTTCCTCAATCGCTGGAATAGTTCATCCGCGATATTGAGAGTCACGTGCATCTGCTCAGCCAATTGGCTAAGCGAAAGTTCGCCCTGCAAGTAGAGAATTTTGAGCGCGAGGTCCTCCAGGACCGACCGCCGAACTCCAAGGTCGTGCACGTGGGAGGGCGTCGGCATCGCCGCGGTACTCATAGAACCTCCTGAAGAGGAAATCCAGAACTGCTGATTTCTTCCGATTAGATGCAAGTTCCTGCGGAATGCGTGAAGGCCAGACAAGAGCCGCAACATAGAATAGCCATTTTTTGTGTGTAGTAAAGCACGATCATGGTTCGGGCCCAATATCTATGCCCTTCGTAAGGCGTTTCGCTACTCGGAAGTAACCCCCTGTTCCCGATATAGAACCGGAAAATGTGTTGCGCAATCTGCACTTATCGGCGAGACTGTTGCCGCTTTGTAAATACACGGCCGGGACGTCATAACATCCCCTATCCCCCAGACCCGGCTAAATGAAAGCTGCGTTAGCTGTGCTCGGAGGAGGCTCGAACGTGAGCTCAGGGGAAAACCCTCAGGATGGATTAAACGTGGTCTGCAGATACGCGGATCAGCGGGATTGGTTCTTCTCCATCCTGGCCAACAAACTCGGCGAGGACTTTTCCTTCATTCAGGCGTCAGCGGACGAACTCGGCGCGTCGCACGATTGCGACGTTATGGTCGTCGGCCTGCCTGCTCCCGATGCCCCCGAGTTTTCTGCCACTCTCGCTGCGCTGCAGCGGGCAGCTCTTAATCCAGCCGAAATTCCTGTTGTGGCCTTTCTCAGGGCGCCCGATCGCGAAGTAATGCGCGATGTTGTTTCTGCCGGCGCATACGACTATTTCGTTGAAACGGGCAGCCTGGACGAACTGCGCATTGTATTGCGTCGCGCCTCCCAGTTCCACGACCTGAATCGCGAGGCCGCGCGCCTACGTGCATCTGCCCAAAAAGCAGTATTTTCGTCAGTTATCACCTGCGATCCTAAGATGATCGCGATCTGCCGACTGGCGTCCCGGGTATCTGATAGCGATTCGAGCATTCTGATCACCGGGGAAACTGGCACAGGAAAAGAACTGCTGGCTCACGCGATTCACCAGCAAGGCCCGCGTGCCCGCCAACCGTTTGTGGCCGTTGCTTGCTCCTCTCTTCCCGAAACGCTGATCGAAGCGGAACTGTTCGGGCACGAAAAGGGTGCGTTCACAGGTGCTGTTGCCGCTCGCCGCGGACGGTTCGAAGCCGCCGAGCGCGGAACCATCTTCCTGGACGAGATCGGCGAACTTACACCCAATCTGCAGGTAAAGCTGCTCAGAGTTCTCCAAGAGCGCACCTTCGAACGTCTTGGAAGCAACCATCCGCGGCAAATGCTCGCGCGCGTAATTTGCGCGACGAACGCAGATTTACCGGAACTCGTCAAAGCCGGAAAGTTTCGGCTCGACCTGTACTACCGACTGAATACTATAGAGATTCCGTTACCCCCATTGCGCGACCGCCGCGACGACATCGTCTTGCTGGCGCACAGCTTTCTGCAGGCCTCAGCAGAACGCCATCACCGCCCTGCCCGACGAATTGCCCCTGCCGCGCTGGCTGCATTGCAGGAGTACGACTGGCCTGGCAATATTCGCGAACTGCAGAACGTAGTCGAGCGCGCTGTTGTGCTCAGCGACTCCCGTGAGATTCACATTGAGCACTTGCCCGATTGTTTTTGGGCTTGGGGACAGGACTGCGGCGGAATCACCTTCGAAGAAGAAGTCCGAAAGTTCAAGCGCCGGTTGATTCAGCGTACCCTGATCGAATTCGGCAACAACAAACTCCAGGCGGCACGCTCTCTGAAAATTGCCCGCTCTTCCCTGCACCGGCTGCTATCGGAGCTTGACATCGCCGAGCCGGGTCTCGATGCCGGCCAAGAAGAAAATACAGGCATTGAGGAACTTCAAGCCTGGAGAGGTCCGAAAAAGAACGATGTCGCCTGAACCCGGCACTGACGTCCTGTACTCGCAATCTTGCCGCTGACAGATCCTGCGTTTCGACGTAACATCATGTTGTGCGACCCCGTAGCTCAATTGGATAGAGCATCAGACTTCGGATCTGAGGGTTGGGGGTTCAAGTCCCTCCGGGGTCGCCACTTTGCAGTCCACGCCGCGCCATTGACCCAGCTACCAGATACCTCCTGTTGTCCGACGCCGTCACTAGCAGCCTGCGGCATATGACCGACTCCAGTCCGCCGCATCCAAGATGTTATTGCCCGGGGCCCAACAGCTGGCTTATTCGCACACGCCCACATGGTGCGGCGATGGCAAGCTGCAATATCGCCGAACAGCCAAACCAGGGTACTAACCTAAGCGAGGAGATATGACAACTCTGACCGCGAGTCCAGTTCGTAACCTCCCTTGCCTTGTCGATGGCGAATGGCTCTCGCAGGGTGACCCCGTTGAGATTCACTCGCCATTCGATAATTCACTGGTGGGGACCACAACGCGCGTGTCGGCGGAGCGACTCGAGCGCGCGACGCAGGCCGCCGTGCGGGCTTTCGAAACCACTCGCAAGATGCCTTCTTACGAGCGCCAGCGAATTCTGCGAACCGTCGCCGAAGGCATCGCCCGCCACAAAGATGACTTTGCACGGCTTATGGCACTCGAAGCCGCCAAACCTCTCAAGGCCGCACGCGTTGAGGTGGAGCGGGCTATCTTGACGTTTTCCGTAGCGTCGGAAGAGGCAACGCGCACTTATGGCGAGTACTTGCCGCTGGACGTGACGCCCTCAACGGACGGCGGTTGGGGGCTTGTTAAGCGCTTCCCTCTCGGACCAATATCAGCTATCACTCCGTTCAATTTTCCGCTCAACCTGGTTGCACACAAGGTTGCGCCGGCGATTGCCGCCGGCTGCAGCATGGTGCTCAAACCGGCGCCACAAACTCCACTCTGCTCCATGCTTCTGGCGCAAATCGTGCAAGAAGCGGGACTTCCTAAAGGCGCCCTGAATGTGGTTTACCTGACCAACGAAGATGCCGCGTCGCTCGCCAGGGACGAGCGGTTCAAGCTTTTGAGTTTTACCGGCAGCTCGGCGGTTGGTTGGAGTCTTAAGTCTCAAGCAGGTAAAAAGCGGGTCGCGCTAGAACTCGGAGGTAATGCCGGCTGCATCATTCACGACGACGCCGATATCACTGACGCAGCCAGTCGATGCGTGGCCGGCGCTTTCGGATATGCCGGACAAAGTTGTATATCGGTGCAGCGCATACTGGTGCATCGGGACGTTTTCGCTTCGTTCACAGACAATCTTGTAGCTGGCGCGAAGGCGCTGAAGATCGGTGATCCTATGGACGCGACGGTGGATGTCGGGCCTCTCATTCGTGAATCCGACGCTATTCGCGCGCACACGTGGGTTAAGGAGGCGATCGAACACGGCGCAACACTGTTGTGCGGCGGCAATCGCAAAAACAGCTTACTTGAACCTACCGTCATCACCGGCACGACACCGAAGATGCGCGTCAACTGCGAAGAGATATTTGCACCCGTCGTTACCGTGGAACCGTATGACGATTTCGCTGAAGCGATTCGGAACATCAACGATTCTCCTTACGGACTGCAGGCGGGCTTGTTCACGCGAGATGCGCGCCTGATCTTCGCTGCGTTCGAGGAGTTGCAGGTAGGCGCCATGATAGCAGGGGACATACCAAGCTGGCGCGTAGACAACATGCCCTACGGCGGAGTGAAAGATTCCGGCACCGGTCGCGAGGGATTGCGGTTCGCCATTGAGGAAATGACCGAGCGAAAACTTTTGGTTATGAATCTTAAATGAAAGTGGCGCGAGCCCGCACAGGCGAAAGCGAAGTGGCCGCTTCGGCCATGGCGTGCAACTGCAGGTCAAGATGACTAGCTCGCATGTGCTGTTCCGCATTTCTCGTCGGGCGGCTTCAACCCGTACTGTCGAATTTTGTAGAGCAGTGCTTTGTAGCTGATTCTGAGGAGCGCAGCGGCTTTCTGCCGGTGCCAATTGGTCTGCTCCAGGACCCTCGCGATTGCCTCTGCTTCAGCCTCATTCTTGACCGATCGCGCAAGGGATTTCAGTCCGATCTGGTCCGGCATGGGATGCTCCGCGCGAAGGCCATTGGTTGACCGATCGGATCGCAATTCCAACAGCGCTGCGGTTTCATCTGCAAGCACGAGATATCGTTTGACGAAGTTCTCAAGCTGTCGCAAGTTCCCGGGCCAGGAGTACTCAACGCACGCACGCATCAAGCGCTGGTTGAACGGAACCGGCTGCCTTCCATATCTCTCCGCCATGCGATTCATGAAATGCTTAAGAAGTAGAGGTATTTCTTTCTTACGTTCTCGAAGCGGCGGAACGTTCAGAGTGAAGCCGTTCAGCCGATAATATAGATCTTCGCGAAGCCGTTTCGTCGCCAGCGCTTCTTGAATATTGATGTTGGTGGCGGCAAGGATTCGCACATCCGCCTTTACCGTCTTCGAACTGCCCAAGCGCGAGAATTGATGATCCTGCAGAACATGAAGAAGTTTTGCTTGTAGAGCGGGGGGCATCTCGCCGATCTCGTCAAGAAGGATCGTGCCTCCTTCGCACAGTTCAAATTTGCCGGGTTTAGCCTTAACAGCCCCCGTGAATGCCCCAGGTTCGTATCCGAAGAGTTCGCTTTCCAACAGTTCATTCGGAACAGCCGCGCAGTTCACTTTCAGAAATGTCTGGTTTGCGCGCGGGGACATGCGGTGAATGAGCAGCGAAAGGACTTCTTTCCCGCTACCGCTCTCCCCGACCAGCAGTACGGGCATATCGAAGGTTGCCACAAGGGAGCACTGCTCTCGGACGCGCCGCATGGCCGGACTTCCGCAGATGAACGAAATGTTGTCGTCGAGTTCGACGATCTCCGGCGGCTCGTCAAGCGGCGCGGAGCAAGGAGTTTCAACAGCGAGCAACTCGCGCACGATGTTCAGCAGTTCTTCCTTTTCGAATGGCTTGCAAAGATAATCAATGGCGCCACAACGCACAGCCTGAGCGATCTTGCGGCTATCCCCCACACACGACAGCATTATGACCTTCAGGTCAGGATGCATGTCACGCGCCCGTTGCAACATCGCTAGGCCATCCATTCCCGGCATGAGTAGATCCAGTAACACGAGATCAGGAAGCGGCTGGTGGTGAAGCCGATCTAGTGCCTCCTTAGCGTTCGGAACGGTCTCAATACGGTAGGATTCGACCTCGAGGAGCGTCCGCAAGTATCGGAGCATGCTCGGTTCATCATCTACGATCAGGATCGTCGACGTTGTTGGAACCACAGACTGCAGTGTGGTCATCGCGTACCTCCCACTTCAGCACCTACTCCGCTCCCTATAGGTAGAAGGAAGGAAAACCTGCTACCCGCCCCGGGTTCGCTCTCTACCCAAATCACGCCTCCGTGAAGGTGGACCAAGCGCCTCGCGATCGCCAGTCCCAACCCGGTTCCATGAGGCTCATCCTCAACTGCCAAGCGAAAGAAGTCTCGAAAAATGTCACTGTGGAACTCGGGAGCGATGCCGGGTCCGTTATCGATCACAGTGACGCGCACCGAGTTAGGGTTGGCCGGACGATTCTGTCTGCGCTCTCCGCTTCGTGACTGGCTCGATACGCAAGACCGGCGCTCCCAGCAGTGCAACCCTGTGCGAACCAACACCGTAGACCCACGCGGGGAGAATTTGAGCGCATTGTCCAGCAGATTCGATGTGATGTGCTGGACTTTGTAGTAGTCAAAAGCAAACGGCCGCACCGCTGCGTCCGTGGCAACTAGTAGGGCTACTTCCCTTTCCTGAAATCGACCTCGCCAGACCTCAGTTATGTCTTTAATGCAGTCAGCAATATCACCGATACTCAAGGTGAGCTGTAACGGTGTTGTCTGCGCTGCGCTGAAAGTAATGAAATCCTTTATAAACCGCTGAAGGCGGGCTTCGTTCCGCTTCATCTCGTGCAGCATTTCACGCTGACGACGGTTCAACTTCCCGAGCTTCTCGCCGAGCAGTAGGTCGATGTAGCCACCGAGGACCGCCAGTGGGGTTTTGAGATCGTGCGCCGCAGTGGAGAGATTCTTGCACCAGCGCTGGAGATCGTCCTGCGTGGCAACTGGCAACTCACCGAGAAAGCGATTATGAAATCCGTCTTCGTTTCCGCTTATCCTGGTATCGTCGCGCAGAAAGCGACCACCTATCCGATCACCACCTTGAGCGTGCGACACCATCGATGAATGCCCCCGTGGAACCTCGATGTAGGAAGGTCAGCGAATGTTTGCGCAACCACTCCTGTTTGTGAGTGGTGGGCCAGAATTGTTTGACATTCTAGACCACAACCTTCGTCGCGGGGCAAGCTTTTATGTCTGATACGGGAGGATGCGGGATGAAAACAATTTCAGATTCATCGCTACTTTCCCGCTCGCTGGGAATGCACGTTCCACAAGGTAGCCTCGGCAAGGCCTGAATATTCCACACGCGATACAGTTTTGCTGCTGTTTGTGCTCAGCGGGGCTGTACGCAGATGCAGAGGCCTTCTCATATTTTTTATCCGCGTGGGCCTTGCAACTTGTTCAGATCAGATCCAAAACTTGAACGTCACGACGCACTTTCTTCCACCTCAGCATGTTTTGCGATGTCAATGATCGATTCCACGATATAGTCGTGTTCCTCTTCAGTCATATCGTGGTAGAGAGGAAGAATCATAGTACGCTCTGCTGCCGCATTCGTTTCGGGCAGTCGATCGTCCCAGTAACGATGTCGAAACGGCGTTTCACGATGAACTGCCGTCATCCCCCGACGCACAGAAATTCTCCTATGGCGCATCAACCTGATGAATGTGTTACGTGTCACGGGAGCCGATGCAGATAGGCGCACGATGTAGGACTGGTAATTGCTTCGGCAGTGATTCGGTTCCAGTAAAGGCGCCAGCCATGGAACACACCGGAGATTCCTTGTATAACGGTCTGCGAGTTCACGCCGGCGGGCAATCAAGTGATCAAGACGCGAGAGTTGGGCAATCCCGATCGCGGCTTGCAGATCCGTCATGCATGTGTTGAATCCGAGTTCATCACCGTCCAGCGAACTGAACACGGTGCCAAGTTCGCGTGAACCGGCGATATCGATGGCGAAGTGTCGCAACCTGCGAATTCGTCCTGCAAGTTCGGTGTCGGACGTGGTGATCATTCCACCTTCGCCAGTCGTCAGTAGTTGGTCTTGGTAAAAACTGAAACATGCCGCGTTCGAATGAGGCGCTCCAATGCGGCTCCCATCATACATGCTACCAATTGCACACCCAGCGTCTTCAATCAGGTAAAGGCCGTGCCGTGCCGCAACTTCGCCCATCTCCGAAAGAGGCGCGGCCATTCCGACCTGGTGTGCGACTACAACAGCCCGTGCCCGCGGCGTGATGCTCTCTTCCAACAGGCGGGCGTCCAGCGTGCAGGTGTCACGCGAAACGTCGACAAAAACCAGTGAAGCGCCAGCGTGTCGAACCGCATCCGCCGTTGGGCAAAGTGAGAGACTCGGGCAGAGTACCTCGTCACCTCGCATTACACCCAGCGCGAGCAGTGTTAGGTGGACGGCGGCGGTGCAGGACGACACGGCGATGGCGTGCGCAGCCCCAACGTACTCTGCGAAGGCGCGCTCGAACTCGGCGACACGGGGTCCTTGGGCCAGCCAGCCGCTCCTGAGCACTTCAACGACCGCCTTTTCCTCCTCCTGTGCGATCAGAGTTTTCGACACCGGAATCGCGGGACGAGTTCGCTGTAGCAACTGCATCTTGCCTGCCTGTCGCCAATCTGTCATCCGACTCGCCTCACGTCGGCAAGACGGGCTCCTGCGACGAAGAGTTCGAACTTGTGCAACGCGAATGACGTCGCGCGAGATCCACCCGACGTCAATTGAGCAGGGCCATACGACCGGTAAAGAGCTTGGAGGCCTGCCCAGGAAAGCCTAGTTCGCAGAATCCACGTGCATTGCTAGACGCTAGGCATCGGACAACACTGGCCGACTTGCAATTGCATCTCCAAGCCGTCTTGGGCTGACATTATGTCTGGCGCAAACTGGTGGACACGTCTGTGCTGGTCGCGGACACAGGTATGCGCGCGAAGCACAGTAGTGAAAAGGTTTAACGTCTCGCCACATGCGGCGTGGGCAGTTGAATCAAGAACTTGGTCTGGAGTTTTTCTGTCCTCCTCTGAGGTACTCGCCGCCGACGTTCAATCGAAAACAGTCTTCCCTTCCCAAGACGGGCAAAGGACAGATAGTTCCGTTTCATGGGAACTTTTGTCGCCAAAGGCGCTGTCGACCAATGATCGGATTACGACACTAGCGATGAGGTTTCAATCGCCACATTGAGGAATCCTGTCTGAATTACCCACAAAATCGATAAGTGATCCATCGCCTTCGTGGACTGTTTCGGACATTCGGCAGTGCAACTGCGAATGGCGGCTGGTTTGCTAAGTAATTTGCGCGGTGATTCGTTTTCGCGGTGAAGAGACTTCAGCCGCGTCATCTGTCTTCCGCCGCTGCGAAATTAGCCCTAATGGGACTAAGAGGGCGAAGCTATAGAAACACAGGACATCGCCTCCATGCCAGAAGCCCCAGTAAACAGCGATCACGTCTCCAAAGAAACCGAGTGGTACGCGGTCCAGACGCGGGCCAAACACGAAAGAAAAGTCGGAGCGGAGCTGCAGAGGAAATCTATAACGACTTATGTCCCTACCATTCGTGAGGTCCACCGATGGAGCGACAGGCGTGCCGTAGTAGACGTTCCCTTGTTCCCCTGCTACGCCTTCATTCGTGCATCCCTCACAGCGACCCTTCGGCTAGCAACGCTCCAGACCGCTGGCGTGCTGAAGTTTGTCGGCTTCAACAAGGGCCCCGCACCAATTCCCGACTCGCAAATGGACAGTGTCGTGGCAGTGCTAAGCCACAACGTCCCGTTTTCCTCTTGCGGTTTCATCACGGTCGGAAAGAGGGTGCGCATTCGTGGTGGTGCGCTGGACGGTGTGGAGGGCGTGCTAGTTGGGCGCAATGGGGACCGCAGGCTCATTGTTTCCATTGAATTGATTCAGCAGTCACTTGAAGTAGTGATTGAGGGTTACGATGTGGAGCCCGTTTGAGCTCCCCCACTGGCCCGTTCAGCTAGCGCCAAAGCACTGGCGCTCCGGAGTCCTCATATGTTGACGATCAACACTCGCACGATACTCTTTGTAGTGGTCACGACAGTGTTGTTCGCGACTGCACATGCACAGCAGGCGGGCACCCGATTCAACGGGGCCGGAATTGCTTCTGGCACTGGTGGATCAGGTACAACTCCCGTCGACGTTCCAAACACAAAGGAACCGAACGCCGGACCAGGGCCGACCGACTTTGTTATCGGAGCTGAAGATGTGCTCTCGATCAACGTGTGGAAAGAGCCAGAACTTTCGCACGCTCAGCTCCGCGTTCGGTCCGACGGCAAAATTTCTCTTCCGCTGGTTGGGGATATTCAAGCGAGTGGAAGAACTACCCAGCAAGTGCAGACGGAATTGGCAGACCGGCTCCGCGAATACATCGCGTCGCCAGTTGTGACTGTAATGGTTCGTGAGGTTCGAAGTCGGTCGTTCAACGTTTTAGGCGAGGTCATGAGACCGGGAACTTTCCCGCTTCAGAAATCAACGACGGTGGTCGATGCGATCGCGCTCGCCGGCGGATTTCGTGAATGGGCCAAGGTCAAATCGATCTATGTGCTGCGCCGAGATGCCGGCGGCACTTCACAACGCCTACCGTTCAATTACAAAAAGGCAATTCGTGGAAACGGCGGCGACTTCGAATTGCAGTCGAGAGACACGATCGTAGTGCCATAGAAGCCGTGCGTTTACATATACAAATACTTGTCGTGGTGTTTTCTGCCGCTATCGCTTGCGCGCAAGACGACGGCCGCTTTCCCGGGAGTGACAAAGGCGGCACGTCGCGCGGTGAAACTGACCAAGGGCGAACGGCGGGTGAACAACCTGGCTCGGTGTCTGTGCCGCCCGAGATACGTGGCAGATCTTCATCGCTCATTAGCTCTTCAGCCAGCCGGCACAATGCCAACCTGATTATTGGTGGCCTGACTCTCATGTCGTCGTTCGACGACAACGCTCTGACCCGCAGCACTAATCGTGTCGGCGACATGCAGTACGTTGTTTCATCGAGTTTAGCGGTCGAATACTTGAGACCACGAACTTCGTGGACAGTTGAATATGCGGGTGGCGTTGCTTTGAATCAGAAGATTGGTGCTCGAAACGTTGCCACTCACGCAGTTAAAGGAGAGATGGTCCACACACTGGGCCGACACTTAGGGATTGCGCTACACCATACTTACAGCGTGTTGTCCAATCCATTCACGACGCCATCGATGACTGAAGTTCACGTTGATGGTGACACATACGCTTCGGGGGTCCTGCCAACTGCCACCAGAAAGATGGCTCAGGTAGGGGCAGATCTCGAGTGGCAGATGAGCCCCGACGCCATGATCGCTGTAAGCGGCAGTGCCTCAAGGCTTCGTTTTGATAGCCCGAACGCTCGGTTCCTCGTGCCATCCGATGCTTATGGCATGCGCATCTACCACGGGCGCCAGTTAACACGCCGCACTTCGATCGGCATATCGGCTCGCTTTCAGGCCTTCAACTTCCCCGCAGAACACGGATCCACCACAGCCCAGACTATCCAATATTTCCACGTATTTCGGCTTAGTAGACACTTTGAACTTATGGCCTACGGAGGTCCTCAGCATACAAGTACGCGCAACGAAACGATCGCACCCGGTTTCTCCTCGAACGACTGGGTCGCCTCGGGCGGTGCTGCTATTGCTTGGCATCGTTCGCGGTTTACGACGCGGCTCGGATTTGAGGACACGGTGAGCGATGGCGGCGGTTTGACCCGAGCGGTGCGGTTCAGGGGATACAGGCTGGAACTCCAAGCGCGCCTGAAGCGCAATACGCATCTCGGAATTAGCGCTAGCACAGGGAGGGCGCGCGCCCTGGAAACCGAATTTGCCGAAATTAGCCGGTTTCGGACGTACCTGGGGGCGGTTTATTTGCAGCACCAACTTCGACACGATCTCACCTGGAACCTGCGATATGAATATGCCCACCAGGTACAACACGCGATCGAGCCTATCAACCAGGTCATAGATCGTAACCGCGTTCAGATGGGCTTCTCTTACGAGTTCGTGCGGCCATGGGGCCGATAATCATGAGCGAAGAACTGGAACAGAACAGCAGCGGAAATTGGGAAAAGTACTGGGACATCGTCAAGAGACGACGCTGGTGGATCATCTTGCCGGGTGTCCTTTTCTGGGCGGCTGCCGTGACGGCTAGCTGGCTTATACCTCCGAAGTACCGGTCCGAGACCGTCATTCTCGTCGAGCAACCCTCGGTTCCGGCGCAGTACGTGACTCCAAACGTCACGGTCAATCTCCAAACACGCCTGCGAAGCTTGAGTGAACAGATCCTGAGCCGCACACGCTTACTCCGAATCGTGCAGGACATGCATTTGTATCCTAAGTTTGGTCAGGACCTCGACAGAGTCGTTGAACAAATGAGGAAAGACATCCTGATCGAGTTGGTAGGATCGCAGGAACGGAACGAAGTTACCGGCTTCAAGATCTCCTATTCTGCTTCGGATCCACATCTTGCGCAGGAGGTAGCTGGTCGACTAACTTCGCTGTTTATTAACGAAAATTTGCGTAGTCAGCAGGAACTGTCTGAAGGCACAACCGAGTTCCTGCAATCGGAATTGGAATCGGCGCGCAAGAATCTCGAGAAACAAGAGGCAGAGCTGCGCGATTTTCGAACGCGCTTCCTCGGTGAACTCCCTGAACAGGCGCAAGGTAACATGCAGATCCTCAGCGGTCTCCAGGCCCGCAGGGATGGAGCCAGTCAGGCGCTCAACCACGCGGAACAGCAGAAGCTCTATTTGAGTTCTTTGATCGAGCAGTACAGGGCCCCCCGCACCGCGCTTGATCCGACCGGAAAGGCTAAATCCACAAACGAACAACAGATCGAATCCCTGCAGTCTCAATTGGCAGAGGCTCGGGCGCGTTATACAGGCAGACATCCCGATGTACTTCGACTCCAGGAACAGATCGCGAACGCGCAACAATTGAAGCGCGCTATGGATCAGCAGGCCAAGACTGCCCCGCCCGAACGTGAGAAGCTGGACGATGCGTCAACTGAAACGCCTGTTCTGCAATTGCAAGGACAATTGCGAGCAACCGAGCTTGAAATCGCAAATCGAAAGAAACAGATCCAAGAGGTCGAACGTCAGATCGACGATTACCAAACACGCCTGAACATGGCGCCGGTACGAGAACAGCAGTTTGCCTCATTAACACGAAACTACAACCAGTCGCGCACGAACTATGAATCGCTGCTCGCTAAGAAGATGCAGTCCCAAATGGCAGCAAACTTGGAAAAGCGGCAACAGGGCGAGCAGTTTCGCGTACTCGACCCACCGAGCTTCCCGAGAAAGCCATACTTCCCAAAGCGACTCTACTTGGTGTTGGGAGGCCTCGCGGCCGGCATCGCCACCGGCCTGGCATTCGTCATCGGACTCGAACTACTGTACGCGCGTATCCACCAGGAGCAGGACATCCTCGAGTTGGGACACTCAGTGTTCGGAACAGTGCCGCCCCTACCTACCGAGGACGAACTGCAATCGACTCGGCGATTGAGGAGATTAGAGTTCACTACTGCCGCGTTCATCGCGGCCCTTATCCCAGCAGTAACCGCCATTACCTATCTGAAGGGGTGACCATGTACGCCGAGTTCTATGGCCTGACACAGAACCCCTTCGATCTGACTCCTGATCCTGCTTTCTTCTGGCCCATGCCGTGCCATGAAGAAGCTCTCGCAACGCTTTGGTACGGCTTACAGCAACGCAAGGGCTTCATCGTCATCACTGGCGAAGTGGGTACCGGCAAAACCTTGTTATTACGCTGCTTGCTTCGAGGTCTGTCGCGACAGCAGGCGCAGGTTAGCTACATTTTCAACCCTCGGCTTACAGCGCTCGAGTTTCTGCACTACATGGCCGCTGACTTCGGTGTAGGCGGACGCAGGTCCAAATCCGAGTTGCTCTGGGAACTCAATCGCTGGCTAATCACTAATCACAACAAAGGCTCAATGAGCGTTCTCATCGTCGACGAAGCTCATCTGTTGGACTGGGATGTGCTCGAAGAGATTCGGTTGTTGACGAACCTGGAGACTGCACAGCACAAGCTGATTCAAATCGTGCTGTCCGGACAACCAGAGCTACAAGAAAAACTCGATCGCTCAGAGTTGCGACAGTTGAAACAAAGGATTGTATTTCAGACGAAGCTGCTGCCGATGACTGAGGCACAGACTTGTTCCTATATCTGGCAGAGGCTGCAAAAAGCCGGCATGAGTGTTCCCGAGGCAGTGTTCCCAAAGTCGATATGCGGCACTGTGTTCCGCTTATCGGGCGGAATTCCACGACTGATCAACACGATTTGCGAAAACGCCCTTATCTCTGGCTTTGCACGGCAGGTGACCACCGTCACGACAGACATCATCCGCGAAAGCGCCGAAGATTGTGGTTTGAGCAGCAGCGATGTGACCACCGTCGACGGTTGGCCCGCAGAACACGAGCGCGATAGCAGGCATTGCCGCACGGCCTCAGTCAGCTCGAACGCGAACTTACGCACCAAGGTATTTCCATGAGTCGGGTTTTTGAAGCTTTGCAGGAAGCACAGCGGCGGCGCGGCTCTCGAGCAGCGCAAAATCCGTGGGAACTCCCGCTCGTGCCCGAGGCCCAAATTGGCGAGGATCCGCCGCTTAGGACGACGGATACGCGGTCGGTGGCGGGAGCGACTGAAGCTGGACTCATCGCCATAGATACCAAACCTGAGAATCGGGTGGTTGCTTTGAGTTCCTGTGATAGCTTGGGATCCGACAAGTTCCGGTTCTTAGCTAGCCAACTGAGAATCGCGCAAAAGACTCGCGCCTTACACCGCATTGTGATTACCAGCAGCGTCAGCGGGGAAGGAAAGAGTCTGGTTTGCGCCAATCTCGGTATAGCCTTGGCGAAAGACGCTGGACAACGCACGCTCCTCATCGATGCGGATCATCGGAGAGGCACACTCACAGAGTTGTTCAACTCGCAATCATGTCCAGGGCTGCGCGACTGGTCGCGGAAAACAGAATCTCTTCGCCCCTTCGTAAGGCGCGATCCGGTACTTCCGCTATGGTTCCTGCCTACAGGTATCGATGGTGACCACCTGAACGTTAAGCCCGAGGTCCTCTCGGAAGCTCTTGCAGGGGTGACTGACGGGTTCGATGTGGTGCTGATCGATTCTCCGCCTCTTGTTCTGGCTGACGCAACCATCTGGATGACGGTGGCTGACGCCTGTTTGCTGATCGCAAGGCAGGGCAAGACCCCGAAAAAGATGTTGACGAATGCACTCTCGACCGTTCCTGCGGATAAGGTGCTTGGAATCGTGCTGAACGAATGCAGAGATTCTACTCAGAAGTACTACCACGAGTATTACCGAAGGGGTACCTCGGCCCAGTCAGATTGATCGCCCGTCGCTGTCACTGTCGCTCCATTCCTCTGAACCCATGCTGCACCGGGAGGCCTCATGAAAGGGATTATTCTCGCTGGCGGCACCGGGTCGCGCCTCTACCCGCTGACCCGGGTGACCAACAAGCACCTGCTGCCCGTGTACGACAAGCCGATGATTTACTATCCGCTTACCCTTCTTGTGGATGCGGAAATCACGGACATTCTCATCGTGACCGGCGGCAATAACGCTGGCGACTTCCTGAGACTATTGAAGAACGGCAGCGATTTCGGCCTGCAGCAGCTCAACTTTGCCTATCAGGATGGCGAAGCGGGCATAGCAGACGCATTGCGCCTCGCTGAGTATTTTGCAGATGGCGATAAGATATGTGTTGTGCTGGGAGACAACATCATCGAAGGCAGCATCGAAGCGGCTAAGAACGCTTTCGAACACCAGGACCTTGGCGCGAAGATTTTGTTGAAACAAGTACAAGATCCGGAGCGCTTCGGTGTTCCCGTTTTCGAAAATGGTCAGATCATCAGGATTGATGAAAAGCCCAAGCACCCTCTCTCCCCATATGCTGTGATCGGGGTGTACTTCTACGATGCCACCGTTTTTGAGCGCATTCGGAATCTCACGCCGTCCAAGCGGGGCGAATACGAAATCAGTGACATTAACAATTCCTATATTCGTGAACAACAACTGACGTACGAGATACTCCAAGGTTGGTGGACCGACGCGGGAACTTTCGAGTCGCTATGGCAAGCGACTGACCTCGTACGCACCAAAGTCCTCCAACCGGCATTCCAATTCACAGCCATGGAGGTCCGCTGATGAAGCTGATGATTACTGGTGGCGCGGGCTTTATTGGTTCAAACTTTGTTCATCATATGCTGGACCACCACCCTGATTACCGGATCACGGTGGTCGATGCGCTCACCTATGCGGGCAATCTGAACAATCTGGACACGGCTCTCGCGAACCCTAATCTCAGCTTTGTGAAAGTGGATATCTGTGATCCGGCTGTAAGCGACGTTATAGCCGGTTGCGACCTGGTCGTGAACTTCGCTGCCGAGAGCCACGTGGATCGAAGCATTGAAGACGCTCGCCATTTCGTCCGCACAAACGTGGAAGGAACGTGGCGACTGTTAGAGGCCTGCCGAGAAACAGGAGTTCGTCGCTTCCTTCAGGTCAGCACCGATGAAGTCTATGGTTCGCTCGGAGCTGATGGCACATTCCGAGAAGATTCGCCCGTTGCACCGAGCAGTCCTTATTCGGCGACGAAGGCAGCCGCAGATCTGATGGTGATGGCATACGTCACTACTCACAAGTTCCCCGCCATAGTGACGCGATGTTCGAACAATTACGGCCCATACCAGTTTCCGGAGAAGTTCATTCCCCTGATGATCATGCAAGCGATCAAGGGGGAGTTCTTACCAATCTATGGTGACGGCACGAACATCCGAGACTGGATCCACGTGCATGACCACTGTCGCGCACTCGACCTGATTCTGCATGAAGGGTCCGACGGCGAGGTCTACAACATCGGTGGCAATTGCGAGATGAGGAACATCGACGTGGCGACTCGGATTCTCGAACTCCTTGGTCGCCCTAAGACGCTGATCAGGATGGTAGCGGATCGGCCTGGCCATGATCACAGGTATGCAGTCGACTGCTCGAAGCTGCAGACAACGCTCGGATGGAATCCGGTCTGGGACTTCGATCGCGGACTGCACGAAACGATACAGTGGTATCGGGACAACAGCCCATGGCTCGATCAGGTTCAAACCGGCGCATATCTCGAGTATTTCGATCGACAATACCTCAAGCGAAATAGCCCTAGCGACAAATCCACTTTGTCATCCCCTCGCCGCCTTCACATGATGGCCTGATCTGGCCGCTATAACGCCAGAACGCATACCAACGAACATCCCCCGGTTGAATGGAGGAAGGTTGAAACGCATTTCGGTCATCGCTCCCCTCTACAACGAGAAGGACGGAATCCCTATGCTGGCCAGGACACTTTCTGAATTGGCCACCCGTCTTGCTCCTGCTTATGAACTCGAGTGTGTGCTGGTGGACGACGGAAGCCAGGACGGAACTTTCGAGGAAGTCGGAAAGTACTTTGGCTGGTGCCCTCTTGTGGTTCAAGAGAAGCACGCGCAGAACAAGGGGCTAGGTGCGGCCGTGCGTACAGGGTTCGGCAAAGCTAGTGGCGATTACCTGGCCACCATCGACTCCGACTGCACTTTCGATCCCTTGCAGATTCCTCGAATGCTCGATGTGCTGAGGCGAGAGAGGGTGGATGTAGTCACCGCCTCTCCCTACCATCCCAAGGGCGGCGTTGAGAACGTTGCTGGGTGGCGACTGCTTCTCAGTCGCGGTGCCTCTTTCCTGTATCGAAGGCTCTGCTCCTGCAAGCTGTACTCCTACACAAGTCTGCTGCGGGTGTATCGCAAAGAAGTGATCGAAAACGTTCCGTTTGAGGCAGACGGGTTCGCTGCGACAACCGAGGTGCTCTTGCGAGCTGCGAACCGAGGTTACAGGGTCGCCGAGGTTCCCATGGTCCTTCGCACCAGAGCGATCGGAGTCTCGAAGATGAAGGTCCTTTATACGATCAGAACTCACATCGGCCTCATGATGCGAGTGCTGTGGTGGCGCATATCGGATGAACACAAGTCAGGTTCTGTGACAAGAACCAGCAAGGCAGTAAGACACCTCTAGTCGGAAGTACCTCACACCTCTGCTTCAAGATCGCGCCCCTCATTTCGCCAATTTCGGTGACAACACAAGGAGTGGAATCGGTGGAAAACTATCGTGACGTATATGCGAACAAAACGGTGCTCGTTACCGGCGGTGCCGGTGCAATCGGTTCCAATCTTTGCCGCGAACTGGCGCAATTGGGCGCTCGTGTCCTGATCCTGGACGACCTCTCCTCGGGACAACGATGGAACGTGCCTTCCTGCCCGGGTGTGCTCTTCTCGGAAGGCGACATCCTGGACGAAGTGAAACTTAAGCGCGTCTTCTTCGAACGACCGCAAATCGTATTTCATCTCGCCGCCTTCTTCGCCAACCAGAACTCGCTGGATCACCCCGAACGAGATCTGATGGTGAACGGCATGGGGACACTCCGGCTGCTGGAGTATTCGCTGTTGGGAGGCATCGAACGGTTCGTATTCGCGTCCTCCGGATGCACGGTATACGGCGGCGAAGCTCCGCTACCGTTGAAAGAAGATTACATCTCGATGAATCTCACTACTCCCTACCAGGTCACCAAAATGCTCGGGGAGCTTTACTGTAACTTCTTTCTCAATCACTACGGCCTGAAGGTAGTGAAGACCCGCTTCTTCAACAACTACGGACCGGGTGAGATCCCAGGTCAGTATCGCAACGTCGTTCCCAATTTCATCTACTACGCCATGCGGGGCCTGCCGTTGCCAATCACCGGCAATGGAGATGAAACTCGCGACTTCACCTACGTCAGCGACATTGTCGATGGGCTATTGCGCGTGGGCGTAATGGATGCGGCGGTCGGCAAAGAGTTCAATCTGGCGACGGGCAGAGAAACCCGGATCGGCGACCTGGCACAGATGATTAACCGGCTGGTTGGCAACGGAGCGGGAGTGCAGTCCGCAAGCCGCCGCAAGTGGGACAACAAGAGTCGCCGGCTCGCATCGATTGACCGCGCACGAGAGATTCTGGGCTACAACCCAACCACTCCCGTGGAAGTCGGCCTGCGCCACACAATTGCTTGGTTCGTTGAGAACTGGGCCAAAATCGACGGCAGCGCGAGTTTCGGACCGGGCGTCTCTTCCGCTGTGAGGGAGATGGTCGTCAACCAAGATGAGAAAGGCACTTCCGAGCGCAGCGCTATGGCTGCCGATTAGTTCCTTCGCGCGTACTCCCTGCCCTCGACTCAGCACCGAAGAACGACCATGGCCACGGACTCCACGCCAGAACTTCTGTTAGCAACTTCGCCGAAGCCCTCAGCTAAAGCGGCCGGTACGCTCGCGCGCTTGTTGCGTAAGTGGTGGGTAGCTTTCGCAACCTCGTCAGTTTGCGTTGTGAGCGGCCATCTCATGATCAAAGCAGGGCTGAACGCCTTACCTGCTGCGACCGCGGGTGCAAGTATCGTGGCGAAAGCCGCTCACCTTCTCTTGCAGCCTCAAATCTTTGGCGGATTAGTGATCTACCTTTTCGGGACAGTTTGCTGGATGCGTGCCGTTTCGCAAAAGGAGATCAGCTTTCTATATCCGTTGTCGAGCCTCAACTACGTGCTCGTTACCGGCGCGACGGTGCTCTTGTTCCAGGAAGTGTTGTCCGCCCGTCGTACCGCTGGGGTCCTCGTCATTGTTGTTGGAATGCTGCTGATGAACCGTCAGCGTGATGGCAACAACGCATGAATCCGAAAGTGATGATCTGGCTTAGCGTTCTGCTTAGCGCCTTCGCCCAGATCTTTCTGAAGCACGGTCTCACGAAGATACAAGCAGCCCGCAGCGGCGAATCCAGTCTTTCCGTCCTCCTCATCGGGGTCGTGCGACAGCCCTACATCTGGCTCTGGGGATTTTCGTTTGTGGTGGCCCTCATGTTGTGGCTCGCCGGCCTGCGCGAACTCGATTTGTCGTACGCATACCCGTTGGTCAGCATTGGTTATGTTGTGGTCACCATTATGTCAGCAATCGTTTTTCGCGAAAAGGTTGATGGAAACCGATGGTTGGCAGTGGCTGTGATCAGCCTGGGGGTCGTCCTCATTGCTGGGAGCTGAGAACATGCATGGCGCGGCTTTAGAAGGGCGACACGTGGGGGTCTTAGGAGGTGGGATTACCGGACTCACCTCCGCGTTCTACCTGCTTCGCCAAGGTGCGCGCGTTACCGTGTTGGAAAGCCTTCCGCAAGTCGGAGGTCTAGCTACCCACTTCAACTTCGGCAAGTTCTCGTGGGACAAGTTTTATCACTGCATATTGACGTCAGACCGGGCGCTGTTGCAGCTCATCGACGATCTCTCACTGAGCTCTGAACTGCACTGGACCGAAACCAAAACGGGCTTCTTTGTAAAAGACAAGCTCTATTCCATGAGCAGTGGACTCGACTTCCTGCTCTTTCCTCCTCTCAGCCTCTGGCAAAAAGCCCGGCTTGCGTTTGGTGTGTTGTATGCGGCGCGAATTCGAGAGGGTCGCCCGTTAGAGAACCTCCTCGCTTCGGATTGGCTCGTTCAAGTATTCGGAGCCCAAAATTACCGCAAGCTCTGGGGACCTCTTCTGAAATGCAAGTTAGGAGCATGCCGGGAAGAAACTTCCGCCGCGTTCATCTGGACTTACATTTCGCGCTACTACTCGACCCGGGACAAAACGCCAAGTCAGAAGGAGCGCCTCGGATACGTCACCGGTGGATACCGCACGGTCTTTAACCGTCTGCTGGAAGAAATCTCCAGGATGGGGGGCACCATTCTGACTGCAACTCCTGTCACGCGTGTCTTCGCCGAACCTGACGGAGTTGGGGTGACAACCGAACGCGACACCTTTCACTTCGATCACGTGATTGCAACTATCCCGAGTCGGCCACTAGCCAAAATTGCTCCTCAGCTTGACCCTGAATACAGTCGCAAGTTGACTTCGGTGAAATACTTGGGCGTTGTGTGTTTTGCACTTCTGCTGAAGAAACGACTAAGCCCCTACTACGTGTTGAACCTCACGGATGAGGACCTGCCGTTTACCGGAGTTATCGAGATGACGAACCTCATCTCGCGAGAGGAGACCGCAGGAACTTACCTGGTTTACGTGCCGAAGTACACGGTACCGGGCGATCCTCTTTTTGAAGCTCCGGAACCTGAACTGTGGGATCTTTTCAGAGCAGGGCTCAAGCGTGTCTTTCCCGACCTCAATGATTCGGACATCGAAAGCAAATTCCTGTTTCGTGAACGCCTGGTGCAACCGGTCCCTGTTATCCGGTATTCCGAGATCGTTCCGGAGATGCGTACCAGCATCAACGGCCTCTTGCTCGCCAACACCACACAGATCATCAATTCCAACCTCAATAACAACGCCATGGTGAAAATCGCCCATCAGGCGGTCCAATGCGTGCTGGATGACTGCATCGGCATGGCATTGCCGGTTTCGTTTTTACAACTGGAGCACGACCGGCGCGAATTCCCAGCACAGAAGGTGGCGGGACGTGACTTCGCATAGAACTATATTTCTTCTAGCCTTTCTATTCCTATTTGCATTCGTCACAGGAGTGACAACCCAAGCGAATGCGAGTTGTTCGGCTCCGGCCAACAAAATCGAGGCCGAGAACTGCCTTCCCGGAAATCCGGATACTGAATGGGACATCGATGGGGACGGAGACCTCTCCATACAGGGCTTTGCCACTGATATCAGTTTTAATGTTGGCACCACTGCTAATTTCAAAATCAAGACCAACGCCACGGCGTACAGGATCGACATTTACCGCATCGGTTACTACTCGGGGATGGGGGCTCGCAAAGTTGCGACGATCCAGCCTTCCGCGAACTTGCCCCAGTCACAGCCCGCATGCGTTTCGGATACGACAGCAGGGCTCGAAGGCTCTGGTTTGAGCGACTGCGGGAACTGGGCTGTTTCTGCTTCATGGCAGATTCCGGCAAATGCAGTTTCCGGCGTTTATATTGCGCTGCTAACTCGCAGTGACACTGGTGGACAAAGTCATATCATCTTTATCGTCCGCGACGACTCGAGCAATTCTGACCTTCTGTTTCAGACCTCCGACACAACGTGGCAGGCATACAACTATTACGGGCTCGGCAGTCTGTACGGTTCGAACAGCGGCCAATTCGATTCGACGAGCCGCGCATACAAGGTGAGCTATAACCGGCCATTTCTCACCAGAGGGCGCACTCCTTTTAATTGGTTCTTCGAATCCGAATACCCGATGATCCGCTGGCTGGAGGCGAACGGGTATGACGTAACCTACTTCTCCGGAGTAGATACCGATCGCTATGGCGCCCTGATCCGTCAGCACAGGGTCTTCCTGTCCGTCGGTCACGATGAATATTGGTCGGGAAACCAGAGAGGAAATGTTGAGGCGGCGCGTTCTGCCGGAGTAAACCTCGCTTTCTTCAGCGGGAACGAAGTTTTCTGGAAAACGCGATGGGAGAACAGTCGAGATGGCTCGAACACGCCATTTCGCACGCTGGTTTGTTACAAGGAGACCCACGCTAACGCGAAGATCGATCCTTCGGGAATATGGACAGGAACGTGGCGCGATTCGCGCTTCAGTCCACCGGCTGACGGCGGCCGGCCCGAAAACGGGCTGACCGGGACCCTGTTCATGGTCAATGGCACCTCATTCCACTCGATCAAAGTTCCGGCGGCCTACGGAAACATGCGTTTTTGGCGGAACACAACCGTTGCCGGACAGTCTGTCGGACAAGTAGCGACATTCCCTGTCGGTACGCTCGGTTTCGAATGGGATATTGCGAACGCCGACAACGGTGCTCGTCCAGCTGGTCTGTTTTATTTGTCGTCGGCGACCTATGACATCTCAGGCCTGTTCCTGCTTGACAACGGCTCGAACTACGGCAATGGCACAGCCACACACAACCTGACGATGTATCGCGACCCCAGCGGAGCGTTGGTGTTTGGATCCGGCACTATCCAGTGGTCGTGGGGCTTGGATTCGGAACACGATGCCACTTTCCTACAGCCTTTCCCGGCAGACATTCGCATGCAGCAGGCTACCGTCAACCTTTTCGCCGACATGGGTGTGCAGCCGGCAACTTTACAAGGCGGATTGGTTCGCGCAAATGCATCAACAGATTCAACTCCACCGAACTCGACGGTTACATCTCCCGCTGCAGGCAGCGAAGTGAACGCTGGAGAAACAGTAACCATCTCCGGCACCGCGTCCGATCCGGGAGGCGTTGTCGGTGGCATCGAAGTGTCTGTTGATGGAGGCACAACCTGGCGTCCTGCTACTGGTCGCGAAAGCTGGACCTACGACTGGATTCCGCCCGCATCGGGCACGATTAACATTAAGACCCGCGCAGTCGACGACAGCGGCAATCTGGAGGTTCCAGGAGCGGGCATCACGGTTTCGGTAGCGCCAAGACAGTGTCCTTGCAGCGTCTGGAGCACGGCTACTCCGGCAGTCGTGGACAGCGGCGACGGCAGTCCAATTGAGGTTGGCGTCAGGTTCCGTTCCGAGGTTAGCGGCGTCATCACCGGTCTTCGCTTCTACAAGAGCTCCCGGAACACAGGCACGCACGTGGCGCATCTCTGGACGAACGGCGGATCACTGCTAGCCACGGCTACGTTTAGCAATGAAACGGCTTCAGGCTGGCAGGAGGTATCCTTCCCGTTTGCCGTACCGATTAAGGCCAATACCACTTATGTCGCGTCCTACTTCGCCCCGAATGGGCATTACTCCGTAGACCCTGATTATTTTGCTTCAGCAAGCGTAGACAATCCTCCGCTTCACTTTCTCAGAGACGGCATTGATGGCGCTAATGGCGTTTTCAGGTACAGTCCGGCCGGAGGATTTCCAAATTCCACCTTCAGGGCGAGCAATTATTGGGTCGATGTCGTTTTCACAGCCGGAGGTGCCGCGGGCCCGACAGTCACGTCGATCTCTCCTGCTTCGGGAGCGACCTCAGTGAGTAGCACCACCCAAGTAACCGCAACCTTCGACAAGGCCCTGAATTCTGCGACTGTCACAAGTAGCACTTTCAGGTTATTGGATCCGGATAACACGCCGGTGCCGGCAACCGTCACGTACGATGCCGCTTCGTTCACTGCCACGCTGTCACCGAGCTCAGCTCTTGCACCGGTCACGACCTACACCGCGGTGATCAGTGGCGGGGCTAACGGCGTGAAGGACACATCCGGGAATCCGCTGCCCTCAGACGTAGCGTGGTCGTTCACCGCCTGCTGCTCCCTTTGGGATCCGACTACTGTTCCACAAACTATCGATTCCGGTGAGACCAATCCTGTTGAACTCGGAGTCAGGTTTCGATCAGATGTGAACGGTTACGTCGCCGGTGTGCGCTTCTATAAAGCTTCCACCAACACCGGTACGCATGTGGCCCACTTGTGGACCAATAACGGGACTCTTCTTGCGTTCGCGAACTTCGCCAGCGAAACAGCCTCAGGCTGGCAGCAGGTGATGTTCCCTGCCGCAGTGGCTGTCAAAGCCAACACCACGTACGTGGTGTCATACTTCGCTCCGAACGGCCACTACTCCGTAGACTCGGGATACTTCGCGACTGCGGGTGTCGATAGTCCCCCGCTCCACTTGTTGAGAGACGGATTAGATGGAGCCAACGGGATCTTCAAGTACAGCTCGACCCCGGCTTTCCCAACCTCCACTTTCAATTCTTCAAACTACTGGGTCGAGCCCATCTTCGTCGCCGACGACGGAAGTGGTTCCGGTCTAACACTGGTTACAAAGTCGCCTGAAGCGGGCGCCACTGGAGTTGGCACTGCGTCAACGGTGCGCGCAACCTTCAACAAGGCACTCGATGTTGCGACAGTAACCAACAGTACCTTCCGCCTGCTGGATGATGCGAACAACCTGGTCGAGGCAGCGGTGACCTACAACGCGAGTACCTCTAGCGCTACGCTGACCCCGGCGTCTGCCCTAAGTCCGGCGTCGAGCTATACCGCTGTGATCACTGGGGGGGTCTCGGGAATTAAGGACACCTCAGGTCAGAGTTTGCCGTTGAGCATTTCGTGGTCGTTCAACACATGCTGTTCGGGTTGGACGACAAGCAGTACTCCGACCGACATCGATGCGGGGGATGCAAATCCAGGCGAGTATGGAGTACGGTTCCGTTCTGACGTCGACGGCTTTATTACCAGTCTTCGCTTTTACAAGAGCCCGGCCAACACTGGAACGCACGTCGGACACATCTGGACGAATAGTGGAACGCTAATGGCTTCCGCGGTATTCACAAGTGAATCGGGCTCGGGTTGGCAACAGGTTACCTTCCCGTCTCCCGTTGCCATAAGTGCCAACACCACCTATGTGGCGTCCTACTATACGCCCACCGGGCACTACTCGGCTGATGACTTCTACTTCGCATCGGGTGGCCTGGACAATCCGCCACTTCACTTCCTCGGTGACGGTGTTGATGGTGCCAACGGGGTATTCTCTTACGGCAGCAGCAGTACGTTCCCCTCTTCGACGTTCAAGTCACGAAATTACTGGGTCGATGTCGTATTCGTGACCGACGCGGGGACTGTCTCCGGCCCGGTAGTGACGCTCACTTCGCCGGCTTCGGCAGCCACCGGTGTCAGCACTGGGTCGAAGATCACCGCTACCTTCAACAAGGCCCTCGATCCGACGACGGTCACCACGAGTACGTTCCGCCTGTTCAATCCTTCGAACACCGCCGTGCTCGCCTCAGTGACGTATGACGCCAACACCCTGACCGCCACACTGACACCTACGAATGCGTTGAACTTCTCCACCACTTATCGGGCTTCAATCAGCGGGGGACTGAACGGAGTAAAGGACGTTTCAGGTAACCCGCTAGCTTCGAATGTTTCATGGTCATTTACGACTGCGGCCGCTTGTCCGTGCAGTATCTGGAGCCCGACCACAGTACCCCCAACCATTGACAGCGCCGACGCAACTGCTGGCGAGTACGGTGTTCGTTTTAGATCTGATGTCGATGGCGTAATCACGGGCATCAAGTTCTACAAGTCTGCGGCTAACACAGGACCGCACATAGCCAACCTGTGGAGCAATACGGGCAATCTACTGGCGACTGCCACATTCGTAAACGAGTCGGCATCCGGCTGGCAGGAAGCACAGTTCGACACGCCTGTCGCCATCACGGCCAATACGACATACGTTGCCTCGTACTACAGTGCGTCCGGACACTATTCTCTTGCCACAAACGTTTTCCAGAATAGAAGTGTCAACAACGCACCGCTCCATGCCATACAGGACGGAAGCGACGGCGCGAATGGTGTTTATCTATACAGCAGTACCAGTGGCTTCCCCACTTCCACGTTCCAGGCGAGCAACTACTGGGTGGATGTTGTGTTCAACCTGCCCGGCGCGGTTACGTTGGCGTCTGTTGAGGTCGATCCGACTACCGTCGTAGGTGGGACAAATGCGACGGGAACTGTCACCCTCACTGCACAAGCCCCGTCTGGCGGCGCGACAATCGCCTTGTCCAGCAGCGACAGTTCCGCGCAGGTTCTTGCGTCCGTAACTGTTCCCGCTGGTGCGACCATTGCGACCTTCACAGTCACGACAACCGGTGTCTCCAGTTCCACTCCTGTAACCATCACGGCGACTTACGGGACCGCGCGGACAGCGCCCTTAACTGTAACTCCACCAGCCCTGAGCCTAGCGTCTATAACAGTGAACCCGATTAGTGTGGTGGGGGGCAACAGTTCGACTGGCACCGTTACCCTCAGCGGACCCGCCCCAACCGGCGGCGCAACCGTGACGTTGGCCAGTAACAACACTGCGGCACAGGTACCCGCGAGTGTAGTGGTTCCCGCTGCTGCCACTTCGGCGACATTCACCGTTACCACCAGTGCTGTGTCCAGTTCCACCCCTGCGACGATCACGGCCGCATTCGGGGCGGCGCAGTCGGCCACCTTGACGGTGACTCCACCCGCGCTAACCCTGTCCTCTGTGACACTGAATCCTACGACTGTGGTGGGTGGCAATAGTTCGACTGGCACCGTCACCCTCAGCGGACCTGCCCCAACGGGCGGAATAACCGTGACGCTGTCCAGCAACAACACTGCGGCGCAGGTGCCCGCAAGCGTAGTGGTTCCCGCAGCCGCCACGTCGGCGACATTCACCGTCACCACCAGTGTCGTGTCCAGCTCCACCCCTGTGACGATCACGGCCACATTCGGCGGATCTAGGACAGCAGCACTGACCGTGAATCCCGTACCGACCGCACCCTTGCAGTCGCTCACAGTAAGCCCCACCGCAGTTACTGGTGGTAATACCTCCACCGGGACCGTTCAGTTAACCACAGCTGCACCCGCGGGGGGTGCAGCTGTGGTGCTAACGAGCAGCAATACTGCGCTTGCCACCGTCCCTGCCACCGTCATCATAGCCGCAGGCACCACCTCTGCGACTTTCCCGATATCGACCACTCCGGTGGCCTCGGATGTGGCAGTGGTCATCACTGCCGCGAGCGGTACGACCAGGACAGCAAACCTGACTGTAAGGGCACCGACTTTGTCCTCGGTGACAAGATCCAGCAGCAGCGTCGTCGGCGGAAACAGTTTAACCGGCACCGTTACCTTGAACGGCGCCGCGCCGGCGGGAGGCATCTCGGTTACTCTTCAGAGCGGCAATACATCCGCCGCACAGGTGCCGGGCGCTGTGTCCGTTGCAGCCGGCGCAACAACAGCCACATTTTCCATTTCGACAAATGGCGTAGCGGTCTCTACTTCGGTGACCATCACGGGTGTGCTGACCACCACCAGGAGTACAAGTTTCAGCGTGACTCCTGCGTCTTTGACAAGTTCTTCCCTGGTTCTGAATCCAACAACAGTGACGGGCGGATCATCTTCGATCGGCACCATCACCCTTAACGGGGCTGCGCCGCCATCCGGCGCTGTAATCGCGCTCGCTAGTAGCAACACCGCAGTCGCGCAGGTCCCAACGACCGTGACGATTCCTTTCAACACTAGAAGCGTTTCCTTCACTATCACGACCAGCCCAGTCCGCAACACTTCGTCCAGGATCTCGGCCACTTACCGCAACACTACCCGTTCTGTCAGACTCACGGTCCAGTGACTTCGAACTGACACGACACTGTTCACGACATCTAGGAGACGAACCGTGCAACCGCCACAGCCAAGCAACGGTACCAGCGCTGCTGCCTCTTCTCCCGCCCCTGTGTTGGTCGATAACCGCATCGCTCTTGGTGAAGACGCCTTTCACAGTATGATCGCCGTCGAACGAAAGCGAACAGAGCGGTCTCGCAGGCCGATTCTGCTGACTCTGATCGACACCGGTAATTGTCTTTCCACGCAGAAGAATGGCAAGTTGCTTCAAAAGATACTTACGGTACTCTCGGCCGGTACCCGCGAAACTGACATTAGGGGCTGGTACAAGGATAATTGCGTAATAGGCGTGATGTTCACGGAGATTCCGACAGAACTCAAGCAGTCGATCGTCAGCACGATGTTGACACGAGTGAGCAGCACGTTGCGCGACAACTTAAGCGCTGAACAATTCAGCAATATCAACATATCGTGTCATCTGTTCCCGGATGAATGGGATCACGAACTATCCCGCCGTCCCAGCAACCCTACCCTCTATCCCGACCTCTCGAGGCGGGAGCAAGGAAATAAGCTTTCGGCGGCGGCAAAAAGGGGAATGGATATTGCCGGAAGTTTGCTGGCGCTGATGCTCCTTTCGCCGCTTTTCCTGTTCATCAGCGTAGCCATAAAGTTCACCTCTAACGGTCCTGTGTTCTTCCGTCAGGAACGTGTCGGACGGTACGGGCGTCCGTTCGTCTTCCTCAAGTTCAGGTCGATGCACGCCGACAATGACTCGACGGTTCACAAGGAGTGGTTTGCGCGTTATGTCGTCGGTCAGGAAAAGCAACGCCCATCAAAGCGTACAGGCGTGTACAAGATGACCGACGATCCGCGAATTACGCCATTCGGTCGTTTTCTGCGGCGTTCAAGCCTGGATGAGCTGCCACAGTTCATCAATGTCTTGAAGGGAGAAATGTCCCTGGTTGGCCCAAGACCACCAATCCCATACGAAGTGGACGCCTACCAAATCTGGCATCGAAGCCGCATTTTGGAGGCAAAGCCGGGAATCACCGGGCTATGGCAAGTAACGGCACGTAGCCGCGTCACATTCGATGAGATGGTCCGGCTGGACCTCCGGTACGCACGCAGTTGGTCGCTGTGGCTCGACGTAAAAATTCTGCTGCAGACGCCACGTGCTGTTCTGTTGGGAGATGGGGCGTACTGACCGGCTGTTTGCGCCTACGTGGGGCGGATTCCTGGGTCTGAGAGGTTCATCCTTGCGCGGAAACACAGACGTATCCGTCATCATCATCAATTACAACTCTGCGGCGTTCACACGCGAATGCCTGCGGACAATTTTCGAGAACACGAGACACTCGAAAGTTGAAGTCATCGTCGTCGATAACGCCTCAAATGACGGATGTGGCGAGTTCATCTCTGTCGAGTTTCCTGAAGTCATTTTCGTCCAGAGCAACCGTAACCTGGGCTTTGCTGGTGCGAACAACCTCGGGTCGACGATGGCCCGCGGAAAATATCTCCTCTTCTTGAATCCCGACACGGAGATTCGGGGCGAGGCCATCGATGCGTTGTGCGCTTTCATGGATTCGATGGTCGATGCCGGACTGGCCGGCGCCCACCTGCTGAACTCCGACGGCTCCACACAAACCACGTGCATCACAGCGTTTCCGTCCATTGCCAACCAGGTATTCGGTTTTGAGTACTTGCGGAAGAGAACGCCGCGTTCGCGTCTGTGGGGAATGAAGGCGCTCTTCGATAATCCAGGCAAACCGGTAACCGTTGATGCTATTTCAGGCGCATGCATGCTGGCGAGGAGAGAGGCTTTTGAACAGGTGATGGGGTTCACTACTGATTACTTCATGTACGGCGAGGACCTTGATCTCTGCCTGAAGATCACAAAAGCGGGTTGGAAAGTCTATTACGTCCCAGAGGCTGCAGTCGTCCACCACGGCGGTCAGAGCAGCGTGACCCGGGCTGAGGACAACTACGCCGACGTGATGATACGCCACTCAATGTACCGCTTCATGCAACTGCACCGGGGACGCTTAACTGCAGTCATGTTCAAGATTGCCACGGGTGTATTCGCAGTGGGCCGTATGGTCGTCCTCTTTGGATTCGTCCCCGCTGCCGTTATCCCGTCGTGCAGGCGCTTCGTTCTTCGTGGATGGAGAAAGTGGACAACAGTTTTCGGCTGGTGTCTTGGCCTTCACAATTGGGTCGAGCAACAACACACGAAGACCTTTGTCCACGATCTTACTGCTCCTGGAACACAGTAAGAATTCGCACAGGTGGACTATTGGGACATAGCTCGAGTGTTTACGCGCTTTTTTCGAAGGCGCAGGTTGCGAAATTTCCGCGCCCTGTTCCCCCCCTCTCAGCATTGGCGAGTGCTCGACGTAGGTGGCACACCGGCAATTTGGGAACTCATCGACTATCCAGCCGAAATCACGCTCGTGAACATTACAGACGGAAACTTCCAAAGACTAGAACAGAGTTCCCGTCGTACATTCATACCGGTCGTGGGAGATGGCCGGCACCTGAGTTTTCCCGACAAGTCCTTCGATCTAGCGTTTGCAAATTCCGTGATTGAGCACGTCGGCGGACAAACCGATGCGGCAGCATTTGCGAGGGAGATGCAGCGCGTCGGAAAGACCCTATACTGCCAGACACCAAACAAGTGGTTCTTTGTTGAGCCGCATCTTGGAACTGTCTTTCTGCATTGGTTCCCCGCCCTTCTCAGGAACTACTACGTGGTCCGATTCTGCACGATGTGGGGACTGATGAACAAACCCAACAGACGCGAAGCTAGTGACGTTGTATCCGAGATAAGGTTGCTGACCAAATCGGAACTTCGCAGCCTGTTCCCACAAGCAGAGATTCGCACGGAGCGATTCCTCTTTGTGTTTCCGAAGTCGTATATAGCACTGCAACGCGGTTGAAGATGAACATTGCCGCTCATGCTGGTCCCGGGTTCGTCAACGCAGCCGGCCTGTCCTTCACGTTGGCAATGGTGCTGCTGTTACTTGTCCTTCCACGAAAGTATGTGTTGGTGCCGATCATCGTGTTGGTCTGTTTTATGACGATGGGTGAGCATTTGATCATTGCGGGCCTTAACTTCACGATGATCCGCGTTCTGCTCATATTCGGGTGGTTGCGCCTGATCTTAAGGGGCGAGTATCGCCGCCTCCGATGGACTACCGTCGACAAACTCATCATCGCCTGGGTGTGCCTGAGAACAGTGAATTACGTTCTTGTGTGGGGGTCGTCCGCTGCCCTCGTCAACAGGCTGGGCTACGCTTACGACATTCTGGGCTCGTACTTCCTTTTTAGGTTTCTGGTGCGGAACCATCAAGACGTATATCGCGCTATTCGCTACTTGGCCGTGTTCATTGCTCCGCTCGCTGCGTTTATGATCGCCGAGAAACTCACGGGCCGTAACTCATTCGCGATCTTCGGAGCCACTCCAATCACTGAAATGCGTGAAGGCGTTGTTCGTTGCCAAGGTCCATTTGGTGTTTCGATTCTTGCCGGCACCTTCGCTGCTACTACAATGCCGCTGTTCGTTGGGGCTTGGTCCTATCGTCGATCGGCTTTCCTCTTCACCATCGCAATCAGCGCCACGCTCGTCATCACTATTACTTCCGGGTCGAGCGGGCCAGTCCTTGCTTATGCAGCCGCAGTGCTCGGCTTGTTATTTTGGCGCTTTCGCCGAAACATGAGGATGGTTCGTTGGGGAGTTGTTTTCATTCTGGTTGCGTTGCAGATCGCGATGAGCCAGCCAGTATGGTTCGTCATGGCACGGTTGACGGTGTTCTCCGGCTCAACCGGATGGTATCGCGGATTTCTTATCGATATGACGGTCCGCCACTTCACCGACTGGTTTTTTATTGGCAGCAATGCCAACGCTCAGTGGCACGGCTTTCTTGCCGACGTAACCAACCAATACATTTTGGAAGCTCTGGATGGTGGTCTCGTTGTTGCGATCCTGTTCGTCGCAATCCTAGCGTTCTCCTTTCGTGAAGTTGGAAGAGTGGTGCTGTCACAGCGTTTCACCCCGGGTGTCAGACGGCTTGCATGGGCGATGGGTGCGGCTCTGTTCGCACACTCTGTCAGTTTCTTCTCGGTTAGTTACTTTGATCAGAACGTGATCGTGTACTACCTCCTGCTGGCCGGGATCACCGTATTGAGGGTTGAACCGCATACGGCGCCGGAACGTCGCCACACTCACTCCCCATCCCGCTTCCCCTCCGAATTCCCGATGGCTGAACTGACCCGGTGATTTCTCGTCCAGGAAACAACCACGTGCAGCACTCACCTTACGTCATTATCTCGCCCATGAAGAATGAGGAGCGGTATGTTGCGCAGACTCTGGATTCGGTAGTCGGGCAGACCGCACCTCCCCTGGAATGGGTCATAGTGAACGATGGTTCGACGGACCGGTCCCCCGACATCGTTTCACAATACGCCCGACAGTATCCCTGGATACGTCTAGTACACTCCAACGCGAGCAAACGGAGCAGAGGCGGACACGTTGTCGATCTCTTTTACAAAGGTTTTGAGCACATCAAGGCCAAGCACTTCGATTTCATCGTGAAGTTAGATTGCGACTTGTCTTTCGCTGGCGATTTCTTCGCGGTAGCTCTGCAACATCTCGATGACAACCCACGGTTGGGAGTAACCAGCGGGATCAGTCACATCATGATAGACGGGCAACTTGTAGCAGAAGGCGCGGCGCCGGGGCATACACTCGGTGCCAGCAAGATCTACCGTTACTCTTGCTTTCAGGACATTGGTGGGCTGGTGCGTAGCATGGGTTGGGACGGCATCGACGAGATTAAGGCCCGAATGCTCGGTTGGGAAGCGCGGCCTATTCGAGAACTCGTAGTACTCCACCACCGACCAGAGGGCAAACAACTCGGCACTTTCGCCTCCGGACTTGAACGCGGCCGGGGATCCTACTTCATGGGCTACCACCCCATGTTTCTGATGGCGCGCGTATGTCGGCAAATCCTGCGACCTCGACATTTTGTGGATGGGATAGCGATGTTTGCAGGTTACACCTCCGCTTTGTTGAAACGAGAAGAACGCATTCCGGACAGTTCGTTCATCAACTTTCTCCGCAAACACCAGCTTCGTAAGTTACTAATGCTCAAGAGTGAGGTCTAGAGATGTGCGGTATCGCCGGTAAGTACTACTTCGGTCGCGACGGGGCCGTCGCGCCTGCCGTGATCGAAGCCATGACCGACATCGTCTCCTATCGCGGTCCGGACGACTCCGGCTTCTATATTCGTAAGAACATCGGTCTCGGATTCCGTCGGTTGAGCATTCTCGACCTCTCCTCGGCCGGTCACCAGCCAATGTGTAATGAGGACGGAACGATCTGGGTCGTTTTCAACGGAGAGATCTACAATTACAAAACCCTGCGGGCTCACCTTGAAAGCAAAGGTCACGTTTTCAAGTCCAACACCGATACCGAGGTCATCGTCCACGCATACGAAGAAGACCCCATCGACTTTGTCAGAAAGTTCTCTGGAATGTTTGCCTTCGCGATTTGGGATGAACCTCGCCAACGTCTGGTGCTGGCGCGTGACCAATTCGGGATCAAGCCTCTCTATTACTTCGAGAAAGGAAAGTTCCTCAGCTTTGCATCTGAGATCAAGTCAATTCTGCAAGATCACGACGTACCGCGGAATGTTGACGATCAGGCGCTGAGTAATTTTCTTTCGTTACATTATGTGCCGGCACCACGCACGATGTTCGCGGATATTCGAAAACTTATGCCCGGCCACATGCTTGTGGCCGAGCGTGGAACGTACAGGATCCAGAAATTCTGGGAACTGACGAAGAGTGAGCCTGTGCAGATGTCCGAGGCGGCACTCGCCGACTTCGTATATTCCGAACTGAAGGACTCTGTTCGACAACGACTTCAAAGTGATGTGCGCGTTGGAACGCTCCTCAGTGGCGGAGTGGATTCTTCGTCAATGCTAGGGCTCATGACCGAGTTGACCGGTCAGCCCGTACCGGCCTTCAGCGTTGGATACAGCGAAGACGGAGACGACGGCTTCTCAGAATTCACGTACTCACGCCTGGCAGCTTCTCGCTTTAGAGCCGACTACCACGAGATAGTGGTGACCTCGGAAATGTTCCTGGATTTTTTACCGAAGGCCATTTGGCATCAGGATGAGCCCATCGGCGAGCCCGCCGCCATACCGCTCTACTACACCTGCAGAATGGCAAAGGAGTGCGGTGTAACAGTCCTCCTTAGCGGAGAGGGTGCGGATGAATTATTCGCTGGTTACAACAGGTATTTGGGCGAGTCAGTCTCGGAGTATTACGGCCGGCTTCCGGGCATATGCCACGTGGTCGCTGAGCAGCTCTTGCGCTTGGTGCCCCGGCTTCCTCGACTGATGAAAGGGCACCACTCGATGTCGCAACGAAACTGGTGGGACCGCTATCAGTCATGGCACACCGTTTTCTCACGGGACATGAAGGCCGAATTGCTGGACAGGCGCTACTATGCAGCGGCCGACTCTTATGCGGACGCTTACGACGGATATCGTTCTTACCTGGCATCTCTGGACAATCTCGACAAACTGATGTGGCTGGATCTGAAAGTATGGCTACCCGATGACCTCCTCGTGAAAAAGGACAAAATGGGCATGGCCGCTTCAGTTGAGGCGCGAGTTCCTTTTCTCGACCACCGGTTTGCCGAGTTGATGTTCAACATACCCGCGAATATGAAGGTGAGGCATCTGACCGGCAAGTACATTTTCAAAAAGAGCATGGAAAGACTGCTACCTAAGGAGATCATTTACAGAAAGAAAGCGGGCTTCCCGACGCCGATCTCCAAGTGGATGGCCAGCGCATTTTCCAAACAGGTCGCGGATATTCTCCTCGATTCAGGAACGCGAGATCATGGATACTTCGACCGCAGGGTTGTAAAGCGACTGCTGGACGAACATGCAAGCGGTCGCATCAATCACGAGCGACTGCTATTTCCGCTGCTGAATTTTGATTTGTGGTATCGCCTCTTTTTCTCCGAAACAAAGACCGCCCAGCCCGAAAGCACCCCTGCCCGAATGTTGGTGTAACACAATCCTGATCTGCGGGAGAAGCCGGATGCGAGTGTGCATGATCACTCATTCTCTGTACGAATCTGACGGGCGCGTTATGCGTTATGCCGAGGCGCTTGCAGCACGCGGGGATGAAGTGGACGTGATTGCCCTATGCAAGAACGGGATGTCGCGCGAAGAAACCATCGCGGGCGTACACCTGTTTCGGGTGCACTCGCGAACCTTTAAAGAACAACACAAACTCGCTTTCCTGAAGCAGGTTGCGACCTTTTTTCTGAAAGCCAGCTGGATGGTTACGCGGAGACATTTCCGGAAACCGTATGACCTGCTGCACGTCCACTCCATACCAGAAACGCTTGTGTTTGCGGCATGGCTGCCGAAACTGACGGGCGCACGAGTAATCCTCGACATTCATGACATTCTGCCCGAGCTTTATGCGAGCAAGTTCGGCGCCAGCCAACGCTCGCTCGGGTTCAAGCTGATGCTCTTTCTGGAACGCTGCTCAATCGCGTTTTCCAACCACGTGATCATTGCGAATGACCTTTGGAAGGATCGCTTGGTCTCGCGATCAATGAAGACCGACAAGTGTTCCGTTTTCCTGAATTATCCGGATCGGAGAATCTTTCGGCCACTGACACGCCGGAGTTCTTCAGACAAGTTTGTCATCATGTACCCGGGGACTCTAAACAGGCACCAGGGTCTGGACGTCGCCATACGCGCATTCAACAGGATCAAGGTTGAGGTGCCAAATGCCGAGTTCCATATCTATGGTGAAGGTAGAACGCAGGGATCTCTCGTTCAGCTTGTGGAACAACTGAACCTGACCACGCGTGTAATCTTTAAGCCCATGTTGCCGTTGCGGCAAATCGCCAGCGTAATGGCGAACGCCGACTTGGCAGTAGTCCCGAAGAGGAAAGATACATTTGGGAATGAGGCCTTCAGTACGAAGATACTCGAGTTCATGTCCGTTGGCGTTCCGGTCATCGTCTCCGACACGAAAATAGATCGTTATTACTTCAATGGATCCATCGTCCAGTTCTTCCAGGATGGAGATGAGGACGACCTTGCGAAGAAGATGGTCTTGCTCATCACTGATCACAAACTGCGACAGCAGATTTCTGACAGAGCGTTCGCTTTTGTGCAGGGGTTTGATTGGGAGAGTCACAAAACCACATACCTGGGCCTGGTGGATCTTCTCGTGACCGGCACCACGCTCAAAAGTACCGAGCCCTTGGCAGAGAAGACGGCATATAAAGGTGCTGCTTAGCTCCCGAACTCCGTCTGCGACGCCTCATTGCTGATGTGTTTGCCTTAGAAGTACTCCTATTAATATCTGATTGGCTTGAATCTCCCTCGCTCTGCTTGTGATAATGCGTCCAATCCTTCGAATTGGACTCAGCATGACAAGAACCAGATTAAGTCTGATAGCGGTTGTGTTCTGCATCGCTGTCCTGGGCACCGAGGCTAATGCAGGCGTAAGGTACGTCAAGCCTGCGGCTTCAGGCGGTGCAAATACTTCCGACTGTCAAAGCAGTGCGTCTCCGTGCGCGACTGTTGGTTACGCATACACCCAAGCAAGTCCCGGAGACACAATCGAAGTAGCAGAAGGCACGTACGCCAATGAGACCATCGCACGGAAGGCGAGCATCAGTTCTAATCCGGTTACCATTCAGCCCGCCGCTGGTGCTGCCCCAAGATTCAGAGACGTCGCTATAAGGGCTTCCTACCTTGTGTGGAAAGGCCCAATGACCATGCGCACACTCGATCTTGGGGATGTCAACCTGACGAACAGAACTCAGTTTGTGACGGTTGACGGGATCACAGTGGACCACGAGCGCTCGGCCACCCCCGACTGGCGCGCCATGAAGGTCTGGGCTACTGATAACGTCACGGTAAAGAACAGCACGATCGGCAACACCCTGTCAGGCACTAATGTCGGACAGGACTCGAACCTGATTCAGTTTAGCGGCGCGACATACTCGACAAACTTCACGATCGACCGGGTCCGGTTTCATCACAACGACACGCTGAAGCCGACCGGCGCACACAATGAGTGCATCTACGCCATCAATATACAGGGCTTCAACGTAAGGAACAGCACCTTCGAATCGTGCACCTATTACGGCATTTTCTTCACAGATTTTCGTAACGGCCAGCCAAGTCTTCGTGATGTGACCATCGAAAATAACGTATTCGCGACCGGCCAGAATGATTCGGGCGCTGCATATCCCTATGCCATCGATATGCACGCCAACGTGACACCGAACAACTTCAGGTTTCGCTATAACACATTCGAGAACTGGGTGGCCTTCAGCTTCGGAGGAGCCGTTTCGAACGGCTTCGAAGTCAAGGGGAACATCTTTGGCTTGGGAGTGGTGAGCGACTCCACCATCGGAACATTCGCCTGCAAGCCAGGCGTCACGTTTTCATACAATGTCATGCCTCAGGCGTGCGGCACAAATTCCACTACTGCAAGCAGCACCGCCATTCGCTCGGGTTGGTTAGCTCCAAGTGCGACGTGGGGAGTTGCGGACGACCTTCATTTAGGGTCCACTTCTCCGGCCATCAATGCTGGCAGCCCTACCGATTGCCCAGCCACCGATCTGGACAGTAACGCTCGCCCAACTGGTACAGGTTGCGACGCCGGAGCATATAAATTCGGTTCTACTCCAGATACCCGTCCTAATCCGCCGACCGACCTGCAGGTGACTGTTTCATGAAAAAGTTCTTCATAGGTTTTTTCCTCTTGTTCGGGATCAGCTTGCAAATGATGGCTGCTCCAAACTCGGCCAATCTTTGGGTGGACACAAATGGTGGCACGTGTGTCAGACAGGCTACCGCTGGTTCTTACGTAGACTCACAGGCCTGCGCCTCGATCGACGCTGCCTGGGATCTTGCCCTTAATGGTGACGTCATTGTCATCAAGGCAGGAACGTATGGAAGCCAGACAATTAGTGGCAACAAGACGAGTCCCGGAGTAACGGTGATCGGAGAACCAGGAACCACAATTGGGGCGCTGGCCACAAATGGAGCTTTCCTGACGCTGGAAGACGTCACGGTGGATGTTGGGTCCGCTCATCGTGTGGGTTGGAGTACCGGCGCGGACAACATCACGCTCAAGAGAGTGAACTTCCACGGTCCGTTCTTTTCAGTCTCCATCGACACCAACAACATCACTTGGGATGGCGGCGAATTCGGCGTTGCCGGCCAGCAAGGCGGCCAGCGGGATTTTTGCGGAGTTGATAACGAGCCAATCACACTCAGTGGTGCAAACAATGTCACGTTCACGAACATCAAGTTTCATCCGCAATCCACGATCTCGAACTCTGCATGTAATCACATGGAGTACATCCGTATCGACTTGGGCGGCTCTAATTTCACTCTAAGAAACTCGAAATTCGATCCGGGGGATGGAAGCAACACCGCTACCATTTTTGTAACTAATCCTTCGGGAGGAGCCACATACACCGGCCTCAAACTAGAGAACAATTTCTTTGGCAGCAATGCTGCCAGTTCTGGCACGTTGCAGGTACATGGAAACATCAGCAGTTGTTCCAACTGGACGTTCGCTTACAACACCTATAAAGCTTATCCTGGTGCATGGACATGCAACATGACCGGCTTGTGGGTAGGAAACCTGGGAGCCTACGCTTCTTCGTCTCCATGCAGCGGCACCCACGTTAAGAATGTTTGGCAGTACAACATTCCCGGTTCGTGCGGAACAGACAAATGGGTCATGGGCACAGCATTCAGCACGAATGCACTCGGCCTAGGTGGAACTGATGGATTTCGCCTGCTATCTGGCTCACCCGCGATCGATGCAGGGGAGGCGGCGGGCTATTGCACCTCTTCTCTCGGGGCAGTCGATATAGATGGACTTCGTCGTCCCGTTGGCTCTGCCTGCGACGCTGGCGCCAGTGAGTTCGGGGCAAGCAGTTCCCTTCCTCCGAACCCACCCACGTCCCCGCAGGTGACTGTTCAATAAGGGCAGTAGTTCTGCAAGAGTTCTAGGGCAGGAGTCGCTCGTTGAATGCGGCTCCTGCCCCTCGGCAACGACCACCCCTTTCCGACTCGCACCCGTCTACATAAACCGCAGCAGATCCACTCCTGGGCAGACAACGATTGTGAAATCCCATCAGCTTGTAAGTGTCGTCATCCCGACGTACAACCGCGACTATGTGGTATGCCGAGCCATTGACAGCGTTCTGCAGCAGTCTTACAAGCACGTCGAAGTCATCGTGGTAGATGACGGATCCACAGATCAGACCTACTCCTTGCTGCGCGCTTATGGCAACCAGATCCGCGTGATAACACAAACGAACTCAGGTCCCTCAGTCGCTCGCAATCGTGGAATCGCAAATGCGAACGGCGACATCGTGGCGTTCCTTGATTCCGACGATTACTGGCTGCCCACAAAACTCGCGCGTCAAGTAGAAGTACTCGAGCAAGTGGGCGATCACGTTCCGTGCTGTATTTGCAACTGCACAATCCTCTACAAAGATGGAAGCAGGAGTTCCACTTTCACTATCGCGGATACCGTACCGAACTGTCCAACTGGAGTTTGGTTCAATCCCGCTGAGGTTCTGACCACCAGATTCGTGATTTTCAGTCAAGCTGTCGCCATTCGCAGAGAATTTCTGGACCGGGTGGGAGCATTCGACGAGAACCTGCCCTTTTTCTGCGAGGACCATGAACTAGCCTTACGCCTTGCATTGGCAGGTCCTTGGGCCGTGATTCGCGACGAACTTGTAGTCTGCCAGGACGGAGGTCCCGGCAGCCTAGGTCAACGAGCTTTGCGCGAAGAGGTGCGCCTGCGATCGGATCTCGTTTACATGCGTAGCCGGATCTTGAACATCGTCGAGAGCGGTCCAACTGGCAGGCGGCTGAAGAACCTCGCACGGCGCGAACTCGGAGCAGCAAAGCGGACGCTGATCGCAGCACGATTAGCAAACCGGAAGTTCAGGGGAGCGGCGACTCTCAGCAAAGCCATCCGTGTACTGGAACGGTTCAGGCGGGCCTTATTTCGCAGAAGTCCTTCTTATCCTCGCGTCGTCGTACGCCAACTAAGCTGAGAAGAGTTTTCCACCGCACAACATCTGCATTCCAGCGGCTCTGACAAAAGGAGCGCGTTCAGATATGAAACTGCTGGTAGCAATTGCGAGTTATGGCCAAAAGAACGACAAGTTCCTCGAACGCGTTCTTCTGGAATACCGGAGCATGCCCTACCATACTGACGTCGTGGTGTTCTCAAACATCCATAAGAACCTCGGTGCTGATGTCGAGGTCATCGTCGGTTTGCCTTGCAAGAACCCGTGGTCGCTGCCGTTCGCGCACAAAACACTCTTCGCTGAGCGCCAGAATGCATACGACCTGTTCCTTTATTCCGAAGACGATATGCTCGTCACGCAGAACAACATCGAGGCGTTCCTAGCTGCGAGCAAAGTCCTTCCCCCGAAAGAACTGGTCGGCTTCTTCCAGTACGAACAATATCCCGATGGCCGCAGGTTCTTTCCAGCCGTACACGGACATTTCCACTGGATACCGGAATCCGTAAAGTCCGTAGACGGATACCGATTCGCTCGCTTCACGAACGAGCATTCCGCTTGCTATCTTATGACTCGCTGCCAGTTGAAGGAAGCGATTGCATCTGGTGGTTTTCTGGTACCGCCACACGAGGGCAAGTACGACCTTCTGGTCACTGCCGGCACAGATCCTTACACGCAATGCGGGTTCACAAAGCTAGTTTGTATCTCCCATTTCGAGGACTTCCTGGTTGCCCACTTACCCAATCGCTACGCCGGCACAGAATTAGGTCAAGATGCGCCTGAGTTCTATCGCCAGATAGCTGCCCTTCAGTGCGTGCAACAAAACGGGAGTGCCATCAAACTGCTCGACGCAGAAACAAATGTGTTTCATTGCCGGTGGTCGAAAGACTACTATGAGTCCCCCCGTCTTGACCTGCTCGATTGCTTGCCAGCACAACTCAGCAGCCTGCTCTCGATCGGTTGCGGTTGGGGTGCAACGGAAGCCGTGCTTGTAAATGAAGGGTGCCGGGTCGTAGGCATTCCCCTGGATTCTGTCATCGGAATCTGCGCTGAGTCGCGCGGAGTCGAAACCGTGTACGGCGACCTTGAGGGCGCATTGGCTCAGTTGTCTGGCGAACGCTTCGATGCAGTACTCATGTCGGGCGTCCTCCACTTACTGCCAAACCCTCTCAAAGCTCTACAGCTTGCAGGCCGCCTTCTGTCGGATGATGGCCTGTTGATCGCCACTGTTCCGAATCTCAATCGTCTGCCCGATCTCTGGAAACGTCTGCGGCAACCGCGACGCTTTCGTCACCTCGGCGATTTTGAGAGAAGTGGTATGCATGCGTTCAACAGAAGGAGTGCCCGTCGCCTGTTCACGAACTCCGGTCTGCGAATCGCCGATGTTGTCGAGGTTGTCCCTGAGCAGTGGCGCGACATTGCGGCTCTTTCGGGAGGAATTGCGGCCCCTCTTTTCTCAACGGAATACATAGTCGTCAGTCTCAAAACCTATCCGCGAAAGCACGGCGGCTCTGGTACCCGACTTATCGAACGTGAGACGACGCGAGTGCCGGCCGCACGCTGAGCATTGTTTAAGCCCATGTTCAAGCCCCAGCGCAGTTAAGGAGAAAGCGATTCTGGAGCCATCTAGCAATTTAACCGACCAAACAGCTACGGCCGTAATCAGTGATGGCGGCGCTGTCACATCTGGTCGGCCGGCCGCAAGCGGCTTTCGCGCGCGTATCAAGACCTTGTCGAGTTCCGGGCGTGCCGCAACCGCGATTCGTGAAGGCACGTGGAGTATTTCCGGCTATGTCGCCACCCAAGCATTTCGCACGGTCGGGACACTGATCCTGGCGCGACTTTTCCTGGAACCTGAGACATTCGGCGTCTTTGGGTTGGTAGCAGTTTTTCTTGCTGGCCTCAGCATGTTCTCCGAACTCGGAATCGTCGCGAACGTCGTACAACATGTCCGCGGCGACGATGCCAGGTTTCTTAACACCGCTTTTACGATTCAGGCTGCGCGCGGCTTGGGCATCTGGGCGATAGGATTGATCGCAGCTTATCCGCTATCTCTGTTCTATGACCAGCCCCAACTGCTTTCGTTGCTCGCCGTAGCCGGGGTCGCAGAGTTAATTCGAGGTCTGACTAGCACCTCCGCATGGACGCTTACTCGCCACGTTAGATTACGGAACATCACCCTGCTCACGGTCGCCGCCGAGGCTGTGTCATTCGCTGTCGTACTCATGTGGGCGATCTACTCGCCGTCTGCGTGGGCCCTTGTTGCTCGAAGCCTGGCCAGTGCTGTCGTTCTTACTGTCGGCAGTCACTTCATCGCCCAGCCCCGCGTCACCTTCGGATGGGACACATCGGCGGCCAGAGACATTCTGCATTTTGGTGGATGGATATCAATCTCCACTGCGGCTTACTTCCTTGGTGGTCAGAGCGAACGCCTGATCATGGGCAAGTTTGTGACCCCCGCGGAACTCGGATGTTTCTCGTTGGCTTTAATGATCTCATCCGTGCCCTCGGCAGGAATTGGCCAATTAGTAAATCAAATCTTTCTTCCAATGATGTCTCAAACCGTGCGCACCAGCCGAGCGCAAACGGTTCGTGACTTCCTTCGATCGCGACATCTTTTCTTCGGGACAGCACTCTTCGCTGGAATCGGTTTTTTTGCCTGTGGGAAGCTCGTCGCAACGCTGTTGCTTCCCCCCGCGTATCACATGGTGGGCTGGATGCTACAAGCGCTGGGGATACGTGTGGCGCTGGACCTTTTCACAGCACCGGTGTCGAGCCTGATGCTTGCCTACGGGCGCTCCAAATACGCCGCGGCTGGCAACACATTGCGGCTCATCTTGATGGTATGCGGAATCTGGGCTGCCTTCGCGTACTTTGGTATCCGCGAAGCCATAATTGTCTTGCTTGTTGCACAAGTGCTTTCATACGGTCCTCTCATCCTTGGTCTTCGAAAGGTGTTGCCTCAGGTGTGGCGAACTGAGCTTCGCTGGTACGCGTTCTTCCTCGCATTGCTCGGCGTGGCTGCCATGGTCCCTTGGCCCGCTGCCTGATTACCCGATTCCAGTTGGCCGCTTGTGCGCCACTCGAAGTAGTCATTGTCACTCTATAGGAATCTAGCCAATGAAAGTGTCCGCCGTTATTCCCACCTTCAATCGTCGTGCGTACATCAAGCGTGCGATCGACACCGTGTTCGCGCAGACCACTCCCGTCGACGAGGTCATCATTGTTGACGACGAGCGTTCGACCGATTGCATTGAAGAGGCTGTCGAGCTCTGGTACGGAACCCGTGTCCGGGTCGTCAAAGAAGGGGGAGGTCTATCCGGGGCACGCCGGCGATGCGTTCAGGAAGCGAAGGGGGAGTGGATCGCCTTTCTGGATAGCGACGACGTTTGGACTCCCGACAGAAATCGGCTGTTTTTGCAAGCTGCAGCTAAAGTGCCCTCGGACGTCGCGTGGATTTTCGGGAATATAAGGCTCGTCACGGATGAAAGCGACAGCACAACTCTTTACGAAGAGTATGGGCTAAGCTTCAACGAATGGCCTCACGTATTCGCAGACTCCATCAGCGTTCAGTTCCCGTTTCAGTTCGGACTGCTGCAAGGTAGCTTCATCCGGCGAAGCGTTTTGCTGGAGCTCGATTGTTTCAGGGAGTACTTGCAGCATTCGGAGGATGTCCTGGCAGGATTCCAGGTCGCCTGCCGATATCGATTTGCGGCTATCCCTGTCGTCGTAGGAAGTTACTACCGCACTTCAGATTTGACGCCGAACTCAGCAGTGCTGCGAGGCCTTAACGGTCCGGATTATCACCGCGCCCGAATGCTGGCGTTTGAAGCCGTAGTAAGAACCGGTAGGCGGCGACCTTGGAACGTTCGCTACGCTGCCGAAGTGCGGCGTTACTGCAAGGTGGCCGCGACAACAGATAAGGAAGTCAGAACCCTGGCCAGACAGCAGTTTCGGTTCGGCGGCATTTCGCCGAGCAGCGTTGCATTCTTTTGTGCCGCCCTCCTGGGAAGAAGAGGGATCCACATGTGGAACACGATCGCAGAAACAAGGCGTTCGCTGTCATTAAGATCACGCAACCAAGCAGCCAGTGCCAGAAATGGTAGCCACCCGGCAGCTAACGAACAAGTAATGCAGAAAAGCGCTTAGGGAGACGGTTCAATCGTATGCGTGCCAACCTGGATCGGTTATCCGCGAGTACTGTTTCAGTGCTTTTTTCCTTCAAGGCTTTTCAAGCTTTACTGTTGATGTTGACATGCTTGGCAGCTTGCTTGTTCGTTGCCCAGGCTCTTCGGTTTCTGCCCGTAACCGGGGAGAACATGTACCCAGAGTCGGCCGGAGTTCTTTCCGCTCTGAACTGGGCACACGGTATTCCTCTATATCAAGACTACCGTCTGCCGCCTCACCTTGTTACATCCTTTCCCCCGCTTTGGTACGCGTTCCTCGCGATCCCAGTGAAATTCGGCCTGCCGGACATGGATTCGCTTACGCTGTTCGGCCGAATACTGAGCCTCATCTTCCTTGTCGGCACGGTCGCGTTGACATATGCCTGGAATCGCCGGATCGGGTTCTCCTTGCCTACGGCTCTCGTTTCACCGGCTTTTTACCTTTCCTTTCCCATTCTCATTCCATGGGCAGTCACGGCTCGACCGGATTTTCCTGCTCTGTTCTTTAGTTTTTTCGCTATCTATTGGGCTGCTACGCGATCTCGTCCGGCATGGATTTGTCTGGCCGGGATAGCAGCCTCTCTTGCATTCCTCATACGGCACAATGCCGTAGCCGCTCCCATTGCCATTGTGCTCTGGCTGCTATCGTCGCGAAAATGGAAGCATTCACTTCTTTTCTGTGCTGTCTGGTTGTTGACGGTTGCCGGGACCCTTGTACCCATCCACATGTCCACGGATGGCCTCTTGCTCCTCAATTTATCGGGCGCCAAGTTCGGCTTTCTTGCGGTCACGTACGTTCGTGATGTTTGGCAACGCTTGCTGAGCACAGAGGGATACGGATTTGCTCTCATGCTGTTTGCGTTCGGCGCGTTCGGCTTCGTGGAGTCGTGCAAAAAGGCCGATCAGCGTACGCGGCTATTGACTCTATATTTGGTCGTATCGCTTGGATTAGCAGTAGTCGGGTCGGCTGCTGCGGGCGGAGGGGTCAATCATTACCTTGAACCCGCTCTGGCAATGGCTGCCCTCGTGCCATTCGCTCTCTCGCGTCTCCAGAAGGACTGGAACAAAGAATCTCCCCTTGCGTCCTTTGCAATTGTCTTTTCTCTGATTTTTCTTCTCCCTTCTCTGGACGTTCGCAGGTGGGAGTTCATGCACAACAGGCCAGAAAATCTCAAGGATGTAGTCCCCCTGGTGCAAGGCAAGGAGGTTTTCACCGACATCCCTTATCTCGCGGCGAGGACTCCGACACCAGAATCGATTGATCTTGCTTCACTGATCAACGCCGAGAGAGTAGGTGGTTGGGCGGGTTGGTCCTCGAAAAACCTCGCTCAGTCTTTGCGAGCGAGAAAATACGATGTTGTCATCCTGAGCCGACCTGTGGAAAAGACCGCTGTGCCAGACGGACGGTATCCACGCGCACCCAGGTTTGACTCCGACATTCGAGCAGCGATTTGGGACAACTACCGTTTTTGCTTCGAATTGGGCACGGTGGAGTTGGACAAAACTTACGTCTACGGCCCCACTTCGCCCGGCCCAAGCGCAACTGCTGCAACCTGTCCGTCCTGGGAAAACGCCGCTTCAAAACGATTGTCCACTGAGAGTCCGCGCGCCGCGAACTAAATCAGCAAATTAGCTAGCCATAGTCCCTCAGTACACCCCACTGGTCCCCCAAGCCGTTACGCGATGACGCGACGCGGAGGTTTCACATGCCCGGAAGCGCCCATTCGCTGCTATCTGACCAAGATCGTGCATTCCACAGCCTCGGCAAACCCCTAGGCCTGTTTACCGTCCTTTCTTTCTGTCTGCTGTTTTGGCTAAGCACAACGGCGTTTTCCCAGAACACCCCCGGACTTGTTGCCGCTTATGGATTCAATGAGGGTGCCGGCAATTCGATAACCGACGTCTCTGGCAACGGCAACAACGGCACGATCTCAGGGGCGATTTGGAACACATCGGGCCGTTACGGCGCAGCCCTGTCGTTCAACGGCAGTACCAGTCGGGTGAATGTACCCGATTCAAGTTCGCTGGATCTCACCAGCGGCATGACGCTCGAGGCGTGGGTACGTCCGAGTTCTGTAAGCAGTTGGCGTACGGTGTTGCTGAAAGAGCAGAGTGGTGGGCTTGTGTACGGACTATACGCCAACAGCAACAGCAACCGGCCCAGCGTGCATATCTACACCAGCAACGAAGATGATATTCGCGGAAACACTCGACTTGGGCTGAACACCTGGACGCACCTGGCAGCAACTTACGACGGCACCGTCCTGCGGTTGTTCGTGAACGGAACCCAGGTTAGCAGTCGGACTTTTGGTGGCAGCATCTTGACCTCAGCAGGAGCCTTGGGAATCGGTGGAAACTCCGTTTGGGGCGAGTACTTCAGCGGACTCATTGATGAAGTGCGAATTTACAATCGGGCACTGACTGCAGCGGAAATTCAAACCGACATGAACACCGCTGTAGGCGGCACGCCACCTCCCCCGCCGCCGCCCACGGATACAACGCCACCGAGCGCTTCCGTTACTGCGCCACTGAACGGTGCGACTATTTCGGGTACGACACCGCTGTCGGCGACTGCAAGCGACAACGTCGGAGTGACGGGTGTCCAGTTCTTAATCGATGGGGCATCAGTAGGCGCGGAGGACACAACGGCGCCTTACGGTATCTCGTGGGACAGCAGCACCGTGGCGAACGGCTCCCACACAATCGCCGCGCGCGCCCGTGATGCCGCCGGAAACCAAACTACAAGTGCGCCTATCTCAGTATCCGTTGCCAATTCCGCTCCACCGCCTCCGCCTATGGATACAACTCCACCGAGCGTTTCCATCACTGCTCCACAAAACGGTGCAACCGTTTCGGGTACGACAACTCTGTCGGCCAGCGCAAGCGACAACGTCGGAGTGACTGGTGTCCAGTTTCTAATCGATGGCGCGTCAATAGGCGCAGAGGACACCACGGCGCCTTACGGTATCTCGTGGGACAGCAGCACCGCGACAAACGGATTCCACGTCATCGCCGGGCGCGCTCGAGATGCCGCTGGGAATCAGACCACAAGTACAGCGATCTCAGTCTCTGTTGATAACTCCGCTCCGCCACCACCGCCTCCAACACTCGGGCTGGTGGCTGCGTACGCCTTCAACGAAGCCGCAGGTGTTTCGACCGTCGACGCTTCCGGCGTGGGCAACAACGGCACGATTTTCAACGCCACATGGAACACTGCTGGTCGGTACGGAGCTGCGCTGTCCTTCAACGGCACCAACGGCCGGGTCGATATACCGGACTCAGCTTCGCTCGATCTCACCAGCGGCATGACCCTTGAGGCTTGGATACGAGCAACTACTCTGACTAGCTGGCGCACCGTATTGCTAAAAGAACAGAGCGGCGGTCTTGTCTACGGCCTTTACGCGAACAGTGATACCAATCGTCCGAGTGCCCACGTATACATCGGCAATGAGACGGACACTCGTGGAACTACACAAATTCCTTTGAACGTCTGGACGCATGTGGCGACCACCTATGATGGAAGCGTGTTGCGGTTGTACGTGAATGGTACCCAGGCCAGCAGTCGTACGCTCGGCGGCAACATTCTGTCTTCGTCAGGCATGTTGCGAATCGGAGGCAATACTGTTTGGGGTGAGTACTTCTCTGGGCTCATCGACGAAGTGCGTCTCTATAACCGGGCGTTAACCGCGAGCGAGATCCAGACCGACATGAACACACCAATCGGATCTTCTTCGCCGCCTACCTCAGACACAACAGCTCCAACCGTTTCGGTGACAGCACCTGTGGATGGAGCAACAGTTTCAGGCGCGGTGACGCTCACGGCAAGTGCCTCAGACAACGTGGGTGTAGCAGGGGTACAGTTCGCTATCGACGGCGTACCCTATGGGAATGAAATAACCACTGCACCGTTCACTACGACTTGGGACAGCGCAACTGCAACTAACGCTTCTCACTCCATCACCGCCGTCGCGCGAGATGCTGCCGGAAACCAGTCATCATCGGGTCCCGTCACCGTCACAGTTGCGAATACGAGTGATGCGGCGCTGATCGGGTCCTGGAGTGCTCCCTTCAACTGGCCAATCGTGGCGATCAACATGGTGGTGACCCGCACGGGCGAGGTCCTGTCGTGGGACGGTCCGCCATCAAACGGAGGAACGTCAGCGCAGCTATGGAACCCAACCACTGGCGCATTCACACCAATACCCAACAATGTCACAAACATGTTCTGCAACGCTGCCGTCGTTCTAGCAGACGGGCGTATATTGGCGATCGGTGGACATGCTGACTTTGGAGTAGGGGTTCGAAATGCTGACATCTTCGACCCCGTCACCAAACTCTG